>PVBE012591888.1_pt1 | contig 11363 bp, 10 predicted proteins | sample 1631181 | NCBI WGS metagenome assembly PVBE01 (sample SAMN08397723, study PRJNA350692) | Marine metagenome, whole genome shotgun sequencing project. | isolation source: water | place: Pacific Ocean | collected 2012-04 | reverse complement strand
GAATATATCTCTGGATTTTTATCTCTTAACAATTCATCCCATCTTGTATCTGTGCCGGGATTTGTATCAATATAAGCTAAAAACTGTGGACTAATAGATGGGTTTAATCGAGCTCTTGCTATCAGGTTTGGTTCTTCTTCAGCTGTTTTTTTAGGTTTGAGGTTGTTTTGTATCTGCCTTGCCATGGACTGACGACGTGCTGCTGTACTGGCGTGGGCGCAAGATTTTTTTGTCAAACTGTTTTCAATCTCTGCCTTTAGGTCAGGATTTATTTTCACGCTGGTTTCTTGCTTTTTTGCTTTTTTTTCTAAATATCTATTTATTTCTGCAACTTCTTTGTCTTCTTCGCATATTTCCTTTTGTGTGGCATATTTTCTTGCTTTTGCTTTATCTCCGCGTTTTTTTGCAGCTTCTAGTTTTTGCGCATTAAACTTTATAGCTTTTTCATGATGTGAGATTTGAGCGTCGATACCATCGGTCTTTGAAGGCGCGTCAAATTTTGATACTTTCTTATAGACTCTTTTGTTATATCTTTCTAGAGTTTGTGAAGCTTTCATTACTTGACTTATTTTTTTGGTTTTCACATTGGATTTTCTTTTTATCGGAGCACCGATGGAGTTTTTTGATAAGGTAATATATGATGAATTAGGTTCAGACATTGCTGCCACCGCTTCTACTACACCATCTAATTTTTCAACTGGGTTTGTAGTAGATTCAAGTTGTTTTAACTCTTCAGGTGATATTCTTTTATATACTATATTTTGTTGATCATTTCTGTAAAAAACAAAGATATTGTCTGTGGCATCATCAAAAACAATCGAGGTGTCTTTTCCAAGAGGAACCACGCCAAGATCTTGAACATGATCATCATATGATTTGTTGGTAAGAATATCAATGTCTCTAACAGGCAATGACATCATTTTGCTTTCAATAAATGATAACCTTTTGCGACGTTTGCCAAATGTATATTTAATAGTTCCACCTACAAAAAACGCCACTTTTCTGACTTTGTCATATGATACTTCTGACTCAAGTTCTAAGTAATGATTTAAACTGCAACCAATAGTTCCTCTTATACCAGAAACACTTTTAACATTTTTTTCTAGTCCAAAGTAGTAATATGCAGCTCTTACATATGCTCTTTGTTTATGTAAAAAATTATAACCTAAATCAATATCAATACCTTTTAGTTCGTGCTCATGGGTGATGTCATGATGCCTTGAAAAATTGAATGTATGCCCAGTTCTTTTTACGCTAGCATCTTTTGCTGCATTTTTTATGAGTTGTTTTTTTGTAAAGGGAATATAAACATTTAATCTGTAATCAAATATTCTAGTAAAATGTTCGAAACCGATAGTAGCTTGATGGACATAATTATTATTACTGGTTTTTCTGATATCATAAAATCCAAAGGCACCATATATTTTTTTGTTTACTATGGTACGGTAACCTAAACCAAAATTGCCTTCCTTACTAGAAGATGTATCTCCCATAGCTATAATAGCGGTATATAAAAGGCTATCTCCACGTTGTTGCAGTGGTGCTATAAAAGCTGGGCGAAATATTGTTCTTTTATTTCCACCTTTGACAGTAAATTCTAATCGGCTTTCATACTTAGCAGCAAAAATATGTGCGCTGAAAAATAATACAGCTAAAATCATAATTGATTGATTCCAATGGTTTATTTTGTGTGCATGCATTTTGTTCTTCCTCTTTTGTAAGGTTCGCATCATATAGCTCTTTTTTTTTCCAATTATGGATTAGTTTAACAAACAAATGTTTCGCAAATATTTCGCAAATGTTTCAATCGTGTAAAATATGAATGATTTTGAGGAAAAGATGTATCAGCCATAGCTTCTATTTTGAATTTAGTTATGCGATACCCGAGTTCACCTGATGAGAGAAAAGTAATCTTATAAATCAAAAATAATTTTAATAGAATATAGCGAATTGCTATTATCACAAAATGGCTGTAATAACAATAAGTTATAGCGCAAGCTCAACTACATAGTTTTGTTTGCACTGGTATTTGTGACGATAATATGAACAATAACAAGAGTGAATAAGGTTAACTGCAAGTATGAAACATCTTTGAGTGATATTTGGACCGCTTTTGTTTTCAGTGATAATTAATAAATTCAAAATACTCTGCTAAACTTTTTATAAGGCTGATAATGGTCAGTAAAGTTGATATGGCGCAGATTTAAAGGGTTGAGTATATGTTTTTTTTAAGAGCAAATGAGGAGATGCAATGAATGTATATAAAGGATTATGTGCTGTGATATTGCTGGGGCATTTTGTGTCTGCTAATGCATTGCAATCGGTGATACAAGCTAAAGATAAATTACAAATTGTTGAGCAAACAGATGGGTATTTAGGATTGATCGATCAATATGCTTCTCATGATGTGAAACAAATGATGAAGGATATAAATAAAATAAGGAGGATGCTTAGAAAAAGTAACTCTAAGTTAAGTGAAAGTGTTGTTCAATATCTTTCGCAAAAAAAATATGCTGAATATACGGTTGAACAAGAAAAAAAACCTCTTGCGCAAGATTGGTTTTCCCCAATTTCTCCTTCAAAACAAGCTCAAAAAAAACCGAAGGTGAATCAAGAAGATAGTTTAACTCGAAAACCAATGATTAGCCAAGCTGGGGGGAGTATGCAACAAGTAGGTGCGAAATCAGATGAAGGCTCAATGCAAAAACCAATGATGAGGCAAGATAGCGATTTTGTGCAAGAAGTCATAAAATCCGATGAAGGTCCAAAACCAATAATGAGGAAAGGTAGCGATTCTGTGCAAGGGGTCATAAAATCCGATGAAGGTTCAATGCAAAAACCAATAATGAAGCAAGATAGCGATTCTGTGCAAGGAGTTATAAAATCCGGTGAAGGCTCAATGCAACAACCAATGATGAGGCAAGGTGGTGATTCTGTGCAACGTAGTATAAAATCTGGAGAAGCTCCTTTGCAAGCTAGTAAAGCAGTTAGTGATGAACAAATGCGACGTCCAATGAAAGATGATAGATCTAGAAAGATTGGTGCAACTCTTGGGGATGACAGCATTGTTCAATCAGGAAGTAAACCAAAACATCAACCAAATCGCAAAAAACAAAAGCTTGAACTAATAGAGTTATGGGATGAAGATGAAGCCGGTTATGAATAGCCGTTGTTGAAATGTTACCCCGCATATTTTAGTATGGTATTAATTGGTTTATATTTGGCAAAAAACCCTATTGATTAAGATAATATGAAAAAATATCTTGTTATATTTATAATAATAGTAGTCACTATCATATATTTTGCCACTGATTTGATGGCTGTAGTCCTTAAGCATTATTTAACTAAAGATGGCTACGATGTCTCTAGAGTAGAAATTTCTTGGGAACAACGAGGACTTGTACTTCATTCTTTTAAAATTCAAAAACAAACCGACCAAAAAAAATTAGAGTTTGAGCTTACAGAAGGGGTTGTGTCCTTTAATATTCGAAAGTTAGCTTACTCATTTCATGCAAAAAAAATGTTTGTAAATTATAGTGTTTGTGGAGCAGAACAGGTGACAACATCTTTTGAGCCTCTTCCAACAAATATTCAAGCAACAAAAGCTCCAGAACAGGTTTGGCCTTTTGTTAGACTTCAATCAGTGAATATTGAAAATCTCAATTTAAAAATTGGGCGATGCCACTATATTGTTGAATTACAAACTAAGTTAAAGTTAAATAACGATATGACACATGTCAAGGCAGATTTAGATGGAAATGCGAAACTCATCTATAAGGAAAAAGAAATAGCTCAATCGCAACTCTTACTAGTAGTGGGGCTTGTTAATAACGTGATAGATTTTAAAGTGTCGGCTATTGAGATAAAAGCTGATTTAAAAGATAGTGCATATTCATTACCAGTTAGTTTGTCCAAGGGAGATGTTTTTGGCGAAGGCAAAGTCATACTGGGTAATTCGTCAATTTTAACTGGGAAGGTGATATTGTCAGAACTAGAAGGTTTAGCTAAAAACATCAAGGTTTCAGGAATCAACTCAGCAATTGATGTTAAAATGGAAGATAACTTACTATCTATCGAGCAAACTCTTAAAATAAAAGAGATTGGCGAGCCAGTTGATGGTGATGATTTGCAATTACAATTTTCTTATTTTAATAAGGAGTCTGTTTCCAAATTAACATTACACAACGCTAAATTAAATGTAGCAGGAGGTTTTGCCAATATTCAAGAGCAGCAATTTAATTTAAAACATTTGCCATCGACTAAAATAAACTTTAGTGATTTGGATTTAAAGAAGATATCTAAAGTAATTTCTGTGGATGGATTGTATGCATTTGGAAGCGTGTCTGGTTGGGTAGAAGTCAAAACAAAAAATGGTGCCATAATGATTGTTGATGGTAAATTATTTTCAGCTCCTACAGGAGGAGCAATAAAATATACGCCAAAAGATATTTCAGCATTAAAAGCAATAGAGTCATATACTAAATTGCCTCCTAGTTTTTGGGGTGATTTTCAATATAAAAAGTTGCAAATAGATATTGATCAGGATTTAACAAAAACTAAATTAGCAATTAGATTAGAAGGTAATAATCCTAGATACTTAGGTGGTAAAATGGTAAATTTGAATACGAATGTTCAGGTTCCCATAAACTCACTTTTAAAAAGCTGGTGGATAGGAGAGTCTCAGGGAGCTGATACCTTAAAATCCTTAAAACATTAGATGAATTTGTTTGTAATTATTTTCAGAAGCTATTAATCAATTGTGCATAAATTCAACAACACTTTGGTTATATCCCAAATTAATTTAGCATATAGTGTATTTGAGAGTAATTTTTGCTAGTATCAGGTCATAATGTTTTTGAATGGTATCTCATAATGAATAAAAAACACGTATTTCCATTGTTGCTTACTACTTTATTTAGTTTTGGTTGTAGTCCAACAGTAAAAGTAGAAGCTCCAGATAAACCAATTACAATTAATTTAAATGTGAATGTTGAGCATAAGTTAAAAGTTCAGGTTGATAAAGATCTTGATACTGCTCTAAAAGACAATCCAGATCTGTTTTAGTATAGGAGAATAAAATGAAATTATTTTTAAAACTTAGTTTATTTTTAATAGCGTTTAGTTATTGTCTCACTAGTTTTTCTATGACTGTTAGTGAAGCAAAACGTCTTGGTTATGTGGTTGAAGGCAAAAATGGTTATTTGGTTCTTTCCAGAACAGATGCAACCGGTGAAGCAAAAGATTTGGTAAAAGAAATTAATGCTAAGCGTAAAAAGGTATATATTAGTATTGCTGAAAAAAATGGTGTCGATTTAGCTAAGGTTGAAAAACAAATGGGTGAAAAAAACGCTTCTAAGAAATAGCTTGATTTTGTAGGAATAGAATGAATAACTTAACTTTGGCTGACTTTGATCCTCAAATATTCGAGGCTCTAAATAATGAAGCACAACGTCAAGAAGATCATATCGAGTTAATAGCTTCTGAAAATTATGCAAGTCCTGCCATTATGGAGCTTCAGGGCTCTGTGCTTACCAATAAATACGCAGAAGGGTACCCATCTAAGAGATATTATGGTGGCTGTGAATATGTAGATATTGTCGAAACTTTAGCTATAGAGAGATTAAAAGATTTATTTGGCGCTGCATACGCCAATGTTCAGCCTCATTCAGGATCACAAGCCAATGCTGCAGCTTTTATGGCGCTTTTAGATATAGGTGATACTGTTCTTGCCATGTCATTAAATGATGGTGGTCACTTGACCCATGGAAGTTCGGTCAACTTTTCTGGGAAAACTTATTCATTTGTTCATTATGGCGTAGATCCTAAAACAGGTATGATTGATTATGATGAAGTGGCTCGTCTTGCCAAAGAGCATAAACCCAAATTATTGCTTGCAGGATTTTCAGCCTATTCAAGGCTTGTAGACTGGCAAAAATTTAGAGATATTGCTGATGAAGTTGGCGCATATTTAATGGTTGATATGGCTCATGTTGCAGGATTGATTGCGGCTGATTTATATCCTAACCCTATTCCTATTGCCGATGTTGTGACATCTACTACTCACAAAACTCTTCGAGGCCCACGAGGAGGAATCATTTTAGCAAAAGATAATCCTGAAATTGCCAAAAAACTTAATTCTGCTATTTTTCCAGGGATGCAGGGTGGCCCATTAATGCATGTGATTGCAGCAAAAGCTGTCGCATTCAAAGAAGCTATGTGTGATGAGTTTAAGTCCTACCAAAAACAAGTAATGCAAAATGCTAAATGTATGGCTGCAGAATTTATTAATGCAGGTTTTGATGTTGTGTCCGGTGGAACGGATAGTCATTTATTTTTATTAGATCTACGCAAGCAGGGTGTTAATGGCAAAGTAGCTGAGTTGGCTTTAGATCGAGCTTTTATTACCGTAAATAAAAATACGGTACCAAACGAAACAGAATCACCATTTGTTACAAGTGGCATTAGAATAGGTACACCAGCTATTACTACTCGCGGATTTAAGAAAGATGAATGCATTGTTTTAACAGGTTGGATATGCGATATTTTACAAAACATTGAGGATGTGAAATTGTCTGCTAATATCAAATCCAAAGTAGAAACTTTGTGTAAGCAATATAAAGTTTATAATTAATATATAGTAATGGAGTATATATGTATTGTCCGTTTTGTAATCAAGATGACACAAAGGTTATAGATTCTCGTTTGATTGCCGATGGGCGTCAAGTTCGTCGTAGAAGAGAATGTATCGAATGCGGTGAACGATATACAACGTATGAGTCTGCAGAGCTGGTTATGCCTGTTATTATCAAAAGAGACGGAAGGCGTAAACCATTTATTGAAGAAAATTTGCGTGCTGGAATGCTGCGAGCATTAGAAAAACGTCCAGTTGGCGTAGAGCAAATGGAAGTTTCTATTGGCAGAATAAAGCATAAACTTCAAGTGAGTGGTGTAAGGGAAATTCCATCTCAAGTACTGGGTGAATGGGTAATGAAAGAGCTTCGATCACTTGATGAAGTGGCTTATGTTAGGTTTGCATCGGTTTATCGATGTTTTCAGGATATAAGTGATTTTAATGAAGAGATTGATAGAATGCATGAAGAAGTAGAAGAAGTATAATTGTGCAACAAAAAACCTCTAAAAGACATTTTACCAGACAAGTTATCCTTAAAGCTCTTTATCAATGGAGCATAACCAAAATAGATTTTGATGCTCTTGCAGGCCAATTTGAAGAATATTCTGATCAAATAGATAAAGGATATTTTTTAGAAGTAGTTAAATATATATTAGAGAACTTTGATGCACTAGATAGTGAGTATAAACCGTTTTTAGACAGAGGTATTGATAAGCTCGATCCTATTATAGAATCCATTTTAAGGCTAGGAGCCTATGAGCTGAATATGCAAAAAGAGTTACCATATAAAGTTGTGTTAAATGAAGCATTGAACCTTTCCAAAGAATTCGGTAGTGAAGATAGTCACAAATTTGTGAATGGTGTGTTAGATAAGCTAGCTAAAAAGGTTAGAAATAATGAAACAAGTTAACAAAAACAAGCAGTCTGAGAAAAGTTATAGATTAATTTGGCGTAATCCTTGGTATTTTTTAGCTTTTGGTTTTGGTTTAGGACGGTTACCTTTTGCTCCAGGCACTTTTGGCACACTTGGGGCATTACCATTATATCTTTTAATAGTAGATTTTAGTCCTGTTTTTTATCTTGCTGTGGTTGTCCTTGGCTTTATCTTCGGAGTGTATATTTGCAATAAAGCTGAAATAGATTTTGGTATTGAAGATAATCCTGCAATTGTCTGGGATGAAATAATTGGCTTTTTATTATGTTTATGGCTTGTACCATTTACTTTAGCATGGATTGTGTATACCTTTTTGTTATTTAGATTATTAGATATATTTAAACCCTGGCCTATTAAGCTTGTTGAGGATAAAACGAAGGGTGGATGGGCTATTATGTTAGACGATATTGTAGCTGGGGTAATAACCTTAGTTATTGTCCATCTAACAATATGGGTTGTGTAGAGTTTTATTTGTTAGTAAAACTTATCTTTTTTTCTTTAAATCACGGTAGCAATTTTCATGTACGCCTACAGCTAATAATAATCTAGTTTTAGGATCCCACTCATATGCTAATAGGATCTCCTGTTGACGAGCTTTGAATGTATGTACAAAAATCCCAGGAAGGCCCCCTTTTTTTTCTCGACCAATCTTAGGATTATTAACAATTTCTTTTATAGCTTTGTTCACTGTTTCTTTGTGCTGTGCGTGTAAGCGTTTGTATGATTTTCTAAATGTAGGCATTTGTTTGATTGATATATCATTCATTATCAAATTCAAATTCTTCAGCTAATGCTCTATCGCTATTTTTAGAAATTAATAACTCCTTCACAAATTCTATTGGTAAATCTGGATTATCTAATGCACATTTACCTATTTTAGCCCAGTATTCAATTTGGTTAGGAATGGAGCGAGATTCAGCTTTTGCAACCATTTTTGCTTGATCGTAAATTAATTCATCTATTCTGATTGGGATCCCCATTTTGTGACCTACTTTTGCGTAATTATTTTATGTAGTTAATGTATGCACATTTGTAGCAAATTGCAACAAATAATGATGGAAAGCTCTTTTGGTGGATCTTACAATTTTAACCTATGGTACAGCATTAGTTTCAATAACTTCAATGGAGATTAAGGGAAAGGGTAAACAAATGATGTACTTGATTTAGTTGCTTGCTGGAATGTTAGCAAACATAAACTTAAATTTGTTCATCATAACTTCTAATAATTATTCACTTATTTCGTTGTTAGGGTTGATAGTTTCGATTTCATTTTCTTGCTCATCGCTCTCAAGTTCTTCAACGCGCTGTAATCCTACCAATCTTTCGCCTTCATTGAGATTTATTAGTTTAACACCTTGAGTGTTACGTCCCACCATTGAGATTTCATCAACTCTGAGACGAACCATTGTTCCTTGATCGCTGATTAAGATGGCTTCATCTTTAGGATATACTTGAGATGAGCGAATAGCTTTTCCGTTACGCCCTGTCACTTGAATAGATATAACACCTTGACCGCCGCGGCCTGTCGTTCTAAATTCAGAAACAGCAGTTCGTTTGCCAAATCCATTTTCTGTAGTTGTTAAAATACTACCTTCATCTCTAACAATAACTAGATCTGTTACTGCTTGATCTGGTCCTAATTTAACACCACGTACGCCTTTAGCACTGCGGCCCATGGCTCTTACTAATCCTTCTTTAAAACGGTTTACCTTACCGGCATCGGTAAATAACATTATATCTTGTTCTCCATTAGTAATATCCACACCAATTAAGCGGTCATTTTCTAATAGATTGATAGCAATAATTCCGCCATTTCTTGGTCTTGAGAAATCGTTTAGAGGAACCTTTTTAACAGTTCCAAAGGAAGTGGCCATAAAGACAAATTCATCTACTGATAGATCTCGAACTGGTAAAATAGCGGTGATTTTCTCGCCATCTTTTACTGAAAGTGGAAGTAAGTTAATAATTGGTCTGCCTTTAGAAACTCGACTTGCTTGAGGTATTTGATAGGCTTTTAGCCAGTACACTTTACCAATACTTGAGAAACATAATAAATGGTCATGAGTATTAGTAATTACAAGTTTTTCAACAAAATCTTCATCTTTTACTTTGGTTGCAGTTTTTCCTTTTCCGCCTCTGCGTTGAGCTTGATACAGATTAAGTGCTTGATGTTTGATGTATCCTTGATGGGATAAAGTCACAACAACTTCTTCTTCATCAATCAGATCTTCCATGGAGATTTCCATTTCACTCTCAACTATTTCAGTGCGCCTTGCATCGCCAAATTCTTCTACAACATCATTTAGCTCTTTGCGGATAACTGCCATTAATTTTTCGTTGGAACCAAGAATATCTAAAAGATCATAAATGATTTTTAAAATATTTTGATACTCATCAATTATTTTGTCTTGCTCAAGGGCTGTTAACCTATGTAAGCGTAGATCTAAAATTGCTTGAGCTTGAGTTGGAGATAACCGGTATCCATCTTCCGATAGACCAAAGTGTTCAGGTAAATTAAGGGGTCTACAATCAGAAGCTCTTTTTACTAATGTCGCAACGACTCCAGGTTTCCAAATTTGATCTTGCAGCTCTTGTTTTGCAATTTGGGGACTTTTGGAGGCTTTAATAATTCTTATAACCTCGTCTATATTGGCTAGCGCAATTCCAAGTCCTTCTAATAAGTGGGCTCTATCTTTAGCTTTATTAAGCTCAAATTTACAACGTCTTGTAACCACTTCTCGTCTATGAGCAATAAAGGCATGGAGCATCTCTAAAAGAGATAAGGTTTTTGGCTGTCCATCGTGAAGAGCAACCATATTGATGCTAAAGACTTGTTGAAGAGATGTTTGCTTAAATAGATTATTTAAAATCACATCAGCATTCTCATTTCTCTTTAGCTCAATAACGACGCGTATACCATCTTTATCAGATTCATCTCGAAGTTCTGAAATTCCTTCAATTTTTTTTGTTTTTACCAGGAAAGCTATTTTTTCTATTAATCTTGCTTTATTTACTTGGTAAGGTAGCTCATCTACGATAATGGCTTGTTTAGATGGTCCAGTGTCTTCAAAATGGGTTTTAGCACGCATCACGGCTCGGCCTTTACCTGTGCGGTAAGCTTGAGCAATTCCTGCTCTGCCTAAAATCATTGCTGCTGTTGGAAAGTCAGGTCCGGGAATTAATGCCATGATTTCTTGAAAAGAGATATTTGGGTTGTCAATAATCCCTATGCAGGCTTTGACGACTTCAGTGAGATTATGGGGAGGGATGCTGGTTGCCATACCAACAGCAATACCCGTTGTGCCATTTACCAGCAAATTAGGTATTCTTGTTGGAAGCCAAATGGGAGCAAATTCATTACCATCATAATTAGGCGCGAAATCAACAGTATCTTTTTCTAAATCAGCTAATAAAGAATGAGTGATTTTTGACATCCTGATTTCGGTATACCGCATTGCAGCAGCAGAATCACCATCGATGGAACCAAAATTTCCTTGTCCGTCTACGAGAGGGTAGCGAAGGGAAAATGGCTGAGCTAGCCTAACTATTGAGTCATAAACTGCGGTATCGCCGTGTGGATGATATTTACCGATAACATCCCCGACTACTCTTGCCGATTTTTTATAGGCCTTGTTCCAGTCATTATTAAGCTCATGCATAGCATATAAAACTCTTCTATGAACGGGTTTTAAGCCATCTCGAACATCCGGGAGAGCACGCCCAACGATTACGCTCATTGCGTAATCTAAGTAGGATTGCTTCAATTCAGTTTCAATATTTATCGGAACAATATCTTGG
>PVBE011693075.1_pt1 | contig 11363 bp, 13 predicted proteins | sample 1631181 | NCBI WGS metagenome assembly PVBE01 (sample SAMN08397723, study PRJNA350692) | Marine metagenome, whole genome shotgun sequencing project. | isolation source: water | place: Pacific Ocean | collected 2012-04 | reverse complement strand
GATTCTGATTCTGGAATGCCGGGCTGTCGCGAAATCAGCTATCATGGCTGCTCACTCTGGATAGCAGCCACGACCCTGACCGCCGCGTCTGAGTCGAGCTCATGGACAACGCCACCTCTGACTACACTGTATCCGTCCACTACGACCGCCGGCTGTATCGCCAGGACATCGCGGCCTCGATAGCGCACGCCCGGATGCTAGGGCGGCAAGGTATCATCGCTGACGATGAGGCCTCGGTCATCGTCGATGGTCTAACGGCCGTCCGCCAAGAGATCGAAGGCGGCGAATTCCCCTGGCGTGCCGAGCTCGAAGACATTCACATGAACGTCGAGCGCCGGCTGTTCGAGACCATCGGCGACGTCGCCGGCAAGCTGCATACCGCTCGCTCGCGCAACGACCAGGTCGCGGTCGACATGCGCCTCTACGTGAAGGACGCCATCGGCGACGTCCTGTCAGTGATACGCGGGCTGCGCCTGGCCTTGGTCGACCTGGCAGAGGCCAACTCCGGCGTCATAATGCCGGGATACACGCATCTTCAGCGGGCACAGCCCGTGCTCTTCGCCCACCACATGCTGGCCTACTTCGAGATGCTCGGCAGGGACGGCGAGCGCTTCCGTCAGGCCAGAGGGCGGGCCGATGTGCTGCCGCTGGGCAGCGGGGCGCTGGCGGGGGTCCCGTACCCCGTCGACCGCGACTTCCTGGCGGGGGAGTTGGGCTTCGCCGCCGTATCGGCCAACAGCATGGATGCGGTCTCGGACCGCGACTTCCTGCTGGACTTCCACGCCGCGTCTGCAATATGCGCCACCCACCTATCCCGCATGGCCGAGGAGATCGTGGTCTGGTCGTCCGACGAGTTCGGGTTTATCCGGCTCAGCGACGACTACACCACCGGCAGCAGCATCATGCCGCAGAAGCGAAATCCCGACTTCGCCGAGCTGGCCAGGGGCAAGACCGGAAGGGTGTTCGGCAACCTGGTCGCGACACTGACCGTGCTCAAGGGTCTGCCGATGACCTACAACCGCGATCTTCAGGAGGATAAGGAGCCGCTGTTCGACACGGTCGACACCCTCGTGCCGACCCTGAGCGCGATGGCCGGGATGGTCTTGTCGCTGGAGCTGCGAAAGGCCAATCTGCGCCGGGCCGCCGAGGCCGGGTACATCCTGGCCACCGACGTCGCCGACTACCTGGTTGCCCGGGGAATGCCCTTCCGGGAGGCACACGGGTTGGCCGCTCGCGTCTCGGCCCGCGCGTACGACGAGGGCAAAGGGCTCGACGAGCTGTCATTGGACGCGTACAAGGAGTTTTCGTCGCTGTTCGAAGAGGACGTGCTGTCGATTACCGTCGACTCGTCCATCACCGCCAGGGACGTTCCCGGCGGTACGGGCCCCGGCCAGGTACGGCAGGCGCTGGCCGGAGCGAGGGCGGAGCTGGAGGCTGAAGGTGGCCGATAGGGTTATCAAGATCGCGCCGTCTATCCTGTCGGCAGACTTCAGCCGTCTGGGCGAGCAGGTGGCAGAGGCATCGGAGGGCGGCGCCGACTACATCCACGTCGACGTGATGGACGGCCACTTCGTCCCCAGCCTGACCTTCGGCCCCGAGGTGGTGCGGGCGATCCGCCGCTGGACCAAGACGCCTTTGGACGTCCACATGATGGTCCAAGCTCCGGAGCGGTACGTTGACGAGATCGCCGACGCCGGCGCGGACGTCATCACCGTCCACGCCGAGGCGTGCGTGCACCTGCACCGCGTGGTGGGCCAGATCAGGCAGGCCGGAGCCAGGCCTGGAGTGGCCATCAATCCGGCCACTCCGGTGTCAGCCGTCGAGGAGGTGCTGCCGGACCTGGACCTGGCGCTGGTCATGACGGTCAACCCGGGGTTCGGCGGCCAGCCTTTCATCGAGACGATGGTGGACAAGATCCGCCGGCTGCGAGCGACCCTCGACCAGCGCCGACTCGATGCCGAGCTGCAGGTGGATGGCGGCATCAAGCCAGCCAACGCCCGCCTCGTGACGGAGGCCGGCGCCCGTGTGCTGGTGGCGGGCTCGGCGGTCTACGCCGCAGACTCGACCGTCGCCGAGGCCATCGCCACCATCCGCGCTACCGCGCAATCCCGCGTGTGACACAGGCGGCATGAACCCCAACGTGCCGAGTACGGCTAAGCAGAATTGAAGGTCACCAATGAGCCGCTGGTGGACGTCTGCCGCCGCCCTCACATCCGTGACATGTCGCTTTTCGGCTCAATTCTGCAGGACGACTTCGGTCCGGATAGCGACGTAGACGTTCTGGTCGAGTTTCGCCTAAAGGACATTCCTTGCCTCATGACACTTGCTGGCGGCGAGATCGAGCTGTCCGAGCTCGCCGCCGGTCGCAAAGTAGATATGCACACGCGGGGTGGAATCAGTAAGTACCTCTATAACGAGACGTGACTACTCCGTCACGCTGGGACCTATGCTGGACCATGCCGGGGAGGCCATCTCTTTGGTCCAGGACTGGGGCCGCAGCGACCTTGAAGACGATCGCCTCCTCAACCTGGCGTTGACCCACCTCATGGAGATAGTCGGAGAAGCAGCGGGCAGGATGCCGCCGGACGAGCAGCGCAAGCACCAGGGGATCGACTGGCCTCGGATCATCGGGATGCGCAACCGGCGAATCCACGAGTACGACACGGTCGACCTGGACGTAATGTGTAGGTGACCCTACTGTTTCGCCATCTGCTCCAGGGCGGACCAGAGGCCGAGCTGCTCCACCGCGTGGCTGCGGTAGACGCCCACGGCGTCGGCGCCGTTTGCCCTGGCGACGCGGGCTCCCTCCACCATCAGCTCGGGGTCCTGGAAGCTGCCCGGGTGGTAGCACGATAGCTCCGCGATGAACGGGCACCGGCCCGCGACCACGTCGGCCACGTGACGGGCCTGGCGCTCCAGCCGCCCCAGGTCTGAGTCGGTGCGCCACCAGACGTACAGCTCGTCGACGGTGCCGTCGTCTAGCCATGAAGGCCAGTCCTGCAGCACCTTGATGTAGTTGTCGGGGTCACCGGCGATCATGGTCGTAGTGAGCCGGGTCCCCGGAAACCGCGTAGCGACCGCCTGCCTGAGCTCCTTCAGGAACAGGGTGACGTAGCCGGCCCGGAACCGCAACCACTCAAGGTCGCCGTTGGCTATGTCGAAGGGGTCGCGGCCGGTCTGCTCTCGGAACGGTCCGGCCACCGCCTCCTCGTAGCCGTAGGGCGTGACGCCGTGCTCGTCCTCGTCGCCCAGCACGAACTCGACCTGTATGCCGTCCGCGCCGCCGGAGCACTCCAGGGCCGCGATGAACCTGGCGGTCTTATCCGCTCTAACCTCGGGGAACGCGAGGCTCAGATAGCGCCGCTCGCCGGGTCGCAGCTCGCGTTTGCCGTCCCGGGTAAGGCTCCAGAGTTCCGGGTGCTCCCGCGCGAAGTCGTCCAGGGTCTCTTCTCCGACCGTCGGGCCGTCCCACACCGGACGGTGGCGGTCCGCTATCTCACGGGCCTCAGGCGACTCCACGGGCGGCCTGAGGTACGCCAGCGACCAGCCGTAGGTCGCCGGTCTGGAGCCATAGCTCGGGAAGGCCGTGTAGTCCACGTACGGCGAGATGTCGATGCCTTTTTCGTGCGCCGCATCGACCAGGACCGGGTCGGCGGCCCCGGTGATCATCTTCGTCACGCCCACGCCCTGACAACGGCCTACCCACCGTCGCACGTCCCTCTCGTAACGCGGTTCGCCCGGCACGCTCGGAACGACCGGCGGCCCCCAAAGTACGAAATCGTTGGCCATGCCCTACTCCTTCCACCGCCTCCTGGCTGCGGGTGGATTATCTGGGCCGGTCGACGCCGGTGTCAACATCCCCGAAGAGCATTGACAAACCGGTAATCCCTGAATAGGCTTGGTCGGGCGTAGATAGGGAGGGAGTGAGGAAGCGATGACGTCGGGCGCAATGACATTCGAAAAGCTCAGGGACGATCTGCCTATCACCAGGGAGGTGGCCTACTTCCAGGTCGGAAGCCACGGCCCGACGCCGGACACGGTGCTGGACGTGGTCCGCGACGAGATGGCGCTGGAGGCCCACTACCACTCGGTGCCGTCGGTCAAGGCGGCGCAGGCCGAGCGTGAGGCCTGCGCACGAGAGCGGGTGGCGTCGTTCATCTGCGCCGGCTCCGCCGAGGTCGCTCTGACCCCCAACACCACCCAGGCGATGCGGCAGGTGTCCCGGAGCATCGGCTGGCGAGAGGGCGATGAGCTCCTAATCACTTCGCTGGAGCATGTCAGCACTGTCAGCCTCGGCATGGGCCTGACGCGACAGAACGGCGTGCGGGTCGAGGTGGTTGAAGCCGACCAGGGCGACGCCGTGTTCCTGGAGAGCCTCAAGTCCGCCCTGACAGATCGCACGAGGCTGGTGTGCGTCAGCCATGTGGCCTCGCCCGACGGGCGTATTCTCCCGGTGGCCGCCGCCGCCGAGTTGGCGCACGATCGTGGAGTCCCGGTCGTCGTGGACGTAGCACAGTCGCTGGGCCAGTTCCCGGTGGACGTCCCCGCCCTGGGCTGCGACTTCATGGTGGGCTCGGGCCACAAATGGCTGATGGGGCCGATGGGTGTGGGCATCCTCTGGGTGGCACCCGACAATCTAAACGACTTCATGCCCGACCCGCTGCCGGACAGGAAGCCGTGGAGCATACCCGGGTCCCCCATCCCCGAGCCAACGGCATACGATCGCGCCGAAAGCGGCACCCACAACACAGCGATGGCCATCGGCCTCGGCAAGGCCGTCGAGATCGTCGACGAGCTCGGCACGGCGGCTATCGCTTCCCGGGTGGCCTGCCTGTCTCGCATCCTGCGGTACGAGGCGTCGCGGATCGGCGGCGTCAACGTGCTGACCCCTACCAGGCCGTGCCGCTCCGCCGGCATCACGACGCTGACCTTCGACGGCTATACGATCGAGGACCTGCAAGCGCTGGTTTCGCGCATATACGAAAAGTACAATGCGCTGGTCAAGTTCCAGTGGATCACCGCGCCTCTTGACGTCAACCGCATCGGTATCCGCATATCCATCGCCAGCTTCAACAACGAGGACGAGGTCGCCCGGCTGGTCGACGCACTGAAAGAGGGTGTAGCCCAGTCGTGAGGGCTGAGCCATAGGCCCGCCCTGAGCCTTACGAAGGGATGACGGGGGTCCGTTCCGTAGTGAGCACCGAGCCTACGACCATAGCCGAGCTCCAGCAGCTTGCGGAGCCCGGGATCGCGCTCGAGCAGCGGAAGTTCGTCAGACGGGGCTCGGGTGGCAACGGGACACGCGATCGTAATCTGGCAAAGCTTGACGGCCTCGCTCTCAACCCACGGCTGCTCATCCAGGTCGACGACCGCGACCTAACCACGACGGTGCTCGGCCAGGAGATCAGCTTTCCGGTGATGTGCGCGCCTGCCGGAGCCCAGTGCGGAAGCCACCCCGACGACGAGCTGGCGACCGCGGGGGCGGCGGGTCGGGCCGGCACCTTGATGGCTGTCCCGGTCGGTTCCGGATACAGCATAGAGGAGATCGCCGAGGCGGCGACCGGGCCGCTGTGGTTCCAGCACATCCATTACAATGACGGCGTAACCGAGGAGTTTCTGCCGCGTCTGAAGCCCGCGGGATGCACGGCGGTAGTGCTGACGGTGGACGCCCTGGGTCCATTCCCGCTGGACGCCAACGTCTCGCGCAAGATACCCGACGTCGGCAAGATGTTCGGCAGCCTGCGCGACCGGCCAGACCTGCTCGATGAACACGGCCTAGTCCGCTGGGAGCCGCCAAACATCACGTGGGACCGGCTCGACTGGCTCCGCTCGCTTTCGGGCGACCTGCCGCTGGTCATAAAGGGCATCAGGAACGTCGAGGACGCGCGCCAGTGCGTCGAGCGCGGCGCCGATGGCATCGTGGTCTCCAACCACGGCGGGAGGCAGGTGGACGGCGGCCTGTCCTCGGTCGAGGTCCTGCCTCGGATCGCCGAGGCCGCCGGTGACCGGCTTGAGGTCTACTTCGATTCGGGGATCAGGTCCGCCCTGGACGTGTTCAGAGTGATGGCGCTGGGCGCGAGGGCCGTGTTCGTAGGCCGGCCCATCCACTGGGGCCTCGCCTACGCCGGCGAGGACGGCGTCCTGAGGGCCCTTGAGATACTTCGAGGCGAATTCGACAGGGTGCTCGCCTTCAGCGGCTGCACGAGCGTCAGGGAGATCGGCAGGCAGCACATCATGGCGGCCGGCTGATCGGCGGGAGATCCGGCTATCCCTCGAAGGCCGTCAGCGACTTGAGGTAGCGGGCGCCGTTCCTGATCGTCTCCTCGGGCGTCTCCGAGCCGGTGGAGGCCTGGTGCACCGTCACGTAGCCGTCGTAGCCGATGCGCTGAAGCGTGTCCATGATCGGCGGGAATTCGATACCGCCCTGGGCGGCGATCGGGATATGGTCTACCCTCACGTCTCCCCGCGACCAGGTGTTCAGCGTGTCCCTGCCGTCGGGGTTCAGCCGCTGGTTCTGTAGGTAGACGTTGATCATGTGGGGTGACAGGCGCTTGATCGTCTCGGGCCCGTAGTCCTCGCCGCACGCCTCGAGGTTGGCGGGCTCGTAGGTGACGCCGAAGTTGGAGCGGCCGATCCTGCGCAGGACGTCCAGCGATTCGTCCACCCGCTCGAAGAGGCTGGCGACATGGCACTGTTGGGCCAGCCGGATGCCGCGCTCATGCGCCTCGTCGGCGGCCCGCCGTGCCCACTCGACGTCCTCCTCCTTCTTCAGGCCCACGCGGACCATGTCGCAATCGAGCAATTTGGCCAGGTCAAGGTAAGGAGTGATGTTTCGCAGTGCCGCCGGGGCTTCGAAGGAGTTCTCCGGGATGGGGAAGTCGCCCGTGGCCATGGAGATGGCTAGGCCTCCAGCGGCGAGCTCCCCGCGCCATTGCCCCACGGTCTCCGGCGGCGTCTCGAGGCCAAGCTGGGATGCCCGCATACAGAGGGCCTGGTAGCCCTCCTCGACCGCGATTCGCGCCAGCTCGTCCAGCGTCATGGATGTCTGGCGTTTGTCATGATACTTCTCGGCCACCCGCACCGACAGCGACAGCTTCATGGCGATCATCTCCTTTGGACTCGCGTGGTCGCCGGGGCGTTGCCGGCCTACAGACTGCCCTTGTGACCTCGCCTGATGGCCTCGCAGAGACGCATCGTGTAGACGGCGTCGTCCAGCGTGGACCAGGGTGTCTGGTCGTTCAGGATGCAGTCGACGAAGTGGCCGGTCTCGTCGTGCCCGGCGCCGCCGGTGGGGCCCAGGTCCAGCTGCTCCTGGATGGCTCTGCCTTCGGTGGTCCCGTCGGTCTGCGGGATGGCCTCGTAGACCTCGTATCTCGGCTTGCGGGTCAGGTCCAGGTATACCAAGAGGTCCTCGGCGTGAACCTCCGCGCGTTGGATGCGATAGCCGACCCCGTAGTTACTCATCAACACGCCGACCGCACCGTTGTCGAAGCCGATGACCGCGCTCTGTCGTTGGGCTCCCGCCCGGTCGCCATCCTGAGCGGTGGCGTGAATCTCTACCGGCCTGGCCGCGGTGCCCTCGGAGGACCCGGCTAGCCATCGCAGCAGGTCGACGTGATGGATGGCGTCGCAGATCACCGGGTCGGGCGCGATGCCCGACATGGCCGGCGTTCCCAGGGTAGTGAGGGCCTGATTGTAGGTCGCGGCACAGTGGATGACCTCGCCTCGTTCCCGGGCCAGCCGCCGTACGGCCAGGACCTCCGGGATGTAGCGCCGGTTGAACGAGACCATCGCCTTGCCTTTGCTCCGTTGGGCGGCGTCGGCCATCCGCTCCGTATCAGCGGAGCTCATGCCTGGAGGCTTCTCCACCGAGACGTGGAGGTCGCGCTCCAGGCAGTCGAGCACGATGGGCGTCAGTTGGCCTGGCATTGTGACGACGTAGACCACGTTCAGGTCGGTCTCGGCCAGCATCTGCCGGTAGTCGTCGAAGGCGCGGTCCGGACGATGCTCAGCGGCGTTGGCCTTGAGGCGGGCCGGGTCGACCTCGGCGATGGCTGCCAGCCGAAGCCGCGGCTCCGCGGCGATCATCGCGAAGTGTCTCTGGGCATGGCTCCCGCAGCCGATCACCCCCGCCTTCAACTGCTCCATCCGTTGGCTCTCCCTCCGCTCCCTCGGATCCCCTTAATACACGACAGTTTTCTGCACTCGGCCCAAGCAGGCCGCTGCCGGGCCCTTTCGACCATCCCCCTGGCCCCCTTCCTGTTGGAAGGGGGAAAGAACAAGCTTGGGACACACCCCCAACCCCCCGCCAGAGGGGTTTCCCTCTGGATACCCCATCTGGGATTGCTCTCGAAGAACTGTCGTGCGGTGAGCTCGGACTCTTCAAAGGACCGGGGTCATGTCTTGACCCGTGCCGACGGGTCAGGGCGGTCGGGTCGGCGGCATGAGACCGCTAGCCGGAGGGTGGCATCAGGTCTGCGGGGATCGGGTCAGGCACCTCGGCCGAGACGTCCCTCTGGAACCGGGGCTTCACGATCACCTCTTCGATCAGGACCCGCTTCGGGCTGGTGACGGCCAGCAGGATGGCGTCGGCTACGTCCTCCGGCTGCAGGATCTTGGTGAGCTGGTCTGGTGCTGGCGGAACCAGTCGCGTTTTGAGGACCGGGGTGTCGGTCTCCCCTGGGATCACGTTGCAGGCCCGGATGCCGGTGTTCTTGAGCTCGACGTTCATGTACTTGGTGAGATTGATAATAGCCGCCTTGGAGGCACTGTACATCGCGCCGCCCAGCAGCACCGGGTCAAGGCCTGCGCGGGAGGAGACGTTGACGATGGTGCCGGTGCCGCGCTTCAGCATGGACGGCAGCGCCGCCTGGATGAGGAAGAATGGCCCCAGCAGGTTGACCCTGACCACGTCCTCTGCCTCCTGATCGGTGGTGTCCAGGAGGTAGCGGTTGCGGCTGGTGAAGCCCGCGTTATTGATGATCACGTCGATCTGGCCGTGCTTCTTCAGCACCGAGGCCGCCAGACGCCGCATGGCCTCGTAGTCGGTGACGTCGGCCTGCTCGACGTCAGAGGAGCGCCCCTGGGCGGCGATCTCGGCGGCCACGGCCTCCAGCTTGCCCGTGGTGCGTCCCACCAGCACCGGCATGGCCCCGGCCCCCGCCAGATTCAGGGCCGCCGCTCGGCCGATGCCGCTCCCGGCGCCGGTGACGATGCAGATCTCGCCGTCCATCGCAGTCCCCCTGTCGCCTACCGGGCGACCACCTTGCCGGTCGAGTCACGGCTGCCGTGGGTAGTGAGCGTCTTAGCGTCGTTCTTGGTCGCGATCGAGTAGCAGGCGTCGCGGCCCGCGTAGCCCAGCGTAAGGACGGTGCCCAGAGCAACGTATGCGACGTCGATTGCCTCGGAGGTGGCGTCTTCCAGGTTGGCCCGGTTCAGCTCGCGCGCGTGCTCGCCGATCTCCTCGGACAGCAGGGTGAGCCGGCGGCGAAGGGCCTCGAGGGTGGCGTCCCGGTCGGTGGCGTCCACGGTCGGCAGTCCGAACCGCTCGTGAAAAGAGTAGACGCTGTCGCCCAACCTGGCCACGGCATCGACGAAATCGCCTCGCTCGATCTCCATCCCTACCCCCTTGTCGAGTGTGTCTGGCGCAGCCTCCCGGCCGCCCGCGGACGATTGTAGCAGAGCCCGTGCGGCCCGGCCCGGTGGTCTGAAGTGGGTTTCCGGCGGTTCGGCAGGCCCCTGCGATGCCTTTCGTTGACAAGGAAATCGGGCGCTCTTACACTCCCACCGGGCCGGCGCCTTGAAGGCGGCCGGCCGGGGTGCAGCGCGATGGGATCGATCGGCACCGCGGAGGTAGGCAAGACGGGCCTGATGGTGACCCGCCTGGGCCTGGGCGGCGCGGGCCTGGGCGGCCTTTACTCCGACGTGTCCAAGGACATGGCGCGGGAGACCGTCCAGCAGAGCTTCGCGCTGGGCGCGCGGTACTTTGATACCGCCCCGTTATATGGCCACGGGAAGAGCGAGATGTCCCTTGGTCACGGTCTACAGGGCCTGGACCGCGACCGGCTCGTGATCTCCACGAAGGTCGGCCGTGTGCTGGTCCCCGTGGAATCCCATCCGCAGGCCGGCCAGTTCGTGAATCCGCCGCCGCTGCAGCCGGTCTTCGACTACAGCCGCGACGGCATCCTGAGGTCGCTGGAGGAGAGCCTCCAACGGCTGCGACAGGACCGCGTCGAGATAGCGTTCATGCACGACCCGGACGCCGGACAGGCGATAGCGGACCAGGACGATGTCGAGCCCGTCCACTTCAGGCAGGCCATGGACGAAGCGTACCCGACGCTGGATCGTCTGCGTTCCGAAGGCGTCTTGAAGGCCATCGGCGTTGGCATGAACCAGTGGCAGGCGCTGGCCCGGTTCGCCCGGGCTGGCGACTTCGACTGCTTCCTGCTGGCCGGGCGCTACACCCTGCTGGACCAGTCTGCCCTGCCTACGCTGATGCCGCTGTGCGAGGAGAAGCACATTAGCCTCATCCTCGGAGGCCCGTACAATAGCGGCGTCCTGGCCTCCGACCTGTCGCCGGGCGCGACCTACTTCTACAGCGAAGCGCCGGCCGACGTCCTGGATCGGGCCAGGGGTGTCAAAGCGGTCTGCGATCGCCATAGGGTGCCGCTGAAGGCGGCCGCACTGCAGTTCGGCCTGGCGCATCCCGCCGTGGCGAGCACCATACCGGGCGGCCGGTCGCCGGAGGAGGCCGAGGAGAACGTGCGGATGGTGGAGCACGACATTCCCCACGACCTGTGGGCGGAGCTGAAGCAAGGAGGGTTCCTGCCGGACGCGGCGCCGACCCTGTCGGCTTGATGACGACGACCGGGAGGTGGGCATGAAGTCCTTCGCGATGGCACTGAACCTTAAGGACGACCCGCAGGCCGTCGAGACCTACAAGGAGCGCCACCGTGCCGTCTGGCCGGACGTCCTTGAAGGGCTCAGAGGCATAGGGATATCGAAGATGAAGATATTCCTGCTGGGCAGGCGACTCTTCATGTACTTCGAGGCCGGTGACGACTTCGACCCTGACCGCGACTTCCAGAAGTACCAGGACACGGAACGCGCCAGAGAGTGGGACGCGCTGATGCGTGGATTCCAGGAGCAGGTCGAGGAGGCCGAGCCCGGCGCCTGGTGGGCTCCCATGGAGGAGGTGTTCGACCTGGAACGGTAGTGTAGGAGAAGATATAGCGCCGACTTTTCCCGTATTTGTTCAAATTCGCGCCAAACCATCTTGTGATTGGCGAGAAGTGTAGATACAATGAAATCTATTCGAGGCTAGGAGGGTATCTATGGAAGCCTATTGTCTCAAGTGCCGAACG
>PVBE012885265.1_pt1 | contig 11364 bp, 25 predicted proteins | sample 1631181 | NCBI WGS metagenome assembly PVBE01 (sample SAMN08397723, study PRJNA350692) | Marine metagenome, whole genome shotgun sequencing project. | isolation source: water | place: Pacific Ocean | collected 2012-04 | reverse complement strand
GTTTATTCCTATATTATTTGGATTGTCAATGGGCATTCCAATATTCTTTTTTGGTGATTGGGAATATGGATTGATTACAGGTGCGCTACTTTGGACATTGGGTGGTACTGCCTTTTTAATTGGATTGGGGTGGATATTGCGGTTAGTTGGTATAGAATATGATATACAAGCAAAAGAAGCGGCATATAGGAAAATACTGGTTATTGCAGAAGATGATGGTACTGTTAGACCAAAGAAAATTGAGGAATTCTTTGATGATGTGCGAAAGATTCACTATTTAAGTTATTTACGTTATCTGTATTTTAATATTGGACGAATGGCTTACTTACAAGCAAACGTATTATCTGCATATGTATTCTTAGCACCAGCCATAGTTGCTGGAGTAATGACTCTGGGTGTGATGCAACAAATAATAAGAGCATTTGGTAGAGTAGAGGGGTCGATGCAATATCTATTAAAAGCGTGGCCTACCATTATTGAATTAATGAGCGTTTTTAGGCGTCTAAGAGAATTTGAAGCTAAATTGCCAAAGTAAGAGAAGAGTGTAAACGAAATGGGTAGATTGCTAATTTTACTAAGTATTATAATATTTCTTTATGGGTGTGCTGATACAGATGAACAATATCCCCCCAAATGGATAATTGCTTCATATTCTCTTCCAAGGATGGAAGGTCTTCAACATGCTGGGTTTTTTGAAATAGAAAACAGGATATATTCTCATCATTGTGATAGCCACGGAAACATGATAAGAATGAAATATGATGAGAATGAAAATACTTGGAAACGAGTAAAATATGAATCACTAGGATGCGGAGAATGACATTTGCCAGAACACAAACACTTGATTATTCGGGCAGAAGTGAATCGCCCAATTACAAGTGAAAAAGAACTTAAAAAATGGCTTCGGAATGTAGTAAAAAAAATAGACATGAACATCATCAAGGGGCCTTTTGCGTCCTATGTTTCCAAAGAGGGAAATCGTGGGGTAACAGGAATAGTGATGATAGAAACAAGTCACATCGCTATTCACGTTTGGGACGAACCAGTTCCAGCATTAGTTCAATGTGATGTATATTCGTGTGCAGAGTTTTCCTCAACCGAAGTACTAGCAGAATTTTTAGGAATGGAAGTGATTAAAATAGACCACGTGCTAATAGATCGTGCAGATAAAATTAAACTAATGGGAAAATGGTTCACTGGATAGGAATACCGTGTCTAAAAATAAAATAATTATAATTTCATTCATGGTGGGGCTTACTATAGGTCTTTGGGGTTATTTTCAATTAGGACTAAGAGCTCAACCAGCTGATTCATCTAGAAACGAAGAATTATTAAAACAAGCCCCAAATGGCGACGAATGGCCTTCTCAGATATTATACGACACTGTAAATGCTTGTTATCAAGGAACATATAAGTGGATAGTAACTTCTAATCCAAGTCTTATAGGGTCTATGCCACCACCACCAGTTCAACGGAAAATGTTAGAACATTGTTTTTGTGTGTTAGATAAAATTAGAGTTGATCATGATATATCAGCATATATTGCTAAAGTATATGATTTAGAATGGGTAGGACAACTTTTTATGACTAAAGCTGTAGAGTGTGTCAATGAAAAAAATACACTACAAGGCATAATAGAAATCCAGCCCTCTGATAATAAAACTCAAACTGATAATGATACTATAATAAACACTTTACCAGAGCCGGAAGATGCTCCAACAGAGTCATTACCAGACCAACCAAAAGAGGAACCATCAGAAAGCCCTGAAACAATTTTTCAAGGATAATAACGAATGAAAATACTCAAGCAATTATGCTTGGTGTGTTTTTCTATATTTACGATTGGAGCCTGTGTATCACATAGTAACAACATATCAAGTAAGAGGGAGAACTATAACCTACCCTCTGTTATAGAAATAGTCAGAGAATCAATTGTTTTAATCTCTGCAAGTCCCAATGAAGACCCCACAACAAACCTAAGCCAGAATTCTCTGTGCTCTGGTGCCGTGGTAGAGCTTCAATATATCATAACAAATTTTCATTGTATATATAAACAAAAATATCTTAGAATATATTTTTGGGATGAAGAAGATTGGAGTGAATATAAGGTAAAAGTAGTTGGTCGTGACCCTTTAGCAGATTTGGCACTTCTTGAGGTCATTGGTTCTCCAAAGATAGTTCCACCATTAAGATTTGCTGAGGAGATACCTGAAATTGGAGAAGATGTCTTTGCGATGGGCCATCCAATGGGTATGGTTTGGACAGTAACTAAGGGTATAATTTCTAGTAAAGACAGACACGCTAGACACTCCTTCATTAAAGCTTTGCAGACCGATGCAGCAATAAATGTAGGAAATTCTGGTGGGCCTCTTTTAAATATGAAGGGGGAGATTGTCGGAATCAACGCCTTGATTGTTTCAAAAGTCAAGGAGAATGCTGGAATAGGTCTTGCAATAAGAAGTGATATAGTCAGATCTTCTTTCAAGTCTATGGTGTATAGTGGAGAAGTACATAGACCAGCCATAGGAGTGAGGATTGGATTATTAACTTCTGAAACTCAAAGGAAGACCATTATTAAAGAACTTCCAGAAATTAAAACTGCACAAATTCCTAATACCTATGGTCTTATCATTTTTCCTACTGATAACATGCCAGAAGGTTTACAGGTTGGTGACACTATTGTTGGGGTAAATACTGCATTGGTCAATAATGGAGTTGATCTTACAGACGCGCTCAGCACTTACAATATAGGAGAAACGGTTACCTTAACCCTTATACGAAAAAGACGATTTATTAAGGTCGATGTTCCATTAAGACAATTTGAGGTGCCGGTTGAATCTATGTATAAGAAGTAATAAATGTCAGAAAAAAAGAAACCAAATTATCATATCGAATGGCCAGAAGGGGCAGAAATTAAAATGCATCCTCAACATTTAGAAGAAATTAAAAAGAGTCTAGAAACTCAATTTAAGACATTGATATATAAACAGCCAGGTTTCAAGTTTTTTCCATGTTTGGGGAATACTAATTTCTTTCAACATTTTAGAACTCATGATGGCATAGACTTTGGTGTATGCCATCTTTACTGGGATAAAAATGCTGTCTCTGATGTTGATTATATAGATAGTGATGGTAATGTTGAACAACATAAAGGTGGGTGGAGAATTAGATGGTTACCCGCTGGTTGTTATGATGTTGTGGGTGAACCAAGTCCAGTAAGTGAAAAGGGTTGGAAATTAATTCACCAAGCCATTGCTAAAAGGGTGGCAAGTTGTGCAAAAAAACAAATCCAAGAACAACAAAGGCAACAAGAGGTTCTAAACGCGGATGATGATGAAGAGGATGAGGATAAGCCACCGAAGTATTTAAATTAGGAGAGAGTATTGATAAAGGTTAAAATTGATGAAGACTATATACTTTACGAAGTAGAATGTGACTACTGCAGTAAGGAATATGAAATCAAATTGGAAATCGAAGAACTTCCAAAACAAGTTATAGAATGTTGTCCTTTCTGCGGTAATTTGATAGAAGAACCTGCAGAAAGATTGAATGAGGAAGATAGCTGGAGTTGACTATTCATTAACATCACCCGCAATATGCGTATGGAAATCAGACGATGATAGATTATTTGATTTTGATTCTTGTGATGTATATTATTTGGAACATACATCAAGACCCGCCGAGCACGGGGTATTGAATCTTCATACAGAACCATATCCTAAATGGGAAACTGAGGAAGAGCGACATGATATACTTTCAGATTGGGCTATGAGTATTATACAAGGATGTGAAATATTCATTGAGGGATATGCCTTTGCTACTACAGGTAAATCTTATGTTCGTTCTGTTGCTGAAAACACTGGCCTACTTAAACACAAACTCTACAAACACAAATACAACTACACGGCAATACCACCTACTGTAATCAAGAAGTATGCAACAGGTAGGGGGAATGCCAACAAAGAAGTGATGTATGAAGCCTTTTGTGATGAACTTATCACACCTACAGACCTACAGATTAGAATCAAACCAAAATCTAAAAAACTAACAAATCCTGTGACTGATATAGTAGATGCCTACTTTATCGCAAAATGGGGATGGGAGGGATTTGCCACATAGGAGAATCTATGAAGAACCTTTCGGAACTCATCGACAAACACGAAGAAATTTATGGAGATCTATCTCAATCGGTAACTCATTTAAGTCAAACACAACCATTGCCAACTATGGCCGACTTGAGAATGACCAAAGAGGAAAAAAGAAAGAAACAGAAAAGAGATTGGTATGATCAAAATAAAGAAGATGTCAAAGAGCAACGGAAGGAAAGTGGTAAACAAAAAGAATGGTACGCAAATAATAGAATACGATGTATTGAGAAGGCTACGAATTGGAATAAGGAAAATCAAGGGGCCAGAAAGTTAATAACTGAACGATATAAATCTAAGAAAGGTAATACATGGCAATGGACATCCCCAAAGAGAAAATGAAAGAAAGAATAATAAATTATCTTGAATATATGGATGAGGAATCTCTGAAGGAGATATCTACTTATCTTTATAAAATGGCAATGAGAATTGAAAACCGAAAAAGGAAATCTGATGACTGAAGAAGCGAAATTAGTAAGTGTTGAAGTAGAACCACAACCCAATAAGTATGCAGCAATTGCATCTTCACAAATCGATACGGTTATTGTAGATGTGAAGAAGAGAAAGGCGATAGCCTTACAGATGAGGGCAGAGACAGTAAAGAATTTTGAGGAAGCTCTGGAACGTGTCGATCATGCTGTGCGGGGATGTCAGGATGATTTGGAATATCTGGAAGAAAGAAAAAAGAGTGGATTATGAACATTTGGATAGAATATTGGAAACGACAACCAGAATCCACATTAAATAATCATGCCCAAATGAGGCAAAACGCAAAATGGATACCTCCAGACGAGTCAGATATAACCAAACGATTTTGTCAAAATATGGAGCAAGCTATTAAACTCTCTCAATCATTATTTGACCAAGGATACTACGCTCAAATAAGGACAGATGGGCCATGAAATCAATCAGAGAAAAGAGAGAAATGGAGTTGAGAAGAATAATCAAAGACATTTATGGTATTAAGAGAAGACAAGAAAATAACCAGATGATAATTGTCTATGACTATCTTCACATGAAAGTTAAACAACTACAAAACAAGGGCCTTCTTTGGCACATTGATATACCAGAGGGAAAATGAAAGCAATAGGTCATAATGAACTTTACAAGATGGGCTTCGATGGAGCGGGAATTGTAACACTAAGAAAGTTGACTCCAGACCAGATAAAACGATTAATAGAGATATTACAAGAGGTTCAGAATGAAACACAATCACATATATTATCAAAAGGTTGAGGATGCTATTAAGCCCCACTTAGAAAAATATGATGAGCCGTGGAATAGGCGAGAAGGTCTAATACAGGACATTTTAGATGCTCTGTTTAGAGAGCCGTATAATATTGTTGATTGGAGGGAGCAGGAGATAAGCAGACTTAGAAGAAATTTTGACAAAAAAGCAAGATCAAGAGGATTCACAACCCAATCAGTAGATCACGGTGTGGATATAATCGGAGATGAAAAAGACTAATCTATTTTTCCTAGCTATAAAGATAGCAATATACTCCAGTATACTTGGAGCTATTACAGGAGAATTAACATTTTATTGGTGTGTCAATGAAGGTCTATGTAAAAGTCAATGGTAAAGTGATTGGTAAAGGTAAGGATACTAAATCATGCCTTAAACACATCGCAAAGTTATTCAAGGAAGGTCGTACTGATATAACTCTCTCAGGAGGCCGAATAGGAAAATGGATGAAATAACCAAGGATGGTATATATAATCAAGAAATGGACAACTGCATCCGTGCAAGTAGTATATTATATGCCAGACTATTTGAACTTGGTGAACGAATTCATATGGCAGACGAGAGATCAAACGCCGAACTATCCGCGTATAGAGAAATTTCTAAATTATTGGGACAAAAATATAGACGGGCCTATCAAAGAAGTTTTTATTCATGATCATGAGGAAGAGAAGATTCGGGTGGTTGACCGCATATTTAAGATCAACTAATGAAAACAATATAAATGAACATAAACAAAACAATTAACAGGCATTGGCGCGACTGGGCGGGATTGATATATCTGTTCATTTGTCTCGTAGACTTTTTTATTGCACCCTTGATGTGGAATTTGATGATGGCAAACCATTGTGCCACACATGATTGTGCTGCAGAAGGTGTAACTAGATGGGTGCCATTAACTCTTGGGGGTGGAGCTATGTTCCATCTAAGTTTTGGGGCTATATTAGGAGCGACGGCATGGAGAAAAAAAGATGAGGTGGATATTCATAATAGGGATACTCCTATTAAGTAGTTGCACATTTAGTAATAAGTTTATCAGTATGAACGGCGAATCGGGAGACAAAACAACTCTTCCTGTAGGGGTAGATGTTCTCATAGAGATGGCTGAATATTGTGAGAAAATCTATAACGAAGGAAAGGAATTAGGAGATAATGAATTCGCCTATAATGTGGTTCAAGATCGTGGTGTCAGTATTATTAGCATCCGCGGTACTAATAATGGTAGAAATGTGCTTACCGATCTCGACGCAAGACCATTCAAAGATAGAAAGCTCGACATTCAAATTCATAGGGGGTTTAGAGACGCCGCTGAAAAATTAAGAGATGATATAATAGAAAATCATGCCCTTGAGGAGTCTGTAATTCTTACAGGACATTCTCTGGGTGGAGCAATAGCCCAGATCATAGGATTGTGGCTAGAGGATGACGCATACGATGTACAAATTTATACTTACGGATCGCCCGCGATTACCGATACACAACTTGGTATGGATGCATTACACTTCAGAGTGGCAATACCGAATGACCCAGTGCCCTTTTTACCCCCGATCCCATATCGGCACTGGGGAATATGGATTCAAGCCGAAACACTCACTTGGAGTGAAAACCATGAAATCGGAGACTTTACAAAAATAGATGCGAGAGATCATTCTATTAAAGAATATTTGAAAGTGCTAAGAAAACATTCTGGAGGAAATCATGGGAAAAGTCATAATAGTATTATTGATTAGTATATTTGTATTTTGGAATATATTATTTTTGAAGGATGAGATTAGCGCACATCCAGACGGAGCTACACCATTCTGGTATCCTGCGGGTTACATACATGGATTTGTTGGTGGGTGTGCACAGAATGCTGAAATAGACCAATTACCATTTACTAGGGAGATGTGGCCCGAGCAAGTGAAAGAGGTGTGTGGATGTATTTTAGATGGACTGAGACATTCGGTTACATGGCTTGAGATGAGCAAAGGCTCTTCAGAAGTGGTAAGAGATATAGTTGAAGCTACGATGCCTTTGTGTGTGAACAAGGTTGCAACAGATTATGTGGGCATGCCTCCCCAATAATGATTTTGATTAGACACAGATAAATACTTGACAAGCAACACATTTTGAGGTATAATAATATATGAAAACTGGTTATCTATGTTTAATAGGTCTTCTGGTGTGTCTATTACTCTCTTGTTCAGTACAGACAGGAATATGTAGGTTAGAAGACCATTATAACTGCATTCCAGTGAGGTCATATATTAAATGGAACCAATGCATTAACGATTGTTCTGGTGTAAAAATTCAATCAAAAACCAAGCTATACAAGAAGGATGATCTCAAATGGATAAGACCAAGGCCATACGCCTATCCGTAGAGGATGAATTAATACATGAGCATCACAAAGATATAGAAGAATTGGAAGCCAATATCAATAGTATATCTCAAGGCGAGCCTTTCTATGTCACTATTACTGAGAAGCGAATTAGAGAAATCATAAGAGATGAACTTAAAAATATTGAAATGGAGAAGATGTACCATGACTAAATTAGAAGAATTACGAGGTAAAATAGCTGCAATACCAATGGATGAAATTAGAATAGCCGTCCTTCAAGATGAGATAGAGGTGTACAAGTCAAGAATAGAGCCACATGATACAGGTTATCTGCATGATGCGATTGCTCAACTCAACAGACGAATAGCGGAGCTCGGTGAATATGGAACAAATAGAAGAAATTGATGAGATTGAATATTGTGTTATATGCGATGAGTCTACCAAGTTCAAGAAGAGTCATCATATAGACTACCGATATGGATATATAGAAGGCGTGGGTCAACTATGCTTCAAATGCCAGCCAATAACTCAGAAAATACATAAACAGGAATTTTATGATATTTAAACGCATCAAAGAAACTTGGGAAAATACATGGTTGCCTACTACAGAAGTAGATGAGGAAGAAGAGATATCCAAAAAGAAAGCTCAACTAGAAATTAAACGAGACAGAAAATATGAATCAAGATGGGTCTGGTATCATACCCTCTTAGCGGTGGAGATATTAATTACTAACGTGTTACTACTATGGATAGCAATAAAGATATGTTAACAGCAGAAGAAAACAGAAAATATTGGATAATGTGTAGTGACTATTCTGACGAATGTGAGGATATACCTATACCGTGGAAAGAAGACAATACCTTTGACGCCATGAGAAAATCCAAAGAGACTAAAGAATTAGAAAAATTCATAAGGGGGGAAGATTGAAAAAGAAGACAGGGAAACGCAAGTCTAAAGCCTGGCGGAAACGAATACCAAAATGTACCCTATGTACACCTTTCCGATGGATGGGTAATATGAAAGAAAGGTTCAGACATTCAACTAGGAAACAGATGTTAAAAGGCACAGATGAATAAGAAAAAAACAAGACACGCAGGTGACGAGGGAACAGTAGAGTTCTGGTTATACATGAAAGCTCTCTATAAAGACGAAGAATGATTGAAGCATTCATCACCATATATCATTGGGGAGAACCGCATGGATGGTAAAACAGCAATCGTTTACTCTGGACATGGTTGAAGCTGGTGTGACAGGGTAAAGGTATTACTCTCAGAACATGATTACACCATAGAAGAGAAGATGGTTAACAAGTCTGCTGTGGTAGAGTTTCAGCAGAATTATAATCAGCCGCTACGCTCGATACCTCAAGTAATAATAGATGGGAAACTCATAGGAGGATTTGAAGAGACAGAGGCCATACTCAAGGGCCCTCTTTCTATCAATAAGATATAAATATTATTGTGGGAGCGTTCGAGGTGTCCAACTGAGGTTGTGATCAGAACGTAAGTTGAGTAAACGACAGCTTGTAGGAAGTGCGGAGGCAAACCGCTATTCTCCCTGTACGAGTGCTCTACTCTGGTGAAATTTAAGATGTTATGTGGGGAGCCATAGGTATGCGCCATAGGACGAAGCATAACTTAGGGGATAAGCGAGGAGTTTCATTGAAACATATGAAGGTGTTTGGCTGTCCGCACATCCAGAGCTCTGCTCAACGTACCCACTTTCTATTAACTACGTTTTTTATTGTCAGAAAACATCGCTTTAGTGCTCTTCCTTTTTGGTGTCACACCATATATAGGTAAATGACAATCTTAACAAGGAACATTATGACCATCCATGTGGCACTGCTGATACTCAATGTTTATGTGGCATATATTATTTTAATGAACTCAACCTAAAAGTATATTATGGCTATTACTGTAACGCATCATGACCCCCCTGAAATCACCACTGGAGTAGACGAAACTTCAAATCAAGAAGACATGGGCGAACAGGTAGAGCAGGAGCATTACGCCACCATGCATGACATCGCAGTACTGCAAGAAGAGATTAACGCTTTAAAGCAGGTGCTGAATAAGGTAGTCACTCAGATTCTCGCCAAGGCATGAAGGCACTCAGCATTCCGCGTTTTTTTATCGCAGCACCCTTCGGTAATTACATCTCTCATCCAAGCGCAATTTCTGTGCATGGAACTTTCACCCTGCAGCCGAACGGCAACCGCCTGCTCGCAGCACTCAAATCACTCAGGTACAGACCAGCCCTCAATGGATGGACTAACAAGCTAGGCCTCCCCAATCCAGGCATCAAAGCAGCACTAGCTAAAACCACACCAGACCACCTACTATCAATCGCAGAATTACAGCGCAATGACTTCACGCACATCTTTGAATTGCTCCCACCCAATCAAAACATCGAACTAAACCTTTCATGTCCGAATCTAGCAAAGACATTGCCGTGGGACAACGCTAATATATTCACGAAAACAAAACGCACCTTCACCATAGCAAAACTAAGCCCTACAACAAAACCAGAAGAAATCAAATACCTCTATGATGCAGGATTCAGACAATTCCATTTCTCTAATACCTTGCAAACAATACACGGAGGACTATCAGGCCCAGAACTAAGACCCTTTACACTTGAGCTAATAAGGATAACAAGAGAAGATATGCCCAGTGATATAGAGATAATCGCAGGAGGAGGAGTACAGACAGAGAGAGATGTAAAAGAATACATGGACGCAGGAGCAAACCATATCAGTATAGGTACTCTTTGCTTCAATCCATTCAAGATGAGAAGACTACTAGGGGGATAGATGCGGATAATGCGGTGTGGATGCGGATAATGCGGTGTAGATGCTTGCAAGATAGCGATAATGCGTGTAGTGCGGTGTAGGTGCAGTGACGGCATAGGTGCAGCTTATGGGAAGCAGTGCGGTGATAAGTTCTACTTATAAACCTCAATTAAATCGGTAGGTGCTAGTCATCTTAATGAACACCTCTGGAACCCCCCTCACAGCACCCAGCCCCACCGCACGGCGCCCAGCGCACCCCAAACCACTTGACAAACCCCGCAGCACGTGGTATAATAAGAGTGTTAACTAACAGAGCAAATGAAAAGGAGCATATATGCTATCAGTAAAAGTGAGACACAACGAACCGCTCGAGCGCGCAATCAGCCGCCTCAAGAATCTGGTTGTGAAGGAAGGCGTCCTGCAGGCGGTTAAGGACAAGAGATACTTTGTCAAGCCCTGCATCCAGCGGAAGCTTAAGAGAGAGGCAGCAGCACGCCAGAGAGTAAAGGATTTGCACAAGGAGATACGCGCAGCACAGCGCGAGGAGGAATCTTTTTTACAATAAAGCAAAGAAAAGACTTGACAAAGGTTTGCCGATTTGAGATAATATAGGTAGAGAGTGAGAGAAAGAGAGATTTTGGAGGGGGTCAGATCTGACCCTGTGGGAGTATCACGACCGCCCTAATAAAGAAAGATTTTATATAAAACACAAAATCTGCTTCCGATAGTCCATACAGGTGGGGTACGGGAGAGAAAAATCTGTTAGGGTTTGGGAGAGCTCCTGTGAGTATGCTGCTTCTGATTCCCTAACAAACGTTTTACAGACAAGTCTCAGCGGGGCCCTAAGGTGGTCTAGAC
>PVBE010591473.1_pt1 | contig 11364 bp, 11 predicted proteins | sample 1631181 | NCBI WGS metagenome assembly PVBE01 (sample SAMN08397723, study PRJNA350692) | Marine metagenome, whole genome shotgun sequencing project. | isolation source: water | place: Pacific Ocean | collected 2012-04 | reverse complement strand
GTAAATATAGAACCAGTTATTTGATCATTTGAAGCAGATACGTGTAATATTGATGATGGTGGATCAAAATTTAATCCAACACCAATTCTTGAAACTCTTTCACTTGTAGCATAATTACCACCATCTATATATAAAGTTTTATCAAAATTATGATTTCTAAAATATACATCATCATAACTAACAATCATTCCACCATTACCATTATGAAAATAAAAATTAGCTCCTCTCCATGTAGTCCCTGTAGCAGCTCCACCTCCACCAATTCTTAATTCATTTGTATTTGGTTCGGCCTGAATTCCGACATGGCCTGCAAAATAAGCTGTATCGGCAGTTTCTACTCTTCCAAACGACCCAGTTGATGTTGCGGAGCCGGATATGATTGGATTTCCAGCTGAAGCTGTTAATTCTAATATAGGTATATTATCGATCTTAAACCCAATTCCTCGCGGCCCAGATAAAGTTGCATACATATATGTGTTATATGATAACCATCCAAATCTCATTTGAGTCGATTGTTGTCTTATTGCAGGATTTGAATTAATAGTCATATCGGTTTCAAATGGAATGTTCAATATTCCACCGACATCTAAATTACCCTGAACTTTATCTGCTACAACGAGCGAACCAAACGACCCAGTTGATACTGCTGAACCACTTATTTTATTACCAGTACTAGTAACTACTAATTTATTAGTATTACCACCAACTATATTAGTATTACCTACTACATTAAGGAAATTTATATCTGATGAGGTGTTGGCTATAAAGTTTTTCGCATCTATATAATTAGCATCATTTAAATGATAAGTAAATATTTTATTTGTTGCACCATTAAATCTTATATTTCCTGGTATTACTTCTAATTCTCCAAACGAACCAGTTGATGCTGCGCTACCACTTATTAATGTTGCCGTTCCATCGTTCCAAGACATATCATCTGATGCACCTGCTGCGAGCGATGCTGATGTAAAATTTGCACCATCAACCATAATAAGACCAAACGACCCAGTTGATGCTGCTGAACCTGAAATTTTCGTTGCGCTTGGAAACACTATAGTTGTTCCACCGATAGCAGTTTGACTCAGCACATCTGATGTAACACCTTGGCCTATTGCTGTTGCATAATCCGCACTTGCAACTGCAGCTCTACCTACGGCTGTTGCTCTAGTACCAATTGCTCTAGCGTCTGGACCAATTGCTGTCGCATAACCATAAGATGCTGATGCTTCAGATAAATTACCAATAGCCAATGACCAATTTTCTGCATGAGCTCTATACCCTATAGCTGTAGACCCATAATAATTTGTTTGATTATCAGATGCTGAAGCTTCTGATCCTATTGCTATTTGACGTCCAAGAGTAATTTTCTTACCATCAACATGAGCTTGATGACCTAAAGCTACAGCATAACTTGCACTAACATAAATACTTGGGCCAAAAGCAGTTGAATACTTTCCATAAGGTATTTTCGATCCTGCTCCTATGACAGCACCTTCTAAACTATAATTTTCAACATTTTTGCCTATTCCAATTGAAGAGGTGTTTGCAGAATGGACATTATAACCAATTGCTACTGTATAATCTGCTGAACCCGTTGAAAGTGTTCCTATTACAACGGAGCTTGACGGAAAAGAACCTTTTGCTATAGAATCACCGATTACTGTGCTTCTATATCCCCATACTTCTGCACCTTTACCTATAGCAACACCACCGTCTGCTTCATTTTTAGTTATAGCACCAACACCAATAGCAATAGATTTAGAACCAGAAGCTCTAGATCCAGTTGCAATTGCTACAGCCTGGACGCCTTTAACCTTTGATCCAACTCCTATATTAATAGCAGCTTGTTTCAAGGATATATCTGATTCAAAATTTGCTACAGGATCTACAATTCCAGTCTGGAATACCTGAAAAGATTCGGTTGTTGATGTAAGTTCATGAATCCCAACAGTTGAATAGTCAAATGACCCAGTTGATATTGTCAACTGTGAACCTGTTACTAATAATTGGCTACCAGATTCGTCCGTAAATATAGCGCTACCACTATAATCAAGTAGAAAACTTCCACTCTCATCAGCACCGAATTTTATGTTTACCCCTTCGCGGGGTCTCATTATATATGAACCTGAAGGCATATAAATCTCCACTATTAGTCATATATAAATATCAAAAGTAAATGTTTATTACTTTTATTTGGGTGGGTGTACTATATGTTAAAAATAGGAATACTGGTCAACCACACGCTACCCACCACGGATTTGGGATTACTCCGTACCGTGCCCTAAAGCCTTGTCCGTTGTGTATTCCTAAAAGTTGCCGTCTGCTACTTGAAAAACAGTTAATCCATTTTCTCTCCACATATCAACGACCTTTTGTCTATCATCTACAACTAAAAAGACATCATCAATATCGGCATGCTCATCTAAAAGTTGTTTCTTCAATTGATCGTCTGGCATAAAAAGTCTATCTTTATCTCTCATAACTAATTTATGAAATGGAACTCGATTACGAGTTAACCACGCCAAAGTAGTATGTTTTGTAGTATCTAACCTACCTGAAAAGATAAAAATATTAAAACCATCCTCAGCAAATAATTGTGCCATCTTAATAACTGTATCGTTGGGGGTATCAAACTTAATATTTGATGGATCAAACCATTTATTCCAATCCATCTTACCATTTTGTTTTATAGCAATTTTGCGTCTTGCATCTACATTAACAAGAGTTCCATCTAAATCAAATATAATAGTATTTTTCATAATTTTTCCTTCTTCATTTGATTATACGAATAAAACTATATACAAGTCAAGCTTTTTTTTATTTAACAGTTAAATATTTTTCTGTAATTTCATTATAGTTATTATTATCATACTTTATTAATGTGATATTATTATATCTGAACTGTTTAGTGCCACTAGTTTTTAATATATCTACTCTTCTTGTAAATCGTGGATTCATTGTATCACGAACTTGATATATACCACTATCTTTACCAGCACCCTCAACTACAATCCAATCTCCATAATCAAGTGGCCCATCCCACCGTTTCAATAAATCACGAGATACTGCGACAAATCTATAATTAGAAGCTTTCCATATATTAATTCGTGTACCATCAGCTGTTACATTTGGTGTTGAATCTGTCTGACCCCTCGTTGGATTATACATAGTCAAAGTTACTGTAGTTTTAAATATCATATCATCTAATACTTCTTCTTGACATACCAACAATTTTTCTTGTAATATCAAATAATTTTTGTGTTTTTCATCTAGTATGCTTGTAAAACTCCAGGTTAATATACACATCGATATAATACAACCAATTATGGCATGAACTGTCTTAATCATAAAAATAACTCCTATTATTAATAAATTAATTTACAACTAAAACTATACACAAGTCAAGACTTTTATTAATCTTTTTCTGCTTCCTTGTCGTCTGCTTTATTTTCTTTTTTAAGTTTACCTTTCCGCGCTTTTTCACATTCGTCTAAAGTTATTTTATCATCATGAATAAAGTTATAATAATTTTCATTAAATAAAGCATAAACCCTATCTATTGGAATAAAATACCCCATATGTGTTATAGCATCGGCGCTAAACCCACTTGGCTGTACTGATATCCGCGATGGAACTCCAATCCACTCATATTTTTTTCTTTTGTCTGACCACCTATAACAAGCACCACCACTATTACCAAAAATAGTTTGTGCGGTACTCATCCAATATTTATAATGATCTATCTCATCATCCATATATGAAATGTGTCCTTCTGTTGCAATTGGTGGGTGTCCAAGTGATGCTCCCACCGCAAAACATTTGTCAAAGATATGAACATCCTCTAAACTCTCAATAGGAAACAAATTAGCTACACAATCAGCTATATTTTCGGTATCTCTCACTCGTAATAACGACCAATCTTGACCCCCCTCACATTCAGAATAAGCTACAATATCAGCTTCAACTGCAAATGAACCAATACAATGAGAATAGTTATTATATCTAAAATATTCAACATAAACCGTATCAAGTATTTCAGTATCCACTTTTCTCTTTTTAACTGGATTCCATTTCTTTACAACTTTAATACAACCCTCAACAACATGATGATTAGTAATAATATATGTATGAACTTCATCTCCGTGTTTTTTGGAATGAACTACTGTTCCAGATCCACCAGCGTTTTTTGCTCTAACCCTTACTGTAGGATAAAACATTTCTTCGTGTTTTTGCTTTATTTCTTTTGATACAGCCATAATAGTTCCCCTTATCGTTCTTTATTTTCTACTTTAGTTTAAGTACTTTTATATGTAAAAATATAACCATTATCTTTATTAACATCTTCATCGTTTTTCTCCTATTCTAGGTAATAAATAGGTTAAAAAAATCTAAAAACTTACCAAAAACCCAAAATTATATCGAAAAGTGATGATCACCACATTAAAGTTTTTTATCATCTACATATGATTTAATAACATTTAAACCATTATTATAATCCTTATAATTAGGTGTTCCAATATTTATTGAACCATCTGGCGGTGCGTCTAAACCTTCATCATGAATCCATTGAGATACAGTAACTTCAGCACTAATATCATCAATTATATTAAACGACTTCTTATATCTCTTTAACAATCTTTTAACTAATGAATGTCTCACTATATCCTTTTCCTTAAACATAGCCAAACCAACACCATGAACTCCAGCAAATCTTTTAATTGAATCTTCTAATCCACTTCTATGTTTTTTAATATCAGATTGTTCTAGATCACCACAAACAACATATTTACTCTCCTGCCCGATACGAGTTACGAACATTTTAATTTGATCGGGGGTAGCATTCTGAGCTTCATCAAGTATTACAAACTTCTTTTCTAATGTAATTCCTCTCATAAAAGCCAATGGAATAACTTCTATTATACCACTATCTCTAAGCATTTGTACTCTTTGTTTGCCAATAATCTGTTCCATATTATAATAAAAAGACATCATCCACGGTAAAGTTTTTTCTTCTACATCACCAGGTAAAAATCCCATCTTTTCTCCAGCAGCTTCTACCAGTGGTTTAACAATCACTATCCCTTCTATTGAATTGCCTTTATTACCTAACTCTTTCAAGGCTCTATGTACTGAAAGATATGTCTTACCACACCCAGCCGGTCCAATACAAAATGTTATATCTTTATTGGTTATGGTTTTATAAAATCTTTTTTGAGCTGAATTTTTGAATTGTATTGAATTAAAATTTAACATTTTTAAATCTTTTAGAACCTGTCTTTTATTATTAATTTGATGGGATTGTAACTCTGTAAGTGAAACCTTTTTATTTGCTTTGGATTTAGCCATAACACTCTCTCCTTATATAATAACTAAAAAAGAACCTCTATAATAAATATTATATATATTACATATAGTAACAATTTTCTTTATTTTCTTGCACGCCGAATGTCATATTCATTTACATACCATAATTTTCCAGTATTATCTTTAATTCTCAAATCTTTATCAGGAAAACAAACCCCATCAACAGTACATATTTCATCTTTATATAAAGTACCATCAACTGTAAAAAGTGATTCTACTACTTCTACTTTATCTCCAACACCATATTCAAACATCTCTCCCCCTCCGTTGTCTTCCCCTATTATTAGCTTGTCTTCTATAATCAGACTGCTTTTTGGGATATCTTTTTTTGCCCCGCTTTTTATCAAACTTCTTTTTAAACTTACTTTTTTTTGTTTTTCCCGTATCATCATATTCATACCAATTATCTTTTGACATTTTAAATTATTCTCCTTTCTCTTTAATTTGTAATTCTATCCATTTATATGTTTTTTTCATACCATCTATAAGTGATTGACTTGGCTCCCATCCAATTTTTTTTCTAAATAATCTATTATCTGAATTACGACCTTTCACACCCAATGGTGTTTGAAAACCATATTTAACTTCAAACTCATGTCCATAAATATTATTTATTTCAATATCTTTTCCAGAAATATCAATTGCCATCTGAGCAAAATCATTTATTGAAATCATTTCCTCTGAACCTATATTTACAGGTTCTGTATACGTTGATTTCATCAATCTCCACACTGCTTCTATACACTCATCTATATAAAGAAATGACCTTGTTTGTAAACCATTACCCCAAACTTCCATTTCACCATCCGACATTATAGCCTTTCTACACATAGCGGCGGGTGCTTTTTCTCTACCACCTTCCCAAGTTCCATCAACACCAAATATATTATGAAATCTAGCTATTCTAACATTAAGTCCATGATTTTTTGCATACGCTTTATAAATTCGTTCACTAAATAATTTTTCCCACCCGTATTCAGAATCAGGATGTGCTGGATAAGCTGAACTTTCTTCACAATTTGGATTATCTGGATCTTCTTGATTATATGCTGGATACATACAAGCTGACGAAGAATAAAATACCTTTTTAATATTTCTGTAAACGCATTCATTTACAACATTTAAATTAATTAAACCCGAATTATGCATTATATTCGCGTCATTTTCACCTGTAAATACAAATCCCGCCCCACCCATATCAGCAGCAAATTGATACAATTGATCAAATCCTCTTTCTTTCCAATCAATAGTTAAATTCATTACATTTTTAACAACATTTGGATCTCTCAAATCACCAATAATAAAATCATCAGCTGCTGTTTTAGAAAAATCTGGATACTTTAAATCAACCCCTCTTACCCAATATCCTTCTGCTTTTAATCTTTTAACCATATGACTACCAATAAAACCACCAGCACCCATAACTAATGCTGTCTTTTTCTCACCGACAGGTTTGCAAGATTTATTTCCTACATATTCTCTGACATTTTTATATTGTCTATGCATTCTATTACCATCTCTAGTAAAAACATATTTTTTATTATTCATAACTTCCTCCTAAATTTTTAATTACTTTTCTATATTGTTCAACAAAATGTAATGTTAATGTTGGTAAATATTTTTTCCAATTTTCTAAATCATGAATTAAATTCAATGTATTACGATAACCAATAATTTCTTTTTCTAAATTTGTTATTAAATCTTGTTCATTTCTATCTTGATATACTGTAGCTTTATTATAAATTACACTATCTGGAAAATAGTATTGTAAAATATAAGAACCCCAAATATCATCCATTCGTCCACAATATGGTAATACAGAATAATATGGAATTACTTCTCTAGCTAAAAATGTATTCTGACTATTAAATGGTGCAATTATATTTGAACAATATGGTTGTGTTATATCCGAATACTTAACAACTGGTTTCATAGATAATCTAGCTATCGCATCTATATCAGGATCACCATCCCATAAATCTGCTTGAACTAAAACTTTTCTCTTTGTTTTACCCATATATTTTACATCAAATCTATCTGGAACATATTGTATTGGATAACCTCTATGCCAAACACTATTATCTTCTGTTATAGAAAGGGGATCAAAAACATCTAATAATGGTTCATATAAATCTACCTCAATTTCTTGACCAACATATACATCTTTTCCCCAATTATCATAAGGAATATTATCATCATCAACAGTAGCAATAATTTCAGCACCTCTATGATAAGCTTCCACTAATCCAATATTTCTTCTCTGTATAGTTTTCCATCCAATAGAATCACTTAACTCTTCATACCATTTCTCTTGATACTCTGGATGTAAATAAATACAATCTAATTTTTCATATTCTTTATGTGGTGTTTTTATATCACCCACTACAATTAAATCCCAATCTTTCATTTCACAAAATTTTCTAGTAGCTTTCGTTGGATGATTAATTGTTGTTGTAACTATAATATTTTTAGATTGTTTCATATTCCACCTCCAAATTTGAAAAACCCCAACTATCTAAATTTTGTGTTGTAATTTGTTGTTGAATTGCATCTACAGGACTATTAGTTACTTTATTTTCACCATCTATAATTCCTCCACCACCATAACCTTTAGATCCATGGTTTATATGAAAGATTGGTGGATCAAATATTGCCTTTAAACCAAATCCATGCATAGCAGCTTTTTTCTGAACATTTGTATCTGTATATAAACAGAAAATAAGTCTTTCTTCAAATCCCCGTATTTCTTCCCATATTTGTCGATGACCAAATTGAAAATCACCACAACAATTTATTATACTATAATCATCTCCAACCATAACTTTTTCTTCAACTTTTCTTTCAGGTACTGTTTCATATAAATATTGTCTTAAATCTTTCCATTTAGAATATTCCCAGTTATCATATTCAACAGTAACACCTCTTCTTGATAAAGTATAAAAGGTCTTTTCATCTAAACCTTCTATTGTTTTTAATAAATCTTCTCTCTTTGGTGCTATTATATCAATATTAGTACTTACCAACCAATCTCCAGTAGCTCGTCTTAACCCCAAATTTCTTGCTAATACCTCACAACACTTCTGAACATTTAATATATTATTAGTTAAAATATCTTTAACTTGTGGCATAACTACAATATGATTTATTTTGCCAACATGCGGAATATCATCATATATCTCATATAATAAAGATTGTTTACCCTCTTCTGTATTCCAATCAATATACCAAACTTCATCCATACAATCTACCATTGAATTTAAACAATAAGTAGCTCTCTCTTTAAGATGACCACCATAATTATCATTTCTTGAGCATATTACTGCTGATATTTTCATATCTTTTTCTCCCCCTGTTTACTTTCCTCTCTAATTAACTTATCCATAGATAATTCAAAAATAAGTTTTTGAATTCTTGTAGTTTCATCTCTTTGATTTTGTCTTGTTACTTTCAAAGATAAATAATTTTTTGTATATTCAATAAGATTATTATATTTTATATTTTCAGCAACCATTAAATTCTTAATAACATATTGTTTTATATCATAACCCAACTTTTTCAAAGTATCAATTCCCACCATAATATAATAATCTTCAATCCCATACCCCGGAACATCCTTTGGTAAGTAATTAAATAACTTTTTTAATAATTTATCTGAAAAAGTTGCACATAATCCACCAGCGAACTTTGTGGGATTATTTTCATATACACTAATTTTTTCATAATCATCAAATGTAAATTTATTTATCTCATACACATCAAAATCTTTATGAAACCCATATGGTTTATTTATGTGCCTATCATGCGTAATAGCATCCCAAGAGTAATCCCCCCATTTACTTGTTTGTGGATTTAATACAAACATATCTAATTTACTACCAGAGAAACCACTAATTACAGTTTTATAAACCATTAAAGTTAAATCTGACAAAATTACATCAGGATCTATCCACATCATTAAACAATCATCATAATTATATGCAGCATCTACTCTAGCAGTAACACACCCATAATTACCACTTTCTATTTTTTTATCATTTACCTCACACCAATCATAAATTTTTAAAATACTTTGAAATTTATCTTCAAAATATTGCTTCGGTAATTTAGACTTATCCCAATCAATAATATCACTTGATAAATTTAATGTAATATCTAATACAACATCTAAACCAGGTTCCCAATTTTCAATATGATAACTATTCCTCTTTAGTTGAGAACTCAATTCTATAAACTGATCAAGTTCCCAAGGCATTACATGAGATACAATAATTAATTTATTCATAATCCTAACAATGCTTTACTCATTTACTAACCTCAATAAATTTTCGGCTCTATTGATAAAGGTATGTTTATCTTTTACAAATTTCATACTTTCAATGATATCGTCCCGAGAGCTATTTTTGAATTTTTCCACCGAATGGCCAAACAAATCATAGGTATTTTCTGAAAATGTTACATAATCGCCAAAAAGTCGTTCAACAAATTTAGAGTTAGTCCCGACTACCTGCCCATAGCTGATGTTTTTAAAAACTCGACAAGGAATGTAACCACATTCTAGATGCCCTGCCCCACGAATGTCGGGGGCGATAAAAGATTCGCGAGTAAGACGATAATTGTCTGCATCGCTTACATTTCTATAAGACCTGAACTCTTTGTTATTGTGACCACAGGCAGAAAAAAAAGGCTTAAATTGCTCTCTATTTGCTTCCCATATGGATCCAACATAATTGATGCTTTCTTTCTCCGAAGAGAAGGCACAGGGGTTATCTAAATCGATTTCAAATGGTAATAAGTCCGTCGCCCAGCATTGATATAGGGTTCGTGATTGGTTATCGTAAAAAACACAATTATCAATTTTTTCAAAATCTTTATTTTCCATTTCGTAAATGTAATTGCCGAGATTTGTCACGTTATCTTTGGGAATATTATTTTTAAGGAAAAAATCATTATTGATATGATGCGCGATATATTTACAATCTGGGTATAGGGGCATTCCCACTTTTGCTTGATCCTCTGTAAAAAATATTGAATCCTTCAAATCAATATTTGATATATCATCAGTATGATCCAACCACATCACTTCATATCCTAAATATTCAAAAGCCTTATAATAGGAACTGTGAATATAGGAATGAGTGTGAGAATAAAGTTTGTGCCCCCAAATGATCATTTTTCTATTCTTCTCCGAAGCTGCCATCATTTTCGTCCTTTCCATTCTGGAAATACTTCCTGTAAATAACGATATATCTCTTTTAAATCATCTTTATATCCCTTCATAACCCAACCACCAGTATGATGACTCTTAGCTTCTAATACCATATTTTTAATTCTTGTACCACAGTGACATTATTTATTCATCAGCTCCATCATATAATCTTTTAAACTATGTTTGGGCTTCCAGCCAAGTTTCAATTCTGCGACTGAATAATCGCACAAAGTTCTATCATACTCACCCTTTCTTGCAGGTATATATTTTCTTGGATAATCTGTACCGAACATATCTGCGATATCGTTTATCGAATAATTGACACCGCTACCCAACTCAAAAAATTGTGCTTTAAATTCATGTTCTGCACACCTAACTAATCCATCGACTATGTCTTCTACATGAGTAAAACCTCGTCTTTGTTTGCCATCTGCTGTAATTGTTAATGGTTTTCCTTCTCTATACTGTTTCTCAAAAATTCCCAAAACAGTTGAATAATCACCCTCTTCCAATTGATATAAGCCGTACACATTATAAAATCTACATATTGAAGTACTTAAATCATACACACTGCTATATAACTTACATAACTCCTCACCGCTCCATTTTGACCAAGCGTAAGGACTGCTATACAAACCATGATGATATGAGCTAGATCCTGCATATACTACTGGAATATTGGCCAATCTAGCCTGCTCAAGCACATTTAAAGTGGATAAAAAATTATTTCTTATATGCAGCAATGGATCGCTTAAAGAAGGCTGAATTCTAGCAAGTGCTGCAATATGATATAT
>PVBE010082928.1_pt1 | contig 11364 bp, 8 predicted proteins | sample 1631181 | NCBI WGS metagenome assembly PVBE01 (sample SAMN08397723, study PRJNA350692) | Marine metagenome, whole genome shotgun sequencing project. | isolation source: water | place: Pacific Ocean | collected 2012-04 | reverse complement strand
TCGACTGGATTCGTCTCTGCAAAGCCCGCCGCTTTCGATATTCCAATAATGACATGGCGAACCTGGAGTCAAAGCTGGTCGAGGCCCGGGGAGCGCGTCGGCGACTTATAGCAACTGACGGAGTTTTCTCGATGGACGGCAGCTTTGCCAATTTGCGGGCCATCTGTGATCTTGCTGATCGATACAACGCCCTGGTGATGGTGGATGACTCGCATGCAGTTGGCCTGATTGGTGAAAACGGACGTGGCACTCCTGAACGCGCCAATGTGACGGACCGAGTTGACATCGTCACCGGAACGCTCGGAAAGGCCTTGGGGGGTGCTTCAGGTGGATATACATCGGGCCGCAGGCAGATCGTGGAGCTGCTCAGGCAGCGATCTCGGCCCTACCTGTTTTCTAATACTCTTGCTCCTGTCATCGCGGCCACCTCTCTAAAAGTACTGGACATCATTGAAGAAGGTGCCAAAAACCGGGTAAAGCTACTTGAGAACAGCCAACGTTTCCGCTCTGGCATGCTCGCTGCCGGTTTCAATCTGATTCCCGGAGACCACCCCATTATTCCCGTCATGTTAGGTGAGGCCAGACTGGCAACGGGTATGGCCGAACATCTCCTTGAGGAAGGAGTGTACGTTGTAGGATTTTCCTACCCGGTGGTGCCACTTGGGCAGGCACGCATCAGAACACAGATGTCCGCGGGGCATACGTTCGGGCAGATAGACCGAGCTGTCGCAGCGTTCGTGAAGATTGGCCGGAGAATGAAAGTCATAGCGTGAAAGCGCTTGAATAAGGAAAAAACCGATATGGACTTGGAAAATCCTCAGCCACCGGTAGCAATACCAGATGAACTGGCCGGACGGGTTGCGATAGTAACGGGTGCAGGGCGTGGAATGGGTTTCGCTGTGGCTGTCAGATTGGCAGCGGCCGGTGCCTTTGTTGTAGTGAACGATCAAAAGCCTGAGGCAGGGCTGGCTACCGCCGAATACCTGATTTCAAAAGGATCGGCAGCTATAGCGGTCAACGGTGACGTAACTGACCCGGATGTAGTTGATTTGCTGATCGCCCGATCGTCGGATGAATACGGGCACATCAACATCTTGGTAAACGCGGCGGGGATTCTCCGCCGCACCCCGGTGTTCGATATGGACGAGGATGAGTGGGACCTGGTGCTGAATGTGAACCTCAAAGGCACTTTTCTGCCTTCAAAGGCAGTACTTCCCTCCATGCGCCGATCCGGCTGGGGCAGGATAGTTAATTTCTCCTCTACGGCGGGTAAGACCACGAGCACACTTGGCGGCGCTCACTACACGGCGTCAAAGCATGCCGTCCTGGGCCTGACACGACATATGGCGATGGAGGAGGCGCCTCACGGTATCACCGTGAACGCCATCTGTCCGGGCCTGATCGATACCGAGATGGTGCGGCAGGAGGTTGACCAAGACCGGATAGACCGATACACGGACGGCTTTCCAATTCATCGGCTAGGCGAGCCTTTTGAGGCTGCCGAGCTTGTTGCCTTCCTTGCGTCAGACCGCGCCGCTTACATTACAGGGCAGGCACTTGATATCAGTGGGGGGGACCTGATGGTATAGCTCTCACCTTTCGCGGGACCGCTCAAAGACCGTCAGAGCTTTAGTAAGATCGACAAGAACAGTCACTAGGTTCGGGTTTCGAGTCCCCCGGCCCGTCACCAATTTCAAACCAAATGTAAAGAGTCGGATGTTATTTCAAGTAGCACTCGGTTTATTGCCCATTAACTTTTTTCTGAGCCTGACATCACTTGTGCGGCCAAATATCACCAAAATTGACCGACGTTTTAACATATTTTTCATAACGTTATGAACTCGACCATGGCTCGTCCCATTCGGCTCAGACTCTATCGATCGTGACGAGACCACCGGTTTCGAGTACATAGCTGTCAGTAGCAGCCCCACAAGAACCAGATCGTTGAAATACGTCAACGGGATAGACCGGTGACCGAGCATCACGAGTAGTACGCCTATCGCCAATATGGGCTCGCCTCGTCTCAGTCGATTCATAACTAATGCCACCATTACCCATAGTGCAGCTACATACGAGAAATACGGTAGAGCGAGCGTAAGCCCGAACGCCCAATTAGCGATAAGAGGTATTGAATCTGCTCGAGTAAATGCCATCCCGAAAACCAGGAATGAAGCCACACTTGCAACAACGACTGATCGGCGATCCAGGTAACTTCTTCTTCCGATCAACAATGGCACTAACGAAATGAATGCAATGACCGACATCCACTCACCAAGCGACAGCAAACTGCTTGAACGAATGCCAGATTCGGCAAATTCGGGAGAGCCGAAACCTTTGAAAGAATAGATTGCCAGGTACGACAGGCTTGTGAGGAGTATGAAGGACGTAACCGCCAGTCCTACCCTCCGGTGGACAGCAAGAACGAACACCGAAACAAGGATTAGCGATGATGCGGTGTAGTAAGCGGTCGACAGGGATGCGGCAGACATTCCAATCATCATCATCAACCCAACGCTGACGATAATTAAAATAGCCCCGGCGGCCGTTGTGTACGCTGGGTTGGGTCGTTTCGTCCACGCCTCCGCAGCGATGAATGCCAGGACTACAAGGGCCATAGGTGCAGCAAAATTGAACAGTGTGTTTCCAGTGAAAATCAGGGTTGTGTAGCCAGTTTTAACCACGATAGGTGTCGTATCGCTGATGAAATAGACACCTCCCCGAGCAAAAATTCGAAACAAAAGCGTTTCGATAAACACCGAGCCAGCGAGAATTGCCGCAAGCGAAGTGATAATCCTTGTGCCCGCTGAGATCATTATTTTGTAGATTGCGTCAGCCGATTGTTTTCGGAATCTACCATTGCAGCCAGAGCGTCAGATGCTGCTGAATAGACACTGCCTTCACTCGACAGCTCTTTCAGTGCGTAGCACAATTTCAGGACCCAATTTACGAAATGAGATTCAATAAAACTGGTAAGCGCATCGGCCGATATTTGAGCTTGTACAGTCCATTCACTCTTAACCGCGTATGCCTGTTTTAGGAGCAGCAAATTGATGAAATCTAGCTCGGCGCCAATGAAATCCGGGCGTTCTCCGACATCGTCCCGCACTTCGAACCCGAAGGCGTTATAAAAACCAGCTACGTCGGCCAACTTTTCAGTCATGCTGAACGAAAGTTTTTCGTAGTCGTTTTCATTGACCCGACAGAGTCCGGCACCCGTGAAAAGATTGCTGTATTCCTGTGTGATTTGATCACAATTAGCACCAGCAATTGCCCGTTTGAAGGGTTCTGCATTGAGGCGCATCTCGGTGTTCAGCACTTCGAGAGGTAACTCGGAGACTCCGTCTTTCAGGAGATCAAAGGTCTCTTCGTTCGGATACCTGAATAGCAAGGAGAAGACTTTGAACCACATGGCCCTCTGAACTAATTCATCCGTCACTGTCATTAAACTCATGTTTTGCTTGCTTCCATCTCCTAAGTGGTCTTCCGGCGTCCGGTGAAGAAAATCACCACTGGCACGAATACCACCACAGCGACAAGCGTAGCTAGTACACCCGTCAATGCCCAGAGCATGCTATTCGATGAGTTGTCAATCACTACCGGCGCCCTTGTAAAATCTCCTACTGTCGGCGTGTCGATTGTCGGACCCTCTGCAGTGGGTATGTTTTCAACAGCGACGTTGATCCAAGCCGAAACAGATTTTTTCCCGTTTACCTCACGCTCTTCACCATTCCACACGGCGAGAGCGACCGGAGTCTCCGTACCTGTCTTGAATTGGGTGTCTTGTTCGTCGCTCGTAATCAAAGGACGTGCGATCACCACACTCCATTTCTCACCATCCCAGTTGCCCCATCCGGTAGTGTTCACTTGCTCCTGAGACTCGAGAGTGCCGAATCCAGTGGCGATCAAATCTTCTACCGCCGATGGCTTTTCACCTGTCGCAATTGGATTTCCTAACGATCGAGCGGGAGCAAAAATCGGATCATCAGCCTGGTTGTAAATGTTTACTTTCGCGTTTGGGAAAATGTCGTTGATTCCCAATGGACCATCTTCGATCACTCGTTGGAAGTCGGCTCGCCAGTGAAGAATGTTCACTTCGGAATCTACGAATCCCATACAAACGAATGGTTCGCCGCCGTGGACCGGGAACTGTAATGCAACCGAATCACGGTAGTCATCCGAACCACCACCTTCGTTCATCGTCGAATCCTCCCACTCCATCCTAAACGCCACCCAAGTGCCATTGTGAATTGATCGAGTCCGAATCGTGTTGATGTGCCCATCGACATTGAACGGAGGTGCAATCATCTGTCCGCTGAGCGGAACCTCAGCTTCGGGCGCCATGTTCCACAGTGGGCTCGAAGCGTCGCTAATTGGCAGTTCATCATCGATATATACCGATGTTAGATCGGTTTGAGCGGCGCTCACTAGTGACCCTCGATCGAGCGTGACTACCAAGGCGAGGACAAACAGCGCCCCAACCGACAGATAAATGACAGTTGACCATTTATACATTTTTGTTACTACAGAAGCCATCTAATAAGTATTCCTCGAACAGTATTCGATTTTGACCACCAGTGCAGACATACCAGGCTTAGGGCTCGTTCAAGCGCTGAACGTCAAAGCGAACATCGATTTCATCTCGAATGTAGATCGGTTCATCAAATGGCATACGTGCAATCTCTTCGCCTGCGTCATTCCAACCTATTGCCTCCTGGTCATTTACTTCAAAGCGACTGATGATTTCCTGTGTAACCCCAAACAACCGCAGCAAGCCAAACAGGGTGTCGTCCGGGTTCGTGTACGTCTCTATAGCGTCTTCAACACCAGGACCAAATAGTTGCTTCAAGAATGGACGAGGTGCCCAGCGCGGTGGGATGTAGTACAGATTCGGTTCAGTACCGAACTGAGGATACAAAGGAAGCGCAACTTTGGCGACATGCACCAGATAGTCGAGAGGGTTACTCGGATCGGCCTTCTCGGGTGGGCTCACCCAGCCTTGCAGTCGGATCTTTCCGACACACGCAACCACACAACGTGAACCAATTCCATCTTCAATTCGAGGGAAGCAGCCGATGCATTTTTCAGTCACACCCTCGTTAGGACGGTACATTGCCTTCTTGTAAGGGCAACCCTCAACACACTTCCTGTAACCCCTGCAACGCTCCTGGTCGACAAGCACAATGCCATCTTCAGGTCGCTTATAAATTGCCTGTCGAGGACAGTTACCCAGACAACCTGGGTACGTGCATTGGTTACAGGTTCGTTGCAGATAGAACATCCACGGATCATGAGCTGGAAGCGACGTACCGTGATCTAGCGAGCCTGCCGGGGTGTCCTCGTACATGTTTGGGTAGGCCCAATCATCATCCGAAGGCATGTGGCCCAAAACTTTTTCACCGTCAGGAGCCTGCTCAAAGATGGTCTCACCTTCGAACTTGTCACCATCCCAAGAACCTGGGCCAAGCATGTTCAGCAGCTTGATATCCCAGTGCCGTGGATACCCGCCGTATGGCTTCGTCTCCACATTGTTCCACCACATCTGCTCCTGACCTTCGCTGAAGGTCCAGGTGTTTTTGCAGGCCATCGTGCAGGTCTGGCAACCGATGCACCGGTTGATATTGAACGCAATCGCGAACTGCCGTTCCGGACGAGATTCCTCGTACGGGTATTCCATCTCGCGATCCAGCTGCCAGTTAAAGACTTTGACCATATCTATTCACCCCTCCGTGGAGTGGAGCGTCGACGCGGATACACACCTGCTTCCGCTAGCTTCTCTCTGCGTTCTCCGATGAAGTCGTGGACGTAGTCAGGGCCCTTCATCTTGTAGACAGGGTGCAATCCCATGTAAAAGGGCTTACGAAACATCTGAAACAACATCGAATCGGTGTAGCCCATTGTTATGTACTCTTCGACATAACAACGAGCCGCTTCGAGCAGACCCTCTTCCGGGTTATCAAACGGTACCCGCATCGCCTCAGGATCAAACGGATCCTCGATATCGACAGGCTTCTCAGATGGGTGCGAAATCGGCTGGCCATTGAACCAACCAACGGGCGCACCACCTACAGGCCTACCGCTTCTTCCATTAGAACCAGTCCGATTAGTCATCGATGTTACCTCCAGCCAGGAATCGCTTCATATCTTCGTTCTCGTTGCCCGGAGTAAATCCACTCGTAGCCGGTTTCCACGTGCCTTCGCCCCCACGACCGCCGTCTTCAGCGTGCGTGATCTTCACCATCACCTCTTTCGGCGCGCCGGTCGGGGTGTGGGTGTCGACAGTGAATCCCTTCAGGATCTTATTTGTGAAGAAATCCTTGTGAGCAAGAGATTCCGTCATCTGAGTCGGCTGCAGCCAAGAGCGAACAACGCTCTGCTGCGATCCGCTTCGGAACGTGGCGATGTAGCCGGTGTCGGTTCGTGATGAACCATCGGCGTTCTCGATCTGAGCCTTTTTCGATCGATGCGTCGCAGCGTTGCCGCCGTGAATGATGATCGTCATGTTGCGGGGTAACGCCGGGTTATAGTGAACCCTCACCATCAACCTGGCTATAGCAGCCAGCTCGGGTCGATCTTCATGACCGTAAAACGGCCTGTCTTCAGGGTTGGCATCTACCCAAACGTAGTCGCCGTCTTTTACGTCCAGCTCTTTGGCGTCATCAGGGTTTATATCGATTTCTTCCTCGCCAACCCATGGCGAACGCGTGTCTCGCCTGTATGGGTCGCCGAAGTTGCTCGACCAGATAGCGTTCCAGTCACTTGAGCTCCACGATGAGTGGGTGCGGTGACGTGGTTTCGGTGTTGAGAGATGAAATTTCAAACCGAGATCGAGTAGTGGATTCTTGGATTCGAGCATCTCACCAGTCGTAACAATCTCGTTGTAAAGCGCCTTACCGTCGGTCGTGTCGGTCGGGAGGATTCCGTAATCCTTCGGCCTGAGCGATTAGTGACGAGTTGGCGATAATCACACGGGGCTGGTACGGAGTCGCCTCGATCGGCTCGCGGTGAACAATCAGGTTTTCACCCTGATTAATCCACTCGTCTTCCTCCCGATACAACTCCATCCTGCCCGTGCGGGTGAAGAACGGTTTGCTCTCTTGGATCTGCTCGTAACCCGGAATCCGCGGATATGTGCGGAACATCGCAAGATGTCCCTTGTCAGCCGCAATCATTTCGCGGGCGTTGTAGCCACGTAAAGGCGAACTGGCATCGATGATGCGCTGCAGGTAAACCTCAACGTTGTCGTCATCAACAAACTTCCAGTGCCGCGCAAATCTTTCATCACCCGTCCGCTTCGTCAATGCCTTTGCTACCAGCGAATAGACCTCGATATCTTGCCGGGTGTTGTGAATCCGCTTGATCCCGCCGCGTGGGTACATCTGCACAAATGGGTTGGTGCAAGATGCTGTCATGTCCGGACGTGAGAACTCGACCCATGAGTCGACCGGGAACACGAAGTCTGCATATTCGCAGTTCATGTTCCATTCGTAATCCTGAACCATCCACATCTCTTGTTTCGGCTGGACGTTGGCAACCTGGTTATAGTGCCATTTCGCGACACCAAGCAGGTTTGCATTTGCCGTCCAGACGACCTTCGAAGGACTCGGCATGTGACTTTCACCCGTCACAACAACGCGACCCTCTTTCGGGGTGTCGATGATAAGAGGCTTATCGCCGTGATCCCAGAAGTGAACCGACTCGAACACGAGCTTCATCCGCTTCTTGATATCTCGACCATCGACTGTCGGGTCCATCGTCTGATCGAACGGGTCTTCGGCGATGTAGGAAGGCAAACCGTTGAATACCGGAGCCTTGTAGTTTCCTGCGTAGCTTCCAACGTTTCCGCCTGGCTTCCCAACGTTTCCGGTCAACGTCGCTACAAGATACTGCGCCCGGTTGATCAGGTCGTTGTGGAAGTACATGTTCGAGCCCATGCCGGTTAGGAAGCCGACATTCTTGGCTTTCACAATGTCGTCGGTCAGTTTCCGAATCGTTTCTTCGGGAATATCTGTCAGCTTCGAAGTGTTAGCGAGTGTGTATTCCTCGGTCAGTTCGATGTACAGATTGAACGTAGTTCGAGTATTTATCGACCCGTCACTGGTTGCGACCGTGCCCGACCAGTTGAGGTCGATATCGTCGAGCGTGTAGCCATTTGATGCGAGACCGGTCTCCAAATAGTCACCCACTGCGTTTCGGCCGAATCCGATCGGAGTGCCGTCCTTCATCACCATCACCGATGAAGTCTTGAGTTCTTCGTCCATTTCTTGAACGACTTCACCGTGCTCATCAAGCCACGTATCGCCCGGATCGACCATCGCAATTCCCGGCACGTCTTCAGCTCGCAGAACCTTCAAAGTGTCAGTGCGTATAACAACTGGATAGTCGGTGAACTTCTTTACGAAATCGTCTTTGTATGTTTCCTCCCGCATGATCAACCCGGCAATACCCAGGTTCAATGCAGAGTCGGAGCCAGCACGAATTTGCACCCAGTAATCAGATTTGGGTGAAGAGGCGTTGTATTCGGGTGAAACAACAACGACCTTGCCATTACGTTCGATCAGAGACTGCCACCAGATCGGGTCGGCCATCTTGTTCGAAACGAGATTCAAGCCCGTCATCACGATCATGTCGGAATTCCAGAAATCGTTGAATTCTTGGTCGAACGTCTGGGTGCCGTGAACCATAGGGTGGCCCGGTGGCAGATCGGTGTGCCAAGCGTAGTTGTCGAATCCACGGGTGCCGAGAGATTTTTCAGCACCCTTTTCGCGAAGATTATCGTCGAGCAGAGAAAGCATGTTGCCGAACCGGTACATGCCCATAAGACGGGTGGCTCCAAGGAAGCCCATTCCGCCACGAAGTTTGAACGTGCGGATTCCGGCGTAGTCGCCGTCCTCGTCCTTCAGTGTTTCGAGCATCTCTTCCGGGTAGCCCTGATCGCGAAGCATCTGAGCACCAGATTCACCGCTGTAGGTGGTGGCAACGTTTTCCATGCCCATCGCGACATACTCGGCAATTTCGTCCCAGCTTAACTCGACCCACTCGTCTTCACCGCGCTTGAAATACTTACGGTCAGCCACGCCGTCAGGAGCACGTGGAAATCCGTCATCTGCCCATTGTTTCCAGCCTGAGCGAACCACCGGATGCTTGATACGTGAGTGACTGTACACGCGTCGGGAGTAAGCGAGGCCTTTCAGGCATCCTCTTGGATTCCAGTTCGCAGTCGCATGGTTTCCATCAAGATCTTGATACGAGCCGATGTCGTATGGCTGTTCGATTCGCGTGATTACCCCATTTCGAATCGACGCTTCAAGTCGACAGTTATGAGTATCGTTGGGTGCACATACAAACTTGAAAACGCTGTCAACCTGATGCTGGTCGCGATAAACACTCTCCCAATCCCGGTTCGGATAAAACATCAGTGGGTTATCAATCGCTGTGGAAGTTGTGAGAAATCCTAGGCGCGGAGTAGCAATTGCTACTCCAATGGCGGCAACCGACGCGCCTGTCAACTTTAGAAAATCGCGGCGAGACAACCCTGATGCCATTCGAATCTCCTACGTTTTCGAGATTTGCACGACTCTGCTTGGAATGCCAATCAATCTCTCATCGGTTTCAACACTAGCTAGCATCCATGGTATGTATGCCCGATCGGCCAGTCTTTAGAGAGGTGTGAGTATTATGTGAAGATTTTCACAATCATAATTTCGTCGCAGGTAATTGATCAGAATCGGCTTGGTGTCTGCATGGTGTTTTAGAGTAGATCTGTTATTTCTTGGCTGTATGTGATGTACATATTTTCGTTAGTGGTTCCACGCAGTTCATTTGATTAGTTGCCGTAAGTTTGCGCAGGCAGCCAAGTCACTATTTCGGGCCAGATCACAATTATGAGTAGACCGATAAGCTGCAAAATAACAAACGGGATCACGCCCTTGTAGATATCAATAAGTTGCACTTCTTTTGGTGCGACGCCCCTGAGATAGAAGATGGCAAACCCTACCGGAGGCGTGAGGAACGATGTTTGAAGAGCCACGGCAACAAGCAACAGGAACCAGATCATTTCGGGATTGTCTACGACCCCGAAACCGTTAACCTCGATGCCCAGGCTGCCGATAACTGGGGCGAGGAGGGGCAGAATAATCAGGGTTATCTCGATCCAGTCAAGGAAAAAGCCTAAAAGGAAGATCCCGAGAAGCAGGACGAATACGATACCGTATGCGCCAAATGGAAGCCCGGTCAGAGCGTTTTCAATAAGTTGGTCTCCTCCGAGACCTCGTAAAACGAGGGCGAAACAAGTGGCCCCGATAAAGATGCCAAATATATAACCGGTGATATTGAATGTGCTGTGAACGACTTCTTTCAGGATCTTGAAATTCAGTTTTCCGTTAATGGCTGCAAGAACTGTTGCTCCCAGGGCGCCTACGCCGCTGGCTTCCGTAACCGTCGTGATACCAGCAAAAATGGAGCCAAGAACCGCCAAGATGAGAAATACTGCGGGAAGTGCCGTCCGAACAACATCCCAAACAACCAAAAACGACATCGGCTCACGATCCGCAGGTAAAGGCGCCCGATTAGGGTACAGGTAGCTATACCCGAGTATGTAGACAATGTACATGACCCCAAGGATCAACCCAGGGAAGACAGCACCCATAAAAAGATCACCTACAGATAGCCCGAGCTGGTCGGCCATGATCACTAACATAATGGAGGGCGGTATAAGGATACCCAGGGTTCCGGCAGCGGCGACTGTTCCCACGGCAAAAGATTTTTCGTAGTCCTGCCTCAGCATGGTAGGGATAGCTAACAGGCCCAGAAGCACTACTGATGCACCGATGATTCCGGTAGCTGCAGCAAGAATGATGCCAATCAAGGCAATTGTCACAGCAAGGCCACCGCGCACCTTGCCGAACAGGTTTTGCATGGAACTCATCATCTTGTCAGCAATGCCTGATCGATCAAGCATCAGACCCATGAAGATGAACATTGGGATAGCCACTAGCACCCAGTTGTCCATCAATTTGTAAATGCGGTTGACTACCATTCCAACATAGTTGAAATCGACACCCGTACTTGTGCCCAGGTATATGTCACCCAGATAGCCCACAAGCGTAAAGAGCGCAGCAACTCCAGCCAGGACGAATGCAATGGGGTATCCCGAGAACAGAAACCCGATGAACGTCAAGAACATGAAAATGACTAGGATGTGATTTAGATCCATATGGTTACCGTATTACCTCGGGTCGCTTTTTAGAAATGCGGCAGCACGGATCAGGCGAGATATACCAGCTAGGCCGAGCAGTCCGAAACCAGTTAGAAGAAATGACTTGACAACCCATCGGTAAGGGAGACCAGTTCCTCCGGCGTCTGAGC
>PVBE012932174.1_pt1 | contig 11365 bp, 9 predicted proteins | sample 1631181 | NCBI WGS metagenome assembly PVBE01 (sample SAMN08397723, study PRJNA350692) | Marine metagenome, whole genome shotgun sequencing project. | isolation source: water | place: Pacific Ocean | collected 2012-04 | reverse complement strand
GCGAAGCTTCTGACCACATCGATCAGTGCGGCCGAGCCACTGATATAGCCGCCCATGATGCCGAATGCCTTGGCGAGTGTGCCTTCGATCACGGTCAGGCGGTCCATTAGGCCTTCCTGCTCGGCGATGCCGCCGCCGCGCGGGCCGTAGAGGCCAACCGCGTGCACTTCGTCGAGATAGGTCATGGCGCCGTAAAGCTCGGCGACGTCGCAAATCTCTTTGATCGGCGCGATATCGCCGTCCATCGAATATACCGATTCAAAAGCGACCAGTTTCGGCACGGCCGGGTCCGCATCGCGCAACAGGCGCTCGAGATCGGCCGGATCGTTATGTTTGAAAATGGTCTTGTTGGCGCGGCTGTGGCGGATGCCTTGAATCATCGAGGCATGGTTGAGCGCGTCGGAATAGACATGGCAATCGGGCAGAACCTGGGCCAGCGTGCTCAGCGTCGCTTCGTTCGAGATATAGCCCGAGGTGAAGACCAACGCTGCTTCTTTGCCGTGCAGATCGGCAAGCTCGCGCTCAAGCGTTACGACCGGGTGCGAGGTGCCGGAAATATTGCGCGTGCCGCCGGCGCCGGCGCCATACGCCTTGATCGCCTCGGTCATCGCTTTCAGGACATCGGCGTTCTGGCCCATGCCGAGATAATCATTGCTGCACCAGATGGCGACATCGCCGATTTCCTCGCCGCTGCCGGTATAGCGCCGCGCATGCGGATAATTTCCGGCATGGCGCGCCAGTTCGGCGAACTCGCGATAATTGCCCTGATCCTTTAACTCCGAGATTTTCTCGGCGAAAAAGGCATCGTAATCAATGCGATCGTGATTCATCGTTTAATTCCACCAGCGCGGCGTTTGAGGCCTTCTCCAGTATTGCCCAAACGCTACGAATGTTAAACACACATTATTAAGAATTTGTAAAACTTATTGAAACGAAATGGTATGATTTATATCAAAATTCGGCCACATCACAAATTTTTGTTAATCGTCTAAATATTTGTTATTGCTGCTTTAACTTTGCCTGGGCCGCTGCGAGGCGGGCAATCGGCACGCGGTAGGGCGAGCAAGAGACATAGTCCAGCCCGCATTTTTGGAAAAAGTGGATCGAAGCCGGATCGCCGCCATGTTCGCCGCAGATGCCGAGCTTGAGGTCGGCGCGCGATTCGCGGCCGCGCCGGCAGGCGGTTTCGATCAATTCGCCGACGCCGTCCTGATCGAGGCTGGTGAACGGGTCCTGGTGGAACATGCCCTGGCGGACGTAGCTGTTCATGAAGCTCGCAGCGTCGTCGCGGCTGATGCCAAGCGTGGTCTGGGTCAGATCGTTGGTGCCGAAGCTGAAAAAGCGCGCCGCCTCGGCGATGTCGCCGGCTTTCAGCGCGGCGCGCGGCAATTCGATCATGGTGCCGACCATATAATCCGGCACATTACCATGCTCGTCCGCGATCTTCGCCGCCACGCCATCGACCAGATCCTTCAATATCTGCAGCTCCTTGCCGCCCATCACCAGCGGGATCATGATTTCGAGCGCGACCGCTTCACCGCCATCGGATTTTGCCACTTCGATCGCCGCCTCGAAGATGGCGCGCGCCTGCATTTCATAGATCTCGGGGTGCGAGATGCCGAGGCGGCAACCACGATGGCCGAGCATCGGATTGTTCTCGCGCAGGAGGGCGACGCGGCCCGCGACCTCTTCAACTTTCACGCCCGCCGCCTTGGCGACATCGCAAATCTCCGCTTCGCCGTGCGGCAGGAACTCGTGCAGCGGCGGGTCCAAGAGGCGGATCGTCACCGGCAGCCCGGCCATGATGTCGAACAGTTCGACGAAATCCTGGCGCTGCATGGGCAGCAGTTTAGCCAGCGCCGTGCGCCGCCCTTCCATGTCGTCGGCCAGAATCATCTCGCGCATGGCGATAATGCGCTCCGCATCGAAGAACATATGCTCGGTGCGGCAGAGACCAATTCCCTCGGCGCCGAATTTGCGCGCCGTTGCCGCATCCGCTGGCGTTTCGGCGTTGGCCCGCACCTTGAGGGCGCGGATATTGTCGGCCCAACCCATCAGGGTAGCGAAGGCGCCGGTCAGTTCCGGCTCGATAGTGGGGATTTCGCCGTCGAGTATTTCGCCGCGCGTGCCGTCAATGGTGATGATATCGCCTTCGCCGATGGTGGCGCCGCCGGCCTTGAAATTGCCGGCCTCCAAATTGATCCGCACATCGAGCGCGCCGGTGATGCACGGCCGGCCCATGCCGCGCGCCACCACGGCGGCGTGACTGGTCATGCCGCCACGGCTGGTCAGGATCGCCTTCGCCGCGTGCATGCCGTGAATATCTTCCGGGCTGGTTTCAGGGCGCACGAGAATGACCGCTTCGCCCTTGGCGGCGAGATCCTCGGCGCGCTCGGAGGAGAACACCACCTTGCCCGCCGCTGCACCGGGCGAGGCCGGCAGGCCGTGCGCCAGGATGTCACGCGGTGCGTCCGGGTCGAGCCGGGGGTGCAGCATTTGTTCGAGCGCTTCGGGCTCGATACGGGAAACGGCGCTCTCTTCGTCGAGCACGCCTTCGGCCACCATATCGGCGGCAATCTTGAGCGCCGCCGCCGCCGTGCGTTTGCCCGAGCGGGTTTGCAACATCCACAGCTTGCCCTTCTGCACCGTGAATTCGATATCCTGCATGTCACGGTAATGGCCTTCGAGGCGCTTCGATATCTCGCCCAACTGGGCAAAAATTTCGGGCATCGCGCTTTCCAGGGCTGGTGCGCTAACGTCACCTTCAGCGCTGGCAACCAGTGGCCGGGGGGTGCGGATACCGGCAACGACATCCTCGCCCTGGGCGTTGATCAGATATTCGCCGTAGATCCGGTTGTCGCCGCTCGACGGGTTGCGCGTGAATGCCACCCCGGTGGCGCAGTCCTCGCCCATGTTACCGAACACCATCGCCTGGATATTGACCGCCGTGCCCCAGCTTTCGGGAATATCGTATAGCCGGCGGTAAGTCACTGCGCGGTCGTTCATCCACGAATCGAACACCGCGCGCATGGCGCCCCAGAGCTGTTCGCCGACATCCTGCGGGAAGGGCGCACCGAGGCGCGCCTGCACCAGCGCTTTATATTTTTCGATCAGGTCGCGCCAATCATCGGCGCTCATGTCGGTATCGAGCTGAATGCCGAGCCCTTCCTTGGCGCGCTCGAGCAAATCCTCGAACTCGTGATGGCCGACACCCAACACCACATCGCCAAACATCTGGATGAAACGGCGGTAGCTGTCATAGGCAAAGCGCGCATCGCCCGTGCCCGCCGCCAGGCCCGCCGCCGTCGCGTCATTGAGGCCGAGATTAAGCACCGTATCCATCATGCCCGGCATCGAGGCGCGGCTGCCCGAACGCACCGAAACGAGGAGCGGGTCGGCGGCATCGCCAAAGCTCGCGCCGGCCGCCTTTTCGATATGTCGTATGCCGCTATCGACCTGGGCCGTCAGGCTATCGGGGAAGCTTTTGCCGTTGTCATAATAGGCAGCGCAAAGCTCGGTCGAGACGGTAAAGCCGGGCGGCACCGGCAGGCCGAGTACTGCCATCTCGGCCAGATTGGCGCCCTTGCCGCCCAACAGATCCTTCATTGCCGCCGAGCCCTCAGCCGCGCCGCCGCCAAAATTATAGAGCCACTGGGACATGCCGGAGTTTAGCCCTCGATCTTGGAGAAATCGGCGATACGGTCGAGCGAATCGCGGATCTCGGAGAGCAGATTTAGGCGGTTGATTCTCAGCGCCGCATCCTCGGCGTTGACGGTTACCTTATCGAAGAATGCGTCCATCGGCTGGCGCAAGCTCGACATAATCGCCATTGCATCTTCATATTTTTCCTGCTCGAGCGCACCGGCGCAGCGCTGGTTGACGTCCTGGATGGCGTCATACAATGCGTGCTCCTGATCCTCGGCAAAGAGCGCGGCATCCGGCTTAGCGGCATAAGAGGCGCCGTCCTTCTTCTCTTCGATGCGAAGAATGTTGGCGCCGCGCTTGTAGGCGGTGAGTAAATGCCCGCCATCCTCGCTGCCAAGAAAACCACCGAGCGCCTCGACCCGCGCCATCAGGCGTACGAGGTCGTCTTCGCCGCCGAGCGCAAACACGGCGCTCACCAGATCATGGTGCACGCCTTTTTCGCGCAGGTGCACTTTGAGGCGGTCGGCAAAGAAATCGAGCAGCTCGCGCGCCGTATCGCCGTTCGCGCCGGCGGCTTCGAAAACCGTGCTGAGTGGCAGGCGCAGACCGTTCTCCAAAATCAGCCGGGTGATGCTGAGCGCGGAGCGGCGGAGTGCGAACGGATCTTTCGAGCCGGTCGGCTTTTCATCGATACCAAAGAAGCCGGCCAGGGAATCGATCTTGTCAGCGAGCGACACGGCGACGCTTTCCGGCGCGCTCGGGCAATTGTCGTTCGGGCCGAGCGGCGAGTAATGCTCGGCGATGGCCTCGGCCACTTCCGGCGCTTCGCCGTCGGCGAGTGCATAATAACGTCCCATGATGCCCTGCAAGTCGGGGAACTCGCCGACCATCTCGGTGCTGAGGTCGGCTTTGCAGAGACGCGCCGCCGAGCGCACGCGGTCGCGTTCCGAGCCAGGAATATATTGGCAAAGCTCAACCGCCAGCGCCTGGATGCGATCGACCTTTTCGTCGAGCGTGCCGAGCTTGGCGTGGAAAACGATGTGTTTCAGGGCCGGCGTGCGGCTCGAAAGCGTGTTCTTGCGGTCCTGGTCCCAAAAGAATTTGGCGTCCGAGAGACGGGCGCGCAAGACCCGTTCATTACCGTCAAGGATGGCGGCGCCACCATCCGTCGTGTGTATATTGGCGACCATTACGAAATTGGACGCGAAGCCGCCCGACATGTCCTCAAGGCTGAAATATTTCTGGTGCTTGCGCATGGCCGAACTCAGCACTTCACGGGGCACGTCCATGAACGGGGCGTCGATACTCCCGATGAGCGGCACCGGCCATTCCGTCAGCCCGGCATTCTCTGCCACCAGCGCTTCGTCCGGCATGACGCGGAGGCCTTCGGTCTCGGCGAGATGCGCCGCGCCGTCGCGGATGATTTGCTGGCGTTTTGATGCGTCGAGCATGACATAGGCATCGCGCAAGCGATCGCGGTACTCGGCGAAATCCGTGACCGTGAATTGGTCGCCGGCGAGGATGCGGTGGCCGCGTGTGCTGTTGCCCGCCTCAGTGCCGTGAAAGGAAAGCGGCACAATATTGCCGCCGAGCAGGCAGATCAGCGAATGGATCGGGCGCACCCAGCGCGCCCGGCCCGAGCCCCAGCGCATGGATTTGGCCCACGGCTGTTTTTCCAGTGCCTCCGGAATCAAATCGGCCAGCACTTCGGCCGTGGCGCGGCCCTTTTCCTCGCTGACGGCAAACCACACCTTGCCCTTTGGCGTGTCGCGCTTAACGCATTGATCGAGCGTCAGGCCGGTCGATTTGAGAAAGCCGGCAATCGCCTTTTCCGGCGCGTCGACCTTGGGGCCTTTGCGCTCGACCGAGATATCCGGCTGGGTGTTGGGCAGGCCATCGACCACCAGGGCAAGGCGGCGCGGCGTGACGAAACTTTCCGCGCTCGAATGCTCAAGCCGCGCTTCCTTCAGGCGCTCTGTAACCAGGCGCTTGAGATCGGCCGCCGCCTTGGCCTGCATGCGCGCCGGGATTTCCTCGGATAATAGCTCGAAGAGAAGTTCAGCCATCGCGCTTAAGCCCCGCTCTCACTTGCCAGCCACGCTTCGCAGCAGGCTTTCGAGAGGGCGCGCACCCGCCCGATATAGGCGGCGCGCTCGGTCACGCTGATGACGCCGCGCGCGTCCAGCAGATTAAACAGATGGCTCGATTTCATGCACTGGTCGTAGGCCGGTAGCGGCAGGGCCGGGGAGTACGCCAGCAGCGCCTGGCACTCTTTTTCGACATCCTCGAAATGGCGCAGCAGGTGCTCGGTATCGGCATGCTCGAAATTAAAGGCGGAGAATTCGCGTTCTGCCTGCTTGAAGACATCGCCGTAGGTGACTTTGGCCTCGCCCTCGGCGCCGTTCCAATCGAGATCGTAGACATTGTCGACGCCCTGGACATACATCGCCAGGCGTTCGAGCCCATAGGTGATTTCAGCCGAGACCGGGTCGCAATCGAAGCCGCCGACCTGCTGGAAATAAGTGAACTGCGTTACCTCCATGCCGTCGCACCAGATTTCCCAGCCCAACCCCCAGGCGCCGAGTGTAGGACTTTCCCAATCATCCTCGACGAAACAGATATCGTGCGCTCGCGCATCAATGCCAAGGCGCGCCAGCGAGTCGAGATAGAGTGCCTGCACGTTCAAGGGCGAAGGCTTCAGAATGACCTGAAACTGGTAATAATGCTGTAGCCGGTTGGGGTTCTCGCCGTAGCGGCCATCGGTTGGCCGGCGCGACGGCTGGACATAGGCGGCGCGCCACGGCTTGGGTCCGAGACTTCGGAGCGTGGTTGCCGGGTGAAAGGTACCGGCGCCGACTTCGAGATCGTAGGGCTGCAAAATGACGCAGCCCTGCTCGGCCCAGAAGCGCTGCAGTTCCAGGATCAGGAATTGAAAAGAAGTGCGGGATTGCCCGTTTGCGTTCATCAGATTCCAACCATTAGCCACCCCGTGGGCGGCGGTCAACGGGCAAACGTTACGCGGCCATGAGAGATAACCTAACTGTCACAGATGTGGCTGTCGAGCGAGGCGCAGTACGCGTTGCATTTGGGGCACTGCACCATGTCTTTGGCGGTGATTTTGGAAGTTTCCTTCGGAGCTGTTTGGTCTGATTTTTGCTGGCGATTTTGATTGATCCGGCCCATGGCTTTGAAGCCGTACCAGACAACCGCGATGACCGCGATCAGGATAAGGAGTTTCGGCAGACTGAAACCCATCGTTGGTTAGTTGCGATCCTCAATATTATCCTGATCGTTGTTCTCGTCGAGCTTCGCCGCCGCTTTGGCTTTCATCCGGCCCATCGCCTTAAAGCCGTACCACACGACGGCGATCACAGCGATCAGGATAATGAGCTTCATTGGGCTAAACATGCATTCCTCCTTTACCGGCGGCGCATTGAGAAGCGGGATTTGGCCCAACCAATTGATGGTTAACGCCGATTCCGATCTTCCTGCCGCCAAGTTCAATAAGTAATTTGAGGCTTAGGGGCTTCCGGGTCAAGCCTTGTTGATGGGTTTTAAAGGCCGAATCGGTTCCACCAGGCGCGCGCTTCGACCGCTGAGACGAGATTATCGAGCAGTCCACCACCGCCTTCGGGCAGAAATGGCGCGCTATTCTCCGCTCCGCCGCCAAAGCCGAAGCGCCGGCGCAGCCAGCCCGGACGGCGGCCGATGGTGCGCATGCGCACCTTTTTGCCATAGCGTTCGCGCAAAATACTGCGCATATCGCCGATGCCGTCAGCCAGGCCGATCTCGACGGCGCGTTTGCCGAGCCAGAAATCGCCGCTGAACAGCTCCTCCTCGTCGAGGCTGAGGCGCTGGCCGCGCCGTGTCCGTACCAATTCCTTGAAATTACCGTGAATTTGGCGCTGCACATCTTCAAGCCGCGCGACATCCTCCGGGCGCTCGGGCTTAAACGGGTCCAAGAGCGATTTCTTACCGCCCTGGGTATGCAGGCGGCGCTCGATGCCGAGCTTCTCGATCGCATCGGTAAAGCCGAAACCGGCTGAAATAACGCCGATGCTGCCGAGGATCGAATTATCATTGACGAAAATCTCATCCGCCGCGCAGGCCAACCAATAGCCGCCCGACGCGGCGACATCCTCGACAAAGGCCATGACCGGCACTTCCTTTTCCTTCGCCAGATCGCGGATGCGGTGCTGGATCAGCGCCGATTGCGCCGGCGAACCGCCCGGCGAATTGATCGAAAGGGCGATCGCCTCGAGGCCGGGCAGGCGGAAGGCGCGCTCAAGCGAGGGTGCGATGGTCTCAAGGTTGAGCCCGCGACTGAGCAGCCCGCCCTGGCCGATAACGCCGGTCAGGAGGATGATGCCGACCACCGGCGGCGGGCGGCGGAAGGTCAGGCGGGCGATGAGGCGCGAGGTCATGCGTTTCAGCTCTCTATAAAATCAGCGCGCTGCCATGGCGCAGGATGGCGTCGGCCGCCGGCGTATCGTCGCCGTTTTCCTTGTGCAGCACCAGGCCGGCCGACAGACGCAGCACCCCCCTGCTGCCGGCCAGCGCCTGGACGATCACCCGCTTGGCGGCAACCGGCGTTTGATCCTCTGCTTCGTCCTCAAGCTCGAACGGATTATGCGGCCACAGCGGAAATATCACCACATCGCCTGCCTTGTCGCCCAACAAGGCGAGCAGTTCGGCCAGCCGGTCGGTGCGGTGGATCATGCTGACGGTGCCGCCGGGGCGGACCATGGAAAGGCAATAATTTACCCAGGCGCCGAGCCCGCCGGAGCCTTCGACGTTGGCGGTTGCCTTCTCGTCCTTGCCCGAGGCGCGCACCCGTCCGGCTTCGAAATAAGGCGGGTTGGCCATGACATGATCGAAGCTGCGCGGCACCAGGCGCGGCGGCGGGCGCTGCAAATCGCCGATCATAGCGTCGACGCGCTCGCTCAGCCCATTTTCGGCGATATTCTCAGCCGCGAGATGAACCAGCTCGCGCTGCACCTCGACGCCGGTGACTTTCACCCCGTCGACGCGCCGCGCCAGGCACAGCATCGCCGCGCCGACGCCGGTACCGACATCGAGCACGGTATCGCTCATCACCGCCGGCACGCTGGCGGCAAGCAGCACCGGATCGATGGCGACGCGGTAGCCGGCGGCATGTTGGCGCAAGGTGATCTGTCCGCCGAGGAGGGCGTCTTCGGTGACATTTTCAGACAGGGCCATCAAGTTCCTCCGCTTGGCGTAAAATATAGCGCGCCCGCTCAGCATCGTCATCAGCCACCATGAGACGGCGCGGAATCGCCGATGCGCTGCCTTCAAGCACACTCATATGTTGATCCAGGACATAGCTTTCAATGCCGCCATCGTGCAACAAGGCCTCCAAAAAGGACAGTTTGACCAGATCGTTTAGCCGCAATAATTCCACCACAGCACTTCCGCCTAACACCGGATTCAAGCGTTGCCCCCATAAAAAGAGGGTGCAAAGCCGTGCCGAGACGTTATTAATGTATTGCATCGGCCCGACAAAACCATGCTTGCCGCTCTCGCGGGCGGCGTCAAGAAGGGGAAATTTTGGGAAAGCTCGTCCATTTCGACCAAGAGACACAAGCAGCGCCCAAGGAAGATGTGACGCTGGACAACTTGCAATCTCTCGTTGCCGAGGATTTGCGCGAGGTCAACCGCGTCATTCTCGAGCATATGAACAGTGATGTGGCGCTGATCCCGACGCTCGCTGGCCATATTATTGCCTCGGGCGGCAAGCGCCTGCGCCCGATGTTGACCCTCGCCTCGGCCAGAATGTGCGGCTATTCCGGCACCCGGCAAATCAGCCTCGCCGCCTGTATCGAATTTATCCACACCGCCACGCTGCTGCATGACGATGTCGTCGATGAGAGCGACCTCAGGCGCGGCAGTGCGACGGCCAACGCCGTTTGGGGCAACAAGCCGAGCGTATTGGTTGGCGATTTTCTTTTCTCGCGCGCCTTCCAGCTCTCGGTTGCCGATGGTTCACTGAAAGTGCTCGGCATTCTCGCCAATACTTCGGCCGTGCTGGCCGAGGGCGAGGTCATGCAGCTGATGACGTCGAACGATACCGAGACCAGCGAATCATCCTATCTCGAAGTCATCACCTCGAAGACCGCGACCCTGTTTGCCGCCGCCTGCCAATTCGGCGCCATGGTGGCCGAGCGCCCGGCGGTCGATGAAGAGGGGCTGACCAATTACGGCCTCAATCTTGGCATTGCCTATCAACTGGTCGATGACGCGCTCGACTATTCCGCCCGCGAGGCGATCCTCGGCAAGGCCATTGGCGACGATTTTCGCGAAGGCAAGATCACACTGCCGGTAGTGCTGTCGTTCCGCCGCGGCGATGAGGAGGAGCGCCGCTTTTGGCGCCGCACCATGGAAGAAGGCGAGCAGGCGGATGGCGATTTCGAGCATGCCGTGGCACTGATGGAGCGTCATGGTGCTATTGGCGATACGTTGGAGCGGGCGCGGCACTACGGGGCCATGGCGTGCGATTCTCTCGCCATATTCCCCGACGGCGCGGCCAAGAGTTTGTTGCGCGATGTCGTCGATTTCTGCATCCGCCGCGCTCACTAGCGAAGTCTTGTCCTCACCAACCGGGAGTTCACAATGAGCGCCGGCGCTATTCTCGTCACCGGCGCCGCCGGCCTGATCGGCTTCACGCTGGTGGCGCGCCTGCAGGCAAGCGGGCGGCCAGTGATCGGCATGGATCAGATGGCGCCCGCCGAGGCTCACGACTTCCCCTTCATCGCCGCCGATCTGGGCGATGTGCACAAGCTCTATCAGGCGCTCGACCAGGGCGTCGATGGCATCATCCATTGCGGCGCCGTGTCGGGGCCGATGCTGCTGCGCGACAATCCGCGCTCGATCGTGCAGTCCAATGTCATGGGCAGCGCCAATATTTTCGAGGCGGCGCGCAAGCGCAATTTGCGCCGCGTGGTCTATTGCTCCTCGACTTCGGCATATGGCGATCATCCCGAGAGTTTAAAAACTTGCCCGGAGGAGACGGCGCTCAATGCTGTCGATATCTACGGCGCGACCAAGGCGAGCGGCGATATCCTGGCCCGCGCCTATGCCGCGCAGCACGGCCTCGACACGGTGGCGCTGCGCTTCTCCTGGGTCTACGGCCCGCGCCGGCGCACCGATTGCCTGATCAGAGAGCTACTCCGCAACGCGCTCAATGGCCGCCCGAACCGGCACGCCTTTGGCACCGATTTCGCCCGTCAATATGTCTATGTCGAGGATGTCGTCGATGCCTGCATCGCTGGCTATGACAGCACCAAGCTCGGCGCGCGCGCCTTCAACATTACCGGCGGCGGCCGTTCGAGCTTCGAAGATATCGCCGCCGCCGTGCAGGCGGTGCTGCCGGCGGCGGATATCGTCAATCAGGGCAGCGAGGGCGCCGATCTCCACCACGCACCAATGGATATAAGTGCGGCGCAGGGTGTTCTCGGCTGGCAACCCAAATGGTCGCTCGCAGCCGGTGTGCAGGCCTATGCGGAGTGGCTGAAGGAGCACGAATTCTAAGCCCAAGCTATACAGTGCGACACCCGCTTGCCGCGCGCCCGCGATAGCGCTATAAAGCCGCCGGATCACCACCCGGCGCGCCGGGCGGCAAACATCGCCAAGTTTCAAGATCCCGGTATCGGAGTGTAGCTCAGCCTGGTAGAGCACTGTCTTCGGGAGGCAGGGGCCGGAG
>PVBE011911203.1_pt1 | contig 11365 bp, 9 predicted proteins | sample 1631181 | NCBI WGS metagenome assembly PVBE01 (sample SAMN08397723, study PRJNA350692) | Marine metagenome, whole genome shotgun sequencing project. | isolation source: water | place: Pacific Ocean | collected 2012-04 | reverse complement strand
CGTTTTTGTTGCCGACGAGCCTGTGCGAGGGCATCATCTCCCTGAACGAGGAGGTCGATCGTCGGGCGGTGGTGGTCGCCATGCGCTTGGACGCTCAGGGGCGATGCCTGGGTTCCAAATTAAGCCGGGCGCGCATCCGCAGTCGCCGCAAGCTCACTTACAAGGGCGTGCAGTTGATGCTCGATCGTGGCCCCGGCCACCCCTTGGCTGACGCGCCCTTCGCAGAGTCCCTGCGCTTGTTGGCCGAGGTCGGGCGTCTTCGCATCGCGGTCGCGGTCGCCCGCGGGGTGGTCCAGCATCGGCGTGCGGAGATCAAGATCGACATGATCGACGACGCTGGCACCGCCTTGGCGGCGCAGGCCGATAGTCGTCTGGAGGTGGAGCGTTACAACGAGCAGATCTCCCTGCTTACCAATATGGAGGGCGCCAACCTGCTGGCTGCGGCTCGCGGAGAGCCGGATCTGCAGCCGGTCTTCCGAGTCCACTCCGAGCCGCCCGAAGAGAAACTGGAGGCCCTGGAGAGGTTCACCGACGCGTTGGTGCGGGAGCACGATCTGGACGTGGCCATCTGGCGCTGGCGAGGACCGGACGCCCAACGTCGGCCCATGGCCGATTGGCTGGCAGGCTTACCCGGGCAAGGCCGCCTGGCCGCCATCCGCCGCGCCGTGGAGCATCACGCCCTGCGCACCAATGTGCGCTCCCTCTTCGACCCGGTGGCCGCCCGCCACCACGGCGTCGGCGCGCCGGCCTACGCCCGCTTCAGCGCACCCATGCGTGAGATGGTCGGCGTCTTCACCCACAAGGAGGCTTTGGAGCTGCTCGGCCTGGAGGCGGGCGCGCCGGTAGCCGAGGACGAGGCCTTGCGCGCGGCCGTAATCGACGCCGGCAACAGGGCCCACAGTCTCCAGCGCAAGTTCAACAAGCAGGCCCATAAGTTGGTCCTCGATCGCCTCTTCCGCCGCGACATGCACCTGCCGGTGGGCAGCCACCGCTGGCGTCGGGGCACTTTGATCGGCCTGCAGCGCAGCCGCGCTTATGTGGTGCTCGACGACCCGCCCATGGAGGTGAAGCTCTACGCCGTCGATCTGAGTCCTGATGGCGGCCGCCTGATGGTGGACCGAGACAGCGTTCGCTTGCACATCGGCGGTCAGGAGTGCCGCCCATGGTTGGTGGGCGAGCGCATCGAGGTCGCGGCGACGGGTCATGACGATCAGCGCGATCGCTGGCGCTTCGCCATCCGCAGACCGAACCGCTCCCTCCCCGGACTGTAAATCATCGGCTATATTGCCCGCTTTGCCCCTCTCCTCGGGTGCCAGGAGGTTCAACATGCCCCTTGCCGTCATCGCCATCGGTGGCAACTCCCTTGTCGCCACAGGCGGCACGGGCTCGATCCCCGAGCAGTTCCGCGTCGCCGTCTACACCTGCGAGCAGGTCGCCGCCCTGGTGGAGGCGGGTTGGGATGTGGTGGTGACCCATGGTAACGGCCCCCAGGTGGGCAACGTGTTGCTGCGTGTGGAGTTGGCCAAGCATGAGATCTACACCCTGCCACTGGACATTTGCGACGCTGACACCGAAGGCGGGATGGGCTACATGCTGCAGCAGGTGTTGGGTAACGCGCTGCGGGCGCGTGGCATGGAGCGCACCGTGGTCGCGCTGGTGACCCAGGTCCTGGTGGACGCCGACGATCCCAGCTTCGGTCAGCCAGACAAACCGATCGGGCCCTTCTACGAAGCCGAGCAGGCTCAGCGATACGCCCGGGAGCAGGGTTGGCAGGTGGTCGAAGACGCGGGCCGCGGTTGGCGTCGGGTGGTGCCCTCACCGATCCCTCAGGAGGTGGTGGAGCTCGAGGCCATCCGCAGCTGTTGTGCGGCGGGCATCATCACCATCGCGGTTGGCGGTGGTGGCGTACCGGTGGTCCGCCAGGACGGAGCCCTGCATGGTGTGGAGGCGGTGATCGACAAGGATCGGGCCTCGGCGCTGTTGGCCTCGGCGTTGGACGCCGAGTTGCTGGTCATCTCTACCGCAGTACCCCATGTGCAGATCGACTTCGGCACGCCGAACGCCAGGTCATTGGAGGACGTGAAGGCCGACCAGATGCGCGCATGGCTGGCCCAGGGCCAGTTCCCAGCCGGCAGCATGGGCCCCAAGATCGAGGCCGCGCTCTCATTCATCGATGGTGGCGGCGCCCAGGTGGTAATCTCCGATCCCGAACATCTGATGGAGGCCGTCGCCGGCCGCGTGGGCACGCGCATCCACCGCCAGGAGGCCGCCAAATGAAACGGCGTCGGCTCGCCGGTGCGTTGCCCACTCGGACCCTGTTGGCCCTGCTGATCGGCGCGGTCATTGTGCCGGGCGTGCTCTCGCTGAGCGTCGGGATCATCGCCTTGGCCCTGTGGCGTGAGGGCTGGGACATCGCCTTCGGCGTGCTCGTGCTCTGCTTCGCTTGCATGGCCATCACCGGCGGCGCGGCGGCCCTGCTCTACGTGCGTCGCACCGCCCGGCTGGCCGAACAACAGAGTGAGTTTGTCGCCAACGTCTCCCATGAGCTGCGCACCCCCATCGCTGGCATGTGTCTGATGGTCGAGACCCTGCAACTGGAGCGGGCTGGCACGCCGGAGCAGCGCGGCGAGGTGTTGGTCCGCCTGCAGGCCGAGATAGATCGCTTGGATCAGTTGGTTGATCGTATCCTGCGTTGGCGCCGGCTGGAGGCCGCCTCAGCGCCCTCGGACGCTGAGGATTTCGACTTGGCTGAACTGGTGGATGAGGTCGCCGCCCGTTTTCACGCTCGCAGCAACGAGGGTGTCGATCTGCAGGTCTCGGTCGGGCCCTTGCTGTCGCCGGTCAACGGCGATCGTGACGCCCTGGCCGACGCCGTCGCCAACCTCGTCGACAACGCGCTGAAGTTCGGCGGTGAGCGGGGGCCTGTGGAGTTGGTGGTGAGGCAGCGCGGCGGAGAGAGCTTGATCGAGGTTCGCGACGAGGGGCCGGGCATCCCGGAGCATGAACACGGCCGCATTGTAGAGCGCTTCTACCGCGCCGCCGTGCATCGCCGCTCCCAACAGGGCACTGGCCTGGGCCTGGCCATCGTCGACGGCGTGGTACGGGCCCACGGCGGCGCCTTGGAGATCGCCAGCGAGCCTGGCATTGGCTCGGTCTTCACCATCCGGCTACCGGTCGCCGGGCCCCGTCCTGTGTCCGCCGGGCAGGTGTCCGCCGCGACGCCTTCGCTGGATGGCACCCATGGTGGATGAGCGGCCCCGGGTCCTCGTGGTTGAAGATGACGTCACTCTGGCGCTCGGTCTGGAGCTCAACCTGGCCGCCGAGGGCTTTATCGTAAGCCTGGCGCGGGACGGTCGCGGGGGCTTGCAGGCCGGCCTGGAGACCAAGCCGGACCTCATCGTGCTGGACCTGATGTTGCCCCAGATGGACGGCTTCGATGTGCTCGCCGAGCTGCGCCGCCAAGGTCGCACTATGCCGGTCATCATCCTCTCGGCGCGGGGCGATTTCGGCGACAAGGTCAGCGGCCTGGACCTGGGCGCTGACGACTACGTCACCAAGCCCTTCCACGTGCGCGAGTTGGCAGCGCGTATCCACGCCGCCTTGCGCCGGGTGCCCGCTGGTCGAGCGCATCGCCGCGTCTGCTTCGGCGATGTGGCGGTGGATTTGGACAGCCGGGTGGTGCGCCGGGCCGAAGAGGAGGTCCAGCTGACCAGACGCGAGTTCGAGCTGCTGGCCTTCCTGCTCGAGCGCCCCGGCCGCTTGCAGACCCGCACGCGCTTGCTGGATGCGGTCTGGGGCTGGGATTACGACGGCACCGAACGGACGGTGGATAACTTCATCCGTCGGCTGCGGGTCAAGTTGGAGCCCGAGCCCACCAGCCCAGCGCATCTGCTCACGGTGCGCGGTGCGGGTTATCGTTTCGACCCCTGAACGGGAGAATGCTGTCACTGATCGCTTCAAGGTCGACCATCAGACCATTGGCAGGGTTGCCCCAAGCGCGCCTGGAGCACGCCGAAGCCTCGCTTGGATGGCTTTGGGGATGCTGGCGGCAGCGTTACAACTCTGGGCAAAGTCCCAGCCAAAACTATCATTTACCCAGCCGACTTCGGTCCCACTCGCCAGGGCCGGTCTTCGAGGGGTCCCCATGCGCCAGCACGTAGTCACCAGGCCCGCGCCGCCTTTGTCGGCGTGCGGCGGTCGTCTGCAGGTGCATCAGGTGCCCCTGGGGCATGACAACCTGGGCTGGGTGGCCGTCTGCGTCGAGACCGGGGCCTGCGCCGCCGTGGATGGGCCCGAGGCTGGTCCTGTGCTGGACTTGATCGAGGCCCGGGGATGGCGATGGCAGACTATCCTCAACACCCACGCCCACGGCGACCACATCGGCATCAACCGCGATCTGGAGTATAGAGGCCGCCTCAAGGGCATGAACGTGATCGGCTGCGCGCTGCAGGCGGGGGACATCCCTGGCCTGACCCAGCCGGTCAGCGACGGTGAGCCGGTGCGCATTGGCGCCGTGGAGGGCACCGCCTGGTTGACCGAAGGGCACGTAGACGGTCACCTCTCCTTCGTCTTCGACGGCGTGCTCTTCTGTGGCGACACCCTGTTTACGGGCGGCTGTGGCCGGCTCTTCCATGGGCCTCCGGCCAAGATGCACGCCAGCTTGCAGCGTATCGGTGCCCTGCCCGGGGACACCGCCGTTTGCTGCGCCCACGAGTACACGGTCGACAATCTGCGCTTCGCCTGGTCGGTTGAGCCCCATAACGACGCCCTCAGTGAGCGCATCAAGAGGGTCTGGGCGCTGCGTCGTGAGGGGGGCTCGGCGGTGCCCTCCACCATCGCCGTCGAGCGGGCCACCAACCCCTTCATGCGCACTGACTCGCCGGCCTTGCGTCAGCATCTGGCGACGGCCACGGGGCTCAGCCTGCAGGCCTCTGATGTGGACGTCTTCGCCACCACCAGATCGCTCAAAGATCGCGGCGCCTACCGTGAGCACGGTGACGTGGGCCTGCCCATCTGAACCCGGGTCGTGGGACTCGCTCTTGCCATTACCGTTGGTGAGTCTGGCCGCTTTGCAACATGACGACCTTCAGCTAGCCTCCGCGGCCAATTGGACCCCTACCTATGCTCGTTCATGCCCTTTCCGCCACCGAACTTCTCGCTGCTCTGCAAGCCGGCGATCTGACCTCTGTCGAGATCGTGTGCGCGCTGGTGGCCCGCTGCGAGGCCATCGACGATCAGCTGAACTGCTTTACCTTGCGTCGTCACGAAGAGGCGTTGTCCGAAGCCGAGGCGGCCGACAAGGCCCGCGCCGCCGGCCAAAAGCTGGGCCCCCTGCACGGCCTGCCGCTGACCATCAAAGACAACCTGGACATGGCTGGCACCGACGCCACCCTGGGAATCACCGCCCGCGTGGGTCAGCCGGCGCGGGTGGATGCGCCCCTGGTGGCCACCTTGCGGGCCGCTGGCGCCATCGTATTGGCCAAGACCAATATCCCCCAATTACTCCTCGCCCAGGAGACTGAGAACCCGGTCTTTGGCCTGACCCGGAACCCCTGGCATGGCGGTCGCTCGGCCGGCGGCTCCAGCGGCGGCGAGGCGGCAGCGATCGCCGCCGGGCTGAGCCCCTGCGGATTCGGCACCGATATCGGCGGTTCCATCCGAATTCCGGCCCACTTCTGTGGCATCGCCGGCCTCAAACCAACCGTGGATCGGCTGCCCAATCGGGGCTCTAACGGCGCCTCGCCGGGTCAGGAGATCGTGCGTGCTCAGGTGGGCCCTATGGCCCGCACCGTGGCTGATCTGCAGCTGCTCATGTCGGTCTTCGATCCAGCCGCCCTGTCGGTCCTCGACCCGGCCGTGCCGCCCTTGCCGCTGGGCGATCCCGGCGTCGTCGGCCTCAAAGGCAAGCGTATAGGTTGGTTCGACGATGACGGCTTCCTGACCCCTTCGGCGCCCTTGCGCCGAGCGGTGGGCATCGCTCGTGACGGCCTGCTGGAGGCGGGCGCCATCCTGGTCGATTATCGGCCACCGGCCGCCGATGAGCTGATCTATCTCTGGCTGGCTGCGGTCAGCGCCGACGGCGCTAGGACCATGCGCGACAAGTTGGCCGGCGAGCCCATCAGTCGCCAGTTGGCCCCTTCGCTGCGCATCGTCAACCTGCCAGGCATGGTCCGCAAGGGGTTGAGCGGTCTGCTCAAGAGCCGCGGCGAGCACCGCATCTCGCGTCTGCTGCAGGTGCTCGGTGAGAAGCCCGTGCAGCGTTTCTGGCAGCTGGCCGAGGCGCGCACCGCCATGCGGCGTCAGGAGTCCGATCTTTGGCGCGATGCTGGGCTGGACGCCGTGCTCTGCCCGGCTCACGTGGTGCCAGCCATGGGTCATGGCGAGAGCGGCGACTTTACCCTCTCGGCTTCGATCCCCTTTCGCTACACCTACCTGAACTTCCCCGCCGGGGTCGTGCCCGTGACCCGCGTGGGTGCCCAGGAGGCAACTCTCATCACCGACAAGGGCGATCGCATCGAGAAGAAGGTGGCAGCTGTCACTGCCGCCGGCGTTGGCCTGCCCTTGGGTGTTCAGGTGATCGCGCGGCCTTACCGCGAAGATGTCGCCCTGGCGGTGATGGCCGCCATCGAGGGCCACGCTCGTGCTCTGCCAGACTTTCCGGCCACTCCCATCGACCCGATGGCAGGAGACTGACCATGCTCGATCTCATCGCCCGCCCCCGGCGCAACCGCAAGGACCCCGTCCTGCGTGGCTTCGCACGCGAGACCTGGATCAGTGCCCAGCATTTTATCTATCCAGTCTTCATCCACGACGGCAGCGGCCGGGTCCCGATCCCCTCTATGCCCGGCTGCGAGCGCCTGGATCTGGACGCCCTGTTGGCCGAGGCCGAGGGGGCGCTTTCCGAGGGTGTACGGGCCATGGTGCTCTTTCCGGCGACGCCCGAGGAGATCAAGACCCCCCATGGCGAAGAAGCCTTCAACCCAGAGGGCCTGGTGCAGCGGGCCATCCGGGGGCTCAAGGCGCGTTTTCCCGAGCTCTGCGTGGTCACCGATGTGGCCCTTGATCCCTACAACTCCGATGGTCATGACGGCATCGTCAGCGCCGACGGCCGCATCCTCAACGACGAGACGGTCGAGGTGCTGGTCAAGCAGGCGATCAGTCAGGCGCGGGCCGGCGCCGACATCATCTCGCCCTCGGACATGATGGACGGACGTGTGGGCGCCATCCGCGAGGGTCTGGATGACGAAGGCTTCACCGAGGTCTCGATCCTGGCCTACACCGCCAAGTACGCTTCAGGCTTCTATGGTCCTTTCCGCGACGCCTTGGATTCGGCCCCCAAAGCCGGTGACAAGAAGACCTATCAGATGGACCCGGCCAACGTGCGGGAGGCCCTGCGCGAGGTCGCTTTGGACGAAGCCGAAGGCGCTGACATGGTCATGGTCAAGCCGGCGGGCCCCTACCTGGACGTGATCAGCCTGGTCCGTCAGGCCACCGCCCTGCCTGTGGCCGCCTATCAGGTCAGCGGCGAGTACGCCATGCTCAAGGCGGCCAGCGGCAACGGCTGGCTCGACGAGCGCCGCGTGGCCTTGGAGAGTCTGGTGGCCATCCGTCGGGCCGGTGCCGACGTCATCTTGACCTACTACGCCCGTCAGGCTGCCCGCTGGTTGCGGGATGGGCAGCCGGACTGAGTCACGATGCTCGAGACCATGCATGAACACGATCACGGCATCTGGCTGCTCATGGGCAGCCTGTTGGGGCTATGTGTCGGGCCGCCGCTGATCGCGCTCAGTGGTCGCTGGCGTTGGCTGGTCAGCACCGTCGACGGCATCGTGCTGGTGACCATGGGTGGTCTGCTGGCGGCCCACATCATGCCCGAGTTCTTCAAGGTCGCCGGTCCCTTGGCCGGCGTGGCCGCCGCCTGTGGTCTGCTGGCGCCGCCGGTACTGGAGCGCCTGCTAGGCCAGGCAGCCAAACAGGTCCACACGATCACCCTCTTTCTGGCTCTGGGCGGGCTCGCCCTGCACGCGGCCATCGACGGGATCGCCCTGGCCAGTGGCGGCCACGATCATGGCGGCGCTGAGTCCCTGCGACTGGCCATCGCCCTGCACAGGGTGCCCGTGGGCCTGACAATCTGGTGGCTCTTGCGGCCGGCCTTCGGCGCCAAGGCGGCCCTGGGTGTGCTGGTGCTGATCGCGGTGGCGACGGTCATCGGTTACAGCGCCGCCCACTCCCTGGGGGCGATCCTGCAGGGCCAGATGCTGGCCTTGTTCAACGCCTTCGTCGCTGGCACCTTGGTGCATGTGATGCTCCACAGACCGCACAGCCACGCACACTGACATCAGGTGGATTGAGATTCCCCCTTGAGTTCGAAAAGCGTCGTTCTTGTACTCTCACCTCAACTTCGGCCCTTTGGGTCGGGCGCTCAAGCGACGGCTTGGACGTCACCAACCGGCGCGATGTGCTAGCCCGGCCTTCTCACCGGCAGTCGAACTCGATCTCGATCTCGGTTTCGATCTCCAGTACCATGTGGCCAATTGTCGGCTTGAATTGCTGCAAGCAGTCCGTCGCCTCGGATTGACCACATCACCGTTTGTTGGCCCGACCAGGGGGCCACGAAGCAGCCGCTCACCGGCGTGCCGGCCAACTAGTTGGTTGCCCTGGTCCGGGGTCAGCAGGTCCCCGGCTACCTCTTGGTCGTTGGAAAAGGGGCGGAAAACCCTTGACAGCAAAGCATCCGGACGGCAAATTCCGGCCCCCTTGCGGCCCTGATGCGGCTTTGCAGAACGGAGAGGCGACGATGGCCAACTACGCAATCATCAAGACCGGCGGCAAACAGTACCGGGCCGATCCGGGCGCCGTGCTGACGATTGAGAAACTGCCCGAGGCGGTCGGTGCTCAGGTTGAGTTCGACCAGGTGCTCTTCGTTCGTAACGGCGACGACATCTCTGTCGGCGCGCCCAAGGTTGAAGGTGCCGCGGTGCGCTGCACCGTGCTCGAGCAGGGTCGAGACAAGAAGATCCTGATCCACAAGCACAAGAAACGTAAGAAGTACCGCAAGACGCAGGGTCATCGTCAGTGGATCACCCGCGTGCGGGTCGATGAGATCGTGGCCTGAAGCCGGCCCCAATTCGGTGACATGAGAGGCAGCTATGGCACATAAAAAGGGACAGGGCTCATCGCGCAACGGCCGTGACTCCAACGCACAGCGCCGCGGCGTTAAGAAGTATGGCGGCGAGTCCGTGCGGGCCGGCAACATCATCGTGCGTCAGGTCGGCTCGACCTTTCACGCGGGCCGCAACGTGGGCACCGGCAAGGACTACACCATGTTCGCCACCGCCGAGGGTGTGGTCGAGTATGGCTCTGTGCGCGGTCGTCGATTCATCCACGTAGTCGCCGCAGGCTGACCGTCAATATGTGACTAGGCGCCTTCGTGGCGTTGTTGTCAGAGTCGATCTATGCTACGTGGGGCGAGGCCCCAATCGTGGCTGTCTGCGCCCATGCGCGGCCGCCCAGAAGACGTCGAAGCACTTCGGGGCAGCACACCAGCGGGACCATTTATGGTCTACCGGGCCGAGGATCCCATGGCGAATAACAGGCGAGGCGGACAAGGTTACGACGACGACGGCTACGGCGGTGGTTTCGATGATCCTAACGACGACGGCGAAGAGAACGTAGAGGCTACCCGCGCCATGGACGTGGTCGACGACTTTGCACCGCCGACCGAGGGGGTGCGAGCTGCGCCACCGCCACCGCCGCCGCCGGGCCGACCCCAGCGCGCCCGACCCGCCCCGCGCCCTGCGCCGCCGCCGTCACCTGCCTACGATGATGACGAGGAAGAGGAAGAGGAAGCCACGCGCATGTTGGACGCGATGGATCTGGACCTCAGCGTGCCCGTGTCGACGCAGCCGGCGACCGTCGAACCAGTGGTCGAACTGCGCATCATCTCCGGGCCAGATCGCGGCAAGTCCCACCCCGTATGCATTGGCGATCATCTGGTCGGCCGCGGTCTGGATTGCGGTATCGTGCTGGCCGACCCGGCCGTCTCCCGCAAGCACTTCAGGCTGGTCCGGCAGGGCGACGTGGTCGAAGCCGTGGACATGGGCGGCGCCAACGGCACCAACATCAACGGCAACCGGATCTCGCGCCATCGCATGGCCCCGGGAGATCAGATCGAGGTCGGAACGACGGTACTCGAAGTGCATATCGAGGGCGTCGATGTCCCGCATGGAACCCCAGCTGCCAATCGCTTCAGGCAGGAGGTGCAGGCCTCTGGTGGGGCACAGCAGCAGGCGCCTGCGGGCAAGAGCAACATCGCTCTCTTCATCGGCCTGGCCGCGGTGGGCTTCGTAGTCCTGGTCGGCGGTGGTCTGGCCGCTTGGCTGGTGCTCGGCGGCGACGGCGACAACTCTGCTGAGGTGGAAGATGAGGGCGGCGGCGATGAACTGGTCAAGTTGATCAGCAAAGCTAAAGAGTTGATCGACGATCGCGAGTGGGCCGAGGCGGTCGACAAGCTGAAGGCGGCGCGCAAGATCAAGCGCGACGACGCCGAGGTGAAGGGCCTGCTGGCCAAGGCGCAGGACGAGTTGGACTCGGCCGAAGCCATCGAGGATGGTCAGGCGATGGTTAAGAAGGACGAGTACGCGGCCGCCTTCGATCGTTTCAAGGAGGTGCCCAACACCTCTGAACTATACGCCGAGGCCCAGGAAGAGCTGTCCGCGGCCCATGACGCCTTCTTTGCCGAGCGCCTCAAAGCCGCCAAGGCGGCTATGGATGAAGGCGAGAAGAAGACCGCGCTCAGGGCCTTGGATGAGATCCTGGCTATCGACAAGAAGCACGCCCAGGCCGTCGCTATGCGCTCCACGGTGGAGGCCGGTGAGGACAGCGAAGGCGACGATGTGGCCAAGGACAAACTGGTGCGCGAGGCGGCCGGTGCCGGCAGCGCTACGGGGCAGAACGCCAAGTCGCTCTTCAACACAGCCTTCAGCGCCTATCACAAGCGCAAATGGAGCGCCGCCCAGCAGGCGTTGAATAACGTCATCGACGGCAGCTTCGGCAAAGGCGACAAGACCAAGGCCAGCGAGTACATCAAAGCGATCAAGGACGTGGCCGGCAGCATGGGCTTCGCCGAGACCGCCTCGAGCCCGATCAAGCAGGCGCGCGCCTATCAGAAGGCTTACAACGCTGATCGCAAGGTGGATGGTCACTTCGGCCCGGTGTTGGTCAAGAAGCTCACTGGCGCTTACGTGGTCGCCGGCAAGAACGCCTTCAAGAGGCGGCGCTTCGCCAAGGCCGCCGAGGCCGCACGCGAGGCCATGAACTATGACCCCGAGAACCTGGGCGCCATGGACCTGGAAGAGAAGTGTAT
>PVBE010076549.1_pt1 | contig 11365 bp, 10 predicted proteins | sample 1631181 | NCBI WGS metagenome assembly PVBE01 (sample SAMN08397723, study PRJNA350692) | Marine metagenome, whole genome shotgun sequencing project. | isolation source: water | place: Pacific Ocean | collected 2012-04 | reverse complement strand
AGCGCGCGGGCGGCCGGGTGCGCCGATCCTGACCATCGACGCCTTCGATCCCGTCTATGGTCAGCCGCTGCCGGTGCCCCAGCCCTTCGCGCTGCGCCATTCCTCCTATCGCAGCGAGAGCGTCTATGCGCAGGACCTGATCCGCTTCGGCGATTTCACCGCACTGATCGGCGCGCGCTGGAACAGTTTCCGCGAGACGATGGTCAATGCGCTGCGCGGCAACCTGACGCTGGAGACGGTCGATCGCGGCGTCACCCCGCGCGCCGCGCTGACCTGGTCCGCGAGCCCGAACTTCTCGCTTTTCACCAGCTGGGGCCGGTCGCTGCGGCTGAACCCGTCGGACGGGGTGAGCAGCTTCGATGCCGAGCGCAGCGAATCCACCGAGCTGGGCGCGAAATACACGCTCTTCGGCGGAGCGCTGACCGGGCAGACGGCGCTGTTCACCATGACCAAGCGCAACGTGCTGAACCCCAACGCCACCGACGTGTTCGTCAAGACCCAGATCGGGCGGCAGCGGTCGCGCGGGGTGGAGACGGTCGCCGACCTGCACCTGACGGACGGGCTGACCGGCACCGCGACCTATACCTATACCGAGGCGACGGTGCGCAACGACAAGAATGCCGCGCTGATCGGCACGATGCTGTCCAACGTGCCGAAGCATATCGCCGCGCTCGACCTGCATCAGCGTATGGGCGACGTGACGATCGGCGGCGGTGTCACCCATGTCGGCGCGCGCAATGGCGATCCCTTTGCCAGCGGCTATCGCCTGCCCGGCTATACGATCGTTCGGGCGGATGCGACCTGGGCGGTCAATCCGCGCTTCGACGTTCGGCTCGACCTCGAGAACCTGTTCGACACCTATTATATCGCCAGCAGCTATGCCGATGTGTGGACGATGCCGGGCGCCCCGCGCAACGTTCGCGTGACGCTCAGGGGGCGGTTCTAAGGACCGTCCTCACCCTTCCCTCTCCCATTGGGAGAGGGAGGGAGGCGCAAAGCGTCGGAAGGGTGAGGGTGGAGGTTTAGCCGAGCATCGCCTGGAGAGGCTCGGTCAGAACCTCTTCCACTCCGTCACCGCGCCGAACCAGGATGCGGGCCGCGACCTGCATCGGTGCCAGCGTCGACAGGTCGGGAAACAGCACCGCGACGGCGGTCGCCAGCGCATCGGCCAGCATCGCGGTGTCCGCGATGACATGGACCGCGATCACGCCGTTGGTCGGCGGATGGCCGGTGCGCGGGTCGAGGCCGTGTTCGCCCTTGCGATAGGTGCCGCTGCCCGCCACGGCCATCTGGTGCAGCGCCACGCGCATCGGCGGCAGATCGACGCCCGGCGGGGTTTCGAGATCGACCCACCAGGGATCGCCATCGGGCCGCATGCCGCGCCCGACCAGCTCGCCCCCCACCTCGACCAGGCAGTGCCGGAAGCCCCGCGCCGCCAGCGTGTCGGCGACCGCATCGGCGGCATAGCCCTTGGCGATGCCCGACAGGTCCAGCGCGATGCCGCCCGGCTGCCACAACCGCGCGCTCGCCCGATCCCAGCGCAGGCGCTGCCAGCCACCCGAGGCGCGAGCCCGCTCGATCGCTACCGCATCGGGCGCGGGCTGCGGCCCCTTGGGCCCATGGCCCCAGAGGTCGACCAGATGCCCGATCGCCGGATCGAACGCGCCGTCACTCAGCGCCGCGACGCGCAGGGCGGTGTCGATGACCGTCGCGAATTCGGGCGGCAGCATACTCCAACTGCCCGGTGCCGCGGGGTTGAAGCGCGACAGTAGCGAGTCGGGCTCCCAGTGGCTCATCTGCGCGACCAGATCGTCCAGCCGCGCCTGCACCGCCGCCCCCACATCTTGCGCGCCGGGCACGTCGCAAGTGGCATAGAGCACTCGCCACATCGTCCCCATCGTCTCGCCGCCCAGCGAGACGACCGCCGCCGGATCACCGTTCGTCACGGCGTCCGGGTCGATCCGGGGCGGCAGGGCGATCCTCACGGGGTCATGACTTCCAGCGTCGTGGTATAGCTCATCCGCCGCTGTCTCGCGCGCGGGGCGGTCGGCTTGTCGTCGGTCAGCGTCGCGTTCAACCAATACATGCCCGCCGCGGGCCAGGCGTAGGACAGCACGCCTTGCGCGTCGGTCGTCACCTCCTTGGCACCCTCGGCATCGCGGTAGCGCTTGCCGCCGGGGACGATCGTGACCTTCAGATTGGGCGCGGGCTTGCCGTCGACCAGTAAACGGAACTTCGCCGTCTCGCCCGCGACCAGCTCGTCCGGGTGGGTAATGGGATCGAGCTCCAGTCCCTTGCCTGTCGGCTTCAGGACGGTACGCGTCGGCTCGCCTGCGGTCACGAAGATCTCGTTGCGGCCGAGCGTCTCGGTCAGCGTCACATCGGTGGCATTGGCAGGGATGTCGGCGACGGTCAGCGGCGGCTGGCGCACGCCATCCGGCCCCGCTGGGCCGCCACGTCCGCCGACGCGCTTCTCCACGCCGTCGACCTTGAAACTGCCCATGATGCCCGACATCTCGCTGCCGATCTTCCAGGTGCCGGGCTTGTCGAGCTGCACGTCGAAGACCGAGCGGTAACGCCCGGTCGAGCCGTTCTGGATATGGCCGAGCGTGCCGTCGGGTTGCCAGACCTTTACCATCTCCATCCGGCCGGGCTGGTGGTCGGCATAGAACAGGTCGTTGGAGACGGCGCTGTCGACCGTCACCCAGCTGTCGGTCCCCGAAAAGATGGTGCCCGAGGGGAGCAGCCACATGCGATGCGCCGAGGCGAGGCCGGGGATCGCCAGCAGCGCGGCGGCGGCGATCAGCTTGATGCGATGGTTCCTCATGATGGTCCTCCCCGGTATCAGCGCGCCGAAACGGTCACGGCACCCAGTTCATGGCTGCCCGCCGCGCGGCCCTGTGGGTTGGGTACGGTCAGCGGCACCTGCACCAGCTCGCGCCCGCCGGTCTCGCGCGCGGCCTCGACGTTCAGGACATATTGGCCGGGCTTCAGGTCGGCGGGCAGCGGGATGGCATGGGTGCCGGGCGCACGGGTCGCGCCGCTGATGCCGCTGGCGGGCATCGCCATGCTGCGTCCGCCCTTCCGCCACCAGGCACGCAGGTCGGACAACCATTTGGTGCCGGGCTCGCCGCCCTGCTTCTTGACGTCGTACCAGATAGCGAGCGTGCGCGCCGGGCCGCCGGTCGCGGGCTCCAGCCAGACCGCGACATAGGGCTTATGATATTCGGCGACGTTCAGCCGGGGGATGGTGACGTTCACCGTCGCGGCGCTCGCCGCCCCCGGCAGTGCCACCGCGCCCAGCGCCAGAATAGCGGTCGATCGCATCGTGATATTCTCCATCAGTGCAGGACAACGACGACGATCGCCGCCGGGATCAGGAACCCCGCCGCCACCAGCGGCCAGGTCGAGGAACGGTGCCGCGCGTGCATCTGGAGCAGCAGCAGCCCGGTCAGGGTGAAGATGATGCAGGCGACCGCGAAGACGTCGATGAACCAGAACCAGGCGGTCCCGGCATTACGTCCCTTGTGCAGGTCGTTGAGGTACGAGACCCAACCGCGATCGGTCCGCTCCGAGGTGATGGCACCGCTTGCCCGGTCGATGCTGACCCAGGCATCACCGCCGGGACGCGGCATGGCGACATAGACCTCGCCGTCCGACCATTCGCCCGGCCGCCCGGCGGGATCGAGATCGACCGACCGCTCCACCGCTTCCGCCACGCGAGGTGGCAAGGGGGCATCATTCGTCTTAGGATTGGCCAGCAACGGCCTTAGGCCGGGGGCGAGCAGCCCGCTCTTCTGCACCGTCTTCGGGCTGGCCGAGATGCTGGCGGCGTGATTCAGTGTCAGCCCGGTGATCGCGAACAACATCATCCCGACCAGCGACACCGCCGCGCTGATCCAGTGCCAGGTGTGGAACTGCTTCAACCACCAGCTGCGCCATTTGCGCTTCTTCGGCTTGGAAAGGGTCGCGACGGTCATGCGTCGGCCCAGCGGCGCAGCAGATTGTGGTAGACGCCGGTCAGCTCGACGACCGACCGATCCCCCTGCCCCTTGTCCGCGCCCACCCGCTGCACCGCGCGATCCAGGTCGAACAGGATGCGCCGCTCGCCATCGTCGCGGACCATCGACTGAATCCACAGGAAGGAGGCGACGCGCGTGCCCCGCGTGACGGGCTCGACCCGGTGGAGGCTGGAGGCGGGGTAGAGGACCGCGCTTCCGGCGGACAGCTTCACCCGTTGTTCGCCATAGAGATCCTCTACCACCAGCTCGCCGCCGTCATAGGCGTCCGGGTCTTCGAGAAAGAGGGTCAGCGACAGGTCGGACCGCATCCGGAAATCGCTGCCCCGCTTCAGTCGGACGGCATTGTCGACATGCACGTCGAACGCCTGTCCGCCCGCATAGCGATTGAACAGCGGCGGATAGACCTTCAGCGGCAGGGCGGCCGCTACGAACAGGGGGGAGCGACCCAGCGCGTCGAGGACCATCCGCCCCGCCTCGACCGCCGCCCCCGAATCCTCCGGCAGCTGCTCGTTGCGCTTGGCGAGCGCGGCCTGCGGGCCGGAGGTGGCATTGCCGTCCGCCCAGGGCGCGCCATCGATGACGCGGCGGACCTGGGCGACCCCGGCGGGATCGAGGATATCGGGAAGGACGATCAGCATGGCTAGTCCGGTCAGAAGTTGTAGAACAGGCTCAGCGTCGCCTGACGCCGGTCGCCGGGGACTGCCCAGCCGCCGGTGATGTTGCCGGTCGTCGCATTGATGTTGTTGCGCACGCCCGTGACATATTTCTCGTCGGTGAAGTTCTGGACGTTGAGCTGCATCGTCCAGCGCTGGGCGATGGTATAGGCCAGGAAGGCGCGGTGGATCAGATAATCGTCCACATGGAACTGCACCGGATTGGCCGCGACCGGCACATTGGTCGCGAACGATCCCTGATAGGTCAGGCCGTAACCGACCTCCAGGCCGAAGGGCAGCTTGTAGGTGGTGAACAGGCTGCCCGAATGCTTGGGCGTCTGGATCAACTGGCTGCCCGCCTGCGGATCGAGCACGCCCGCCGCCTTGTCGCGGTTGGAGATGCTCTGCAGCACCTTGCCGTCGAGATAGGTATAGTTCGCGAAGATCGTCCAGGCCGGGGTGATCGCCCCCGATGCGCCTAGAGCGATGCCGTCGACGCGACTGCGCCCGTCCAGCACCTGCAAGCCCACCGGCAGCGCCGGATCATTGGAGGGCACCCGGTAATTGGTCCGCTCGTTGCGGAAGACGGCGGCGGTCAGCTCCAGGCGACGGCCGAACAGCCCGGCCTTCACCCCCGCCTCGTAGTTCTTCGCGGTTTCGGGGGCCACGGCGCAGGGGTTCGCGGCGGTGGCGGTCGACGGCACGCCGCAGCCTAGCCGGACGGTCGTCGAGGACGGCGTCTTGGCGTTGCCGTAACCCGCATAGACGCTGACATTCTCGACCGGGTGGAACACCGCGCCCGCCCGCCAGGAGAACAGCTTCTCCCGGCTGACCTGCGGCGCGGTTTGCAGCGCGGTCAACGGGCTCGAGCCAGGCGGCACGATGTTCAGCGGCAGGGCGCGGAAATTCGCTTCCTGATACTCCCAACGCACGCCGCCGTTCAGCTCGAAGAAGCGGTTCAGCGCCAGCGTGTCGAAGGCATAGACCGCGATGTTGCGCGTCTCGCTGCGCGACTGAGCGGTGGTCGTGAAGTTGATCGGGCCGGTATAGTTGGTGTTCGGGTTGGCGATCTCGATCGTGGGCTGTGCCACCACGCTGCCATCGGCATTGCGCAGCAGCGACCCCTGGGTCAGGCGATAATTCTCGATCATGCCCGACATGCCGATGTTCAGGACATTGTGAAGGCCGCCCTTCGCGCCTGCTTCGTAGCGCAGGTCGATCTGGTTGGTCAGCATCTGGTTCTGCTGATCGCGCACCAGCCCGCGCGGACCGGACGGCAGGTAGAAGCCCGCCGGAACATTGGCCGGGCATACGGCACCGATGGTGGCGCCCGGCGTCGCCGTCACCGGCTGGCGATTGGTCGCTGCCAGGCAGAAGGTCCCCTGCGGCGCGCTAGTCACGCTATACTGGGTCACCTGCTGCCAGCGGGTCAGGTTGCGCACGCTCCAATGCTCGTCGATCTGGTGGCGGAAGGTCGCGGTGAAGCGGTCTACCGTGCTGTCCTGTCGGTCGAGATTGGCGATGCCGAAATAGCTGGAGCGCTTAGCGCCAGGCACAAAGCCATCGACCAGGCCGTTGTCGAACCAGGGAATGCCATAGACCGGGGTGTTGCGATCCTCCTGATGGACATAGGCCAGCGTCAGGCTGGTCGGCCCGCCGATGCCGATCGTGACCGAGGGCGCGATGCCCCAGCGCTGCATCTTCTCGACATCGCGGCCGGGCACGTCATTATGGTGGTACGCGCCGTTCAGGCGCACCGCGACCAGGTCCGACACGCGGACATTGCTGTCGATCGCACCGCGATAATAATTGTCGGTGCCGACCGAGCCCTGCATGATCGTCAGCGTCTCGGGCGTGGGCACCTTGGAGACGAGGTTGATCGTCCCGCCGACCGAACCCGATCCGTTGAAGACGCTGTTCGCGCCATTATAGACCTCGACCTGTTGCAGGTTGAACGGGTCGGTACGGCTGTACTGCGCACTGTCGCGCACGCCGTCGATGGTGATGTCGTTGCTGGCGGAATAGCCGCGCAGGTTGATCGAATCGCCGTAACCGCCGCCGCCCTCGCCCGCGCCGAAGGTGATCCCCGGCAGCGTCTGGAGCACGTCGCGCAGCGTCTGGAGATTCTGCTTCCGGATGGTCTGTTCGCTGACCACGGTGATCGTCTGCGGTGTGTCGAGCAGCGCGGCGGTCGCCTTCGGGCTTTCCAGCGTCGCGGCGGCGGCGCGCTGGCCGGTCACGACGACCGTGTCGCGCTGCCCCGTCGCGTCCTGCGCGCGGGCGGCCGTGCTGTCGGCGCGCGGCGTGCTCTCGGCTGCGGCGACACCGGGTGCGGTCGCCAGAAAGCCGACACAGGACAGGGCGATGAACGAATGTGACATGATGCTTCCCCTTTGCATCAAGCCGCTATTGCGAGACAATCGCACTGTCAACGCGAATGATAATGATTATCACTTTATAAGATGAGCTTGGAGGGCGACGGGCGCTGGATAGCAGCCAGGCGACCAGACGAACGTCCCGGAATATTTTTTAAGCGATTTTGTCTGACCAAAATGGTCAATGCATGGATTTTTCAGCGCTTTAACGGAACGTAAGGACAATGCCGATCTGCGCTGCTCGAAACCAAAATTTTACCGTGCCTCAGTAAGCATTCTTCCTATGAACGAGCGGTCAGACACAAATCGATATCTGCGTATCGAGGGCAGCCAGGCAGAGCTGGGAATGTTCATTCACACCCTGCATTGCGGATGGCTGAAGAACCCATTTTGGCGAAAGTCCTTCCTGCTGGTAGACAGTGAGGATCGGGACAAGATTCGCAATTCCGTGCCGCATGTGACCATCGATCTGGACAAGGGACGCGGCCTGACCTTGGTGTCGGCAAGGGATATCGCCGAACAGGCGGCGCCGGTGGCCGTTGCCACTACCCCGGGCGCCGCGCCCGTCATGGCCATGATCAAGCCCAAGCGTCGCAAGCCCCGTACCGACATGGAACTGGCCAGCGTCACGGCCGAACGCGCGACCGAGGCGGTGACCCAGTTGTTCGGCGAAGCCCGGCTGGGCCATGTAATCCGCACTTCCGACCTGACGCCGATGATCGAGGAGATCGCCCAGGCCACGTCGCAGGGGCCCGCCGCGATGATCGCGGTCACTCGGCTGAAGGACAAGGATCAATATACCTATATCCATTCGGTGGCGGTCGGCACGCTGATGATGGCGCTGGCCCGTCATCTGGGGCTGAGCGACCATGATGTCCGTGTGGCGGGCATGGCGGGCGTGTTGCACGATATCGGCAAGATGAAGATCGAGTCCGAGATCGTCGACAAGCCCGGCCGCCTCGACCCGGCGGAACTGGCCAAGATGCGGATGCACCCCAGCCTGGGGCACAGCATCCTGCTCGACATGGAGGATCTCGACCCGCGCATCCTGGATGTGTGCCGCCATCATCACGAAAAGATGGATGGCACTGGCTATCCCGACGGATTGAAGGACGAGCAGCTGAGCCTGTTCGTCCGCATCTCGGCGGTGTGCGACGTCTATGACGCGGTCACCTCGATCCGGTCGTACAAGCGCGCCTGGTCACCGCACGAGGCGCTGGCCCAGATGATCGAATGGGACGGGCATTTCGACACCGAAATCCTGCGCGCCTTCATCACCAGCCTGGGCATCCAGCCCTTTGGCGGGCTGGTCCGTCTCAACTCCAATCGGCTGGGCGTCGTGGTGCGCGAAGGGTGCAGCCCGACCACCCCGATCGTGCGCGCTTTTTTCAGCGTACCGGATCAACAGATGATCCCGAGCGACGATGTCGCCACCTCGCACGATCCGATCCTGCGCGTCGAACGCGGCGAATATTGGTTCGGCGAGCGCTGGCACGCGCTTCGGGCGGAGATCATGGCCCAGGCCGCCATGCCCGAGCCGCCCCAGCGCCGCGCCGCAGGGGGGTAACTCCCGACGCTGGCGATCGCACCGTAGCCTGATAGCATGGCGGTTTCGATCCCAGCGTCGTGAGGTCCCTGCATGATGATCCGCACCGCCACCCCGAACGACGCTGTGGCGATGAGTCATGTCCTTCGAGAGATCATGGCTTTGACCGGCCGAATGCGTCCGCACGATCCGGCATTCACGCTGTCAAACTACATCACCGCGCCCGATGGCATCCGCTGCAGCGTCGCGGTCGATGACGACGGCGAGGTGCGGGGCTTCCAATCGCTCAAGCGCGCCGTAGCGGGCAATCGCTATGACGTGCCCGAGGGATGGGGCATCATCGGAACCCATATCAGCCCGCGTGCCCATCGGCGGGGAGTCGGCCGAGCACTGTTCGCCGTCAGCCGGGACGCCGCCATTGCGGCGCGCCTCGCAAGGATCGACGCAACGATCGGTGCCGACAATTCCATGGGCCTGACCTATTACGAGGCCATGGGCTTTCGCACCTGGCGCGAAGGGCCCGGAATCATCCAGAAGATGCTGGTGCTGGCCCCCGACGCGTGATCCATAGGGACGATGGCGGGACGCGGCGCAATTCTGTATGGCGCGCGGGATGATCCGCCTCAGTGAATTGAAACTGCCTCTCCACCATGCGGACGAGGCCCTGCCCGCCGCCATCTGTCGCCGGTTGCGCGTGACCCCGCGCGAGCTGGTGCGGTTTGTCGTGGCGCGGCGCGGGCATGATGCGCGCGACAAGAACAATATCCAGCTCGTCTATTCGGTCGACGTGAACCTGAAGAACGAGGCCGCCGTGCTGGAGCGGTTCCGCCGCGACCGCGATGTCCAGCGCACGCCCGACACCCGCTATCACCTGCCCAGCGCGCCGCCGCCGGGCACCAAGCGCCCGGTGGTGATCGGCGCGGGCCCCTGCGGCCTGTTCGCCGCGCTGGTGCTGGCGCAGGCGGGATATCGCCCGATCATCCTGGAGCGCGGCAAGGTGGTGCGCGAACGAACCCAGGACACCTGGGGCCTGTGGCGCAGGAGCGTGCTCAACCCCGAATCCAACGTGCAATATGGCGAAGGGGGTGCTGGCACCTTTTCGGACGGCAAGCTCTACAGCCGGATCAAGGACCCGCGCCACCTGAACCGCAAGGTGCTGACCGAGTTCGTCAAGGCGGGCGCGCCGCCCGAAATCCTGACCGAGGCGCATCCGCATATCGGCACCTTCCGCTTGGTCACGATGGTCGAGAGCATGCGCGCGACCATTGAGGAGCTGGGCGGCGAATATCGTTTCTCGACGCGCGTCGACGGGCTGGACGTCGCAACCGACGGATCGGGCCAGCGCCGGGTGCGAGGTCTGCACCTGAACGGCGGCGGCTATCTAGAGGCCGAGCATGTCGTCCTCGCCATTGGCCACAGCGCGCGTGACAGCTTCGCGATGCTGCAAAGCGCGGGCGTCTATGTCGAAGCCAAGCCCTTTTCGATCGGCGTGCGCATCGAGCATCCGCAAGGCTGGATCGACCGCGCGCGCTTCGGGCATCAGGCGGGCAACCCGATCCTGGGCGCGGCGGAGTATCACATCTCGCACCACTGCCAGAACGGGCGGACGGTCTACAGCTTCTGCATGTGTCCGGGCGGCACGGTGGTCGCTGCCACCAGCGAGGAGGGCCGCGTCGCGACCAACGGCATGAGCCAATATTCGCGCAACGAGCGCAACGCCAATTCGGGCTTCGTCGTCGCGATCGATCCCGAACGCGACTTTCCCGGCGATCCGCTGGCGGGCCTTGCGCTGCAACGCCATTGGGAAGAGCGCGCCTATGTCGCGGGCGGCTCCAACTACAAGGCCCCGGCGCAGCGGGTGGGCGACTTCCTGGCCAAGCGCCCCTCGACCAGCCTGGGTTCGGTCACGCCGTCCTATCGCCCCGGCGTGACGCCGACCGACCTGTCGCAGTGCCTGCCCGATTTCGTGGTCGAGGCGATGCGCGAGGCGATTCCCGTCTTCGGCCGCCAGATCGCCGGATATGACCACCCGGACGTGGTGATGACCGGCGTGGAGACGCGCACCTCCTCGCCCGTCCGTTTCACGCGCGGCGAGGACGGGCACAGCCTGAACACCTATGGCCTGTACCCGGCGGGCGAAGGCGCTGGCTATGCAGGCGGCATCCTGTCGGCGGCGGTCGACGGCATCAAGACGGCCGAAGCGGTCGCGCGCAGTATCGGTACGACGTGAAGGTCTTCTTCGATGGCGGCTATCGCCCCGGCGGCATGGAATATGCGGTGGTAATAGGGGGACAGGCTCGCATCGTCCGAGACCTGGGGCCCGGCACCAGCATGACCGCCGAGTGGCTGGCGCTGATTGCGGCGACCCGGGCGGCGCATGAGGCGGGGCTGACGGATGCCCTGCTGCTGGGCGATGCGGCGGCAGTGGTGGCGCAAGCGACCGGAAAGGTGCGGGTGCCGCCCGCGCATGTCGCGCATTTCGCGGAGTGGTCGGCCCTCCCTCGCCCGCCCCGGTTCCGGCTGCGTCATATCAAGCGGACGCAGAACCTCGCGGGAATCGCACTGGCGCGGTCGCAAGAGAAAATGAGCAAGGCATAGGCCGTGCCACGATTGCGGTGCGTCCGATTAGGGTGGATTGCGGACATTCGCGAGGCAAGCCAATATGGACTCATGCCGACCTATAAAGCGATTGATATTGGAGTTGCTCTTCGGGCAGTCGACAGTGACCTGATCGCGTTTGAGTGGAAAACGAATGGCATAACTGCGGTT
>PVBE010760534.1_pt1 | contig 11366 bp, 9 predicted proteins | sample 1631181 | NCBI WGS metagenome assembly PVBE01 (sample SAMN08397723, study PRJNA350692) | Marine metagenome, whole genome shotgun sequencing project. | isolation source: water | place: Pacific Ocean | collected 2012-04 | reverse complement strand
CTAGACTGTGGCCATCCAAATGGGCGCTGAGTACAACCCATTCCGGTGTTTCGCCGGCCCGCTCATAAATCAATGTTTCGGTTGTTGCCGGCCTGGTTGTGGTTTCAATGACGAGCCGGGCATTTCCTTCCTCCTGACCCCCAAGCATTTCAGCTGCTGTGTGCGATATACCCATTGCTGGGATAGAGGCGGTCTCACCGCTTAAGCCAAGACCGCCAGCAACAAGCCCTTTCTGCGTTGCCTGGTTGGCGATCAGAAAACCAGCCGCGCCGTATTTCAAAGCCCATTCATATTTACGATTACGGTGGATATGGTCCGAGCCAAACATGAATTCGTGACGAGTGAGCACGATTCGTCCAGGAATCTGGTCACGCTTTGCCCTAAAGTCAGCCTCGGTACCGCGGCCCAGATCAACGACTTTCGTTTTCAGGCCTTCCGGCCCGGTCGAAGGTGAATAAAGTAGTGGCTGGCCCGGGATCGCCTTGTCAGTCGCCTCTGGTTCGAGCCGGCCCGTATGCGCCTGCCAACCCATATATTCGACGGGGTGTGAAGCAAAATGCCCGCCATACCGTGTGGACAGTGCGGTAAGGCGCTGAGTCAAATAGGTCTGTGCACGGGCCTCACTTGCGCTGCCACTGAGTCGTCCACCCAGGCGACACAGCGCCTGAAAGTCCAGCCAGGGATCAATGACAGGTGTTGATTGGCGTGCTTTTGCCATCGCGGGTGGCCTGTAGGGGTTACCGCCAGGCTAGGCAGTTCGAGCCCAGCCAGAATCCGGAGAATCACAAAAAAGATTGCGGGGAGGGGCGGACAGGTGCTCTTTCTTGACGGAAGCTCTTATTTTTTCAACAAACAGATCAGTTGCCTGTGAGCGTGGTCTCATTTTTGGCTTGAGCAGCCAGATATTCATCGAAAGCATCGGCCTAAAAGGGCGGAAAACCAGATTGCCTCCCTGATATTCGCTGGCGGTCAGGTGATCAATGATGGTTACGCCAATGCCTTTGTCCGCTAGTTGTACCGCGGCCGCAGGAAGAGCACATTCTGCTCGTTCATTGGGCTTGATTGCAACTGGTGAAGCCCGTCCACTTAGCGTTGTTCTGCGAGGAGTGGAGAAAAGCTGGTCTAGCGGTTCCCGTGCGTGATCGGAAACGCTCAGCGAGATATAGTCAACACCGTCCAGATCGGCGGGCTCAATACTCTTTTTTTCGGCTAGAGGATGGTTACGGGGTATCGCAGTTACCATCTCCACAGACAGCAGGATATTGCGCTCGACGGTAGGATCATCAATGGTGAGCATTGCAACGGCGACATCGATTTGGCCTTCCGAGACCCACTCGATCAGTTTCTGGGAACTGCGAGTATGAAATGAGGCCTTGATAGTCGGGTGCTCTTTGAGAAATTGGCTAAGGAAGGCTGGCAGCCAGGATCGAGATAACAAGGGCATTCCGCCAATGGTGAGTCGGGTGCCTTGCATCTCGCGAACCTCTACCGCAAGTCGATCCAGTTGCCGAATGCTGTGCACCGTTCTTTCGATCTGATCCAGTAGCAAGCGGCCTTCCGCAGTGGGGTTCAGGCGGCCATGCTCTCGGGTAAATAGAGGAAAGCCCACGCGCGTTTCCATCTTTCTCAGAATCTTGCTGGCATTAGGCTGAGACATGTGGGAGCGGCCAGCAGCTTCAGAAACCGAACCGGTGAGGAGTAGTCCATGGAGGAGTTCAAGGTCTTTGGTTTTCATGATTTTCAATACATTCCAAAATGGAATAGATTAATAAGAAAAAGTTACTTGCGGAATATACAGTATTTCAATATTGTCACCTCAGGCGGTCCATCAATCATCGAGCGACTGCTTATTAATCACCTTAAGGAGGAAAAACAGATGAGCAGGAAAGTCAATTCTTCTCGCCGGAAGTTTCTACAGCAGGCCGGCGCCACTAGTGTCGCTCTGAGCGCCTCATCGTACGGCATGTTCGCCCGGGCCGCCGGTAAACCAGTGGAATCTATGGCGCTTTTGACTGCCAACGCAAGCTTTGACCCTGTTCGGCCCGAGATGGGTCGGCTGATCACGCAGGCCTGCAAAGGCATTGGCTGGGATGTGGAGCTTGCGGCAGAGGACTACAACCTGGGCATTACCAAGGTCTTCAAGGAAAAAGACTTTGATATGTTCATTGTCCGCTGGACAGGCAGGGCCAACCGGGTAGATCCGGAGACCTTTATTTCTATGATGCATCACCGGGACGGCGCTTATAACAAATGGGGTTACGACAATGCCAAGGTTAACGAACTTGCCGATGCCCAGCAGGTTGAAATGGACCCCGGCAAGCGCCAAGCCATCATACATGAGGCCCAGAAGGTCATTTTTGATGATGCGGCAACCAGCCCAATTGTGTACCCGAGCATGACAAACGCTTATCGCGAAGACCGACTCGATGGGATCGTTCCGCAACTGGGAGAAGGCATCGGAAGTCTATGGACAGATTTGAATGTCAGCACCAAGAGTGGTGACGGCTATGTCCGTACCGGAATGACTTCGCCACTGAAAAATCTGAATCCTGTCGGCGTGCACGACTCAAATGAGTTCAAAGAACTGCGAATGATTTATGACCGGCTCATTCAGGTGGGCCCAGATGGCGGTATTGTGCCGTGGGCTGCCACCTCAATTAAGGCGGTGGACGAAACTACCATCGATATCACCCTGCGTGAGGGTATGACGTTTCATGATGGTAAGCCGGTCACGGTGGAAGACGTTAAATTTACCTTTGATTACTGCCTCAAGTGGAAGGCGCCGTTTTTCCTTTCGTCTCTCGAAAAGTTTGCGTCGGTCGAGATTACCGGTGCCAACACGCTTCGTATCAAACTTACTGCACCCCATGCACCATTGATGATCAACTTTTTTGCCCAGATTTTCATTTTGCCCAAGCATATCTGGCAGGATATCCCCGAAAAAGTTGCTGTGGATGATGTGTTGAATTTCGCCAATGAGAACCCGGTCGGTAGCGGTCCTTTCCGTTTCGATTACTGGGACCGTGGCAAAGAGCTCAAAGTCAGCGCAAATCAAAGTCACTTCCATGCGCCCAAATGTGCAGGCATCATTCGTGTTACCTATGGCAGTCATGATGCGATGGCTGCAGCTATCGAGGCAGGCGAATGCGATCGTACCCGCTACATCCTGAAGCCCTCCCTGGTCCAGGATCTGAACAAGATCGATGGAATTGTCGGCAAGGGGTATGCCAGCCACGGAATGTATGGGTTCATGTTTAACCATTTGCGTGGGCCTTTGCAGGATCGGGCCTTCCGCGAAGCACTGGATCTTGTCATACCACGAGATGTGATTCGTGACGTGGTGATGACAGGCTTTGCTGAGAACGGTGGGTCGGTCATTGCCCCAGCGAATGAGTTCTGGCACAACAGTGCAGTCGTGTCACGCAAGCACAGCGTGAAGCAGGCTCGAGCAGTGCTTGAGCAGGCGGGTTATTCCTGGGATAGCGCAGGCACGTTGTTGTATCCAGCCTGATCTGTGAATGGGTGGTGCGCCGCTGGATCTGGCGGCGCACCAGGCAGGTTAATCGTCATAATAGGTAGAAACGGCATCAGCCAGGTGCCTGAGGGAGTTGTTTTCCTGAATCTTTAGAAACTGAGGCTCTGCTCAAGTGCTCGAATACATTCTGCGAAGACTGGTGTACATGCTGATAACGATCTTCGCGGTCGCATCGATACTGTTTATTATTTTCCGGCTCCTTCCTGGAGAGGCGACATTGCAGGTGATCAGCCCAGCAATGGACGATGCTGTGCAGGAGCGCATGAGAGTGGCGTTCGGGCTGGATAAGCCGTTGTGGCAGCAGTACTTTATTTACATCAAAAATCTTGTTTCTCTCGAATGGGGTCGCTCGTTTGTCTCAGCCCAACGGGTCATCGATATTCTCGAGTATCGATTCTGGAACACGGTGCTACTGATGGCAGCGGGGATGTGCATGACGCTGGTACTGGGAATCAGCATTGGCATGGTCATGGCCTGGAAGCGTAATGGCCCGGTAGATATTGTCGGAACCGTAACCGGGTTGATTTTTCAGGCGGCTCCACCCTTTGTCACGGGGCTCCTGCTCCTGATGGTCCTGAGTTATCGTCTTGGATTGTTTCCTACGGGAGGCATGTACCCTCCTGGTCAGCGTCCCGATGGCGTGTTGGCACTGCTGATGATGCCGGAGTTTTGGCATCGCATCGTATTGCCTACGATCACAGTCGGTTTGTACTACATCACCACTCCGATGTTGATTATGCGTGACAGCATGCTCGAGGTGCTTGGAAGCGATTTTATTGAACTTGCCAAGGCCAAAGGGTTGAAAACACGGGTTGTCATGATCAAGCATGCGGCACGAAACGCGCTGCTTGCTGTCGTGACGTTGGCATCAATCATGATCGGGTTTGCGATCGGTGGCCAGGTTGTGGTCGAGGCGCTCTTTTCCTGGCCCGGAATGGGTCAATTAATGGTCGAGTCGGCAGCCTCTCACGATTACCCAGTTGCCCAAGGTACCTTCCTGATGTTGGCAATCCTGGTAATCAGCCTCAATTTTCTGACAGACGTTTGGTACTGTTATCTGGATCCACGGATCAAGATCTCGGCTTCAGGGCTAAATTAGGAGGAGCCGATTCGTGCCTGCCATCGCCCCCGAAACTATTGTAAGTCTTGATGTCTACCAGGTAGCCATCCCCTTGGTGGAACCCTACCACTTGTCAAAAGTTTACGGTACGCAAACGCACAGTGACGCAGTGATCGTGCGGATGACCACGGCCTCGGGTGTCGAAGGGTGGGGTGAGGGGGATCCGGGGGGTATCAACTTCACCGGCGATACGGCAGAGATGATCATGGCCAAGATCACCACTGACATGCTCGGGGAATTCATCGGTACTCGGGTCGATGACTGGGTTGAGTCAGATCAGGGACTGCAGCGCAGTGGTGCCTGGGGGGCAGCTCTCGATGTTGCCGCATATGATGCATTGGGGAGAATTCACCACAAGCCTGTGTGGACTCTGCTTGGAGAGCAACAAAGGGAACAGATCGCATCGTTGTGGCCTACTTCGAGTGGAACCGCAGATGAAGATCTCCGGGTGATCAAGGCAAAGCTCAGGGAAGGTTTTCACACCTTTATGCTGAAGATGGGTAACCGCCTCATAGAAGAAGATGTGGCGCGACTACTAAAGGTTATGGCGGCGCTGCCAGATACAACCAGAATCATGGTTGATGCCAACCAGGGCTGGCAGGTCGAAGAAACGCTTGAATTTTTCAGTCATATTCGGGGACTGCCACTCGTGTTGATCGAGCAGCCCATTGCAGCGGATGATCACGCAGGCTTGGCACACGTGCATGAAGTCTGTCCAGTGCTTCTATCGGCAGATGAAAGTCTGCAGACGAGAGGCGACGCACTTGCACTCGCCAAGAGGGGGGCCGTGGATGTCTTCAGCATCAAGGTATCAAAAAACGGCGGTTTGCGTGCGGCTCTGGAGATTGCCCGGACAGCGAAGGCTCACGGCATTTCAGTTCTGATGAACAGCATGCTCGAGCTAGGCATTACCCAGAGTGCTTCGCTGCATCTGGGATGCGTGCTGGATTGTCTGGTCGACTGCGGCCATGCCTTTATGTCTACGCTGAGGATGTCAGATGACATCAGTGATTTTTCGGACCTCGTCTCCGATGGGGTCGCGTGTTTACCCATGGGTCCTGGCTTGGGAATTCAGGTGGACGAGAACAAGATAAAGACTTATCTGAAGGGCGAGCGCCATGTCTGAAGGATATGAGCGGGGCGCCTTTAGTCGGGTAAAACGCAGCCTGCTTGAGCATTACCGGATTATCCATAGCCATCCTTTGGGTCGGATCGGCTTCTGGGTAGTAACTGTTTTCGTTATTGTCGCGGTCTTCGCACCCTGGCTGGCGCCACATGATCCCTGGGTCATGCAGTATGACAGTGAAGGAAATTTTGCGTCTCTGAGAACGCCTTCCTGGGCGTATCCGGTCGGAACAACCCATCTTGGTTATGACTTATTTTCACAACTGATCCTTGCTACACGTACAACGCTGCTCATAGGTGCAGTATCCGGATTTATCTCTATCTTGATCGGCGCCAATGTAGGCCTTGTCGCGGGCTATTACGGCGGCAAGATCGATGAAGTTCTGATGCGCCTGACCGATATTTTGTATGGGATGCCTTTCTTGCCGTTCATTATTATTCTTATCGCGCTTTTTGGCAGAAAGCTCGAATTCGTCATTCTGGCAATTATATTGATCATTTGGCGGACTTCGGCCCGGGTCATTCGGGCACAGACTATCGCCATTAAGCAACGCCAGTTCATCACCGCAGCAAAGGCCAGAGGCTGCAGCAACCTGAGGATAATTTATCGACACATCCTGCCTAATGTGTTGCCGTTGCTGCTGTTGTATGCGGCCTTCAACATCGCCTGGTCGATCATTACCGAGGCGAGCGCCAGTTTTCTGGGTTTTGGTGATGGCAATACCATCAGTTGGGGCGGCATGCTGTATGAATTGTGGCTGTCAGGTAAGACCCGGGTCGCCTGGTGGTGGTTTGCTGCACCCTCATTGTGCATCGTAACGCTGGTGACCTCTTTAGTTTTTGTCAGTCGCGCCTATGAAGAAGTGGCCAATCCAAGGTTACGAAAGCGATGACCGAGAACGTACTGTTATCTGTTCTGAACCTCAGTGTGGGGTATTCGACCCAGCAGGGCGTGGTCAACGCTGTGAGTGATGTCTCCTTTGACGTTCAAAAGAATGAGGTTTTTGGCATTGCGGGAGAGTCAGGGTGCGGAAAATCGACTCTGATCAGAGCGTTGCTGAGACTGCTTTCGAACAACGGGGCTAGTACCGCCGCCGCTATCACTTATGAGGGACAGGATATTCAGAATCTGTCAGACAACGCGTTTCGTGACACGATTCTGTGGAAGCGGATATCGCTAGTGCCCCAAAGTGCCATGAATTCACTGAATCCGGTTTATCGGGTCGGGGATCAGGTAATTGAAGCCATTCGTGCTCATAGCAGGGCGAGCCGTTCCGAGGCACGGGAGAGGGTTGAATTTCTGTTTGACATTGTCGGTCTTCAGCCTGAGCTGATGAAGAACTACCCACATGAGTTCTCTGGAGGGATGCGACAACGCGCGATGATCGCTATGTCATTGGCCTTAGATCCGGGACTGATCATCATGGATGAGCCGACTACGGGTCTTGATGTGCTTGTACAGGAACGAATTTTGCGCCGTGTCCGCGAGATTCGAGCAGAGATTTCGAGTTCTATCATTCTCATCACTCATGACATCGCGGTAATCGCCGAAATGAGTGATCGGATTGCAGTGATGTATGGCGGCAAGATTATGGAATCGGCTGCTGCAATAGATCTTTTTGAATCACCCTACCATCCCTACACCCTGGGGTTGAAGAACGCATTTCCATCCATCAAAGCGGTGAACAATGAGTTGATCTCGATCCCAGGTAGCCCGCCGGCATTGCTCGGTGACGAGCCTGGCTGTCTGTTTCAGCCACGTTGCCCATTTAGTGATTCGGCCTGCGTTCAGGTCGTGCCGGACCGTCATTATGTAAGTGAGTTACATCAGGTCAGTTGTCACCGTCACGCGGATGTTCTCGAATTGCGGGAAAGGGCCGCCCAGAAGTCGACATGGCACTACTAGATCTGATCGATGTCAGCCGGCACTTCGAGTTGCACCCGGGGGTCGTCGAGCGAATTGCCAGAGGAGGAAAGACTCGCGTCATAAAGGCAGTTGAAGCGATGAATCTCAGCCTTACGAAAGATGAGATTCTGGGTATTGCTGGGGAATCGGGATGCGGCAAGTCAACAACCTGCTCGATGATCGCCGGATTGCTTTCCCCCAGTTCGGGGGAGGTGTTGTATCAGGGCCGTAATGTGGGCGAGATGACGAATTTGGAACTAAAAGGCCACCGGCGGCAGGTTCAGATGATCTTTCAGGATCCCTACGAATCACTTAACCCCCGTTTCCGGGTATCCGATATTGTTTCGGAGGGGCCGCGGGCTCTGAGGTTGTGGGGCGAAAAAGAGATCGAAGAGCGGGTGGCGGCGATGCTGGACAGTGTCGGATTAGTACCGGGAAAATACTGGGAACGGTATCCGCATGAGCTTAGCGGCGGCGAACGGCAACGTGTTGGGATTGCAAGTGCGCTGGTGATGGAACCGGAACTGGTGGTTGCTGACGAGCCTTTGTCTATGCTTGACGTATCCATCCGTGCCGGGATTCTTGATCTCTTAAGAGAACTTTCCCGTCAACGTAACTTTGCCTGTGTCTATGTTTCCCATGATTTATCAATCCTGGGAAATATTGCTGATCGATTACTCATCATGTATTTGGGTCAGGCGGTTGAAGTGGGCCCGGTACATGAGGTCATCAACAACCCAAAACATCCTTATACTCGAGCGCTGATTAGCGCAGTCCCGGTGCCAGATCCCAGGATCAAACGTTCGCCACCCAATATCGTGGGGGATATTTCCCGACCCGTTGATCCACCTCCGGGTTGCCGCTTTGCGTCACGTTGCCCTCACGTGGATCAATCGTGTTCGGAGCTTTTTATAAAGCTTGATACGAGCTCGCCATCAGCTCACCAGGCGGCCTGTCATCGCCTGGACCAGATTAGTAATGAAGTCACTTGATATCGCAGTGATCGGAGGTGGATTGCTTGGTTCAGCCTTTGCTTATGGGCTGAGCAAACTCAACCGTAGTGTTGGGTTGATTGACGAGGGCGATAACGCCATTCGTACCGCGCGGGGCAACTTCGGATTGGTCTGGGTTCAGGGAAAAGGCCGCGGTATGCCTCAGTATGCCCGCTGGTCGTTGAAGTCCGCCAACGAATGGCTCGCCTTCAGTGATGAGCTCGGTGAAAATACCGGAACAACAGTCGGTTACCACCGCCCCGGTGGGTTTTGTATCGCCGTGGACGAGGAAGAATTCAGAGCCAATCTGAAAATTCTGGCCCAGTTACGTGAGGAAGCCGGAGATGACGGTTACGAGTACGAGGTAGTCGAAAATCCGGCGCTGGCAAACCAGCTACCGGGTATCGGCCCCGAGGTGCCCGGTGCCACCTATTGCCCACACGATGGGCATGCTAACCCGCTGCGATTGTTGCGTGCGCTGCAAGAAGGTCTTGATCTGAATGGTGGTGCCTACCTGCCCCACTCGTGCATCAGCCGTATCGTACCTCTGGGGTCGGGTGGTTTTGAGTTATACAGCGGTGGCCGCCTGGTAGCCGGTTGCGACAAACTCGTGATTGCAGCAGGTCACGGTGCCGGTGATCTCGCAGCACAACTGGGGTTAGCGGTGCCCGTTTCACCGGTCCAGGGCCAGATCGTGGTGACCGAAAGAAGCGTGAATTCCCTGGCCTACCCTACGAATTATGTTCGCCAGACAGACGAGGGTAGTTTTATGCTTGGCCCTTCGGCTCGGGATGTCGGATTTGATCTGGACACCCAGACCAGCACCCTGCGCAATATCGTGCGCCAGTGTACCCGCGCCTTTCCCTATCTCAGAGATCTGCGAATCCAGCGTAGCTGGGCGGCGCTTCGAATCATGACGCCCGATGGCTTCCCGGTCTACGCACAATCAGCACAATTCCCCGGCGCTTTTTCTTTTTCCTGCCATAGCGGTGTGACATTGGCTGCGGTGCATGCGCAGGAGGTGCCCCAGTGGGTGCTTGATGGGAAAATTCCGGATGCCTACCAGTGTTTCGGACCGAAACGGTTCAATGTTCCAGCGCAGGCATAGCATAAACCAGCCGGTGTGCTTCTGGTTTGAGGATCACGAGGTGGTTGCGAACCAAGGCGACAGCATTGCAGCCGCGTTGCTGGCAGCAGGGCTAACCCAGTTCAGGCGCTCACCGGTCAGCGGTTCGCCGCGCGCACCTTACTGCATGATCGGTAACTGCTACGAGTGCCTGGTCGAGATCGAGGGGCAGGGCAGTGTGCAGGCGTGTCTGGTCGAGGCCGTTGAGGGGATGCGTGTTCGAGTGGTGTCCGGGTCAAAGTCCGAAGCAAGGTCTACGGACAATTAGCGTATGGATCGAATGATCGTTTTAATGAACTTTGGATCATCTCAATGATCGAGCACTCAGCAGATTGCCAGGTCGCTATTGTTGGGGCAGGGCCGGCCGGGCTGGCGGCTGCCTGTGTGCTTGCCGACAAAGGGGTCGACGTTGTAGTGCTCGATGAGCAGGCTATTCCGGGAGGGCAGGTATTTCGGGCTGTGGAGAAAGTGAGTACCGCCCGGTCCGAAGACATGGGCATACTCGGCACTGGTTTTAGCGCGGGGCTGCAACTGGTTGAGCGTTTCAGGGCAAGCGGGGCAGTTTACCGGCCCGGTGTTTCCGTTTGGGAGATAACCTCAGCTCACGAACCTGAACTTTCGATCGGGCTGGCAGAAAAAGGCGTCGCACAGATGCTGTATCCCCGCCACATCATTCTGGCCACCGGCGCTATGGAGCGCCCAACACCTTTCCCGGGCTGGACATTGCCCGGGGTGATGACAGTAGGCGCGGCGCAGACGCTGCTCAAATCATCGGGCCTGGTGCCCGATTCCAGTGTGGTGCTCGCGGGAACCGGTCCGTTGCTTTATCTCTATGCGAGCCAGTTGCTCAGGGCAGGGGTGACCCCACAGGCTATCCTGGATACCCGGCCACCGGTGTCGTGGCACACGCATGCCTTGGCGCTGGGTGCCCTGACAGCATGTCCGGGCGCAATGATTCAAGGCCTGCGCTGGATGCACGAAATAAAAAAACACACCGCCGTCATAGCGAATATCACGTCCCTAAAAGCGTATGGGAAAGATCAATTGCGCTCGGTTAGTTACCAGGCCACGGGGCAGGTGTGCGATCTGACCGCGGAAGTACTGCTGGTACATGATGGCGTGATTCCCAACACGTGGTTGTCGATGTCGGCAGGCATTGAACACCATTTCGATCCAGTGCAACAGTGCTGGGTTCCGGATGTGCGCGGCGTGGGGATGACCAGTCGTGACTCAATCTCTATTGTGGGGGATACGGCCGGTATCGCAGGCGCCGAAGTTGCGTTACTGCAGGGTGAACGTGTCGCCCGTGAAGTGCTCGGCCAGCTTGATTCGCCGCAGCCCGCGAAGCTATTGTCGACGAAGGAACCTTTGGCACTGCGTCGTCGGCGCAGACTCAGGTATTTTCTGGACCGGTACTTTCCACCAACCACGCAGTTCCAGTTGCCCCCGGATGACAACACCATCGTTTGCCGTTGTGAGGAAGTCACGGCGGGCGAGATTCGCCAGGTTGCAGCGCGTGGTTGTATGGGTCCCAATCAGGGAAAGGCTTTTACCCGTTGTGG
>PVBE011131241.1_pt1 | contig 11367 bp, 9 predicted proteins | sample 1631181 | NCBI WGS metagenome assembly PVBE01 (sample SAMN08397723, study PRJNA350692) | Marine metagenome, whole genome shotgun sequencing project. | isolation source: water | place: Pacific Ocean | collected 2012-04 | reverse complement strand
CGACCATTACCTGTACGACAAGAACGGTCGCACATTGCACCTGGTGGCGGTGGGGAAAACGCACCGGAGCAATACCGCCGTGCTCACCAAGGTGGTGGATACCGGTGCCGGAATGAAAGTGTTGCCTGAAACGGTGCCTTCGGGAAAGAACCTGACATACATATGGGTACCCGGTGGGCATATGAAATTTCATATCCTGTATGATGAAGAATCCGGGCTCTACTGGCTCACCAGCAACCGGTCAGACGACAGCATGACACGGAGCGACAAACTTCCTCCCAAGCGCCCGGGGCTGCCTTCGGATGAGTATGGCGGCTTGCAGGTTCACTTCTCCCGAAACCTGGTGGACTGGAGTTTTGCGTGTTTCGTGGCCGGGAGCGATGACGCCGTATGCTCGATGTACGAATGTTCGGCTGCGGTTAGAGGGAAAGATCTGTGTGTTCTGTGCCGGTGCGCTGGTGAGGGCAGGCGAAACGTCACGGATACAGACCAGATCAGACTGCACACGATTGCTCATTTTCGCGAACTGGCGTACTAGCCGAGGTGATCGGGGAATGAAGACGCACGGGCGAATCCTAGTGCTGCAGATTCTGCAGCTTTGATATTTCGTCCCGCAGGCGGGCACAATCTTCGTACCGCTCTTCTTCGATCGCCTTGCTCATATCTTCCTTGAGCACTTCCAGTGGAGTAAGAGTGTGCTGGGGCTTTTTGCCGGATGTCGAGCTCTTCGTGGATGGAACCACCGGGTTCCCATGGTTCTGCACTTCTTCGTCCGTGAAGACGCGCCCAGCTTTGTCCATCACGGACTGGTCAACGAAGATGGGGGCATCGAACCGCAACGCAAGAGCGATGGCATCACTGGGACGAGAGTCCATTATCAGTTCAGCGCCGGCGTAATCCAGTATCAGGCGGGCATAGAATGTTCCGGATTTAAGCCCGCACACCTCCATCCGTTCAAGGTGACAATCCAGTGCATCGAGAACATTCTTGAAAAGGTCATGGGTTAACGGCCGGGGGACCTCTACGTTGTTAATGCAAAGGGCGATAGCCTGCGCTTCTGCGGCACCTATCATTATGGGCAGAGACCTGTCATCCTCGTCACTCCTCAGCAGAATGGCGAAACCCATATTAGACAGAAAAAGCTGGTCAACGGAAACTGAAACCACAACTACAAACCTCCAACTCGTATCTTATCGCCTTCGCCACAGAAATACTAACACATGGCCCCTTGTGCGTCATCCCTTTTTAAGGAAGATTCGATAAAGCACAACAGTACTGAAAGACCAATACATCGATTGCCAAAGTCAACATGGCATGATAATCTCCGTTGTCTAATTCCTTCAGCGGGAATGCTGTTTTGAAATGCTTAATGGCAAGACGGTGAACCTCGACCGGGGTGTGCAGTGTACGAGAAGGTACTTGTAGGTGTTCTTGCATTCACGATCATCCTTATGTTCGTGATGCTGGTGGTATTCTTATTCGTGCGGAAACGCATGAACGGCATCACCGTTGACCTCTCCGCAACGGAGAAAGAGCGTGACGAGGAAAAAAAGGAACTGGTGCGCCTGCACACACTTCTGGACCAGAGGCTGGAATGGGGAGAACTCCTGTTCAACAACACACAGGATCTGGTCTTTGTTTTTGCCGTGGATGATTCAGGATTGCCCGGGAGATTTATGCAGGTTAACGACATGGCCTGCCGCAGGCTCGGGCACAACCGCGAGAAACTCCTCGGCATGACGGTTCTGGACGTTGAGGACACGCCTGTCCCGACTTCAACTCTTGGGTATACTCGAACAGAGCTTGCCATGATGAGTGACGAAGACATAATGGAACGCCAGAACGTGACATCTTCCGCCCGCCATCTCATGGCCAGGATACTCGAAGAACGGCAAATCATCTATGAGCGTGTTCTTGTCACGAGAACGGGCCGCCGGTTTCCGGTGGAGATAAGCGCGAGGAAGTTTGATCTAACGGGCGATCCCGTAGTTATATGCACTGCGCACGATATTACCGAGCGCCGGAAAGTACATAGGGCCCTGCGTGAGAGCGAACAAAGGTTCCAGGACTTTTTTGCCCATTCGCCGATCGGAGTTGCAATGTATGATGCGGACAGAAAGCTGGTAAACGTCAACCAGTCCTGTGTCCGCATGTTCGGGACGCCGGAGCAGGACGAGTTCTCCCGCTTCGATATGTTCGACAACCCATATATTTCCGAGGAAGCCCGAAGATCTCTCCAGAGGGGAGAGAACATTGATCATGAAGCGGTGGTTGATTTCGAAGAGATCCGCCGAACCGGCGCGTTTGTGACGTCCCGTACGGGAAGGGCCCACTTCCATATACTGGTTCATGACCTGGGTCTCGACCAGGACTACAAGCCCAAGGGCTACCTTGCTCAGGTGCAGGATGTCACCCGCCGGCGTCAAGCCGAGACAGCGCTGATTGACAGCGAGCGTCAACTTCGCCAGGCCCAGAAGATGGAGGCCATCGGAACATTGGCAGGCGGAATCGCGCACGACTTCAACAATATCCTGACGCCCATCCTGGGGTACACGGAAATGGTTCTTCTGACAGGGACCAAGGACGAATCGTCCAACGACTACCTGCAGGAAGTGTTGAAAGCAAGTCACCGTGCGAAGGAACTCGTGAACCAGATTCTGACCTTCAGCCGCCAGACAGAGCGAGAAGGTCATCCCATCCAGGTAACGCCCATTATTAAAGAAGTTCTCAAGCAGCTTAAGGCGGTCCAGGGAGAAAAGGTTGAAATCCGGCAGGATCTTCGAACAGAACACGACGTTGTTCTAGCAGAGCCAACGCAGCTTCATCAGGTCATTAGTAATCTCTGTAACAACGCGTTGCACGCCATGCGAGAAGACGGAGGAGCCCTTGAGGTCCTCTTAACGGATTTCGTACTCAACGAGCGGGCGAGAAGTAAGTACCCCCATATCGAACCGGGGCGTTACATGCGCATTTCGGTAAAGGATACGGGAACGGGCATGGACGGGCCCACAGCCGAACGCGCGTTTGAGCCGTTCTTCACCACGAAGGCCAGCGGTGAAGGAACAGGAATGGGCCTTGCAGTCGTACATGGCATTGTGGGCAGTCTCAAGGGAGCGATTACCATAGACACCAAGCTGGATGTCGGAACAACATTCCACGTGATGTTGCCAGTAATCGAACAGATGGCGGAGAAAGAGATAGAGAGATCCACCCCCATTCCCGGCGGGAGCGAATGCGTTCTGTTCGTGGATGATGAAAAAGACATAGTAAAGATGGAAGCACATGTGCTGACATCGCTTGGATACGAACCGGTAGTAGCGGGCAATGGCCGAGAAGGATTGAGGCTTTTCGAGCTTAATCCCGAGAAGTTCGATCTCGTCATAACAGACCAGGTGATGCCGGAAATGACCGGAACAGAAATGGCAGAAGCGATACTTCGCATTCGTCCCGACATTCCCATTATTCTATGCACGGGTTTCAGCGAAGCCGTGTCACCCCAACAGGCCAAGACCCTGGGCATCCGGGAATTCATGCTCAAACCAATCGTCATGAGGCATCTCGCCGAGACAATCCGCACGGTTCTGGATACAGTGCCCAGTGCGTGACTGATGTCTTCCATTGCCGCTAGCGTTAAAGTGTAACCCCACAGGAGGCTCCAGTGAAGAGACGCTGCTTACAACTGGTGATCGCCATGACTGTCTGTATTTCAACCTGCTCGTCCGAAGCAGGTGAGGCAGAAGAAGAATTTGGCCCTTGGTCGTCAACTAAAGACTCTCCCATGACCTCTTCTATCGAAGCATCATCAAGTGAAGAAAGGAGTGGAAGTTACGCTTCCAGTGTATGTTTTGTATGGCTTTGGGTCTATCAGCATCAGATGAGTGTTGTCATGCGCTCAAAATGCGCCATGACCCCCTCATGCTCAGCGTACGGCATAGAGGCGATAAAGAAACACGGCGCACCGAAAGGTCTGCTCCTGACGTTTGACAGGCTGATTCACGAGGCAGACGAACGAAATTCAGGTTACAGAGTCATGAAAGGCCCCCTGCTTAAAGTTCTGGATCCGGTAGAAAACAACGACTTCTGGTGGAAGAAATGAATCCGTTTATCAAAACATGTGTCTGCATGATCCTGCTTATCACTAATGTAAGCCTGGGTGAAGATGAGAAATCATCTGCTCTCAAGTTTGGTGATTATCTTCATTATGAAGGGGATTATTACAGGGCGATTACAGAATACAAACGCCTTATATTTCTGGATCACGCGAATGAAAACAGAAGTGCCATCCGTCAGAGAATAGCAATGTCATATTTCAGAGGGCACAAATACGAACCCGCAAAGCAAATATTCAGAGAGATATCTCTAGAAGCAAAAAACAGATCTCTGATAAAGAAATCCATGACCATGCTGGCAGCTTGTTATTATGAAACCGGGGATTATGAGATGACAGTAAGCACTTTGGAGAATATAGCCCCGGATGACAAAGACGCCCTATCGCTCAAAATAGGCTGGTGCCACCTCGTGAACGGCAATCCGAAAGAGGCCATAGATACTCTCTCGAAAGTACACGACACTTCGAAACAGAAAACAGAATCTGTGATTCTAATCCAAAAGGCCGAACACTATGATGAGCTTCCCGAAAAGTCACCCGCTACAGCAGGCACACTCTCTGCCTTTCTGCCCGGAGCGGGCCAGGCTTACAATGGAAAATACCGTGATGCCTTGACATCGTTCATACTGAACGGACTTTTTCTCTGGGGAACCATAGAAGCTTTTGAAAACGACGAGAATGTAGCGGGTGCTTTTGGGGCGATAATATCTTCCGGATGGTACGCAGGAAATGTCTATAACGCGGCGAGTGGATCACACAAACGAAACAGAGATGTTAGAAAACAGTTCCTGTACAGGGTGAAAGTAACATGCGGAGTATCAATAGCCGATGAAGAAGATATGAGTTTTGTGCCGATTCTCGGTGTAAAGGCAGGGTTCTAGGTAAAAACGCTTTGACCTTTCTGCTCAAACAAGAGTGAACAAAGTCCTATTCACTTCAACCTCGCAAGGACTACGCGTCATAAACCCAAACAAAAAGGACAGCATGAAGATGCTGTCCTTCTCGTTATTAGGATATCTTCTCAACTATGGTGCCGACCAGAAGTCAATGCGTATGGCACTGCTATCGGTCTTGCCTGCCACAGCATCAAAAATCGAGCTCAGCTGAATCAGCGGGCAGATTGCTCCTGTGATACATTCCGCCCAAGGATACGAGCCCGTGAAACCGCTGTTATACCACTCCCCGGTTCCAGGCAGTATGGCAGACAGCAGTCCTGCTGCTCCGGCATCCTTTTCGGCCGCAACACAAGAAAAAGACATTCCCAAGACAATGCTCATTATCAGACAGCATGTTACAACTTTCTTCATGTGCTTCTCTCCTTTCCAGAGTTCTGCTATTTTGTAATAAAATGAACGTAATGCAAGGATCAATTCTCTTTGAATCTCCTCCACCCCAAAAAGACCTTCGCGCTCGGACATTCTTCATCATCAAACGTGGGAAATAACAGTGACGGAACGTTACTATTGACTCTTGAATCAATCTCACATGAAAATGTTGTTGCTTTAATGAAACGAACAGTTGCTTTCTCGTCTCTACAAATGTTGATCTGATGAATAGAGGGAGTTGTATGAAGAGAGATGCGTTGTCAATACTCGCAGTGCTTGTTCTTTCGGTCTCTGTTTATGGGGGTGCAAGAGAACAGGAAACTCGTTCAACGGCATCATCAAAAAGGATGGCGATCTCTGTGGAGGAGATATCTGAAATCCTGAAAACACTGGAAACGCCATACAGCAAGATGAAATCGCTGTCTTACAACGCAGAAAGAAAAAGAACAACGGTGAATAGTGAGACCGAGGACAGCTGGAATTTCACTTACAGAGCCCCATCCGATATCAGAATAGAGTACAAGTCACCACGGAAACGAATTATCGTCATTAATAAACGTGACATGTGGGAGTATCTTCCAGACCAACGCGTGGCGATGCATACGGGCTTAAGCGAAAAGTCCCAAGCGGAAAGAGATGCGATTATTCTAAAGGTCATGTCCCGCGTTTCAGTGAGCGGTCTGCGTCCCGGCAATTACGGACATCTCGTATCACAAGTCACAGCTTCAGAGAAGTCAGGCAATGTTTTGACAATCAAAGGAGACCAATCCCCACCGTTTATGCTCAAGATAAATACAGCAAGAAACGCCATGCTGGTAAGTGAATTGTATGATTCTGATGGCAATCTGAAACTGAAAACCACTTTTTCCGAACATAGGCCCGTACGTAAAGGGTTTTGGATGCCAAAAACGATCCAAGCAATAACAAGTAATAACAATCAGTACATAACTGATCTCGTTCATGTCTCCGAAGTGAGTATTGATCATGATTTTTCGGACAACTTGTTTGTATTCAAGAAGCCCGAAAATGTGCGGGTAATAGAGAATTCCGGGAAGAAAGAATAGGATCTTTCAACAGTGGCGAGTTGCGCAAGGGACAGGCCTCAAGCTGGACTCGTCAAGCCTGCCGACCAGACTCCCTCGGATTGAGTTCCAGTCGTCCGTGCTGGACTAGCCCTCGTACCTGTAGCCGGCATTGTGGACGGTGCGAATGATCGATGGCGCCTTGGGATCCTTTTCAATCCTCTTGCGAAGCTTTGAGATGTGTTGATCCAGGGAACGGCTGTTCGGCATGTAGTCAAGACCCCAGCATTCATCGAATAGCGTGTTGCGATCAAGTACCTTCCCCTTGTTTCTGTAGAGAAGATCAAGGATTCTCACGTCGCGGGGACCGAGATCAATGATTTCCTTTCCGCGATAGGCGCGAAGCTCGTCCGGGACCACCTCTAAATCATCCATCTGGAACGATGGCATATCGGCCGAACCCTCTGTTACCCTCATGCGGCGCATGATGGCGTGAATCCTGGCGATCACTTCCTTCACGCCAAAGGGTTTCACGATGTAGTCATCAGCGCCGATCTCCAGTCCCAGTACTTTGTCAATCTCCTCGGACTTCGCGCTGATGAAGAGTATGGGAACTTTCTGATTCCGCCTCCTTATCTCGCGGCACACGTCGTAGCCGCTAAGGCCGGGCATCATTATGTCCAGACAAACAAGATCGGGGGATTCCGCAGAAAACTGCTCAATCGCTTGCTGTCCGTTCTCAGCGCTCAGTGTCTCGTATCCCTCAGTCTCCAGGATCTCGATTAAACCGGAACGCGTATTGGGATCATCTTCGGCTATCAGAATCTTCATCGCGTGCGTCAACCTCCTCGCAGAGTCTAATCCTCAAGGCCTCCTACCGTCTAGCGAAACTTGGCCAAAGGTTATCTTTTCAATGTCGGGAAAAGGCCACTGCACCCTTTCTTGACGGGTCACCGGGCGCAACGGCGACAGCGCTTTTCTCCTTGCCGCTTACGAACCCGAGGATTATCTTCTCGCGCTGATGAACGCGCAACAAGACACTATCGCTGCAATCTCCACTCCACCTGGCCTGGGCGCAATTTCGATTGTGCGGATTTCGGGCCCCGAAAGTTTCGAGATCGCCGACCGAGTACTGCGATGCAGCGGACCGGCACCTTCCAAGAGACAGGGACAGACCTTCATTCACGGATTCGTTCATAGCGAGCCGGGGGACGACGGAAAGGGGGAACGGGAAGTAGATGAGGTAATCATGCTCATCTATCGCGCGCCGCACAGTTATACGCGTGAAGACGTCGTTGAGATTCAAGGCCACGGAGGCCGGACCGCGGCCCGCAGGGTGCTCCGCACAGTCCTCGAGCACGGAGCCAGACTCGCAGATGCTGGCGAGTTCACGATGCGGGCGTTCTTGAGCGGCCGGGTTGATCTGCTCCAGGCCGAAGCCGTGATGGATGTAATAGGCGCGAAGTCGGAGCGTGCCGCCGGGGCCGCCATGGAGCAGTTGGCTGGCACACTAAGTAATTGGATACAAAGGGCTTATGATATACTGATTAGTACTTGTGCGGAACTGGAACTAAGTTTGGATTTCGATGATGAGGGCCTGCCCGGGCCGGCGCTTGATGACATAGATAGACGAATTGCTTCTGCGGTGGAAGCATTGGAGAGTCTCCTCGGCACGTGGGACGAAGGCCACCTTTTGAGGGAAGGTGCGCTGGTAGGAATCTCCGGGCGGCCGAATGTTGGCAAGTCAACGCTGCTGAATCTTCTGATTGGTTCGGATCGGGCAATTGTTGCGGCGGTCCCCGGGACAACGCGCGACACTATAGAAGAGGAAGTTGTCATCAAAGGGGTCCCCCTTCGTATCGTCGATACCGCGGGACTTAGAGAGACCGATTGCCCGGTTGAGAGTCAGGGGGTCGATCGCGCCATGGAAATCATCGATCGCGCGGACATCAACCTTCACGTCGTAGATGCCTCGGAGTCGCTGCTGGATGACGAATGGGAGCGGATTAGGGAAATGAACCCGGCGAAGGCGGTTGTTGTATTCAACAAGATCGATCTTGGCGAAAAGGTTCAGCAGAAGGAAATCCCTGAGTTCACGGTTGTACGCGCATGTTTGCTCAGCGGCGAAGGCATAGATGGAATTAGGGGCGCTATCGGGGAGAAACTTGGTTTTGACGGAGATATAGCGGCACACGCGGTTATATCAGAACGGCACAGGCGGGCGGTGTCGCTGGTTCTGGACGATGTACGAGGGGCGCAAGGTCTCCTGGAACAAAGACGCGAAGATTTGATAGTCCCAGCGGTAACGCTTCTCAGGGGTGCTCTCGATAAGCTCGGAGAGCTGACGGGGCAAACATACACGGAGGAACTCCTCACAAATATCTTCAGCAGGTTCTGCATTGGAAAATAGCGACGGAAGAATGGCCGGAGCGGGAATGAAGGAATACGATGTCATCGTGATTGGCGCCGGACACGCCGGGTGTGAAGCAGCGCTTGTTTCAGCCAGAATGAAGGCTCGGACGCTGCTTGTTTCATTTGATGAGGCGGGTATCGGCTGTATGCCGTGCAATCCGGCAATCGGCGGTATTGCAAAATCCCATCTTGTCTTTGAGATTGATGCGCTTGGTGGCGAAATGGCACGCAACACCGATGCAACGGGAATCCAGTTCAGGGTCCTGAACACTAAGAAAGGACCAGCGGTCCGCGCGAACCGTGCACAGTGTGACAAACGCGCGTATTCGGCCAGACTTCAGTCGATAATCGAGGGACAAGAAAGCCTGGATTTCATCTCGGACGAGGTCTCGAACGTCCTCCATGATTCAGGGATGATTCGGGGAGTGAGGCTGTCGGACGGAACCGAGGTACGTGGGAAGGCCGTGATTCTGGCGGCCGGCACGTTTCTTAACGGCGCAATGTACATTGGCAGGGAGCGCCAGGACGGGGGGAGGCTCGGGGAGCCCGCAGCCCGGGAACTTGCAGACTCGATAGCGAGAATAGGTTTCCGGATGGGACGGCTCAAAACCGGGACGCCGGCAAGGCTACACCGGGACAGCCTGGATTTCAGGAAGATGACCGAGCAGCCTGGCGTCGAACCGCCGCCTTTCTTCTCTTGGGCAGCGCGCAGCGGCAGAATGTTCCACGTGGAACATTGCGATCCAAGAATGTCACCCTGGAAACCTGGATCGTCGCAAATGCCTTGTTTTATAACACATACCACTGAAACAACACATGATATTATCGCGAGGAATCTTAAAGAGAGTTCGCTGTACGGTGGCGAGATCACTGGAACCGGAGTTCGCTATTGCCCATCGATAGAAGACAAGATAGTAAAGTTTCCAGACAGAACTACACATCATATATTCGTAGAGCCAGAGGGTCGCAGAACGGAGCTGATATATCCGAACGGCACGTCAAACAGTCTTCCACGGGACGTACAGACGCAGATGATACACTCAATTCCGGGGATGGAGCAGGCGAGCTTCATCCATTGGGCGTACGCTATCGAATACGATTTCTGCGATCCTACTGAGCTGGGACACACCTTGGAAACTAAGAGAATTGAGAATCTATTCTTTGCCGGCCAGATTAACGGAACAACGGGATACGAGGAAGCCGCCGCTCAGGGGCTGATGGCAGGGATCAATGCCGTATTGAAAATCCGCGGCGACGAGCCCTTCGTTGTGGGCAGATCTGAAGGCTACATAGGGATTCTCATTGACGACTTGGTAACGAAAGGAACAGATGAACCATATAGAATGTTCACATCACGAGCGGAGCAGCGATTGATTCTTCGCCAGGACAACGCGCGATACAGGATGCTGGAGAAGGCAAAATCCATCGAGGTCGTAGATCCTGCATTCACCATGGAAACTGCAGAATTTGAGGAGCAGACGAGCAGAGAGATTCTGCGGCTGGAGAACGCTAGGGCCGGCGAACAGACTCTAGCAACGCTGCTGCGCCGTCCGAATACTTGCTACTCCGACTTGCCGCGCCCCAGTGACGAACTCCACGCGGAGGTGATCGCCCAAGTGGAGATAAGGACGAAGTATCAGGGATACATTGACCGCGAAATGCGCGTCGCCATGAAATCAGAACGACTGGACACGGAAGCAATCCCTGGTTGGGTCAACTACACATCGCTGACGAACCTGAAAGTTGAAGCCAGAGAGAAGCTGGAAAGAGTGCGCCCGACCACACTGGGACAGGCGTCGCGCGTACCTGGTGTCACCCCGGCTGATATAGCCGTCCTCGCGATAGCAATCAAGCGAGGGCCCCGGCATGAACAATGAAGCACAGCATGAATATACAGGATACCATTGTAACCACCTGTAGTCCAACGCGTTACCAATATTACTGCCGAAATCAGGGCCTCCGATCGGATTGCGACGTCAGATTCAGACCTCCCTCTCGGGGATACTGACCACAAGAAGAATATCATTGTGGGATGCAACACACGGAGCATCATTCAGCGCGAGATTCTTTTGACAGGATTTACAGAATCTACGGGATGGGATTGTGGCATGGATGGGGAAGGGTATGCTCTATTCTAATCTTCACCTATCCCTCCCATCCTGTGGATTCTGTAGATCCCGTCAAGAAACTCCCATACCCGAGCCCATCCGCGGTTCAAATGGCTCACTGTGGAAAATGCTCCAGAATCTCCAGGATTCACGATCTGGCAGTAATGTGTTATAGTTGGCTTCTGTAATCGCGGGAAGGAATCTATAAGGACAAGGCATGACTGGCCTCAATGATCAAATCAGGGTGACGAGTATCGTGGTGTTGCTCTCGATTCTCACGTCATGGGCCGCGGACGAGGCCTGGCGGGGAAAGATAGACGACTGGGTGACCAATAATGCACAACGCTCAGCGACGAAAACTACAGAGTTTCTTGTGATGCTCAAAGAACAGG
>PVBE012999156.1_pt1 | contig 11368 bp, 11 predicted proteins | sample 1631181 | NCBI WGS metagenome assembly PVBE01 (sample SAMN08397723, study PRJNA350692) | Marine metagenome, whole genome shotgun sequencing project. | isolation source: water | place: Pacific Ocean | collected 2012-04 | reverse complement strand
CGGTGGCCCATGAGGGCGGCATCGCGCTGCGCCCGATGATGTACCTGGCGCTCTCCTACGACCACCGCATCATCGACGGTCGGGAGGCTGTGGGCTTCCTGAAGACCATCAAGGAGCTGGTGGAGGCCCCGGAGCGGGTGCTGTTGGAGGTCTAGGGCGTCCAGACCTCCGCCCGGTAGAGCGGAGCCTCGCCGTCATCGTGGAGCTCCAGGACCTCGACGATCACGCGCGTCGTGTCGGTCGCCAGCCCAGGGCAGTGGTGGAAGCCGCGTGGCAGCGGGCCCAGATCATGACGGGCCAACTCGTTGCCGTTTTCGTCCTGGTAGATGCACATCACGCTGGCGGCGGCGTCGCTCCGCAGCTGGAACACCGGCTCCAGCAGGCCATGGTAGTCCTGGAAGTCCCCATTGACGGGGACGGACGCGTAGGGATGGACCAGGTGTCGGGGGTGGACGATGCTCACGAGCGGCGTCACCGTCACACCGACCGGCCGGCCGAAGCCTCCCTCGGAGGTAGTGAAGGGCAGGTCCACGCCGCTCTGGGTCAGGGGAAGACTCAGGATGCTCACGTTGCCGTTCCAGCTGCTCATGTAGACGGCTTGCCCGTTCTGCAGGACGGTCACCCGCTCCGGGTTGCTGCTGGGCAGCGCTTCGTAGGTGGCCGTGACCTGCCACGCTTCCGGGTAGTCCGAGCCGGTCTTTTCCAGCACGACCAGCGCGTCGTCAGCCCACGATGGGACGAAGAGGGTGGGGTTGTCGAAGAGCCCCGTCTCCGGTGCCCAGACGACGTCGTAGGGACGCTCCAGGATGACGCCCTCGGCGCGGAGGTAGTAGCCCTTGCCCGGCTCGACCTGCGCGCTGCCTCCGGTCACCGGAACATCCACCAGTTCGGTGTCCGACAAGACACCGCTGAAGGTGACGGCGAGGGTGCTTCCGTCTGGGCTGAGGGCGATACCGGTGGGGTACTCGGCAGGGTAGTGGTCGCCGAAGCCCGAGGCGGTGACCGTGCCGAATTCGCGTTCTCGCGGGTCACTCTCCACGGTCAGCACATGTCCTGCATCCCCTTGGCTTGTGAGCAGGGCCAGGGTGTTCCCACCATGCTCCAGGGGTGCGATCCCCCAGGCGACGCTCCCGTCGACCTCGCTGATGACCCGGGTTCCCAACAGCTCCTCACGGTAGACATCGATCATCGAGAGGGTGGTCTGGCCACCGTAGCTCCCGGGTACGTAGAGGATGCCGGCATCGCTCATCCAGGTCCTGTTGTGGATGCCGATGTCGGGGTTGACCATGTCCTCGCCGATGAGCTCCCGGAGCTCGACCTCGCCGATGATCTCGAAGCTGTGGAGCGAGAGGATGACCACGTTATCCGTGCGGCTGCAGAGGACCGCGACGCGGGCGCCATCGGGAGAGATCTGCAGGTCCACGGGTTCCAGGCAGCCTGCGTCGAAGGAGCTCCCCGCCTCGGTGGGGAGGCCGGTCTGGGTGTCCAGCGGGTAGGCCCGAAGTGCCCCGAACTCGCGGTCGGCGACCAGCATCAGGGGCCGGGACTCGGCCTCCACCTGCTCCAGAATGGGTGTGCTCGTGACCAGGCGTGTCCAGTGGACTCGCGACAGAGGGGCCCCGTTGCGTTGCCAGCTCTGGTCGATCGTGGAGATCTCGGTTCCCGTCTCTTTCACCAGGGCGGCCACGCTGCTGGACTGCAGGTCGGGGAGCAGCCAGCGCACAAGGGCCACGGCTGCGGTCAAGAAGGGGGTCGCCGCGGAGGTCCCGCCGATCTTCATGAAGGTGTTCGGTCCTCCATAGACGCTCTGAATGTAGGTGGGCGCAGCGATGTTCACGCCCGGTCCCAGGTTGGAGCCCCAACTGGACTCGTCTACGCGGAGGTCACTGTTCGGGTACACGGCCCCGACCACCAGGGTGTGGTCGTGAACTGCCCGCCTTGTGGGCCACCATCCCGCGACGTCCTCACTGTAGTTGTGGGCGGCGATGGTGAAGACCGATTCGAAACGGTTTGCGAAGGGATCGCCGACCTGCGAACCACCTCGCCCACCCCAGTTGATGCCAATGACCGGGTAGGCGCCGATCTCGGCCAATGCGGAGTACATCTGGGGCTTGCTGAAGGGGGTACCATCGGCCTGCCTGGTGGCGTAGACATCAACACGGAAGATCAGGTCGAGATCCACACCGGCCCGCCGAAAGCCCGCGAGTGCTCCATTGGCCCCGTCGATGCCGGCGCTCTCCGGGCCCACGGCGGCCAGGATGCCTGTGCAGGCCGTGCCGTGACCATCCTTGCCGTCGCAGGCGCTTGGGGTGGTGTCACCCGGGTCCACGAAGCTGGCGCTCTCGGTGTAGATCTGGTTCTCGTCGGGCAGGAAGAGCCTGAAGCCCGGCCCACCTCCTGAAGAGGCCGGGTAGGGCTCCCAGGAGATTGGACAGCTGAAGCTCGCCTGGTTCTGCAGGCCCGTGTCGTTCCAGGCCACTTGGACGGGGTCCAGGCTGGGACCACCGTAGGTCTCCACCAGCCTCCACGCCGCCGCCAGCCCGGTGAGGGTGTGGGAGGCGTAGAACTCTTCCGTCGTCTCGTAGAAGGGGGAGCTGTCCCACGAACCCGGGGGCTCCTCAGGCACCTCGACCAGCCCAGCTCCCACGATCTCCTCGTGGGCCACCAGCTCCTCGGCGATGGCCTGCAGCTCTTCGACCTCGTCGGCGTCGACGGCGATCTGGTACAGGTTCGTGTGGCGGCTCCAGCCGGACAGAGTGCCGCCCACCTCGCCGGCGAGGGCCTCCATGGTGTCGGCGTCCACCCAGGACTCCGCCTGAGCGAAGACCTGCCCAGGGGCGTAGTCGCCGTCGGGACCGCTCTGGAGATCGGTGGCGTCCGGAAGGCCCTCGTCGGGGTAGTCCGGGGCGTCCACGCTCACCTCCATCGGCTCGGTGGAGTGCCCGCCCGTGGACAGCCTCAGCTCGCCCGAGCGCGCCCCGTAGGGCACCTGCAGCGTGAGACGGTCATCGTCCGCCGACAGGATGGGGGCCTCGACCCCGTCGATGGTCACGCGGATCAGCGAGCTCTCGGTCCCGAAGCCCGAACCGCGGAGCTCCGCGGTCTCACCCACCACCAGCGGGTCGACCTCGTCCATTTGGGAGGGATCGGGGAGAAAGTCCACGAGCAGGGCGTACTCACCCTCCTCCTCGGCGCTGACCTGGATGTAGTGCTTGCGGCCCTCGGTGCTGAGCTCCACCTCCACCAGGCCCTCGAGGGTCCAGACCCTCAGCTCACCCGCATGCGCGGCGTGGACCACGAACCAGTCCTCGGCGTCCTCGCCTCCCACCGTGGCGCGCCCGCCCCCGCCATAGGGCAGGGGGATGGCGTCCTCGCGGGTGTCGTTGGGCTCGCCGTCGTACTCGCCGGTCGGTGTGACCCAGCCCGTGTCGTCCTGGGCTTCGGAGTCCGTGGCGGAGTCGTCCAACGGGACGCTGTCCTGGTCGTCCGTCACCGGATCTTTGCACCCCTCACACCCGAGCATCAGCGCCAGAAACATCGTCGTCTCCCGTCGTGGGCATCATGCCGCGAAATGGGACCACCGGTGTGCTCCCATCCAACACCACGTCAAGACTCTAGAGACCAACCGACTCGCCGACTGTCGCAGAATGTTTCAGCGCTGCGGGCGAACCCGGCGGCCGGCCGGCTGCTACCGTGCCAGGACCATGGCAACGCGTCGATGAGCGAAGGCCCTCCGGAAGGCGCTCGGCTGGGAGATCTCCTCGCGGCGCTGGGGATCTCGTGGAAGCAGGTCGCGCCGATCGCCGCCGCCTTTCCGGGAGAGGCGGAGGGCTACGCGGAGTTCAGCGTCAGCACCCACGACGCCTCGCTGGGGATCATGGTCCGGGGAGAGGAGCCGGACTTCACGGATCGGGTGGCGGGCTTCATGGCCGAGCGCGGGGTGAGCGAGGAGCGACTGCAGCGCTTCAGGACCACGGCAGAGCACTTCGAGCACAGGAATCTCTTCGTCAAAGCCGAGGCGGACACCCGCGGCATCACGGAGCTGAGCTGGTACTTCCGGCGCCGGCCACGGGTGGAGGTGGCCATCGAGTGGCTTCGGGCCGAGGGCATCCAGGACGCGGACTTCGTGAGGCAGGTGGCCGGTCTGCTGGGAAAGCCCACGGTGCACTTCGTCGCGGTCTCCGAGTCCCTGGGCCCCGAGGCCGGGTCCTCGTTGGCGAAGCTCTACTTCAGCCAACCGAACACCTCCCAGGCCTGGCAGCGGCTGGGCGCGGTGGCCGACTTGTGTGCTGTCTCCGCGGAGTGGGCCAGCTTCCAGGCCAACGCAGGCGGCCTGCAGGGGCTGTTCAGCTTCCTCTCCATCGGCTGGGAGAATGGACGCCGGGTGCCCGGCTTCAAGCTGGACGTGCACGAGCTGACCGGTGCCACCCTGGGCCGCATCCTCCGAGGGGCCTCTCCCGAGATCATCCAGCGCATTCACCTGCTGCTGGGGCTCCATGACAAGGAGCTCGTGGACTACGCGGGCTTCCGACTCCGGCCCGGTGAGGGCCTGCGCACCAAGGTCTACGCGGCCCGCTGACCCGCTTGACCATGAACGGATAGGGGGTGGGGATGCTCCTGCTCTTACTGGCTTGCCCTCCCAAGCACCCGGCTTCGAGGAGCGTCCAGCTCGAGACCTTCGACTATGCCTGGGCCCGCGTCGAGGAGGCCCACTACGACGACGACATGAACGGCATCGATTGGGATGGGGTGTACGAGGAGCTGCGGCCCCAGGCCCGCAAGGCCCGCACGAACGCAGAGCTCCGGCCCGTGCTCGTGGAGATGTTCAGCCGTCTGGGTGACAGCCACTACGGCGTGATGCCGCGGGAGCTCGCCGAGGGCATGCCCGGACCGGAGTCGGTGGTGGGCAATGGCGAGCTGGATCTGGACCTGCGACTCGTCGACGGTCGCGTCGTGGTCGTTCGGAGTGGCCAGGACGAGGTGGAACTGGGCTGGATCCTGGTGCGGCTGGGCGACACCGATCTGAGCCAGTGGCTGGCCGACCGCGAGGCTCTGGACGAGCGGGAGATCGAGTTTCGGCTTCAGCACCTGGTGCGCAACGGGGTGCCGGGCAGCCTCGTCGAGGCCGTCTTCCTGGACGCCGAGGACAGCGAGCTGGCCGTGGAACTGGGCTGGCGTGCCAAGTCGGGGGAGACCGCGACCATTGGGAACATGCCGACCTTCTTCGTGGAACTTCGGCGCGAGTCGCTGGAAGAGGGGCAGGTGGAGCTCTTCGCCTTCAACGCCTTCTTCCCTCCCATCCTGCCTCCCTGGGAGGAGTTGGTGGCCGAAGCGAAGGACGAGGCCGCTGGCATCATCATCGACCTGCGGGGAAATCCGGGAGGTGTGAGCGGCTTGAGCGTGGGAATGGCCAGCTACCTGGTGGCAGAGAAGGGCCACGTCCTGGGCACCATGACCAGTCGAGACAGCACCTTTCGCTTCCTGGTCACGCCTCGCCCCGCAGTGCAACGCTTCGAGGGGCCCGTCGCCGTGCTCATCGATGCGATGAGCGCCAGCACCAGCGAGATCCTGGCCGGTGGACTGCAGGGAATCGGGCGCGCTCGGGTCTTCGGCGAAACGAGCGCAGGAATGGCCTTGCCTTCGACCATCGAGGCCCTTCCCAACGGGGATCTCATGCAGCTGGTCCTGGCGGACCTGGTGGGCCCGAACGGTGAGCGCATCGAGGGACAGGGGGTGACCCCGGACGAGCCGGTGGCGCTGACTCGCGAGGCTCTGCTCGCAGGAACTGACCCGGTTATTGGCGCCGCCCTATCCTGGATTCTGGAGCCCGAAGAATGACCTTGTTCCTGCTGCTTGCTTGTCCCGGAAAGCACCTCCGCGGAGAAGAGCCCACGGGGGAGGAGCTCTTCACCCGCTACGACGAGGCCCTCGTCGTGGGAGATGTCGGTGCGTGGGAGCGCAGCGAACGGCGAATCGACCACGGCACCTTCTCCATGCCCCGCCAGGGCATCAGCTCACCGATGGTCGCGCGCTACGAGCGACCGAATCACTTCGTGGTGTCCTTCGAGTTTCCCGGTATCGGAACCTTCGAGGACGGCCACGACGGCAACATGGCGTGGAGCCTGGACCCGACCCAGGGACCCCGCATCAAGGATGAGGAGGAGGCCTCTCGAGCGGCCTTCGACGGAGCCTTCGACGGGGATGCCAACTGGCAGGAGCGCTACACCGACTTTCGGGTCGTGGGTCTGGACGACTGCGCAGACACGGGCGCGTGGGAGGTGCGCATGGCCACCGTCCTCGGGGACGATCGCAGCTACTGGTTCGATGCGAAGACCGGGCTGATCGTGTGCTCGATGATCGAGGTCAAGGGAGCCTTCGGTAGCGTAAAGACCCGGATCTCCTACAGCGACTACGAAGAGGTCGAAGGGATGCTGGTGCCGAAGACGATCGTCCAGGAGGCCATGATGATGGAGATCGTCATGACCATGGACCACATCGATCTGGACCCGCGGGAGTTCGACCCGATCGAGCCGCCCGCTCCGGTCAGGGCACTGCTGGAGGACCAGGCTCCCTAGCGCGGATCCTCAGCGATCTGCTTGAAAACGACAGGAAGGTGATCACCTGGGGTCCTCTGGGACACCTTTAGGGGTGTCGTACGTCCTGGAGGTGATGGTGACCGCCCTACGCTTTGAGACCCTGGTGACACCGCACCTTCAGGAGCTCCGCCGCTTTGCGTTGCACCTGGAGCGAGACCCTGTGCAGGGAGACGATCTGCTCCAGCACGCCCTCGAGCGCGGGCTCGTGAGGCTGCATCAACTACGGGACGAGGCCGCCTTCAAGGGCTGGATGAACCGCATCGTGTACACCACGTGGCTGGACGTTCGGCGCAAGAAGCGCGAGACACCGATCGAGCAGCAGGAGCTGGAGCGTCGCCGGGTCAGCGTCTACGGTCCGGAGCATGCTCTCGTGGATCGACGCCTTGGCAGCCGCATCTCAGCCGCTCTGGACCAGCTGCCGGAAGGGCAGCGGGAGGCCGTGTGGTTGGTGGATGGGCTGGGCTTCAAGTTCGGGGAGGCAGCCGCGATGATGGGCGTGCCCGCAGGAACCGTCGCCTCCCGCGTCGCGCGAGCCCGCGCCGTGCTTCGAGAGGAACTTTCCGAGATAGCACCCCGACGGTGGAGCGCGCGATGAGACCGTGTCGCGACACGCGCTACGCGCTCTCGTGGTGGCGTCCCGCCACTGGGCGTGAGCTTCCGGAGCGCATCGCGACGCACCTGGACCGGTGCCCCCGCTGCAGTCTGTTCTTCGACACGCTCTACGTCCCCATTCGACTGCTTCGGCCCGCGCCGCGCACCCGAGGCTTCGCCGATGTCGGGGTGTTGGCCGCCGCCGCAGCGCTGGTGCTCTTTCCCATCACCTGGCAACCCAGTGGGGTGACACCGGAAGACGAAGTGAGCATTCAGCCGGATGCCGAGGAGGCTTGCGTGATGATCCCGGAGGAGGACCTCTGCGATCCTCTGGAGGAAGCGGTCAGCCCCGCCTGAGCTCGGCGCTCACCAGCCGCCGGCCTTCAGGGAATCGATGGCCCCACCCAGCTTGACCTTGGTGTCGCACCAGGCGCAGGTCATCACGTCGTCCTTGCGGTTCCAGCAGTTCAGTCGGCTGCAGACGCCGCACTCGTAGAAGCCCGTGTCTCGGCAGTAGGGGCAGCCGGGGTAGCGCTTCTCGTCGATGTCCACGGCGCCCTTGATGTTCTCCTCGCCGTAGCCCTCGCGGTCCGCGAGATCTTGATCGATCGAGAAGGCCCAGTTGCAGAACCAGATGTCTGGAAGGACCTCCTCTGCCCGGATGCAGAAGAGGGAGTCCTTGCTTCTGGAGCAACGGGCGGTCACCACGACCGCTCGGTTGGACTTCTGACTCATTCAGATTCCCAGGTCGATGTCTTCGATGGGGAGATTGCCATTGTAGGAGAACTTAACGCTCACGCCCCCCTCGAGGAGCAGACCTTGGAAGAAGCCGAAGGTCACGACGTTCAGGTAGCCCATGGGGTTGATCGCCATGCCGTTGGTCAAGTAGATGCGCTTACCCAAGGCTGCCTGACTCTCGAACACGAAGAAACCGGTGGGGTCCAGCAGGATCCGGAGAGTGGACTCCTTGGTCCACACCTGGTCCATCCAGTAGGTGCGCGTGGAGGTCTTGTAGACGGGTCCGAAGAGTGGGCCCAGGCTGGCATAGGCGCCGACCTCGAAACCCACGGCGGCGTAGTTCACGTCTCGGGTGACCGGCCAGCGCCACATGAAGCGCATCAGAGCCTGGTCCAGGCCGTAGGTGCCCGAGCTGCCCAGGCTGAGCCCGGCCTGCAGGTGCCAGGCAAAGAGATCGACGTCCAGGTCTGCGTAGGGGTACTGCAAGCCGCCCTGACCCAGCATCAGGCCCACCCCCCCCGTTCCTTGGGCGAGCACACCCCAGGGCAGTGGGTCGGTCTTCAGGCGAGTGCGGGCCAGTAGCGGATCGTTGGGACTGCCCGGTATGACGTCGGCCTGTTGGGCCTGCTCCGCTCGCTCGCGGCCGAAGCGGACGCGCACGGCCGCTCCGACGAGCTGCTACACGCCGTAGTCCGTGCTCTGCAGGTTGAACACGAGCTTGTAGCCGTAGCCGGTCTTGTCGAAGCCCCCCGGGCCCCAGGGCATCAGGTACACCACGGGCATGTCCGCGCTGCGGTTCCCGTTCTCCACCGGCTCGATGCTGAGGAAGAGCCGCAAGCCGGCGGGGTCTGCCTCGGTGACGAGCGACAGGTCCATGGTGTGCATGACCGTGACCCAGTCGTAGTGGCTGATGGTGGTGGTGCCCGTCTGCGTCTCGGAGGTCTTTACGTAGACCTCGGACACGTAGTAGAGCCGCTCGCCGGTCCACATCACGACGGGGCTGTGGGTGCTGTACTCCAGCAGCTCGTCCCGCTTGGACTCGTAGGCGGAAGGTACCCAGTCCCCGACGCGCACCCCGGCGATGACCTGGGGTTGGAGAGGTGGATCCAGGGGGAGGACCTTCTTCTCCTTGTCGTCGAAGAAGAGCACCTGGGCTCCCTCGCGTTCGATCCTCAGGCGCTCCTGGTGCTTCTTCCGATAGCGCCCGTCCTTGAAGGAGATCTCCCCAGGGAGTTGGTTTCCCTCCGGCCCGTACAGCGTGCGTGCTCCGGCATTGAGCATCATCAACTGGGCGCGATCGGGATCCATGTAGGTCTCGTCCAGGAACCCAGGTTGCGTCTCGGGCGTTATCGGCGTCCAGACGTGCTCCTGTGCGAACGCGACACTCAGCAGAAACAGCAAGAACAACATCTCTCTACCCTGAACCCATGCGCCTCGGCCTCGCAACCTGCCGTGACCTTCCCGACTGGGAAGTCGATGATCGACCGCTCCACGAGAGGCTGCTCGCCCGCGGCGTTGAGCTGGAGCATCCTGTCTGGGACGACGGCACCGTGGACTGGACGGACTACGACGCCGTTCTCATCCGTACCACCTGGGACTACATGGAGCGCCGGGAACACTTCGTGGCCTGGGCGGAGGCCGTGCCGCGGCTGTACAACCCCGCCCACGTGGTGCGGTGGAACACCCACAAGTCCTACCTGAAGGACCTGCACGCGCACCACATCGCGCCAACCTCCTGGTTTGCTCGGGGAAGCACCTTCGACCTGTCTTCACTGGAAGGTGGGATGCACTTCATCAAGCCGCAGGTCGGGGCCACCGCACGGGAGACGCTGCGCTTCCAGCCTGGAGACCCGTCGGCGCAGGAGCACTTCGATCGCCTGGTGGCCCAGGAGGACGTGATGGTCCAGCCCTACCTCTCCCGTGTGGAGACCGAGGGCGAGGTGAGCGCCATCTTCATCGATGGTGAGCTCTCCCACCGGGTACGAAAGATCCCGCCGCCGGGGGACTACCGGGTTCAGGATGACTTTGGCGCAGTCGACGAACCCACGGTCTTCAACGCCGCTCAGGAGGCCCTTGTCCACGAGGTCCACGGTCTGCTCCAGAAGGGCATCCTGTACGCCCGAGTGGATCTGCTCGCCCTCGACGATGGCACGCCGGTGGTGACCGAGGTCGAGCTGGTGGAGCCCAGCCTCTTCTTCCGGCACGGGCCGGGTGCCGCGGAGAAGTTGGCTGACGCACTCATTCGCCGGGTACATTCTGCGGGTCGGGCCTGACGCTGATGCACCTGTTGTTGTCTTCCGCGCTCGCTCAGTGGGCCACCTTCGAGCCCCCGAGCAGCGCACCGTCCCTGGCCCCGTGGGGTGAGCATCAGAGCTTCGAGGCCGGCTTCGGACTCGTCACGGGGCTGGGCGGAGACGGGACGACGGTCACGGACCATGACTTTCCCGGACCGGGCTTTCTCGACGCCTTCGTGGATCTGCAGCTCTCCGCCGCCTTCCAGCTGAGGCCGATGACGGACCTGGTCTTCACCTCCTACCTGGGCACGGGCAGCATTCTCGGTGCCGGGCTGGGCGCCCGCTTCTGGGTCGCTCGGAACGAGCTCGGTGCGCTAGGGCTTCAGCTGGACATGGGCCTGCTCTACATACGCGCTTCGCTGCCGATGGTTGTGACCATCGACCACATCAGCTTCTACTGCGCTCCTACGGTGCAGGCGGCCCTGGGCGCTCAGCTGCGCACCCCGTTCGGAATCAGTGTGCAGCCTCCAACGCTCCCCCAGCTGGTCTTCTCGCTCGAGTCCGGGATCGCGCTCACGGTGCAGGACTCGTTGCCTCCGGATTGGGACGAGGGCACGAAGTACTTCGGGGCCATCACCGTGAGCTACCGAGGGGACAGAGCAGACCTCAAGAAGGGATAGCCCGGCCTCCCCCCATGCTCATGTTGCAGCCTCGGCCCTCGTCGTGGGGAGCAGCCCACGAGCCCAGGCTCCGATCTCCAGGATGCGGTTGAAGGCCACGCTGGCGAAGCCATGGGCCACGACGCAGATCGGTGGCGGGATCTGCTCGGTCCAGTAGGTCCAACAGTGGCGGCTGGTTCCCCAGTACTCGAGCAGAACCCCCAGTGAGGCGCCAGCAAGAAAGAGGACCACGTCACGTCGGATGTCTGTCACGCTCAGCGTCACCCCGATCATCAGGCCGACGACGACGCAGGTGCTGAATTCGGAGCGGGTCGGCCACGCGAAGGCGGTCATGCCCGCCACAAAGGCCGGCACCGCCAACCAGTAGGCCCAGGCCAGGCGGGTGTCCGGCGCGATCTTCCGGTCCACGAACACGGTCAACCGGTCTACCGCCAGTGCTGCGACCGGCCAGGCCGGGATGATCCAGAGAGGAGGCCGGTCGTGGGTGAAGTAGGACCACAGCTCGGCGTTCGTGCCCCACCACTCGATG
>PVBE012469989.1_pt1 | contig 11368 bp, 9 predicted proteins | sample 1631181 | NCBI WGS metagenome assembly PVBE01 (sample SAMN08397723, study PRJNA350692) | Marine metagenome, whole genome shotgun sequencing project. | isolation source: water | place: Pacific Ocean | collected 2012-04 | reverse complement strand
TTTTTCGAGTCCCATTAAAGCAACACCAGCAGCAGATCCGATGATTAAAATACTCCCTCCGGTTCCGGCACAGTAAGCGATCATTTGCCAAATCGATGAATCAGGAGGATAGGTTTGAAGATCATACATCCCCATTGTAGCTGCTACTAAAGGAACGTTATCAACAATAGCAGAGATCAATCCGATGGCGGTTGCAATCACAGCTAAATTTGAAATATGTTCTCCTAAAAAAGTAGCAAGATTTTTCAAAACACCCACTGTTTCTAAAGAATTGATACTGAGAAGAATTCCTAAAAAGAAAAGAACACCAGAAGTATCTATTTTGGTCAAAACATGAGGGACTCTAAGGTGATGACGGTTCTCATAACGGTGGTGCATAATATCTGTGATCAACCATAAAATGCCCAATCCGATGAGCATTCCCATAAAAGGAGGAAGACCTGTAAGTGCTTTAAAAACAGGAACACAGATTAAAGCACCCACTCCACAGAAAAAAACGAGGCGCGCTCCAGGTTCAACAGGTTGTTCGCGATAATCTGATATAAGCTTTGGGTACTTTCCTTTAATTTTAAGGTTTAAAAGAAGAAGAGTTACAACCATAGAAAATAAACTGGGAAAGAAAAGAGCTTTTATAATAGGCAAGGTAGTTACTTGTCCATTAATCCAAAGCATTGTTGTAGTCACATCTCCAATCGGTGTCCAAGCACCTCCCGCATTGGCTGCGACAACAACCATGGAGCCTAAAAGAAGTCTTTCTTTAGGGTCCTCCACTAGTTTCCTTAAAAGCGAAACCATAACGATTGTAGTCGTTAAGTTATCTAAAATAGCAGATAGAAAAAAAGCGATGAAACCGATGAGCCAAAGCATTTTCTTTTTGGATCTAGTATTAATAATATCAGTAATGATTTTAAAACCCTTATGAGAATCAATTACTTCAACTAAGGTCATAGCTCCAAGAAGAAAAAAGATGATTTGACTTACATCACCTACGTGCTCTGTTAATGCCGAAAGATAATGCTTTAAGGAATCGTCAGGCGAAGTGACAAAAAGAATGCCCCAAGAAAAAGTCGCCATTAAAAGAGCTGATGCAGTTTTATTGACCTTGATGTTGTATTCGAAAATGATAGCAAGATATCCAAGGATAAATACTGCGATCATTAAGTAGTGTCCTAAAGAGAGTTCATTCATGTTTTATCTCGATTTGGCTGCAAGTGTATACTTCTTCCTGTTCAAAAGTAAAGTGTTTGAGTTCTAAAAAAGCTTCCTAGAATCAAGGGTTAGAAAAAAAATTGTGAAAATATTTACAAATCTTAGCTACAAGTTTATTAGAAAAAGATTTTTGAGTGTTTAGTTGGCTTGCTTTAAAGTTGTTTTCATCATTTTGGAGTCTCAAGCGCATTTCTTTCAGATCTGCTTTCAATGCGTCTAACCTTCTATCTAATTCATCTTTATCAGATTCTTCTCTAAGTAAACCTGTAGCTGGGGGGGGGACGCTACTAATAGGATAGGCCATAATAACACCTCTTTTTTAATAAAGTTTATCTTTATACCTTTCGTAATTCAAAAATCGATTCTTGAATCACGAGGGGTTTAAAACAATCAATTTAAAATTACGACGCTTTCAAAGGGAAATATTTTTTATTTCCATTAACAAGATCTGTAGGAAAGAAATCTGATTTTATTTGTAAAAAATCATATAACATTTGGAAATAGGCTTCTTTCAAATAGATTTGTGTTTCATAATTCCAAATGAAGCATTTTTCATTCAGAAGGATTTCAGATAAAATTGCTTTTGAAGTTTCCCTATGTATATGGGCACATTCTTTCTGACAATTAAAATGTTTGCGTTTTGATTTATCCACTATGGTGACATCTCTAGTTGTAATAATAAAATAAAGTTCATAGCCATTAAATAGTTCATGAAATTGATCGAGTGTCAAAAATTTTGCGGGTCTATAAGAGGGTTGTGAATAATGAAGAATAACAAGATCATCTCCAATTTTCCCATTCATCCCACCTCCAGTCCATTGATTATATTCTTGGTCTTTACCAAGAACATAGGCAATAACTCGGGAGATAAACCTGCTGCCAGATGATTCTGGCCCAGTTATTATATAGGCGCGCTTTTCTCTTATATTTCCGAAAACCGTAGAGCTCAGTAAAAGTAAGAAAAAAAAGCATTTTTTGGAAAAAAAATTTATAGTCATTTTACTTTTTCAGTAAAAAAAAATTTAAAGAGGGGAAGATACGGAAATGCATAAAATAGATCAATATTTTTTTAATATTTTGTAAAGAGACAGGGAGCTCTTTTCTCTCTTCTCTATCTCAGAAAATATCTTTTCTTGAAGATATAGAACTTCTTAAGTACCATGTATAGGACATGAAATTTTATAGGTAATCTAAGCATGCTTGAAACTTTAAAAATTATTTTAGATATCCAAGAATTTGATATGAAAATGATCCGTTTAATGCGTTTAAAAAGAGAACGTGTAAGGGAGCTAAGGCATATCGATTCTCTGAGAGAGGACCTTCAAACTCAATATAAAGAAAAAAAAACAGAGATCTCGGAGCTTAATCGAAATATTTTGAGCCAAGAAAATAAAATCTCGGAGATCAAAGAAAAAATTAAAAAATTAGAAAGTAAGCAAAGCAGCGTAAAAAAAGTAGATGAATTTAATGCTCTTACTCAAGAAATGACTGCATCTGAGCGTGAAAAAATCGCTACAGAGCAAATTACAAGTGACTTGATTGATAAGCGAAATCTTGAAGAAGAGATTTTAGATAAAATCAAAGAAAGTTTAAAAGAATCAGAAGAGAGCAGCAAAGCATTAGAAGTAGAGATCAAAAGCAGCATTAAGACTATTAATAGCGAAGGAAGTCAATTAAGAGAACAGCGAGATCAATTACTTCCTAAAGCAGACACAGAAATTTTAAAAATCTATGAAAGCCTTTTGAAAAACAAAAGAGATCGAGTTGTTGTTCCCATTGAAAACCGTACCTGTTCAGGATGTCATATTGCACTGACTGCACAACATGAAAATCTGGTCCGAAAAGGAGAAAGGTTGGTTTTTTGTGAACACTGTTCTCGTATTCACTACTGGATTGAAAGTGAAAGCTTAGAAGGCGCTACAACAGGTGCTAAAAGACGTCGTCGTCGTATGGCAAAAATCTAACGGTAACTACTTCTAGTTTAAAAATCGGTTTTTGAGGCGAAAAGCAGACAATCGCTGCCTAAATTTTAGGGAGAGGAAAGTCCGGACTTTATAGGAAGAGGATACCAGAGAAATACTGGGGGCCGTAAGGCTACGGAAAGTGTAACAGAAAACATATCGCCGACTATTCGTTGGACAGATTGAAAATGCTGATTTTAGGAATCAGCCTCATTCAAAGGCAACTTTGAAGAGCTATAAACCCTATCCGAAGCAAGACCAAAAAAAGTAAGCGTTCTTCCGCGCGTTTGAGCTTGAGTGGGTCGCTTGAGCGGCTGGGTGACCATCCGCCTAGAAGAATGATTGTCAAAAACAGAATCCGGCTTACAGCTTTTCGCTTCACTTTGCTCTAGGATGTGTTTTATCATAAACCTCCCGTTTTAATTTTGAAGAGACATGAGTGTAAATGGTAGTAGTTGCCAAAGAGGCGTGTCCTAAAAGAGTTTGGATTGTTTTGAGATCCATCCCATTTTCAAGCCAATGCGTAGCTATTGTGTGACGAATCGTATGAGGCGTTATTTTTTCAGAAAAACCACTTTCTCTTAAATATTTTTGAAATTTTCGATCGACAGAGCGAGAAGAGATCCTTTGGCCCCATTTATTTAAAAAAATAGCGCTCAGATCCTTTTCTTTTTGATGTTTTTTTGTATCTTGATGTCTCATTTTATGATGTAAGTAATCCAAAAGCCATTTCGCTGCAGTTTTTGTAAGCGGGATAATTCTTTGTTTTTTTCCTTTTCCTAAAACGTTTAAGAGAAGTCTTTTTGGATGAAAATCATTTTTATTGAGATTGATTAACTCAGATAACCTGAGCCCCGAGCTATAAAACAGCTCCATCATCGTTCGATCTCGAAAGCCTAAATAAGAAGTGAGCTCTGGTTTTTGAAAAAGAGCTAAAATTCTTTCATAGGAAAGAGCTGTGGGGAGCTTTTTTTCTTTTTTGGGGCTTTCAAAGTCCTCCATGGGATCTTGATCGATGGCTTTATTTTTATGACAAAATCGAAAAAAAGAACGCAAAGAAGAAACTTGTCTTAAAAGAGAGCTCCTTTTTTGAGAAGCGTGTAGCTTTGCAAGATAATTACGAAGAAGTCTTTTGCTAAGAGGAAGGTTTTGGCTTTCCCAAAATCTTAAAAACTTTTCTATATCGGTTCGGTAGGCTCTTAAACTATGTTCAGATAGATTTTTCCCAAGATCTAGATGAGCTAGATATTTTTCTTTTAGTTGAAAAACGTTTTGAAATTCTTCCATAATCTTATGTCAATTATGACTGATGTTACGCGGCAGGAGCAAAAAATTCCAGGAGCTAATTTTTGAATCATAATTAGTGTCTAAAATGCCTGCCTTTTTCTTTTCGCTTTAGGCCAGGCTGTGATTTAAAGTATTTTAAATGTTTACGGATATCATTTAAAAGCATATCTGCCATGTCATAGCTAAACCCATTTTTTACAACAATACGTTGAACTACTAGATCTTCCCGATTTTTAGGCATTGGATAAGCAGGAACAAGCCATCCGTTTTCTCGAAGGCGATCAGCCATGTCATAAAGTGAAAAATTTCTCTTTTTTTTCAAAGTCCAAGCAAATACAGGAATATGATTTCCTTTTGAAATTAATTTAAAAGGTCCCATTTCAGCAATACTCTTTGATAAGTAGAGAGCGACATCTTGACAGGCCTGTTGAATTCTTCGATAACCATCCATGCCGAGTCGAATAAAATTGTAATACTGAGCACAAATCATAGCGCCTGGTCTCGAAAAATTGATTGCAAAAGTGGCCATTTTCCCGCCTAGATAGTCGACGTAAAATTTGAGATCTTCCACAAGCTCTTTTTCGTCTCGCCAAATAATCCAACCGACTCCAGGGTAGACTAATCCATATTTATGTCCTGATGCATTGATAGATTTTACTCTAGGAATTCGAAAATCCCACCGAATTTCAGGTTGAATAAAGGGAGCTATAAATCCTCCGCTTGCTGCATCAACATGAATAGGGATATCTAAGCCTTTTGTTTTTTCCAATTTATCTAAGGCTTTACTAATTTTTTCTACGGGTTCATAACTTCCATCAAATGTGCTTCCCATGATAGCTACAACGCCAATGGTATTTTCATCACAAAGCTTAGCAGCCTCTGCAGGATCAATCACAAAACGATCTTTTTCACAATAAACAAAGCGAGGTTCAATTTCCCAATAAGTACAAAATTTTTCCCAGCAGACTTGTACATTCATTCCCATCACGAGATTGGGTTTATCTGTTGGTTTTTTTAAAGCTTTTCTTTTCTTTTTCCATTGCCATTTCAATGCCATTCCGCCTAGCATACAAGCTTCACTAGATCCAATTGTAGAGCAACCCATGGCTTCATCTTTTTCAGGGGAATTCCAAAGACGAGCCAGCATATTAACACACCGTTTTTCTATTTCTGCAGTTTGTGGATACTCATCTTTATCAATCATGTTTTTATCAAGTGTTTCCATAATAAGCTCTTTCGCTTCAGGCTCCATCCAAGTGGTTACAAAAGTAGCTAAATTTAAACGAGAATTTCCATCTAACATCAGCTCATCATGAATAATATCTTTTGCTGTTTGAGGAAGCATTTCTTGTTGAGGAATTTCATATTTTGCTACGGGAGAATCTAAGGCTTGCCTTGCATACATTGGAATAAGAGCTTTTTCTTTTTTACTGAGGCTTTTGGTATTCACTTTTTTTAGCAACATATTCACTCCTTATTTAATCGCACTTTTTGCAATTGCAGTATGTTTTTTATCAAGCATAGCACTGAGCGTTTTTTTCCATCTTTTTTCTCTTGTTTTAGCAAAGCCATAAAAAATATGAGGAATAATAAAAATAATCGAATAAGAACAAATAAGAATAATTAAATAGGCCGGATATTCATGGTCTGTGATTTGAGAAGGTTTAACGAATGTAATAGCAAAAGCAAAAACTGTAAAAATTAATCCGATACTACAGACTCCCCATCCGAGCCAATGGGGTAGGCTAAATTTTCTTGGGTTTACTGAATCAGGGACTTTCTTTTTCAATACTAAATAGGAGATAAAAAGAAGAACATACATTGTTAAATAAGAAATCACAGTAAGAGCAATAGCTGTGAAAAAAGCCATATTAGCTCCACCTTGAGAGCCAAAGGTAAGAATAATCATCCAAAAGGTAACTAAAAATCCTTGTACCCACATCAAATTTACAGGCATATGATGTTCATTCATTTTTGCCATTTTAGGATGAAGGATTCCTTTTTGAGCAGCATAGAGCATACCACGAACAGGGCCGTTAACCCAGGAAGCAATCTCTCCAATAGCACTTAATGTAACTAATAAAGCCACAGGAAAACGAATCCAACTAACCCCATAAAAATCGAAAAGATATTTAAAAGATTCAATCAAACCAGCATTGAGGGAAAGCTCCTCTAGAGGAACTGTAATGGCAATTGTTAGTCCTGTAAGAGATCCGATTGTAATTGTAAGACATACCAAAATAAAAATGGAAAGGGGGTAATTTCTTGTAGGATTTTTTAAATGATTTACGTGAACAGCGGAAGCTTCAGCTCCCATGTAAGAAAGAATAAAAGAGGCTAAAACAACAAGTGTGCTGAGTTGAGAAAAACTGGGAAAAAAAGTATGCGAAGAAAATTTTATATTCACAGTATTTCCTTGAGATACGAAAACAATTCCCAAGATAATAAGCGTTAAAATGGGAATGGCGACCCCAAAAACAAATCCGTAAGAAGCAAAGTATTTTGTTATTCTTGTGCCACCACGACTTGATAAAGTAATGATCCAAAAGATAGCCAAAATAATGACAAATTGTAGCCATCCAGGCTCCCTGATCTGAGGGATTTCAAATAAATAGGAAAGAGCTCCGCTTATAAAGTAAAGCATAGGAACAAATCCGATGGAAATTTCCATAAACTGAAGATAAATCATCATAAATCCCCATCTTTCTCCCAATGCAGCAGATCCCCAGCTAAAAACCCCTGCGTCAGACCAGCCTTGTCCTCCTGTTCCCATTTCTGCAGCCGTTAAGCAAACAGGGATAAACCATAGAACTCCTGCAAAAAGTAAGAAAAAGATTAAGGAAAATCCAGAAGTTGCAAATGTAGGATAGATATAAATGCTGATTACCATCGAAACAGTAATCATTAAAAATCCAAAAAGACCTAATTCATGAGGCTTTTGAAATTTTGTTGTAGCAGTTTTCATAACATTATCTCGTTGTTAAAAGGTTTACCCATCTCCAATTGCTGTTTGTAATAGATGTATAAACAGTCTTTTCCCTACGTTTTTTTTAAGTTCTTGATAGGAAGGAGGCTTTCTGTTTCCAAAATCTTTGAGATCATCCATAAGTTCAGGATGAAATTGTGTGGTAAAGGATCTTTTGAATTTACCAGAGTCGAAGTCTTTATAGAAAATACATGTGGCTGCATTAGCTGTTACAATTTGATTTTGAGAATGAGTCGATGCTAAAATTTTAACCGCAAATGGAAGGTTCATGAGCCAACGTAAAGGACTTGCTGCGATTAAAGGGCGATAACTAACCAATTTATAATGAATAGATGTATAGGCCCAGCTTGCAAAGATCATTGCTTGTTCTGTTGCGATATCACCATGAAACATATCAATTTTTATCTTGCCGGCATAGGCTTCCATTAAATCGATAAGCCCTTTATTTTGCGCAGTGATTTTATAGATTTCAACTACTTCTACTGGAACATTGAGATACTTTGCGAGCGGAATTTTATAGGGGACTAAATCATGTCCTCTTAATTCAGGAACTACATTTTTTGTGGTTGCAAAATGAGAGCTGTCCCAACTCTTAGCTGGACAGCTACCATTTTGAAGAATAACTTGAATGTTTTTCCCTACTTGTTGGATTTTTTTACAAAGAGTTTGTAGAGAATTTAAAGCTGTATTACATGAATCGTGAGGAAGTTTTTCTGTGGAAAGAATATTTTTAACAGCTCTTCGAATTAAACGAATATGAGCTTCGCATGCTAATTGATGACCTAAGCAAATAAAAATTCCTGGAGCGCCCCGATCGAGTCTGTTTAAGAGAAGCTCTTCAATAAAAGAAAGTAAGTCTTCTCTAGAACATTTAGGATGCGTAAAAGTTTTTTGGTCAAAAACAGAGGGAGCTCCGCCTTCTACAATGTATCCAAAACTACCCGATACAAAGCGGGCTATTTTTTCTTTTGAAGCATAAGTGATATCTTTCCAAAGGGGGAGTAAAATAGAATCTAAGTCAGCTATTTTTTGAGATAGATAAGCTATATTTTTAGATGCACGTACGGTTTGTTTTTCAGGGTTGGTTCCTACATTTTCCCATGGTTCGATGATGGTTAGAGCATTTTTGTATAAATCAGGATGTGTAAGAAAAAAATCGAGATCTTTTTCTGAGTCGATCACTTTTTCTAAAAAAGAAGACTTTCCCCATTCAAAATTTTTTTCCCATTTTTTATTCGGAAAAAGAGAAACAGATTCCCAATCAGAAATAAAATAGGAAAAATAAGCTTTAATATCTTGTTTTGATATTTTTCCTGGAAAAAAGAAACCGTTTTGCTTTCTCAAAATATTCCTTAAGGAGAATTATGGGATTTAAATTTGTTATAACAAAAACTTTAATAAATAATCAAATTTTAAGAGTAGGGTAAGAAATAATTATTTTTTTTAATCTCTGAAAGCTTGCATAAGTGAAGGTATTTCTGTTAACATTTACGGCATAAATTTTATTATCTTATTATGATTACTTTAGACAAAATCTCTCATAAATTTGCAGGACGTCTTTTATTCGAAGATGTTTCCGTAGCTTTTAGCGAAAACTGTCGCTATGGCCTTACAGGTCCCAATGGGGCTGGTAAATCGACACTTTTAAAAATTGTTATGAAACAACTTGTACCTACTACAGGGAATGTAACATTACCCAAAAAAGTAGGTTTTTTAAAACAAAACATTGCAGATTTTCAAAACTATAAAGTGGTCGATACAGTGATCATGGGAAATGAGCGATTGTGGGAAACTTTTTCGGAAAGGGATGCTCTTTATGAAGTAGAAATGACTGATGAAATAGGGATGAGGCTAGGAGAGTTAGAAGAAGTGATCGCTGAAGAAGATGGTTATTCTGCAGAATCTGATGCGGAAATACTTTTAGAAGGGATGGGTATTTTACCTGAAATGTATTCAATGCAGATGAAGGAAATTCCAACCGATCGTCAATTCCGTGTGCTTTTATGCCAAGCTCTTTTTGGGCACCCAGACGCTCTTCTTTTAGATGAGCCGACTAACCACTTGGATTTAGAGTCAATTGGCTGGCTAGAGCAGTTTTTATACCAATATCGAGGCACTTTAGTTGTGGTCAGTCACGACCGCCATTTTTTAAATACGGTAACAACACATATTGCAGATATCGACTATGAAACAGTTATCATCTATCCGGGTAATTACGATGATATGGTTGTGGCAAAAACTTCCGTTAGACAAAGAGCTGAAGATGAGAATAAAGCCAAAACGAAAAAAATAGCTCAGCTTAAAGAATTTGTAGCAAAATTTGGCGCTGGTACCCGAGCCTCACAAGTACAATCTCGTGTTCGAGAAATCAAAAGACTTGAGCCTAAGGAGCTGAAAAAATCAAATATCCAAAGACCTTATATTCGCTTTAATGATCCTGAAAAAGCAAGTGGACAAGTGGTTTATAAAGTAGAAAACCTATGTAAAGGCTATGAAGATAAGCCTGTTATTTCTGATTTTACTTTTGAGATTCATCGAGGTGATAAAATTGCAGTAATCGGAAATAATGGACGGGGAAAAACAACGCTTTTAAAATTATTAGCGGGTTGCTTAGAGCCAGATCAAGGAAGTTTTTCTTTGGGAAGCCAAGTAAACATTGGCTATTTTGCTCAGGATCACCAAGATATTTTAGATAAGAGCCAAGATATCAGTGCATTTGAGTGGCTCAAAGAAAAAAAGGTAGGTATTTATGATCAAGAAATCCGTTCCATTTTAGGAAGAATGTTATTTAGCGGAGAAGATGCGTTTAAAAAAGTACCAGGCCTTTCAGGAGGAGAGACAGCGAGACTTATTTTAGGATCTCTCATTTTGTTGCAGCCAAATGTTCTTATTTTAGATGAACCTAATAATCACCTTGATCTAGAGGCTGTATCTGCTTTGAGCTGGGGACTTGAGAACTTTAAAGGAACAGCTGTTGTGGCTAGTCATGACAGGGAGCTTTTGACTTCATTTGCCAATAAGTTAATTGTATTTGAAGAAGACAGGATTTATTTTTTTGAAGGTACTTTAGACGAATATCTGAAAAAAGAAAAATGAAACAGTTTACAAAAGCAAAATTTTTAAAATTAGAGCTAAAACAAAAGCATAAAAAATGTGCTCTTGTTCTCCGTGAAATTTATGAAGCTCTTTTAAATAAAAAAACAGATCCAAAAGCTCTTTTTTCTCTTTATAATACTTTTGCAGCTTGGCTTGAACTAGAACCTTTTTATAATAAAAATCTGAAAAAAGTATCTGATCTTTATCATCATCATTTATCGATGGGAAAACTTTCTTTAAAAGAGCATAATTTGCTTCCCTTCATAAGAAAAGGAGATCGAGCTCCTAAAAAAGACTTTGGTAATTGTACGTTATACTTAGAGCAACTTCGCTCTGCTTACAATGTAGGAAGTATTTTAAGAACGGTGGAAGCTTTTCGTTTGGGGCCTATCTATTTTCATCCCAAAACTCCTTTTGTGAATCATGATAAAGTAAAAAAAACTTCTATGGGAGCAGATCAATTTGTTCCTTGCCATGTTTTAAAAAACTTACAAGACCTTCCGAGGCCTTGGGTTGCTTTAGAGACCTTAGAAAAGGGGCTGGAGATCTCAGAGTTTATTTTTCCTCCAAGCTTTACCCTGATCGTTGGAAATGAAGAATACGGCGTTTCTGATGAGATATTGAAAAAAGCGAATTATGCTTTGAAAATTCCTCTTCTGGGTTTTAAAAATTCTCTAAACGTAGCTTGTGCCTTTGCAATTGCAGCGCAGGAGATTCAAAAACAACAATGAGTTTGCCTTTTTTAACGGATGAACTTTTTAAATTTTTTAAATCGAAAGCAACAGCTTCTAGTTCCCTTAAAAAAAATAGATCTAAAGCATCAGATGCA
>PVBE010147111.1_pt1 | contig 11368 bp, 4 predicted proteins | sample 1631181 | NCBI WGS metagenome assembly PVBE01 (sample SAMN08397723, study PRJNA350692) | Marine metagenome, whole genome shotgun sequencing project. | isolation source: water | place: Pacific Ocean | collected 2012-04 | reverse complement strand
TTCCAGAAGATATTGAGACGATTAGAGGATTGTTTCTCAATCACCCCGTTCATCCTGAACCTTTGCCCGAGTCAGGACGAGCAGTTGAGAAGGATTTACGAGATTTCTTACAAGGAGAATGCGGTTTCTCTGAGGGCAGATTGCAGCGTGCACTCGATAGATTAGCAAATTCAAATCGGTTGAAATCCGATAGTCAACCGACATTATTCGATTTTTGATGAGAGAAAGATAGGGCGGTTCGCCCAGGGACTAAATCGCCCCCGGGGAACCTGTCACCGCTTGACGTCAGCAGACGGCTGCGGGCCTGAGCAATATTGACCAAAGTCACCTGTATCACAGGACTCCGCTGTTTTCTTCCTCATCGAGGATTCCATCAGCGTCGTCGTCGTCATCCTGATGATCTGGGATGCCGTCGTTGTCGTGATCGAACTGGCCGGTATGATCCCAGCCATCGTTCTGCTCGAACCAGTCGGAGAGTCCGTCGTTGTCGTCGTCAGTATCGGTTCTGTCGGTTAGACCATCGTTATCGTGGTCATACCTCCAGAGGCCGATTGCACCGTCGATTTCGTCAACATCTAGGATGCCGTCGTTATCGTCGTCGGTGTCGACGCCATCGTTCATTCCGTCGTTGTCGTGGTCACGGCGATAGTCCTCACCGTTCGGTCCAACGTCGTTCCAGTTATCGATGCCATCGTTGTCGATGTCCAAGTCGATGCTGTCGTGGACGCCATCATTGTCGTGATCATAGATGTTTGAATCAGGGTCGCCGTCATTGACTTCCTCGCGGTCGTCAATTCCGTCACCATCATCATCATCATCCTCAGCGTCATTGATGCCATCGTTGTCGTGGTCCTCAGGGAATTCATCCAAATTGTCTGGGATGCCGTCCTGGTCATCATCGAAGTCCAGGTCGTCTGGGATACCATCGCCATCGTTGTCGTTCTCGCCGTTCTGGTCTTGGTTGTCGAGCTGCTGGCTTTGCTGTTGGTCGGACTGCTGGCCCTGCTGACCCTGGTTATTATCCTGGGTCTGGCCTTGCTGCTGCTGGTTCTGTCCATTCTGGTTGTTACCGTTCTGGTCCTGTCCTTCCTGGTCGCCCTGCTGGCCGGATTGTTCTCCGCCCTGCTGCTGGCCTTGGCCGTTGTCTTGCTGGTTGGATTGTTCTCCACCTTGCTGACCACTGCCTTGCTGTCCATCTTGGCCCGACTGAGATCCTTGATCCTGTCCTTGACCTTGCTGTCCTTCGCCTTGACCTTGACCTTCGCCTTGGCCTTGACCTTGGCCTTGACCTTGGCCTTGACCTTGTCCTTGACCTTGGCCTTGACCTTGGCCTTGACCTTGGCCTTGACCTTGGCCTTGACCCTGGCCTTGACCCTGGCCTTGACCTTGTCCTTGACCTTGGCCTTGACCTTGGCCTTGACCTTGGCCTTGACCCTGGCCTTCTCCATCTTGCTCGGAATCTCCACCACCATCAGTTCCGCCGTCGCCGGTTCCTTCTCCGTTGTCTCCGTAGTCCGGATCATACGCATCAGGGATACCGTCGCCATCCGAATCCGACATTGATCCGTTTGCGGGATCATTCGGGAACGGATCATCGGCGTCATTCTGACCGTCGCCGTCGGTGTCAGCCGAGTTGGGGTTTGTTCCAGCGGAATACTCCTGAGAGTTAGTTAGCCCATCTCCGTCCGGATCAGCGTTAGCGTCACTGGCCGAATTTGGGTTCAGTCCGTATGCAACTTCCCAACCGTCTGGCAATCCGTCGTTGTCGGTGTCAGGGTTTGTGGGGTCCGTGCCTGCGGCAGTCTCCTCAGCGTTTGTTAGACCGTCTCCGTCCCAATCGGCCCCTCCGTCGGAGGGATCGAGTGGGTCAGACCCGTCAGCGGAAACGCCGACGGAACCAGCCATCAACACAAGGAGCAGCGCAATCAGCATGCTCGTATTCTTTGTTTTCTGTATTTTCATTTCTTTTTCACTTCCAAAAATAAGTTCAGAGAACCCGCTGTTCTCTCTTTCCGGTTGAACGCTCACGCTGACCTTATTGCGAGCCATTGAATCCGGGAGTGATTGATGCTTATTGAGAACAAACTCAGTAACACTATCCACGACCTCAAATAACGCTGTACTGCGTCCCTATTGCGGTTCTTGTGGATATCCAGTTTTACTTCGTTTGTTCCTCCTCTATTACGCATCCAATCTCACGGGCTTTCATAGGGAACCCACTGTTCCCTCTAAATTTCCAGCCCCTATGGGGCTATATCAAGAGTTCCTGAGATTGATTGAATACGATTTTCACTCATCAAGGAGTTAATTTCGCTAGTTCTGCCTTAAATTTAGTACTGGTCAGGAAGTGTAAGGCTGGAGTCGCGAGAGTTCCCAAAACTAAAGTAACTAGGAAAATGTTAGACCATAATTCAATACCAGCTCCAAATGTAAGGTAAAGAATCCAGCCAGCTCCTAGAAATGCCCATGGTCGATAACGGCGAGCAAAGAGAGTTGAGCGCGCCTTAACCAACTCATCTGAGTAGAGTGTAGTAGTTTCGCCCTCTGCAAGCATATCGTTCTCAGTTGCACAGCGAACGCATACTAGGCTAAGTGGTCCAATGCCGTTGACGAACTGAGAGTTAGGATAGTTCTGCTTGCACATGCGACAGGATGGCATGGTGGTTCGCTCCCGCCACCCATTGATGCTCCTTCAACGCTACGGTTGCCGCGCTTGCTGAGAGTCACTGACAGGTTGCATCTTCACTACTGGTAATGATAAGAAAAAGGTGAGTAAGGTAATTCCATCAGGACTACCTACAGACTCAGGATGAAACTGCACTCCATGAATAGGAAGAGTTCGATGGTGTAGCCCCATGATTAGTTGATTTGTATGATCCCAAGCATTAGCAGATAGGATTGTGTTAGTGGATTCAAGAACTAGGCTATTGTACCTCATGAGAACAAGTTCTGACTCAAGTTCCTCGTACATCCCAGTTCCATCATGGTGGATTAATGAAGGAACTCCATGAACGGCTCCAAGTGGAGACTGCACCAAATTCCATCCAGCCGCTATGCCAATCGCTTGATGACCCAAGCACCATCCTAATAGTGGAATATGGAAACCTTCGCTCGTTAATGTTCCTTCAATTGCTCTATTTGCGATTTCCATTGTCCGCGGAGACATCTCTGGCCTAGATGGCCCGGGCCCGAGAATAATATGAGTCGGTCGATATTTTCTCAACCACTCATCAACAGTAGATGCAGAATTATCCTCATTTACTGGACGTCCCTCAACAACCGATACATTAGCTCCTTGTCTATGTAATATCTCAGCAATGTTGTTAGTAAATGAATCTAGATTATCCACTAGAAGAACTCTAGAATTGTTGAATTTTTCATTAAACTCTATCTCTTTAGGTGAAATTTTCCCTAGAGTTCCCCCAATTATCGGTAGAGGAAGTATACCCACTTCTCTCTCAGGCAATTCTCCAGAATTGAATCCAGTTTTGAAGCCCCAAGTTGCTTCGGCTACTGCTGCAGCCTTCCATCGTGCTTCCTCAACTTCTGCAGCAGGTGATGAATCAAAGACGACTCCACCTCCTGCTTGTACTGTAGCAAACCATTCAATTGGTCCACTGTGGGCTTCCATTGTCCGAATCAATATGTTCCAATCTGCTTGTCCGGCGGAGAAATTGATGTGACCTATTGAACCTGTCCAAGCACTTCTTGGGGCTTCTTCCAACTCATCTATTGCAGCCATAGTAACTAACTTTGGACAACCAGTAATCGAGCCGCCTGGGAATAGAGATGAGAGAGCCATTCCTACATTAGAAGAATCACAAAGTTCTCCTTCAACTCCTGAAACTAGATGTTGGACATTTGCTAGAGCTTCTATTCTGCAATCCGACCATTGTACCGTTCCGTCCTTACATACTATCGAGAGGTCATGCCGTTCAAGGTCGACTAGCATCAGATGTTCAGCCATTTCTTTTGTCGACGATGCCATTTCAATGCGTAATGCTAGGTCTTCTTCCTCACTTGAACCTCTAGCCCGTGTTCCTTTTATTGGTCTAGTCGAAACAGTACCATCTTCAATTTTGATTAGCCGTTCAGGTGAAGCCGATGCAACAGACCAACCGTGGTCAGCAACATGCATCCAAGAGGCAAAAGGAGCAGGGTTGGTCTGCGTCATACGAAGGAAAGATTCCCAAGGAGTACCTTCCATTTCTCCTTTCCATAATCTTCCATAGTTTACTTGATACAAATGACCTCCACGAATTGAATCGCGAATTTTCTCTACTTTCCTTGCATGTTCTGAATCACTCTCGCTCTCAGGAACTCTAGGCTTGAGTTTTCGTGAAGGCATTATTGGAGGTAATTCAGGCATACCTTGTTCTAACCAAGGATGTCCTTCAAGAGCAACCAGATGCAATTCGTCAGACTGACGTTCGTGCACCCACCAAGCATCTGTACGCCAGAGAACTCCTAGCAGAGTTCCGGGTGCAGGTGTGTGCTTGAGGCGAACATCATTCGACCATCTACCAAGATCATATCCCAATATACCTGCGAATCCACCAGGTCTAATCGGTAGATTGTTTTCTTCAACTTGAATCTCAAATCTTGAAATTATATCCAGAGCTTCTTCCAAAGTTTGAGGTCGAAATTCTTTATCTGTAACCCAGCGCCCTCCCTGCAAACTCTGTTTTGTCAAAATTAGAGGAGGTGAATTACCTAGAGTGATTTCTCCAGCAAGAGGGGAGCCAATGGTTGGTAAGTTATCGACATGGGGTTCAAAGAATAGAAAGCGAACACTATCTAGTGCCGGTAGGAATGATTTTTGGGATAAATCTGTAATTGGTCCACCTGAATGGAGTAGCATCTGATCCTTACTTAATTCAATATCTCGAGATGTTAATGCCACCAATGGATTGGAATGAGTATTCTCAAACAAGAGTCTATTCACCTTCATTCCATCATCTCCAATCACTGGCACTCATCCAGGCACAATCCAGTCTCTGTAACCAAGACTCTCGTGCGGCTTGGAAAAGCCTTCCCTGAGGCTTCCCTATTATTCGACCATCAATAGTTCCGATTGAACGAATACCCATTCCGCTCCCACAAACTATCATCTCTGCGGAACGTAATATCATGCTCAAGGTAAGTTTTGCTGACCTTACTGGAATGCCTGCAGCTTCCAATCCCGGCCGGATTTGTTCTACTGTCAAAGAGTCAAGTGCTCCGTCACTATGCTTGGGATGATAGGCAACACCATCGTGGTCAAGAAGCAAGGGGGCACAACGGTCTCCATCTACAAGAATATCATTCTCGAATAAGAGAGCAAGGTCCGCGCCATTCTCAATCGCTGTTATTCGCGCTTCTTTATGTGGCCCCCAGTCTCCGTGTTTTGTGCCTCTAACAGGCTGTTCCCAATTGGGGGCGGTTAGAGATATTGCAGCTAAAGGATTCTCAGAATATGTGTTTAGGACAAATGGCTCAACGAAGATTTCACCATTTCTTCTAACTCCTAAAGATACGAGGAAGTCTGCTTGATCATCACTAGGGTTGGCATCACCAGGATGCTCTAAATCATCTAGTATTGAGAAAATCTTGTTTGGAAAATCAGTTGGGATGTCAATTCCGAGAATCTTAGCATGACGATATATCCTAGCGAAGTGCATATCAGCCGCCATTAGAGATTTCTTTCCATCCCATCCCGTTGCTGACCAAACCGCTGAGCGAGGGTCAACTGCGCCTGACATAATACGCGATAGGGGTCTTGGCTTCAATGTCTATGTATCGGTTAGAGCATTTCATCAAGGAAGGATGTGTCTAAATCCTCTTCATCAAGCTCATCTCCCAAATCATCCAAATCATCAGCTAGGTCTCCAAGGTCATCAATACCGATTTCTTCTTCTGGACCTCCCAATAGTTCGTCCATTACTCCAGAATCCGGAGCCGGCGCCTCACCTTCTTCCTCCACCTCTCCACCTGCTGTAGCGGCGGTAGTGACATACGAATCCTCACCAGTTGGTTTTGAGTCACTTCCTTTTCGAGCCGAAGCGACGAGTCCTTGGTCAATTTGCAAATCTTCCACTCCGAAATCTTCGTCATCGCTGAGTCCTGCTGCTTCTCTCTCAAGTTGTTCCTCAAGTTCGACTTCTAATGCTCCCATTTCCCAAGGGGCTGGAGCTGCATCTTCTCTTGGCTTAATGAAGAGAATAGCCCCGATTAGCAACATAACTACCGAGGCTAATGCGATGACCATGTTCATGTCACCTGCGACGATTTTATCGTACCAAGAGTCTCCAGCTGTCGGCTCTCCGCCAGGACTCGTTCCGAAATCAGTTTCAGACCAAGGAAGAATTTCTATAGGGTCTGCATGGAATGTGTGGACTTCACCATTGTATGTTACTAATTCAATCCAGTATGTTTCTTCTCTAACCAAAGGAGATTCCTCAAACTCATGTAGAATTAGTATAGTATCACGCATTTCTGATTTCACTAAAGTAGCATTTCTTGTATCGTCAAAAGTATTCCTACTAACATATGCATAGTAAGTATTGTAGAAATTGTCTTCACTAGCATCCCATGTAACTTCAATCAAAGTTCCAGCCGAGTTCCAATTGGCTCTAATTCCACTTACATCAGGGCATTCAGGACATGGATCTGCTGAGAGTTCATCACTCAATTCAATCCAAGCAGTTGCAAGGTTACTCATCCAAGCATTTCCAGAGGAATCAACTGCAACAACAGATACATAGATTCTACGATTTGGCACTAGAGGCTGTGCTCCGTCAGTTCCATAATTGGAGAATTCTGTTAGTAATATCGGTAAATGCTCTTCACGGTCGATGACTAGAGCAGGTGCGACTTCGATGTTTCCAGTTAGAAGAACGGGGGTATCAATCACAGCATATATTCTGTATTCAGCAATGTCTGATGAATCACTTAGTTTGAATTCGACAAACATACCATCTCCTGCATCATTTGGTCTATCGGTAAGAACAGGGGCAAGCAATCTATCAGGTGGAGACACATCTCCTCGGTTATCCATAGGTGTTACCAAAACCATATGTTGGCTTAATCCATCTAAGTGTACATTTCCACGAATATCGTGTATTGTGACAGTCACATAGAGAGGAATCATTGGTTGAATCGATTCCTTAGTTAGGGTGTCAATAGTGTTCCCATAGAGAGCTTTGTCGGCAGTCAGTTCAAGTTGGAAATTAGCACCAAATTGTCGCTGATCAATTGTTATGAGACCACAGGATGATGTTGCTGCTTGGCAAAAGTCCCATAATTCAGTGACATTATCTAGTGGATATTCAGATACCCAGATGGTATAGAAATCAAAATCGTCAACAGATGATCGGTTCCATCTGATATCGATTGCAGTTCCATCATCTGATGGGTGATCCCAGGCATCTAAACCTTCGACTCTTGGTGGCGCAGAACCGCTCCCATCTACATTAGTCTCCGGTGTGGCTTCAACAATGAACACGTTGTCGACATCACCATTGCCCCAGTCATCAAAGGCTACTACTCCAATCCAATAAGCAACTCCATCAACTAAGCCACTTTCTCCTAATGAGTCGATGATTACAGATGTTGTTTCACAATCGCTAGTATATGTTGCAATCGGCCATCCATCCACCGTTGTAGGTGGCTGGAACCCAGATGCTGGCAGAATATAGACTGCATAATATGTACAATCTTCTTCTGTATTCTGATCCCAGGTAATATTCAAACGGCCTCCTTCATCATTAGGCACATCAATGGCAGTAGTGCCAGTAATTGGAGCTGGAGGAATTCCATCGTCAAGACCTCCTGCGGTGACAATTGGTCCTATGATTGTTGCATTTTCAAGATTGGATTGCCCTGCTTCATCTACACAAACCGCAGCAAACCAGTATGGTACCCCTCCTTGTAATTGCATTACAGTTGAGTTTCCTGTACTCCAATGGTAGTCAAATTCGCCGGTCAAACCAATTGCACTGGTAATCTCTTGTTGAACTGCCCAAATCCTAGTTTTATCTGGATCCAATTCAGTACATGATGCCCATTCCATAGTTAGAGTGCCGGCTGCTCCACCAGATATCGGCACTGCGCTCAACCATGCAGGTGGTGCTGGTACTTCATCGGTAGGAGTTGCATTAAGTGGGAAAGTCATAGGTTCTCCTAATGTGCCATCTGAGTATTCAATTGCAATCGCAGCACGGTAAATACGGTCATCTTGTAATGTGACGGTCTGACCATCACGATTGGCTTGAGTAATTGTTGCATTTGTTTCCGACCAGAAGTTGGACCAAACGTAAGTAGGCATCAAATCTAAATCCTCTACATCTGGCTCCCAGCGTGGGTCATCCGTAGAATCCCAAACATACACTCGGTAAGCATACCAAGCTGCATCTTCTGCTGGCAACCAAGAGGCTGTTAGAACGCCTCCGCCATCATTTGGCCTATCCTCTAGAGATGTCATAACAGTGGGGACTTCAACACGCTCCCAGTCGTATGTTAGTCGAACTTTCATAGAACCATTAGCAGGAGATTGCATTTGGAGGTGAAGTAAAGCAGAACTAGAACCCGGACCTATTGCAGAAATTGCTGATTGGAATGCCTGCTGTATGCCTCCGTTAGATAATGCCATATCCCAACTACCTGTGTAATTCAGTGAAGTAGATCTCGCCCAAACAGAACTACCTCTTTGGGGTGCATTCATTGTCATTGCTCCGATATACATAGGAAGTCTTCCAGGCGCAGCAGTAACTGAAACTTCCTCGATTTCAATAGGGTCATCTGGACTTACCAAGACAGTTGACATACCAGGATGTGTGGTGTCAGTAATATCCCAAGTCCTACCACCATAGAGTACATTCAGCGGAGAAGCTCTACGTTGGTGCTCACGTGATTTTTCTTGGAGAGAAATAACAGGATCATAGAAATGCAATCCATCATTTCCTACTGCGTAGAATCCAGAATGATCGACATAACCACTTTGTAATCCAGTTTCACTTTCACTAGTAATGACAGAATGACGGCCGTCAACATCTACGACGTCGAGACCTCTTGGTGTCATCACAACAAGATTTGTGCCATCAGAATGTAACTCAAATGGTGGCCATGAAAGAAGTGAATTCTGACCGACCCCCGTCTCCATATTCATCATTGTACCATTCCAGTGCACTAATGGGGCAACGCTTGTGGCGATGTGAACCCCCCAATCATCAGCAACTATTGCTCGGACATCGTTACTAGGAATCATGTCAATGTTGTATGTTCCATTGGCCATGTCAGTAGCAATATCCCAAGCGACTACTCCTGGTCGAGTGGGGCCTTGTCCATTGTGGGAAATGAAGATAGAAGCATCATGGTAAAGAGTAGTATTAGTTCCATCCGGATTTTGAACCACTCTAGAAGTTGGTCCGGCGTAGGTTATTCCGCTGACATAATTCCCCATTAGCCCATCATTGAATCCAAGTGTATTCAGTACTGATAGATTGGTTTGATGCAATACAGTAAGTCCTGCAGCACCTCCAGCAAGCACTTTACCTCCTCCTTGGATTGTTTCGTTAATTGCATAGAGTTCTTCGATAATAGGAGTGGGTAGGCCATCGATAGTAGTGATGGGGTCATCCCAATCATCACGAGTAGTGTTCCACATCCCTATACCACCGTGAGTGGCAATCAAGATATGGTCGCCATATTCGAGGAAATCTCGAACAAGATTACTAGGGAGTCCGGCCAATAAACTTCCATGACCCCATGTGTTTGTATTAGTGTTGAAAGTTTGGAATCCCGCAGCTGAACCTTGATTACCCATCAAACCAACATACATTGTTCCATCATCTTCGATAACCATTCCATCCATCTGTGTGTGAAGTGCAGGTGGAGTGGAAATTATTCGACGCTGTTGCAAATCAATGGCCTTTAATCCACGGCCTGCAGTTGTGATCCATACTGTTTCACCATCGAGGTACATTTCATTGACAACATCTTGTTGGAAATTGTATCCATATTCCCAACGTACCGAACCGTTGGAGAGAATCTCGCCCTGTAGGACTGAGGAACCGTAATATGAATTGGTAGATAGAGCAGAGGCAATCCATACGTGTGTATCATTGGAAATAATCTCTAAAACCCGGCCGCTAGACAGACCTGCCAATTCATCAAAGCCACTTGCAATGAGTCCGGAATTATCCAGTCTATCGACTCGGTTGAGTCCAGTGGTTTGGCCTGAACGACCAATAGCGTAAACGAATTGCCCGGAATTAGAAGGGGCTCGCTCAACTGAACATCCATCCATCCCTGGGTCGAGAATCTGTCCATTTGCCGTTGCAGTGCCTGAGGTGAAAATTCTAGAGACTCCACCATGATTGTCAAATTGATGTGCTGCGATAAGAACATTGTTTTCGTGCAACATTCCACCTGGGAATATTCTATCCTCACCAATACCGTCATTTGAAGTCAGAGTTGAGAGATAATTCCCAGAATTGTAGTTGTATCGATCGAATCCTACACCTTCGGTGTCAAATCCAATGTAGAGAATATTGTTCCCCTCATCACAAGCAAGAGCACGCGGGTCACTATCTGAAAGTCCAGTATTGGATGCAGTCATTGGACTAATCCATTCATTAGTTATTGAATCTGAATCGTGGTCCACTAAATCATATCTAGCAATCCCTCCTTGATTACCCCACCAAAATCTCGCCCCGATGGCTACGTGAACAATATCATCACAGAGTTTTATATCGGCAGCATAGCCATCTGGGATATCACTACTTCCAAGATCCCAAGAAGTCCAATTTCCATCTGACCCATTCTTACGAAGAATCTGAGCATTAGAATTCCAACCACTAGATTCCATTCCTCCAAGCCATAAATCTGAATTAATTACTGCCATCGAATAGAACTCTTCTTCTGCCGACGAAGGCAGTCCATCACCGGCTGTCCAAGAGTCAAGCCAAGTCGAATTAACTGGATTCCATCGGAGTATTCCATTCATACTGGCAAATAGATATTCGTCTTCAAATTCCACCATCCCACGAATCGGGCCGTCAACATCAGTCCATTCGTTCAACAGAGTCATTGTATCAGCATTGAAGCGGCGAAGGATGTGATTTCCGTAAGCAACCCATAATTCGCAAGAAGAAGCATTCATTGGAAAGCAGTCTCCTAAGAATCGAGCATTTACTCGAAGAACATTACCTATTGTTGGTAGATTTTCTTCCCATGTCTCATTGGTCATATTCCATCGTACGATTGTACCTTCGTCCGAACTACCCCATCCAGAGGTTTGTCTAACTCCAATCCATAGTTGTTCACCAACAACTCCTATGCCGCTGACAACTCCACTGTATCCTCCAGCTTGGCTTCCTGAATCGAGTGA
>PVBE010624610.1_pt1 | contig 11369 bp, 7 predicted proteins | sample 1631181 | NCBI WGS metagenome assembly PVBE01 (sample SAMN08397723, study PRJNA350692) | Marine metagenome, whole genome shotgun sequencing project. | isolation source: water | place: Pacific Ocean | collected 2012-04 | reverse complement strand
CGTTGCCACGAGCATAAGGGCGACCCGATCGGTCAAGAGCATTACTACAGCCTGCAGTCCATCTTTGCCGCGGTCGACAAGGCGGACCGGGAGTTCGGGGTGTCCCCGGAGACGGAGCGCCAAAAAACCGCTCTTCAGGCGAGCATCAAAACCCTCGGTGAAAAGATTTCCAAAGCAGAGGCTGCCCTCAAGGGCAAGGGCGGGGACCGATTGTCCAAATTGGACAAGGAAATCTCGAAGTTGCAGAAGGAGGGCGGTCAAGTGAGCAAGGGACCAGAACACGGATACCACAGCGCCATTGTCAAGACCCCCGGGGCAAAGAAATGGGTGCAGGTTGACCTGGGGGACAAGCTTGAGTTGCGTAAGGTCGTTCTTCATGCCTCGCATGACAATCACAACGGGATAGGAGCCGGCTTCGGGTTTCCCGTCCGCTTCAAGGTCATCGCCTCAAACCGGGAGGATTTTTCCCGATCGCAAGTTTTGGTCGACCGATCCAAGCAGGACTTCCTCAACCCCGGCCTGCTGCCCGTGGAGTTAACCGTCCGTTCATCCGCCCGCTTCCTCCGTATCGAGGCGACCCGTCTGGCCAAGCGGTCCAACGATTACATCTTTGCCTTGGATGAGCTGCGGGTCCTGGACGAAGAGGGGCTTAACTTGGCCGAAAAAAAGAAGGTCATCGCGCTGGACAGCATCGAGGCTCCGAACCGTTGGACCAAGGCGAACCTGACTGACGGGAAGTGGGCCAAGAGCAAGAGCCCCGCCAACGACGGAAGACTCGCCGAGTTGCGCAAGGAGCGCCAATCCTTTGTCGAATCCCTGCGTTCCTCTGCGGAAAGGGAATCGATGGAGAAGACTAAGGAGGAATTGAAAAAAGCGGAGAAAAAACTGTCGGGGCTTCCCAAGGGCAACATGGTTTATGCGGCCGCCACTCATTTCAAGCCCCGGGGCAACTTCAAGCCGACCAACGGCAAGCCTCGCATGATCCGCGTCCTTCACCGCGGTGAGGTGACGCAACCCAAGGAACCGGTTCGCCCCGGAGTCTTCCCCTTGTTTGGTGACGAGCCTTGGCAGTTTGATTTGCCTGAGGTTCATGACGAGTCGGCCCGACGGGCTGCCTTGGCCGAATGGCTGGTCCGCAAGGATCATCCTCTCACCTGGCGCACGATCGCCAACCGGATCTGGCAATGGCATTTCGGGGCGCCAATCGTCGGTTCACCCAATGATTTTGGCCCGCTCGGACAAGAACCGACTCATCCCGAGTTGCTTGACTGGTTGGCCCTTTCCTTTCGCGAATCCGGCGGGTCCTTCAAGAAGCTCCACAAGCTTATCGTGATGAGCGCAACCTATCGGCAATCCTCCCTTGGGAATTCGGCCAAGGCAAAGGTTGATTCGAACAATCAATTCCTCTGGCGGATGAACCGCAGAAAACTGTCAGCCGAGGAAATCCGCGACTCCGTGCTTGCAGTCAGCGGCAAGCTGAACCTCGAGATGGGCGGTCCGGGTTATTATCTCTTTGCCCTCGAGAAAACCTCGCATTCTCCGCATTACGAGTATCACAAGTTCAACCCGGAGGACGCCAAGAGTCATAGGCGTTCCGTTTACCGTTTCATCGTCCGTTCGCAACCGAACCCGTTCATGACGACCCTGGACTGCGCCGACTCTTCGCAGAGTACGCCCAAGCGCAACGAGACCCTGACCGCTCTCCAGGCACTTAGCCTGCTCAATAACAAGTTCAGCTTGTCCATGGCCCGTCACTTTGCATCCCGCTTGGAGAAGGAGGCCAAAGATATGCCTTCGCAGGTCCGCTTGGGTCATAAGCTGGTGACGGGTCGCTATCCCGATGCAAACGAGCTCGATTTGCTCGTTTCCTACGGGGGCAAGCATGGCCTGCAAAACCTTTGCCGGGCCCTCTTTAACCTTTCGGAATTTTCCTACCTCGACTGATATGAACGCGTTGGCCAGCAGAAGGGATTTTCTCAAACAGGGGAGCATCGGGGGGATGGCTCTTGCTTCCATGCTCGCCCGAGAACCCCTTCAGGGTGCGGTTGTCCCTTCGTCCGATCTTCATCATCCACCCCGTGCAAAACGGGTCATACAGTTGTTCATGGCAGGGGCGGCCAGTCACTTGGATATGTTTGATTTCAAGCCTGAACTCGTCAAGCGCCATGGGGAGAAATCGGATTTCGGTGAGCATGTCGAAGCCTTCCAGAACGGGCTCGGCCCGTGGATGAAGTCCCCTTTCGAATTCAAGCGTCATGGCGCCTGTGGCAAGCTCATGAGCGAGATCGTGGAACCGCTTGGCGAAGTGGTGGACGATATATCCTTCATTCACAACTTGGTGGGCAAGTCGGGCGTTCACAGTCAGGCAACCTATCTGCAGGCCACCGGTTTTCAGTTTCCCGGTTTTCCGGGAGCGGGTTCCTGGGTGAGTTATGGCCTGGGTTCGGAGAACGAGGATTTACCGTCCTTCGTGGTTCTTCCCGACCACCGTGGATTCGCTTCCAACGGACCCAAGAATTGGGGCTCGGCCTTTTTGCCTACCCATACTCAGGGCACGACCATTTTCCCCCAGCGGACCAACCCGATCGAGGACCTGCACCCCCATGCCGATTACGTAACGGACGAGAGCCATGGGGAGGGGATCGATCTGGTCAACCGGCTTAACCGCATGCACCAGCGTTCCAGGCCCATGGATCCGCGCCTCGATTCGAGGATACGAAGTTACGAACTGGCGGCCAAGCTCCAGCTTTCCGCCACCCGGGCTCTTGATCTTTCCGAGGAGCCTGCTTACGTCCACAAAATGTACGGGTTGGAAAATGCGGGTAAGAAATATCCCAAGGACATCAACCCGGAGGAAGAGACCGAATACTTCGGGAGGAAGTGTTTGATTGCCCGCCGTCTGATCGAGAGGGGCGTGCGCTTCGTTCAAATCTGGAGCGGAAACGATAACAGTTTTCCAAGGCGCAATTGGGATAGCCACGAGGACATGACCCGGGATCATCCTTCTTTGTCTTTGGGCATGGCCCGGGGGACGGCCGCCTTGATCAAGGACTTGAAACAGCGGGGTCTGCTCGAGGATACCATCATTCACTGGACCACCGAGTTCGGGAGGATGCCCAGTAGCCAAAGGGGCAAGGGGCGGGATCACAACCCCTTCGTCTTTACCAATTGGTTAGCCGGGGGTGGTTTCAAGGGCGGGGTTACTCACGGGGAAAGCGACCAATGGGGTTACAAGCCACTCGACCGTAAAAACCCGACCCAAGTCTATGACGTCTACGCCACGATGCTTCACCAACTCGGACTGGACCACGAGCGCCTTTCAGTCCGTCATAACTCGATCGACCGGCGCCTGACCGACGTGCATGGTCACCTGGTCAAGGAAATCATCAGCTGAATCGGGACTCCGTCCGAAGTCTCCTTTTACGGGTTGATTCCAATTGCCCTTCATTTTCCTTTTGCTGAAAGCTCAGGCATTGGTTTAAATAAATTCATGTTTTTGCGCCCGTTGCTTCTCCCTGTGAGCTTACTTTGTCATGGTATGCTACAGGCTGAGGAATTGTCTTTCACCAAAGACATCCGGCCCTTGTTGTCGGACGCCTGTTTCCATTGTCATGGCCCGGATGCTCAAGCTCGCGAGGCGAAGCTTCGCCTCGACGACCGCACGGCCGCTTTCAAGGCGGGCGTGCTCACGAATGGGGAAATGATCGAGCGCCTGCTCAGCGATGACCCCGACGAGAGAATGCCGCCTCCCGATTCCAAGCGGGTTCTTCGTCCGAAGGATCGTGCCAAACTAGTTGAATGGTTGAAGGCGGGAGCGCAGTGGCCGGAAGATGATCGCCATTGGGCCTTCGTTCCTCCCGTGAAACCGGCTCTCCCCGAAGTAAGGAACAAAAGATGGGCCAAGGGAGCGATCGACCGGTTCATTCTCGCGCGTTTGGAGAAGGAAGGGTTGAAGCCTTCTCCGGAGGCAGACAAGCACGTTTTGCTCAGGCGGGTCACGTTCGATCTCACCGGTTTGCCGCCTTCGCCCGAGGAAATCGAAAGTTTTGTCAGCGATCAGTCCGAAGATGCTTATGAAAAGGTTGTGGATCGTCTGCTTTCTTCACCCCATTACGGGGAACAGACCGCATCTTATTGGTTGGACGCCGCCCGCTATGCCGACACCGACGGGTATCAGAACGACCGGATCCGTTACATGTGGGTCTGGCGGGACTGGGTGATCCGGGCCCTGAACGACAACATGCCTTTCGACCGCTTCATCCTCGAGCAAATGGCGGGCGACCTGATTCCCGACCGTACTTTCATGACCCAAGTGGCTTCCGGTTATAACCGCAACCACCGGATCAATTCGGAAGGGGGCTCGATCCCCGACGAATGGATCGTCGAATACGTGGCCGACCGGGTCGAGACCCTCGGAACGACCTTCCTCGGGCTGACCATGAATTGCGCGAGGTGTCACGATCACAAGTACGACGCGGTTTCTCAAAAGGATTTCTACTCCCTGTTTGCCTTCTTCAACGGAATCGACGAGGCGGGTCTTGGTCCCAACAACGGGAACAGTCCTCCTTTCATTCCCGTTCCCAAGAGCTGGCCTGATCTCAAGCCCGGGGAGAACAAGTTCGTGGTGCCTGCAAAGATGAAGATCAAGGTCGTGCAGACCTCCGTTCCCCGTCCCCAGCCTGGCGGGGCAAACACGGTCATGGTGATGCATGAACTCACCAAGCCTCGGCCGACGTACGTTTTGGAACGAGGGCAATACGAACGCCCCGACAAATCCCAACAACTGCAGCCCGCCGTTCCCGAGGTCATTGGGGGTTGGAAAAAGGATTGGCCGGTCAACCGCATCGGTTTGGCCAAGTGGCTGACCGATCCCTCTCATCCGCTGACTGCCCGGGTAACCGTAAACCGGCTTTGGCAAAGATTATTCGGATTGGGCTTGGTCAAGTCTTCGGAAAATTTCGGAGTTCAGGGAGAGCATCCGAGTCATCCCGAATTACTCGATTGGCTGGCCACCGAATTCATCGGAGGGGGATGGGATCTCAAGGCAACCTACAAGATGCTCGTCACTTCCGCAGCCTACCGTCAATCCTCGGTGGGTCATTCGGATTCGGATCCCGAGAACCGGCTCTTGTCCAGAGGACCCAGGCGTCGCCTGCCGGCCTATGCCATTCGGGACTCCGCCTTGGTCTCGTCCGGCTTGCTGGTGCCCGAGATCGGCGGTCCTTCGGTTCGTCCCTACATGCCGCCCCGCATATGGAGATCGATTTCCAACAACACTTATAAGCAGGACAAGGGGGACAAGCTTTACCGGCGCAGCCTTTACACCTATTGGCGTCGAACCATTCCGCCCCCCACCATGCTCACCTTCAACGCCGCCGAGCGCGAAGTATGCATCGTGCGCAAGGACCAGACCATTACCCCTTTGCAAGCCCTTACCCTGATGAACAACGTCACGTTTGTAGAGTCTGCTCGCCACCTGGCCGAGCGGATCATGACTCAGGAAGGCATGACAAGTGAGGATGAACGCATCACCTATGCTTTCAAGGCGATCCTGAGCCGTCCGCCCTCGAGTAGGGAGCTCGCCCTCCTGAAGGATGATTTTATACATCATGAAGAAATCTTCTCCAAAAACCCGCAAGCCGTCGGGCAATTGCTCAAGGTAGGCGAGAAACCCAATGATCCAAAGCTTCCTTCGGCTGCCTTGGCGGCTTATGCCATGGTGGCATCCACCATCCTTAACCTCGACGAGGCCATTTCCCTGAATTGAAACCATGAATTTCACACAAGCCTTGACCCACGCTTATTCCCGGCGCGCCTTTCTGGAAAAAACGACCCTTGGATTGGGTTCCATTGCCTTGGCCGGGTTGTTGCGGGCGGAAGATGACAAGTTGCGTCCACGCAATGCGGTGGGGGGCTTTGCCGATATGCCCCACCATCAACCCAAGGTTAAGCGGGTAATCTATCTTTTCCAGTCGGGCGGGCCGTCCCAGCATGACCTGTTCGACTACAAGCCCAAGTTGCATGAGGAGTTCGGCAAGGAGGTGCCCAAGTCGGTCTATCCCGACGAGCGCAAGACCACCATGACTTCCGGTCAGGCAAGCTTTCCGGTCGCTCCCACTGCATTGAAATTCAAAAGGCATGGGAGCGGAGGGATTGAGCTCGGAGAAACCATGCCTCACCTCGCCAAGGTGGCGGATGACATTTGCGTGATCAAGTCCATGCATGGAGAGGCCATTAACCATGATCCGGCCGCGACCTGTTTTCAAACCGGTTCGGTCATTCCAGGGCGTCCAAGCATCGGTTCCTGGGTCAGTTACGGTCTTGGTTCGGATAATTCCGATCTTCCCGCCTACGTAGCCCTGACCTCCAACGGTACGGGCAAAACGGGCCAACCTTTGTACGACAGACTGTGGGGTTCGGGTTTTCTTCCCGGCCGTTTCCAAGGGGTCAAGTTCCGCGGCCAGGGTGACCCGATACTTGATCTTTACGACCCTGCGGGGGTTACCCGTTCCCAGCGCCGCCGGATGCTCGATACCTTGGGCAAGCTAAACCAAACCCAAGCCGATCACTATGCCGATCCTGACATCCGTACCCGGATCGCCCAGTACGAGTTGGCCTACCGTATGCAGACCAGCGTACCCGATTTGATCGATTTTACGAGCGAGTCCAAAAGCGTCGTCGATTCCTATGGTCCGGAAGTCCGAAAGGTAGGCAAGTACGCCTACAATTGCCTGCTCGCCCGCCGCCTGGCGGAACGGGGCGTGCGCTTCATCCAACTTTTCCATCGGGGATGGGATGCTCATGGAGGAGCCCCCGGTAACGTCCGCCGGCAGTGTAAGGACACCGATCAACCCACCGCTGCTCTTCTCGCCGATCTTAAGCAACGGGGCATGCTTGAAGACACGCTTGTGGTCTGGGGGGGCGAATTCGGCCGTACGGTTTATTGCCAGGGCAAATTGACTCGTACCAATTACGGGCGCGATCATCACCCCAATTGCTTTACCTACTGGTTGGCCGGCGGCGGGGTAAAGGCCGGTTTCAGTTATGGTCAGACCGATGACTACAGCGTGAACGTCGTGGAAAACCCCGTCCACGTCCATGACTTGCAAGCCACCATTCTTCATTTGCTCGGAATCGATCATGAGCAATTGACTTACCGCTATCAAGGTCGCTACTTTCGATTGACCGACGTGCACGGCAAAGTAGTCCGTGACATTCTCACTTAGTACGCTTTTTCTTAATTCCAACTCCAAACCAGATGAAAAATCACCGAAAATCATACCTCGCCGCCTTACTTGTCCTTTGTCCGTTTTTCCTGTCCGCAGGCAAACCGGTTTCCCTCTTCAACGGGAAGGATCTGACCGGATGGAAGGGTGGAAACTACATAGTGGAGGACGGGGCAATCGTTTGCAAGGGAGCGAACCTCGTGACCGAAAAGCAGTATACCAACTACGTCTTTGAATTCGAATTTCTTCTCCCTCCCGGTGGAAACAATGGCCTCGGCATTCACTATCCGGGATCGGGCGGACCTTCCGGGGCCGGAATGGAACTGCAGATTTTGGACAACAAGCATCCCAAGTACTCCAAGCTGGTCGACTCCCAATACCACGGATCACTTTACAAACTGAAGGCTGCCAAGCGCGGACATCTCAAGCCTGCGGGCGAGTGGAACCGTCAGAAGGTCACGGTGAACGGACCGAGCGTAAAAGTCGTCCTCAACGGGGTGGAGATTCTCGATGCCAACTTGGACGAGATCAACAAAGAGAAGCCCAAGCACAAGGGCGCCAAGCGCCGGAGCGGACACCTTTGCTTTTGCGGGCACGGAGCCCCGGTCAAGTTCAAGAACATAACTATCCTCGAGCTGCCCGAGAGCAAATAGTCCGGAGCATTCTCGCTCAGCCTGCAGTTTTTAACTCCAAAACGCTCCCTAACCCCATAACAATCAGATGAAAAATTACCGAATGTCACTCTTCGCAGCTTTGCTCGCAATATGTCCCCTCTTACTGTCGGCGGGCAAACCGGTTTCCCTCTTCAACGGGAAAGACCTGGCCGGCTGGAAGAAGGGCAACTATGTTGTGGAAGACGGAGTGCTGGTCTGCAAAGGCGGAAACTTGGTCACGGAAAAGGAATATTCAAATTATGTCTTCGAGTTTGAATTTCTTCTCCCACCGGGCGGAAACAATGGGTTGGGCGTTCACTATACGGGCAAGGGCGATGCCGCTTACACCGGAATGGAACTACAGATCCTGGACAACTCACATGAGCGCTATGCCAAACTCAAGGAATATCAATACCATGGCTCGTTATACACTTTGAAGGCGGCCAAGCGCGGACATCTCAAGCCAGTTGGCGAGTGGAACCGTCAAAAGGTCACGGTGAACGGACCGAGCGTAAAAGTCGTCCTCAACGGGGTGGAAATTCTCGATGCCAACTTGGACGAAATCAATAAGGAGAAGCCCAATCACAAGGGTGCCAAGCGCCGGAGCGGGCACCTTTGCTTTTGCGGGCACGGGGCACCGGTCAAGTTCAAGAACATTACCATTCTCGAGCTGCCCGAGAGCAAATAGTCCGCTTGACCTTCCGTTTGCCTGGAGGCGATCCTTTACCCGGAGTTCTTGGCTACGTAGACGGCACCCTTGGAGGTGTCCTCGGTGATGGGGTTGTCAAACTCGATGGTATGACCTTCGGACCACCCGAAGACTTTTTCGAGACGTTCGCTAAAGGATGACTCCGGTTCTCCGTCCGCCCAAAGAGCGAATACCCCACCGGGTTTCAAGTGCCGGGCGAGTTCCTTCAATCCCTCCTCGGTGTAGAACCGGACGTTCGTCTGGTGCAAAACGTTGGTCGGCGTATGATCGATGTCCAGCAGGATGGCATCGTGTTTCCCGTCTGGGTTTTCCGGATCGAAACTATTCTCAACGTCTTGGGAGAGAGCGAAAAAGTCGGCATGGGTCAACCGGCACCGCTGATCACCCGTCAAGGTTTCTCCCAAGGGGACCAATCCCTTTTGGTGCCATTCGATCACAGGAGCGAGGTACTCAATGACGACGAGTGAGCTCACGCGCGCATCCTCAAGGGCGGCCGCTGCGGTGTAGCCCAACCCGAGCCCGCCAACCACGACGTCCAGGTCATCCTTCTCCAATGCCCCGAGACCGAGTTTGGACAACTGACGCTCGGCCTCATGAAACAAACTGGACATCAGGAATTCCTCTCCCAACTTGACTTCATAGACGTCGAGTTCCCCCAACTTGGGAATTCTGCGTCTGCGCAACGCGAGCTCCCCGATGGGGGTGATCTGAAAATCAAGTTCTTCGAAGATCAAAAATCGGGGTCTTTCCTGAATGAGGGGGAATAAGGTCTCACTTCTTTTTCCCCCAGCGCTTTTCCCAGATGGCGGCCATCCGGGTTACCCGGTCGGGCTCCTGCTTGGCGAGGTTCTTGGTCTCGGTACGATCCTTGGCCAAGTGGTAAAGAGCCCAGGGACGCCTGCCTTCGCGAACGATCTTGTATTCGCCCTTTACGATGGCGTGGGTCCCGCTGTGGTTGAAGACGTAAGCATGGTCGCGATCAACGGTTTTACCCTTGAGGACCGGAACGAGGGAAAGGCTTTCGTGGGGCTTGGTTTCCTCACCGTTGAATTCCTTCGGATACTTGGCGCCCGCAAGCTCCAGGCAGGTAGCCATTAGGTCGACCACGTGACCGCGCTGCTTGGAGATGCTGCCTGGCTTGGTCTTGAGTCCGGCCGGCCAATGAGCGATGGCGGGTGTGCAGGCTCCTCCGTTGTGGACGTTGGACTTGTAACGGCGCATGGGGGTGTTCTGAGCGTTTGCCCAGTTGTGTCCCACGCTCCCGTAGGTCATGGGTCCGCCCATAGGGACGTCGAATTTGTCACCCACGGCGATGGTTTTCCCCGCTTTCTTGGCTTTGGCCAGAATGTTGTTGGCCGTATTCCATCCGTTGCCACCGAGGTGCTCGGGGCATGCTCCGTTGTCGTGGAAATAGATTATGAACGTGTTGTCCAGTTGCTTGGTCTTTTCAAGGGCTTGGACGATCGTTCCCACTGCCTGGTCCATGTGATCGACCATCGCTGCGTAGATCGCCATGTTCCGGATGCGCCAAGGCTTGTGGTCTATGTTCTCCCATGGCTTGACCCGGTCTTCCCGGGAGGGAAGGGGCCAGCGCTCCTTGTCGATGATTCCCATCTCGAGCATGCGGGCATATCTTTCCTTGCGCAGTTTCTCCCATCCGCCCTCATAGGTTTTGATATACTTTTGGATGGATTTCTCGGGGGCATGGATGGGCCAATGGGCAGCGGTGAAGGCGACGTATTGAAAGAACGGTTTGTCGGATTTCGCGAATTCCCCGATTTGCCTGCTCGCTTCGGTTCCGATGCGGTCGGTGTAGTAGTAATCCTCCTCGTCCACCTCGGTAAACTCCGTGTTCCTGGCTAGCGTGTAGGGATCGAAGAAGGAACCGGCTCCCGTCATGGTTCCGTAAAAATCATCGAACCCGCGCTGGATGGGTCCGTCCTTTTTAGGGTTTTTTCCCAAGTGCCATTTCCCGACCATTCCGGTCTGGTAGCCTGCAGGCTTGAGAAGTTCGGCAATGGTCACCTGACCGGTGCCCAGACCATTGCTGTATATACCGCTCATCAAGGTGGCCCGGGTGGGCCAGCAGCGTGCGGTGTTGTAGAACTCCGTGAAGCGCAGCCCGTTCTTGGCGAGTTTGTCCAAGTTGGGGGTATCGATTTCACCCCCGAAACATCCGAGGTCCGAGAACCCCATGTCATCGGTGAGGATGACGATGACGTTGGGACGATCCGCTTTTTCAGCCGACAGGGTTAAGCCGAGGAAGAGAGCAAATGAGGTGAGGTACTTCATGGGGATCTAGCTTGGTTGTCTTTAGCGTGGGAGTTTCCGGTCGTAGAACTGTTCGTTCTTGGGCCTGCGGATCGGGATCGAGAGACCGCCCGAGGAATCCAGTTCGTCGAAGAGCTTTTCCCTGAGCTCGAGGATGCGCTCGCGGTAGGCCGGGACCCGGATCAGGTTGTGGCGCTCATGGGGATCGGATTTCAGGTCATAGAAGCCGTTCCTGTCCCATACCCCGTGGTAGAAGACGTACTTTTCGCTGTCCGTCCGAATCGCGAAAGTCGTGGGGGTGGCGGGAAAGTTCCATTCCCAATGGTATTCGTAAACGAAGTGTTCCCTCCATTTTTTCTTGTTCTTTTGCCCCTTGAGCAGGGGAAGAAGAGATTGACCGTCCATCTTGGGCTTCTTGGGAAGGTCCACCCCGGCATATTCCAAAATGGTGGGGGCAAGGTCGACGTTGAGGGCCATCTTTTCGACCCGAGTACCTGCCTTGATTAGTTT
>PVBE011503029.1_pt1 | contig 11370 bp, 10 predicted proteins | sample 1631181 | NCBI WGS metagenome assembly PVBE01 (sample SAMN08397723, study PRJNA350692) | Marine metagenome, whole genome shotgun sequencing project. | isolation source: water | place: Pacific Ocean | collected 2012-04 | reverse complement strand
CGTCTATCTCAATAGCTTTGTTGAAATCATTCACAGCCTGCGCCAACTGGCCCAACTCGCGATAGATACGCCCCTCAGGTAATAGGTCTCGGCAGCATCACCGGGAGTTTCAATGGCCGCGTTCAAGTCCTCCAATGCTCGTTCAGATTGGCCCAGCTGGTAATAGACCAACCCCCTTTCCACCAGAGCAACGCCAAATGCAGGGTCGAGCAGGATCGCTTGATCCAGACTTGCCAGAGCCTCCTGAAATCGCCCCAACTGGCGTAGCGCGATGCCCTGAAGTTTCAAACTCTCTTGGGTAAAACCGGAATCCAACTCCGTTACAATCAGTAACTTCTCCAACGTGACCAGAGCGGCCTCCGGTTGGTTCAGCCGGATCAGGTCCTCTGCCAGTTCGTTTAGAAAGACCCGGCTATTCGGGACCATGCCCACAACTGCCTTACGAAGCTCCAAGGCTTCCGCCAACAGCTCCTGGTCTCCCGTTTGGAGACCTAAGTCCATTGCTGATACAGCCAAGGCCCGTCTTGCCCTGAAGTCATAAGGCCGCTGGTCTACCCACTTCTGGTTGATCTGATACGCCCGTTGTGACTAACAAAATCGCACCGTCTGGGCGTCATCTGAAGCAGGACAACCTTCTATAACGACTCCATCTGGACTTGATTGCAACACTTGAGACCAACGGTTGTAATAGATTGGAACGTCCGGTGAGATGCCGATTGAATCGCTGATGGATGACATAGCGTGATCAAATGAGCCCTGATCGAACTGGTAGGCCGCTTCGTCCAGAATCAAAGCAGAACGGACGTAATCGACGTTCTTAGTCCAGGTCACAAAGGCCAGCGCCGCGATCAGCCCAACAGCCAGAGCCCATCTCAACGGTGCCCATGCCATGACCTGGGAGCCGTCCATTCCTGGGGACCGAGATTGTCTCCCGCCAACCGCTTGCTGATTGGCGGGTTCTGCTTTATTCACACCCAAGAAAATCGCTGGCAACGCCACAAATATCGCCAGCAACACCCAGAAGATCAACAGATCTGAAACCCGGGACACGCCAACCATCTGCTCTAGAAACCGGCCCGCCAGAATAGCCAGCAGTCCGGCCAGCACCAATCCATGAACCACGGTCAGGCCGGCTCTCTGTCGCAGCCAGAAATAGACCCCCAGACCGAACGCGGCAATGAAAATGCCCACCGAAGCAAGCAGCCCCACAAACCCAGTTTCCACAGCCTGGTGCAGGAAGAAGTTGTGGGCGTGGCCGACCTCCTGAGGCAATAAGCTCGCCGCTGTTCGTGCCGGACTCACCAACAGATAAGTCGAGCGAAATTGGTCTGGCCCGTATCCGATGATGGGCCGCAAAGACGACAGACTTAGCTGTTCGAAATCGAACCATGGACGGTCAACCACCATTTCCCAGGTGGTGTCCCAAATCTCCTTGCGCCCGGCAAATCCCCCGCTGGAAATCTCACCGCCGACAGAAAAGATCAGTTCACTGGTATCTGAAGGGTCCAATGACCTGCTCGCCGATTGTTCTTCTGCCGCATCATCGGCGATTGACTGGAGCGGCGAAACCAGCACAGCTACAGTTACTGCCTGGCCAATCCCCAACACCAGCCCCGCTCTACCAACTGTTCGCCAGCCGACAAAGACCACCAACAAAACAAGAAATGTGATCAGGGTAGCCAGCGTGCCTATCCATGGCCCTCGACTGGCAATGAACACCAGTCCAAGTAACTGAACGCTCAACGCGACCACACCAACTGTCGCCTTGACAGCAAAGCCGGTTGCGGCCACGTTCCCAAGCAGATATCTGGTTGCCGCCATGACGGTCACGGGGATGGTCATCAGCAGGACAGCCCCGGCGAAGATCGTCCCGCCGAATGTTGCGGTGGAACGGTTGTGCCCCAATGGCTCCATCAGGTCCAAGAAGTCCCAACCGTAGTGCTGGAAGACAGCGTAAAGACCCGAAAGAAAACCCATCACGACGATAGCCCCAACCAGCCGCCACAGTTGGTTCTCGGTCTTGATATGGGTTGCTATCGCGGCAAATACCAGACCGAACGACACGGTGGTGTAGGCGCTGTAACTATCCTGACCAGGGACGTCACCCCACAGACTCACGACAGGGGAAGTGGAGAGGGCGGTGCTAAGCAGCAAACTGGCGAAGAAGAAGATTACGGCGGCGGTCAACCAGCGCACCGGCTGAGCGCCCAGCCACTCTGCCAACCCCTGATGCCAGGTGAGCGGTCTGGCCATCCAACGCGGGAAACTCGGCTTTGCTCCCCCGGAACGCAGGGCCCACTCCAGCAGCCAGAGCATTGCGATGAGCCCGGCGCCCGTCCGCAAAACGGCAATCTTTGGCAGCTCATACGAGCCTATCACTGACGACCATTCACCATAGGAGCGGGCCAGGAACACCAGGGGCGCCAACACTATCAAGACCAGCCAGAGGGACTCCATTGCCAGGTTGATCCAAACTAACTGGCGCTCAGTGTCTCCGGCGAACCGCGCTATTCTCCTATCGGCGTTCATAATCCCGTCACCGAAGTCGAAAATGCCGGAATTTGCATCCCAAGCAACGAATTTATTTCCACAGAACCTACTTGCGAGGGTGGTTCGCTAGGTGATCGTCGGCTATCTCATTGAACGTTTTGAACTGGACTCCGTCGTGAGAAAGGATATACGCCGCCAGCCGCTCCAGCATCAACAGAACCTGGGGGCGGCCACTCACGTCGGGATGGATCGTGATCGGAAAAACCGCCTCGTCATACTCTCGATAGACAAAGTCGAATTGATCGCGCCACATCTGCTCTATGTCTCGGGGATTGGTGAAACCGTGACTGTTGGGCGCGTTCTTGATGAACATCATCGGGGGCAGGTCATCCAGATACCAGTTGGCCGGTATCTCCACCAGGTCGGTCTCTTCGCCGCGAACCAAAGCGTGCATCCAGTGCTCTGCTGGCTTGGAATAATCGATCTTGGTCCAGCGATCACCTTTCCTCACGTAATAGCACTCAAAATCGCGGTGCATCAGGCTATGGTCATACTTGATCCCGTGCTTTTGCAGCAGTTCGTTGGTGATGTGACTGAACTCCCACCACGGGGCCACGTATCCGGTGGGCCACTTACCGGAAACTGCGGTGATCAGGTCGATACACTTGACCAGGACTGCCTCTTCCTGCTTCGCAGACATGGCGATGGGATTCTCATGGGAGTAGCCATGCATGCCGATCTCATGGCCGCCGTCGACGATCATCTGACACTCGGTCGGGAAGGTCTCAATGGAATGGCCTGGCACGAACCAAGTTGTCTTGATGCCCAGCCGGTCAAATAATTTCAGCAGACGCGGAGTGCCCACCTCACCGGCGAACATGCCCCGGGATATATCGTCAGGTGAGTCTTCACCTCCGTAGGACCCCAACCACCCGCAAACGGCGTCCAGGTCAACGCCAAACGCACAGGAAATCTTCTTATCAGCCACAGTAATGCCCTCCATGTCCTGAAATATTCAACCAACGCCGCTAGAGTATACAGACCCGAGTTAAGAACGCCTTCTACTTGGCTCCAGACTCCCATGTAATCAACAGTTCACGCATGTCGGTGCGCCATAGCGGGACAAACCCAGCGTCACTCGGAGCAAACAGCACATCAAGATTCGACTCGATAATTGGCCGTGCCCGGTCCCTATCCTCCGGTTTCACAACCCGGTCGTCCAGGATTAGCTGTACGGCTTCTTCTTGGGTTTGCGGACGTTGGTTCTCCCACCATGGCAACTCCGGCATCACGTGAACGTCGGGAAGTATGCCCATGTCCCACAGCACAGCCAAAAGTTCTTGCTGGCCGGGCAGTATCTTCTGCTCTTCACCGTAGATCAGTTTAAAGAGCTTGGCGCGGCGATTGGGCGGGGGCTCGCTCCAGATGGTTATCATGATCCGACGAGCCTCTGCGACCTCAAGCTGGTGGATGAAACCGACTATGTCGCTCACGAAGTAAGTAACGTCCGAGGTGAAAGCTACGTCTCCCCGCGGATTATCCGCCTCAGCCAAAGACGACCCGATGAGTTGGGCGTTTTCTATGCCCGCTTCAAGAGCCGACGTCCCAAACTCGGCAGCCATCCCCGGCGACGGCTCGATATTGATTACCCCACGGCACCGGAGGGCTAACGGAAGGCATACCCGGCCGGGCCCCGCCGCCCACATCTACCAACGTGTCTTCTCGGCGGACGTACGACGCGATGATGGCTAGGTTCTGGTCCAGCTCCCGACGGGGATCAAACCGAAACTGCCGCGCTGCCTCCCTACCCCACGGGTCACCCGATGGTGAAGGCTCATAGATCCGAGCGTTCTGGGCCTGTACCGCTTCCAAACGCTCGGCATATATCTCAGATGGCGAGGCCATAGTTGACTAATTGGGCGCTTGAAGCATGGGCCAGAACTTGTGGGCCGACTTACCCATCATCCACTCCAAGTCGTCATCAGATATCCAGGCCAGTGCGGTTTTGCCCAACGTCACCTGCCCTATGTAGCCGCCATCCCGCGAGGATGGGAAATTGGAACCCCACATCATCCGTTGGGGAGTGAAAGCCTCAATGACGCGCCTGAAAAGGTCTTTTTCGGCATCGTTCAGGTCGGCGTAGGGACCGAGGCTGGTGCTGGAATAACGGAGGTGGGCATTTGGCAGTTTAGCCATCGCCTCTAGAGCCTCGGTCATGCCAGTCTTGTCATCAGCGCCGCTCCAGCCGGCAAAATGGTCCGGCGCGAAAAGGACGTTGGGATGCCGCCCAGCGATGTTCGTCATGCGGTTCACTCGGTCCGGCTGGCCGCCGCCGCCAATGGATATGGGCACGTTAAGTTCTTCTGCACGCGTCCAAATGGCGTCGCAGCTAGGATCATCGGCATCGGCCTGAGTCTGAAGGCGCACTCCGAGCATGCCGTGCTCATTCACCCAGTAAGAAAGCTTATCGGCGGCATCAGATGCTGCGGGGTCTAGGATTCCCACAGACACGGTTCGGGGTGCATACAACTTGGCGCTGTCGCACTGGTAGATGTTATCCAGACCGTAGGTGGCATTGGGCTGCACCAGCGTGGCACATTCCACTCCGGCTGCATCCATCTCCGCAATCAAGTCTTCAACATCGTTGCTGACCTCAGTGGACCAGCCCCTGGCGCCGGGGTCGAGGGGATGCTTGGTCTTATCACTGCTGACCACGTGAGTATGCGTATCGATAATCATGAAAAAACTCCTGGGGGAAATTTACCGCACAGCCTACCACGCCTGTTCCCATGAGGGAACTCGGAGTGTGAGCGTCCAATCCGTCATTCTCGCGAACGCGGGAATCCTGGAAATTCTGCAGGATAGGCGTTGGCTGACGAAGGCAACCTGGATTCCAGCCTTCGCTGGAAAAACGGGTGGGTAGATTACCCGACGAAACACACCAACCGTTCGTCCTGAGCCCCGTCGAAGGGCCCGCATCAGTCATTTTCGAGGTAGGACTTGGTCTTGGCCAACTGGTGGTTCGACAGGCTCACCATGAGCGGAGAAGAGGCATGCTTACCCAGTGAATGCCTTTAGCAACTAACTAGCGCGGTTACGCACCGGCCAGGTAGGCAAACTTGTCGTTTGCCGGACTCTGGATGCGGTGGTGCTCGATGAACGATGCAGCGTTCTCAGCAACCTGCTCGCCGTCGAGGTCGGCCACCAGCGCCAGTGCCATATCGATCCCCGCTGATACTCCAGCAGAGGTGATGATGCCCTTTCCGGTACTCTTGTCCACCAGATCCACCCAGCGGGGCGTCAGGTCCCAGGCGACATTCTCTCCCAAGGTTTCTATCCAGGCCCACGCCGTCTTGTTGCTGGTAGCCGCCCTATTTTGAAGGATGCCGGTCTGGGACAGTAGGGCGGCGCCGGTGCAGACTGAGGCTACAACGTCGGCCCGGGCACAAGCATCTGACAACGAGTCGACAAACCCCTGGTCGGCGACCAAGGCCCTGGTTCCACCGCCGCCGGGCACCAGCAAGATATCAAAATCAAACTGGTCATTGATTCCGTGCTCTGCCATCACCACCGGACCCGCACCGCCTGGCCCAGTGGCCACCGTGCCTTTTTCTCGACCGACAAAGATCACTTTGTAGAGGGGTTTGGTGGCGTCCGGTTTGGTGCCGTCCTCGTCCCGAGGAGTGCAGGACGAATTGAAAACCTGCACCGGACCAAACAAATCCAAAGGGGCCATGCCCTCAAAGATCAAAGCAGCGACGGTTCTCATGGGTGATACCTCATGGGTTATATCAGGCTGAAGTCAACCGAGGAAAGAAGCTTATCACGTCACTGGACGAGTCACTCAGGGAAGCCAACCGTTCGCCCCTTAGGCTTCTGGCCGTCTGCAATCAGCACACTCCGAAGCATCACGCCCACACGACCCACGAACTGCTCAATGGTCCACCCGCGCTCCAACACCAGGTTCTCGTAGGTGTGCAGCGAGAGGACGCCCCAGGCAAAGTCGGTCGCTTCGTCGACACTCCAACCTTCAGCCAGACTCCCCTCTTCTTCGAGCCGCTCCATCAACCGCCTGACGTTGGCACGACGATAGGCCATCCGGTCTTGCCAAACCGCTTCGACGGCTTCGTCGGACTTTCGGGCGGAGTAGACAACCCGCATGGCATCGTAGATTTGCGGTTCGATGACCCCGTAGGCTTCAACGCCGAGATTGAGGGCTTCCACCGCCGTCGCCGCTTCCATCCCTTGCCGTATGAACTCGGGGACGTTGATCAGCTCGTCGGAGTATTGGGCCATGGTCACGACCAATTCCGACTTTGATTTGAAGTGCAGGTAAAGCGCCTGACGCGAGATACCCGCAGCCCGCGCGACTTCTTCCATACCGACGCCGTAGTAGCCCTTATCCACGAACAATTTAAGTGCCGCATCGAGGATATTTAGCCGTGTTTGATCTCTTCTACTTGACATGGTATCAATTAAAATATAGTTTGCTTGACACTTTGTAAACTTTTACGCATGCGCAGATGCATATGTGCCGAGCAATGAGGATAAACATTGATGGATAGCCGTAATAGTACTGGGAACTTACTGGGAATCCTAGCCCTGTGTGGCATTGCCGGGCCGATAATCTTCGCCGTCTTGGTCACCATCGGCGGATTTATCTATGATGATTACAGCCACGCTTCCCAGGCGGTGAGCGAACTGGGCGGGGTGGACGCCGAACATGCCTGGCTACAGCGAGTCAATTTCTTCATCATCGGATTTGCGTTCATCGCCCTTGCCATCGGCCTGCATCGCGGTATCAATGATGAGAACCGGTCGATCAAAGCCCCGGCGCTAATCTTCATCTTCGGAGTTTCTGCTGGAATAGCTAACGGCATCTTCCCCTGCGATTCCGGATGCGACGGCTCAGACTTCAACGGATTCATGCACAACCTGACCGGATTGTTCGGGTTCGCGTGCGCCATCGTCAGCGTGTTTGTCATCTCACGAAGGCTGAAGGGAGACCCAGACTGGAACTCCGTGTTTACCTACTCACGGGTCTTCAGGTTCTTGGTCCTTGGGGGGTTCTTTCGTGGTTCATCATCTCCAAAGTGATAGGAAATGAGGATGTGAATGGGGTTTTCCAGAGGGTGTTCATCGGGGTGTGGTTAGTCTGGGCCGAGATCATGGCCCTCAGACTGTTTGCGCTTTCGCGGGAGTAGGAAGGAGAAAAAGTGGTGGGCCCGGTTGGGATCGAACCAACTACCAGACGGTTATGAGCCGTCTGCTCTACCAGTGAGCTACGGGCCCGAGGAAAGACGAAGGCGCACGGCACTTCGCCATGACTAGCTTAGTCTTGAGGTTTTGGGAGTGTCAAGGAAGGGCGTAAGGGCCTGCCGCCGACTAGACGAGTCCCAGGTTTTGCAGATAGTCCGGGTCCCAGTCAGCCAGCCGTCCGCGCTGTAACGCCTCTTCTTGCGGTATCCGGGGTGTGGCCTCGCCCGTGGTGGGCACGGTGGCTATGACGGCGTCTGAGACAAGTTTCTCGTAGGTGTCCCCGTCCACCCCCAGCAAACCCTGCAGAATGTCCTCATTGTGCTGGCCGAAGGTGGGCGAAGGTCCCTGGATGGCCAACGGGCTGTTGGAGAACTTGTACGGGCGGCCGATGAACATCCTGGAGCCCATCTCACGCTCTTTGGGGTAATCCACCCGCTCCAGGAAACCCCTGCTCTTGAACTGGGGGTCGTAATGGACATCCTTGCTGTTCAGCACTGGCCCCGCCGGAATGCCAACACCCTGCAACGCGTGCATCAGTTCGTACCGGTCAACGCCCGAGGTCCATTCTTTGATGATCTCGTCTATCTTGTCGTGATTCTTCTGCCTGGATAACAGGTCGGCAAAGTCTGGGTCCTCGGCAAGTTCAGGCTTGCTCATCAACTGGCACAGTTCAGCCCAACCCTGATCGTCGCCCACCGATAGGGTGATCCAGCGGTCATCGCCCAAAGCCGGGTAACAACCCTGGGGTGCGCGGTAGGGATGGCGATTCCCCATGCGGCCGCCCTCCCGTCCGTTTACCTGGGCGTCCATGATGTACTCGGACATGAACATGACGCCCGACTGGTACATGCCCAGGTCGGCCCATTGACCCTGGCCGGTCTTGTTGCGGTAGCGCAGGGCCGAGCCGATGGCGAAAAGCGCGGTCCAGGTGGATAGGAAGTCGACGAACGACGCGCCAGCCTTGGCGGGGCCGCCGCCAACATGGCCGGTGATCCAGCAGTGGCCGTGGGTGGCCTCCTGGGTGGTCGCCTGGGCCGGATAGCTGGAGTAGGGTCCGTCACCGTGACCGTAGCCGGTGTTCGAGACCATGATGATGTCGGGTTTGATCTTCTTCATGTTGGGGTAGTCCAGGTCCCAACTGCGCATCACCCGGGGGGTGAAGTTCTCCATGACGACGTCGCTGACCTTGATCAGGTCACGGAAGTAGTCACGTCCTCGGGAGTCGGTCATATCCAGGGTGATGGACTGCTTACCACGGTGAATCAGGTTGTAGGTCGACGGACGGTTCCACCAATCATCGCCCAGGTCATTCTCCGGAAAGGCTCCGGCATAGCCGCCAGTGCGGGTGACATCGGGGCGTCCAGGCCCTTCTACCTTGATCACTTCCGCCCCAAAGTCAGCCAGCAGGCCGCCGGCGTAGGGCAGCGCAAACACGTAGGTGGAGTCGATTATTCGGATGCCTTCCAATGGTAAGCGGGCCATTTTTGTTTCCTTTAGCTTGGTTGGGTATATCGGGGCATGGTCTACGTCGAGAGGTGCCCCCATCCTAACCTTCCCCCTGCGAGGGGGAAGGGACTCTTCTTGTCTTAGATGACGTCTAGCTGTCGTAGGCGGACGAAGTCCTCACGGCTGTATTCCAGGCCGTCTATGTAGATCTCTGCGTTGTGCTGGCCCAGGGTGGGGGCTGCGCGGAGGAACTGGTACGGGGTCAGGCTCAGGTTGAACAGCACCGCTGGCACCTTCACCTTGCCGATCGCCGGGTGTTCGATGTCCCGGTAGAAGTTCCTGGATTCCAACTGCGGGCACTCCAGCAGTTCCGACGGGGTCTGCACCAGACCAAATAGCATCCGGGCCTGGGCTGCCTTGGTGAACAGATCCCATTTGCCCCGTTCTTTGATTGACTCCAGCACCACCTGGTCCAACTCGGCCGTGTTTCTCAGCCGTTGGGCTGGTTCGGCGAACTTGGGCTCCATTAGCTGTGGGTCGCCAAAGAAATCTGCGATGTCGGCCCAGCTGGCCCCGCCACCGGTCTGAACGATGATCCAGCCGTCTTTGCAGGGCATGGGGTGACCAAAGTTACTGCCGGTGGCCGGACGCCTCGGCAGCGTGCCACCCATGAATGGGTACATTGTCTGGGTGGCCATGGCGCTGGAAGCGACGCATTCCGTCACGGAGACATCTATATGCTGACCCTCGCCGATCTCTCCGGCCAAAAACAGGGCCATGGATGTTGAAGCTGCGCCGTTGAGGCCGCCCTCGTACTGGGCCTGGAAGCCGCCGTGCTTCAGCGGTTCTCTGCCTTGCACACCACTGATGCTCATGATCAGGCCCATGGCGTAGTTGACCACTTCCTCGCCCTTGTATTGGGCGTAGGGGCCGGTCTGACCATAGGGCGTGATAGAGGTCATTATCAGGGCCGGGTTTTCTTTGGCGAGGTCTTCATAACTCACGCCCAGGTCGGCCAGATAGCCGGGGCGGTAGGATTCTATGACCACATCCACATGGGGTACCAGCTTTTTGAGGATGTTCCGGCCCGTGACCGTCTCCAAGTTGAGGGTTGCGCCCTTCTTGTTGAGGTTCATCAGGAGGTAGAACAGACTCTTTTCCGGGTGCGGGTCGTCGCCAAAGAATGGGCCCATGCGACGCAGTGACGCACCGGTGGGTGGTTCTACTTTCAGGACGTCGGCGCCGTAGTCGGCCAGGAGCCGACCACAGAAGGACCCGGCGATGTCCTCGCTCAGGTCCAGTACTTTCACACCGTCAAGGGGGCCATGTGCCAAGGGTGTCGGTAACGGAGAGGTCTGGGGCGATTGAGTGGAAGTCACAGTGCTCTCCTTAAGCTTCAATTTCACCGGAACCCATCAACCGGATTCCAGCCAAGCCTGGCCGAAAAGGCCAGCGAACTAGGGCAGTAAATTCGGACGGATTGTAGCCGACACCAGCGGCAGAGGCAATTGCCGGTTAGCCCCCAAAGTTCTTCGACAGTTTCGCGTTGAACTCATCCTGGGTGAAGCTGTGCTGCTGGGTGCCGAGAACCCGCACGGCATAGTGACCAGCCACGTTGCCCATCTGCACCGCGCGTTCGATGGGGAGGTCGGCGATCAATCCCTTGATCAGGCCACCCCGGAATGCGTCACCAGCACCAGTTGGGTCTACCGCATCCTCAGCAGGCACCACCGGGACCGACACCGTGCCAGACGTTGTGATGATGTCACAGCCGTCGCCGCCTTTGGTCACGACGATAGTATCCACGGTCTCGGCAACCTGGTCTCGGGACATGCCGGTGGTGTTGGAGATCAGTTCCATCTCATAGTCGTTACAGACCAACATCTTGGATTGCCTGATGGCCGTCGCCAGCGGTTCCGGCCCCCAAGCCGGTAGGGACTGGCCAGGATCAAAGATCGAGTAGATGCCGCGCTTTTCGTGCTCGGCGGTGTATTCAGCCATGTCTCCCAGATTACCCGGGGCCACGATGGCGAGGCAGTCTTTGGGGTCGACCGATGAGAAATCAAAGCCTGATTGTTGTTTCATGGCACCGGGGTTGAACCCGGTTATCTGGTTGCTTGAAGTATCAGAGGTGATGTAGGCGCCGGCGGTGAGTTCCTCTTCTACGATGCGGAT
>PVBE010572653.1_pt1 | contig 11370 bp, 9 predicted proteins | sample 1631181 | NCBI WGS metagenome assembly PVBE01 (sample SAMN08397723, study PRJNA350692) | Marine metagenome, whole genome shotgun sequencing project. | isolation source: water | place: Pacific Ocean | collected 2012-04 | reverse complement strand
GAGATTCTTCAATCCCACCGTCTTTTCGTTCCCGTTCGCGTACGACGCGCGAACGTGGGGATCACACCCGCGCCGTATCTCGTTCGTCGCGGAGGTGGTCGTCGCGGGAGTGGAGGCGGAGACGCGGGCGATGAATTCGTCCCACCCGCCCGAGGTTATGAAATCTTTCGTCCCTCGGGACGACCCCGTGACGTCGCAGTAGACGAGTCGCAGCGCGCGGAGTTGCGAGACGCCTCGAATGGACATCGCGCGCGTCCTCGCGCGCGCGCGAGGACGCGCGCGAGGGAGAGACGACGTCGGGGACGCCGACCGGCGGTGAGTGCGGGAAAATCGGGAAAGCGTCGGCGCGCCCTCACACCTCGCCACCGCGAGACAACCGAGCGCGAGCGCGCGCGAGTCGACGCGAGATGTCGTCGTCGTCTCTCACCTCGCGCGCGGTGCGCTCACGCGCGTTGACGACGACGCGAGGACGACGAACGCGCGCGGGGACTCGAGACGTCATCGACCGCGTTCGCGTCGACGCGACGCGCGTGAACGTCCCACGAGACGCCCCCGCGGACCCGCTTCGCGCGTTGAAGGGAGTGGAAATCACGCGCGCGATGGACGGCGCGCGCGTCACCGTCCCGGACCTCGTCGACGAGGACGGGACGACGGTGGTGACGTTTCTCAGAAGTTTTGGGTGATTTTTCGCGAGCGAGCGGGCGGTGGAGCTCGCTCGCGAGGCGATCCCACGCTTCGAGCGCGATGGCGTGCGCTTGGTCGTCGTGTCGATCGGTGTCTTGGATCGGGCGCGAGATTTCGCGCGAGAGAACGATTTCCCGATCGAATCGGTGCACGCGGACGAGACGTCGGCGACGTACGCGGCGTTGCGTCTGCGAAAAGGCGCGAGGGAGACGTTTTTAGAGAAATCGACGCCGGAGAGCATCCTGAGACGATGGCGAAAGGACGGGGCGAAGGATTTACTCGGGGTGTTGAGGCGTTGGAAACCGTGGTTGCCGCCGGAGCCGTCGCAGGGGTATCAGCAGGGCGGAACGTTTGTGTTTCGAGACGGCGTCCTGCGGTACGCGTCGTACGACGTCTCGACCGGGAGTCACGCGCCTTTAAAAGAAGTATTCGACGCCGCGGGCGTCACCGAGGCGTGAGAACGGTAACGGTTCGTTCGTCGCATTCGTAGCCGCGCGCGAGGGAAGCGAACGACGCGATGGAGTATCTTTCGTGACGCGTCGTCGGTCAAGCGGCTTCGAGCGCGCGAGGTCCCCGACGACGCCGACTCGATCCTCATCGACGTCGTCTCCCCCTCCCCCCCGCGCGCACCGCTGTAACACCACACCGCGCGCGTCGAAAAGAAACTCTCACGATACATCTCATCCTTCGCCGTATTTATACATTACACCGCGCGCGTTCGCGTCTTCGTCTCGCGCGTCCCGACTCTCACTCCTTCGACGCCTTCATGGACGCCACGCGTTTCATGTACCTGGTCATCGACGACGCGACACCATCATCGTCAGTCCTCGCGCTGATCGACACCTCCGCGCGCGCGTCTCCGCGTCCTCGCGCGTCGTCCGATCGCGCGTTCCCACCGCCGTCATCCTTGCGCTCGATCGCCGTCCCGACCTCGCCTCCCCCTCGCGCGCGTCCTCGGCCTCTCGCGTCGCGCATCGCTCGCACGCACTCCTTGTATTGACACTTCTCGTACACGTGACGCTCGCGTCCACACTTCCACGGCAGGTAGAGGGATCGCCGTCGGCACTCATTCAGAGGAATGAGCAAGTGCGCGCAAAAGTCTCTGTACCCGAGATCGAGCTTGGCGCGTTTCATCTCCTCGCGCGTGGCGATCATCTCGCTCGCGTCGTCGTTCGCCATGACGCGCGGTCGAGTGTCGCGACGCTCGATCGCGCGTGGATGAATGGATGGATGGATGGATGGACCTGGATGGGCAACATGGGCGAAATGGGCGACGCGAGAGGTTGGGCGGGGAAACCTCGAGGGACGGGACGTGATGTACAAGCGGTGTTTGATGTTGAAAAAATGGTTCCTCGAGCGGTGGTGTCGTCATCGTCGTCGTCGGGTGACTTTCATGGGTAAACCGCCGGCGGTGTGAATGGTGGCGCCCATCTCCATGCCGACGTCTTCGGGGTTCTTTTGGAGCTCGAAGTCGAAGTCGCGAAGCGTCATGGTCATGGCGACGGTGGACTCGAGCATGGCGAATTGATCGCCGATGCACTTGCGCGCGCCGGCGCCGAATGGAATGAATGCGTAATCGCTCGCGATCTCGTTCGGGTAGAGACCGGTCAATAAATCGGGGTCGTATCCCGCCCAATCCTTCACGCCGGGGTTGGCGAACGGGCGCTTGAATCGAAACGGATCGAATTCGTCCGGGTTTTCCCAACACTCGGGCGATCGGTGCAGGTTCCACACGCTGATGAAGATGTCCATGCCCTTGATGAGCGTGATCTCTCGATCACCCGCGCCCTTGGGGAGGGTGACGTCCTCTAAACACCGTCGAATGAGAATGGGCGGTTCGGGATAGAGACGCAACGCCTCGGCGACGCACAGGCGCACCGACTCGAGTCGTTGAATATCCTCGTACGTCGGCGCGCGATCGTCGTCCCCGAACACCTCGTCGATGTCCGCCTGAATGCGTTTCATCAATTCAGGTTTTTGCACGAGACAGAATAATCCCCACGTGAGCACCGCCGCCGTCGTCTCGTGTCCGGCGATGAGCATCGTCATCAAATCGTCGCGAAGCTGCGCGTCGGTGACGTCGGCGCCGCGCACGTCCACCAAGAAACGCAACAACGACGGGTCCTTGACTTTACTGTAATCGCGATTTTGCAACTCCTCCAAATCATCCGTGCCCTCGTATTGCTGCGCCTGCGCGATCAATCCATTCAACGTGTCGTTGATGACGGCCATGTTTTGTTTAAACTCGCGCTGTCGAGGGACGATATCCGTGGCGAAGGGCAAATTCCAGTACGGGAAATAAAACGTGCTTCGATGCGCCGCCTCCTGTAAACAGTTGTACACGGCGCTGATGATGGGAGATTCCTTTGTCACCGATCCGAAATCGTAATTGAACACGGCGAGACCGATGATGTCGAGACTGACCGAACAAAATCGTTCCTCCATGTCCACCGTCTCCCCGGCGGCGGCGGCGGCGTCCAAATTCCGAACCAACTCGCCCGAGCAGTGTCCGAACAAACCCACCATGTGATCGAGCCACGCCTTGTGAAATCCCGGCACGAGTTGACGACGACGGTTTTTCCATATCGCGTACGGCGCGGGAATCAACCCTTGGCCCATGATGGGCTCTAAAATCTCCGCCAAGACGCCCTTGTCGAATGAAAACGGCTTCTCCTTGAGCACCTCGCGCACGACGACGGGATCGCTCAGCACCATGAATACCTTGGGCCCGAACGCGAGTTTAAACACGCCACCGTACCGACGAAAGTACGGGTACAGCGCCAAAAATATCGGCCCACCGACCAAGTCGTCGATGACGCCCTCGCACACGGGCGCGTTATCTTTACTCTCGGCGTCCCCGTACGTCTGTAAGATTTGCGTCACCCACAGCGAGACAATGTCTTGGAATTTGAGTTCCTCGGGTTTGAAATCATCGGACGGAATGGTTTCCTCCTCGCGCTCTCGAACCTGGGCGCGCGCGGCGACGCGCGCGCGAGAGAGCGCGATGGGCGCGCGCGCGCGGACCCTCACCGAGCGCGCGCGCGGTGGCGCGGACGCGCGCGAGACCACGCGCGCGCGAGGTGTCACAGCCTCGCGAGCGACGGACGCGGTCGGGGTGAGAACTCCCATCGTTCGGTCGGTCGGTCGTTCCTCGGTTCGCTCGCGGTCGACGCCGACGCCGCGCGGTGGGGACTGACGGTGCCATGCGAACGCGCGCCATCGCGAGACGCGCGAGGACGCGTCGCGCGCGCCGTGGACATGCGCGCGCGAACGAACGGTACGTGAACGAGGAGGTCGTCGACGGCCGCGGTGGACCGCGTCGAATGACGCGCGCGAGCGACCGACACGGTGTCGTCGAGAGGAATGAAGATGATGACGACGATGGGACGGGCGCGGCGTCGAACGCGACGACGCGCGACGCCGGCGCGAGCGCGAGCGCGAAGCGACGACGACTTCCGAGAAGCGTGCTCGCGGCGGCGAGACCGCCGCCGGTGAAGACGACTCGAGGGAAGGGGAAGGGGAAGACGACCGCCGCCGCGCCGCCGCGCGCGCCGCCGCCGAGATCGAGTCTGTACGACGTCGTGACGGAATCCGAGGGCGAGGACGAGGGCGACGCGCCCAGAGCGCCGATGTCGACGATCGGTGCGCCGGTGACGGAGGCGAGAAGGCTGACGACGTCGGCGTACGCGTGCGTCAGACGCGTCGCGGACGAGGCGCTCGTGGAACGCGCGAGGCGACTGCGCGAATCCGACGAGCGGGCGCGGGCGTCGTCGCCAACGCCCGAACCGCCGTCGGTGCCTCGTGAATCGCGCGTCGAGACGCCGACGATGGCGTCGGTGCCGTCGACGACGACGACGAGGGAGACGGACGCGGCGCGCCCGCGCGAACGCGCGCCCGCGCCGCTCGAGACGTTCGACGACATGTTCTCCATGTTCGTCGGCGGCACCGCCGCGCCCGAACCAACACCCGCGTCCGACGCACCACCGAAACCGCCGCCCGCACCGATTCGACGCGCATCGCCGCCTGTGTCGACGACGACGACCGCCGAGCCCGCGCGCGCCGCCAAACCCAAACTCAGTTTCGCCGAACTCATGGCCGCCGCCGACGACGACGGGTGCGACAGCGACGACTGATTCGATAGACCATCAACACACACCAGAGTAGACGCATCATCGTCGCGATCGCTCGACCGCGCGCCGTCTCCCCCGCGGTTTTCCCCGTCTCGCGTTTGCGGCGGCGTCCGCAAACCCTTTTACTCCCGGGTGTATCAGCAACGACCGCGCGCGTCGTCGTCGTCGTCGACGCGATTCGTCGACGCGCGGACGACATGCTCGGCTCGATCGCGCGACGCGCGGCGGCGGCGACGACGCGAGGACGGGTACGCGCGACGACGCGACGCGCGCGAGGCGGTGTGGTCGCGATCGGGCGACGGGATGAATGGAATGATTTCTCGAGCGATCGCGAGAGACGCGGGATGGAGACGGGACGCGCGCGCGATGGTGACTGACGCTTCGTGTGCGCGTGCGTGTTTTTTTCGCGCGATAGACGGTGACGCGGGCGACGCGAGCGTTTTCGGTGGCGGGCGGGACGGATGACGAACGCGTGACGGTGGAGACGCCGGTGGCGTTCGAGGGACACCTGATCGAACCGCCGTCGCAGGTCGTGGAGACGTCGAAGAGAGAGATCATCGATATGTTCACGCAGGCGTACATGATGCGACGATTGGAGATCGCGGCGGATGTGTTGTACAAGGGGAAGTTTATTCGCGGGTTTTGTCACCTGTACGACGGGCAAGAAGCCGTCGTCGTCGGTATGGAGACGGTGTTGACGAAGGATGACGCGGTCGTGACGTCGTACCGGGATCACTGCGTGCATCTCGGTCGAGGCGGGACGCCGTTGGAGGTGATGGCAGAGCTCATGGGACGCGTGGACGGCGCTGCGAAGGGCATCGGCGGATCCATGCACATGTATCGCAGAGAAGCCAACTTTTTCGGCGGTAACGGCATCGTCGGCGCGCAGACGGCGATCGGTGCGGGTTTGGGATTCGCGTTCAAGTATAACAAGCAACCCAACGTCGCGGTGACCATGTACGGCGACGGTGCGGCCAACCAAGGTCAGTTGTTTGAGGCGCTCAACATGGCGGCGCTGTGGGATTTGCCCGTGATTTTCATGTGCGAAAACAACCATTACGGCATGGGCACCGCGCAAGAGCGTAGTGCGAAGAGTCCGGTGTACTACAAACGCGGTGATTACGTGCCGGGATTAAAGGTGGACGGCATGGACGCGCTCGCGGTGAAACAAGCGATGAAGTTTGCCAAGGAGTATTGCGTCTCCGGTAAGGGACCAATCGTCATGGAGATGGACACGTATCGTTACCACGGTCACTCCATGAGCGATCCGGGGAGCACGTACCGCACGCGCGATGAGATCACGGGTATTCGTCAAGAGCGCGACCCGGTGGAGCGACTGCGCAAGCTCATCATCGAACACAACCTGCTCGACGCGGCGGAGATTAAACAAATCGAAAAGGAGCAGCGCCGCCTCGTCGACGAGGCGGTGACGCAAGCCAAGGCGAGCCCGCTCCCGCCGGTCGAAAACTTGACTAAAAACATGAACTTAAACTTGGATAATGTTGTCGTTCGCGGCGTTGATTCGCAAACTTTCCACCCCGTAGTGTAGGACGATGATTAACAAATCGCGAGATTTCACAAGCGAAAATACGAAACGACGCGCGAACACCCTATCTCGTGAAGATATCGTAGAGCGTGCCCGCGGCAAATACAAGAAAAAGAGAGCCACCAAAGTAGGCGACGACTCGCTCGGAGATGTAATCACCGACGACGTCACCGATGGTGACGGCGCCGGCGGTGGCGACGAAGTGTCCGGCGAGCGCGCCCGCGACGACTTGACCCGGATCCGCGGCGGCGGCCAACGCGATCGTCGCGAAGAACGACTTATCGCCCCACTCCGCACCGAACACGAGCGCGGCCGTGGTCACGATTAGCGCCATCTCATCGTTAAAATCGCTCCCGAGACCCTCCACGGCTTCCTTGGCGTCCTCCTCCTCCTCCTCGGCTTTGCTCTCGTCCGCCGAGCGAATGGTTTGCACGCCGAAGAAAATCAACAACGCGGCGGCTAGGAGATCATCCCACGGGAAGCTAGTGTCGAAGGGCAAGTTCTCATCCAACTGATGCAAGAATTGACCGAGCGTCACCGAGATGAGCGTCATCGCCGCCAACGCCCCGTACGTCCCGGCGAAGACGGCTTTCTTATCCTGTTGCAACGCCAACAACACCGCGATGAAGAAGGTCTTATCGCCGATCTCACTGAACAAAATCAACAACAACCCTTGTAAGAAACCACCGTCGCCGCCCTCGTCCACCGCGACGTCCGCCGCGACGTCCGCCGCCGCGAGCGCGTGTTCGGGAAACGCCGCCGCCGCCGCCGCCGCCGCCGCCCCCACCGCGCACGCGCGCATCGGCGCCTCCAACGCGTCCAGCGCCACCGGCGCGCGAATCGTCTCGATCACCATCGTTTCCTTCGCCCGCGACGCGCGCGCGCGCGTCACCGGCGCGTCCGTCGTCGAGACGGCGGCGACGTCGGATAAAGTCGCGGCGGCGCCCCATCGAACGCGTCTCGCGCGCGTCTCGCGCGCCACCGACGCGCCACCGACGCGCGAGACGGTAGACGTCGTCGAGGTCGTCAACGCGCGCGCGCGCGCCCCCGTCGCTCCCGCGGGCATCATCGTCCCGCGCGCGAGTGACGCGGCGCGTCCCCGATCGTTCGCGCCCACGTCATGGGACGCCTCGAACGCGCGTCCGCGATCGACGTCGCGCGCGGTGCCGTCGCGCGCGTCGCGTGGTACGCCTTCGATCGGCCGTGCGCGTGGTCCCTGCGCGCGCGCGATCGCCCGCGCGTCGCGTGGAGCGGTGCGCGCGATGATGCATTCATCATGGACGCGCGCGCGACCGTCGACGACGACGCCGAGGCGATTCTGCTCGACGCGCTTCGCGACGCGGACGCGGGAAAGACGATGCACGTTCGAGGCACGTTCGAGGCGCACCTGCGGGAGGTGCGGGATTGGTTGCGGGACGCGCTCGACGCGCCCGCGGCGTGCGCGACGGCGGGACTGGGACACTCGGCGTACGGGAGCGAGCTGTTTCCCGCGCGTCTCGCGGGATTCGGGCGCGATCGAGCGTTCTTCGCGCGCGCGTGCGGTGAGGCGTGCGAGCGGTTGATGTATTTTTACGGCACGGTGAGTCAGAGACGATGGTACAGGATGACGTTGGAGACGACGCGGGGACGGGACGCCGGCGGATTCGAGGCGGTGAATTTTTACACGGGAGAGACGATTCGGTTGACACCCGTCGAAGCCGGACTGCTGACGCTGATGCACGCGGCGGATATATTATCGGTGTTGACGCCGACTCGTGAGAGGGCGAGCACGGCGTTGGGATTCGCGATGTATTTGGTTTCGAGCGCGGCGGATATGTTGCGAGCGGCGACGCGTTCGCCGAGCGGCGACGCGTTCGCGTGGAACGAATACGCCGATCGTCTCGATGCGTCCATATCGGACGAGATCGTTCGGCGGATGGTTGTCGATGCGCCGGTAGACGCGCGAGGGTTCCGAGACGAGGCGGCGGCGCGCGCGGCGGCGAGGCTCCGCGCCACGCGGTTCGACGTCGTCCTCGTCTTGCGCGCGACGGGCGCGTTCGACTGACGTAGTCACGTAGCACATCGTGCGCGACGGGCGCGTTCAACTGAACGCACGCGCGCGCGCTCATAGTCACATAGCACATCATTCATTCGCGCACGCATCATTCCGCACGCCGCGTCCACGCACATCGCCTCGCGTCTCGTCGCGCGTCTCCCGCTGTCCCCTCGCGCGACGTCGTTGTACATTTCGAGAATTTTTCTCGTACATCTCGAACGCCTCGCGTCAGTGCCGGGCGATGCCCGCACGCGCGCGTCACCGATCCAACGCCTCGAGAGGCGTCCCCCGCGCGCCCCCGCGCGTCCCCGTCGACGTCGCCCTCGCCACCGTTCGCGAACTCATCCTCGAGGTGCGTCGAGAGAAGACAAACCGTTTTTTCCCGAGACTGACTGACGGATGACCCTCGTGACGATTCGTAGCTCGACGACGCCGTGCGCGACGCCGCGCGAAGCTCCACCTGGGCCACCGTGCGCGCGTTTTTCAAGAACACGGTCGCCCCGATCGGGTCGTCTCGCACCACCGTCGCTCGCGTGGCGGTGGCGCTGAGAGATTTGGAGGCGAGTTTTTTGTGCACGGCGCAGTCCGACGCGTGGCTCGAGCGCGAGCGAAGCGCGTGGTTGCGACGCGTGCGAGAGTATAGTCGCGTGGATGCGATCGTCGTCGCGGGTGACGATGATGTGATCGGTGCGCTGGCGGGATTGTTGAACGAGCTGGGGAACTCGTTGATTGAGCGATCGTTTCGCGCGGGGTTTTCGGCGCGGACGCCGACGAGCGTCTCGGCGAGGACGCAGTGGCGCGCGCGGGCGGAGATGTTGGTCGCCGGAGTGTCCACGACGGTCGCCCGCGATGCGATCGCCCGTTTTCGGGGATTGAATGTGGGACAGATGACGTACGAGTCGAACGAGTCGACGGATGTGATTTCGTGGAGACAGCACGCGCGGCGGTTTCCGTCGTATCCCTCGGGAGTCGTGATCGAAGACGGGGATGAAGACGAGGACGACGACGACGACGATGATCATCTCGACGACGACGATCCGTTGTCGCCGCCGGAGGTGACGCGGCGCGAGGAGCTCGAGACGCTTCGAGACGAGGTGTCGAGGCTGCGCATCGAGCGAGAACAGGAGATGATGTGCACGATTTGTTACTCGAAGAAACGAGACACGCTCGTGTGCCCGTGTTTGCACCTCATGTATTGCCACGAGTGCATCGCGCGCATCGCGCGAGGAAACGAAGAGGCGAGATGTCCTCACTGTCGATGCGTCATGAGCGGAACGATTCGATGCTTCTCTTGATGTAATACTACAATGCGTTTAATCGGCCAACACTTTGCTGGACCAACTCAACGCGAATTTGCGAGCGATGTTGGGACCGTCGGCGACGGCGTTTTGAACCACCTTCTGCACGTTAACTTCTCGTTGGAGCACGGCGAGCAAACGCGTGATCTCGTCCACTTGCAGGCGGTCGTCCTCCGTCAACGCGAGCACGAGTTGTTGACGCAATTTCGCATCCGTCAATAACAAACCCGCGCCGTCCGTCGCCGTCTCCGTCAAATCCAAACTCCCACCGCCGTCTCGTGCCAAGTCGATTAAATTCTCCAATCGACGCCACTGAAATTTATCTTGCTTGAACAGCACCTGAATCAAGCGCTCGCGAAGCGAGACGTCTCTGTCCGTGAGCAAACGCTTCGCGACGTACGGGTAAGCCACCTCCAGGAATTTAAAATCCGGGTTCAAAGTCATGCAAATCCCCTCCTGCGTCAACAGCGATCGAATGACGAGGGAAAAACGTTCAGGGATGCGAATCGGGTACTGATACACGAGTTTGTTGAAACTCGACGTCACGGTGCGAAAGTTGAAGTTGGCGAGCGACGCCGTGCGCGCGTCTTGCCAAATGTTCTCGAGCGCCGGCACGATTGGTCGAACGTCCGTGCCCGGGCTCAAGAAACCGAGACGAATGAAATCACCCGCCATGGCGTCGTAGTCTTCGTTGACGGCGTGCACGACGGCGTCGATGAGCACCTCTTTATTCGTTTGCGTCAATTGAGCGACGTTGCCAAAGTCGACGTATGCGATTCGTCCGTCGCGCATGGCGAAAATGTTCCCGGGATGCGGGTCACCGTGAAACAAACCAAACTCCAACAATTGTCTGAGTCCACTCACGACGCCGACTTTGATGAAGTCCTCGACGTCGATGCCGGCGTCGATGATGCCCTGAGGATCGGTGCACCGAATGCCGTCGATCCACTCCATGGTGAGAATTTTCGACCCCGAATACTCCTTGTAATATTTGGGAATCTTCACGATGGGATCGCCTCGGAAGTTGTCGTAAAAATCGTTCAAATTTCTCCCCTCTTGCACGTAATCCAGCTCCTCCAAGAGTTTCTCCCCGAACTCGTCCACGATGAGCTGCGCGTTGCACCCCAGCGCGCGCACCGAGTACCCGTTGATGAACCACGCGAGCGTTCTGAACAATAACAAATCGCGATAGATGATCGGTTCGATCCCTGGCCGCTGCACCTTGATCGCAACTTCTTCCCCCGTCTCTCTCAGCGTCGCCCTGTACACCTGCCCCAGGGACGCCGCCGCGACGGGATCAGACGAAATCGTTGAAAAAACCGCGTCAATGGGCCGTCCCAACTCGTTCTCGATGATTCTAAACGCCACGTCGTTCTCAAACGCCGGCACGTCATCCTGAAGCTTACACAACTCCTCCATGTAATCGCTTCGCACGATGTCCGGTCGATTCGCCAACACCTGTCCAGCCTTGACGAAACTCGGACCGAGCTCCGCCAACTGCACGCGCAACTGCTCGCTTCGACTCGACACGCGTTCCCGCTCGTCCACGCCGTCCATGAGCAACCCACTCGCGAGCGACGCCGCGTTCCACACGATCTCCCCGCACCGAAGCACCGTCTTCGCCAACTCTCCCGGTCCGCTCAGCGCCCGTTCGCGCACGGCGTCCGGAGAATACTT
>PVBE010810988.1_pt1 | contig 11371 bp, 9 predicted proteins | sample 1631181 | NCBI WGS metagenome assembly PVBE01 (sample SAMN08397723, study PRJNA350692) | Marine metagenome, whole genome shotgun sequencing project. | isolation source: water | place: Pacific Ocean | collected 2012-04 | reverse complement strand
TTTATTATCATCTGCCATGCATATTATATCTCTATGATCACGGTATTCGTCAATATAATGACTAACAACGGGTTTGCCTGTACTTAAATATTCAAGTATTTTATGAGGATTAGCCATTTCAGCTTTATTTTTGTCACCAGTATAACAAATAAGAAACAAATCGAATTCTCTGAGATATGAAGGAAGATCTTCCGAAAGTATTGACCCTAATAAAAAGGCGTTTGTCGCCAATTTTAAATAACTAACGAATTGTTCATTTCTCAATGAGTTTGAGAGATTGCTTTTTCCAGTTGGACCGATAAAATAAAAATCAACCCCATAATTATTTTTTAATATATGAATTAAAGTTTCACAATCAAGAAAGGAATAGTGAAGATTCCCGATTAAGCCAACATTTACCTTATTAGGGCTATTTATAAATGATTTTTTTAATTTTTTAGTTTCGAGAAAATAGTCAGCAATACCATGATTTATTTTCAATTTAGGTTTATTAACACCCTTGTACCTTTCTAAAATGTTGATAGATGTGGCGATTATCAGATCAGCATTTCGGGCTATTGCTCTCTCAAACCTAGGCCTGTGTACATCAACAGGGTGAAAAATGTTAAGTTGAGCTCCAAATGCACTCATATATTGAAATGAAGAAGGATCAAAACTCCAGACTATGTCAATTGATAAATCAATGGAATTAATAATTTTATTAGCTAAAATTTTATGAAAAATTTTCCTAAATACAATAGGAAGTCGATTAGATCCACGAAAGAGTGGTCTATAATCTATTGTTTTGAGGTTCTTTTCTACGTCTTGAATATCAATCGATAAGGAATTAGACAACAGTGGCGGATTCAGAAAAAAAACTTTATTTCCTCTCTTTGCAAGAGCAGAAGAATAATGATGCTTAGAAACTTTAAGGATCCCCCACCGTTCAGGTGAAATTATAAGTATTGATTTATTATACATCAAAGAGCTACATAAAAATTTACGTTATTTTTTACATATCCTAAATATTATAAAATTATTGTCCTAAACATCACACAATTTTACAACAAACCATATATCATAAATTTTTCCATTGCGGAAACATATTTGGAAAACTTACTTACACGAAATGGAATAAATTGTGTTACATTTTGAGCATTAATATCATGATCTTGATTATATTTTAGTTCTAAAATAATGGGATTATTTAAAAGGGATTTCTCTAATCTTATTCCTTGCCAATGAAACCGACCAAATAGAATATTTTCATCTAGAGTCATTCTATATTTCTTGTCAAATGATTGAAAATAACATCGTTTGTATCTATTCACACAAACTGGTTTATTTAATTTAAGAATTTCATAAAGCATATCAGGCAAGTCGGAGGAATAAAGAATAGATTCCAACATTGAAGGATTCATAGATGAATTAAGTTCAAAAGGGATAAGAGAGAATATTTGCTTTTGGCCTAAATGACCCTTCTTTATTTTTAACTCTAATTTAGCTTTAATGTTTGAATTGAAGAACCTACCGTACCACCGGATTCTGATTTTTCTTTTATTAGATAAACCATTTATATTTTGGTTTAAGCTATTAAGATTTATTGAATCAAAATATATGTTATTTACAAACCTTGGTTCATAAACCTCACTGAACATATATGGATTTTGTTTAATGATTTGTAAAACATCATATTTGGAAAATTTCTCAATATAAAACTTGCGCTCAAAACGATAATTTTTAATAAATTTATATTCCACAATGATAATAATGACAATATAATGAGAATATTTTTATATCACATCCTTGATAATATGAACGTGCCGTTAGATATAAAGTTTACAGGCCTAATTCGCCATTTTATTGAGAATAATGTCATTTTTATCAAATCCACATCAATAAAACTAACAATTGTATGAAGAGGATGATCAATTTGAGAAATATTTCTTAATGATAGAGGAATAGGTGTTTTTAAATAATCTAAACTGAAGTCACCTTGAATAACAAAATTTGAGTCTGACGTGACGTTAAATATTCTCATTATAAATGAATTATCTTTGTTAAACTCAAAATATATATTATTATCTATTAATTTACCTTCCCACATTCCAATTATATTCTTATTGAATGATTCACTTTTCATGGAATTATATATGAATACTAATAAAATGAAGATATATAGGGTTGATTTAATCCATTTAAAAACTCTTTGTTTTACTATTTGAATATTTATTTGGTTATTATGTAGTAGATTAGATGTTAAACTTTACGTATCAAATATTATATTTATATAATTATAAAATACTTTCATTTGCTTTATAAAACTATTGACTCAATAAATAATAAACCGTTTAAAAAGAGTTATGCAAAATAATAATCCGACAGATCCAAATATTGAACCAATAATAAAATACTTACTTAATAAAATGTTCAATAGACGTTGATGAAATTTTATGGGTATACTTGTTGAATGCCCGAGTATTCCTTGCCAATAATTGAGGTCGTAATTCTGTATTAACTCCATTCTTTTCCCACTCAAGGAAATTGGTGAAAATAGCACATTCCTGTCACGGTCTAATCTTACTTTAATAACAACATCGTTTTCATGATCACCCAGTCCTGTAGCAAGATATGTGATATTCGAATTAATATCATTCTGATAAAATATCGTAAACGCACCAGCTCCTATATCACCACTCACGAAATATACCCTTTTATCTTTGATTCTTTTCAATAGGGGTATGATTAATTCTGAAACAGTTAATGCATCCTCAGGATGCCAAGCTGGTCCATTAACCCAATCAATAATTTTGTCAAAAGGTGGATTTCCAATAGCCCAAAGAAGTCGATGAGAAAAAATAAACATATTCTTTATATTCATTTTACTTTCAAATATTTGAATTCTATTTTTAATGAATTCTAATTGATCATCCATAATTTTACCGTTATTTTCTTCACTGTCTAGAAAAACAAATAATTCCGAGGAAATTTCAAAACTGAAATAGGTTTTACCAAAGTGTTTAACATATAATTCTCTGTCTTCGAGATCATGATTACCTGCCGAATTAAAAACTGGATAATCGAGATTATTCAAGAAGGTCTCTTTCAATTGTTGAATTTCGACCTCATTAGATCTTTGAAAAATATCTCCGAGAAGAACCATAAATTCAATATCTTTTTCAGAAAAAATATTCATATTTGCTAATAAAGAGGCTGATGGGTATATCGAACTATTATGAGAGCCATAAATATGACCAGCCATAACAAATGTATATGAATCTTTTATTTCAGACATTTGTAATTTCTTATCGTTCAATGAATGTATATCTCCATTAGCAAATAAGTGGCAAACAAATAATTGACAAAAATATAATTTAGTTATTATTCCAATTTGTCTCATTTCTATTAATGATATTTTGAAGATTATTTACCTTGAATTTAATATTTTCACCATCCAGTATTAATTGCGATCCTTTTTGAACTAAATATGGTCTCTCAACATTATTCACATTAATATTGTTTGCCAATATATATGAAGCTCCAAATTCAGACTTTTTTTGAAATACAATTAATCCATATTTACAATCACTAATTTTAATGTTACTTAATGATACATCTGACATATCCTTACTCGCAAGTGCAATTCTTGATCCAATCACTGTAGTATGTCGGATGTCAACTTGACTCTTTTCTCCAATACTTATCCCTTTATCTCTAGATTTGTTAATAGTAACATCATTAATTGTAACAACCCCACCTGAAATATCTATAGCATCATTACCATTATTAAAAAATTTGGTATTTGAAATAATACCTTGAACGAAATCACCATCAAATGCATCATATTGATTATTTTCAAAGAATGATCCATTTATAAAAAATTCTGATCTCACAATATTCAGAGCGTCTTCCGATTGTGATCCGTTAAATTTGCAATTTAGAAATCTGACATTAGATTGGTAAAATGTAATTGCGCCAGTTATTCCTAACAATCCTCCACTGGGATTAGACATACCATAAAAGTTCACATAATTAAATTCAGATTCCTCATGAGCATTAATTACCAGAATTCCTTGATTATCGAAATTCCTTGATTGAATTACTATTGGATTATTTTTATTCCCCATAAAAAACATAGGAGAACGTGATAATATTTTGCTATTATTCTTCAGCTCTATAACAGCTCCACCATTAACATAAAGTTTGTAACCTGAGGGAATGACAAAATTCTCCTTTATTATATGTCGACCTGCATTAATCTTAATTTCTTTTGATAATTCATCAATATTGAGAAAATCGTAATTAAATATATTTACTTTTTGATTTTCAAGATATTCTTCTACTAAATCTTCATCAAAGTATGAATAGGGTACGATGGTTGATTCCCGTAAACTATCTACACCATATAGTTGAAAATGAATCTTTAGATATTCAGTCATGTTATCAAATAGGACAAAATTTGTTGGAATATCAATATTAAAATTTTTGTATTTTATAGGTTCAGAGGGTCGTTTTCTTCCTTGAATCAATAATTCTTTTCGAAATTTTATTTTCAATGAATCTTTATAAGATATGTGGTCTATTTTTATTGGTAAAGGCTGGACGTTACCCACTGTTATCTCTATACTATCATTGCCATGGTTTTTAACAAAGGCGTGTAATGATTTTAATGGATTCAATAAGTTTATTATATACCTCTGATTCTTATAGTAAATATTCTTATCAAAGTCCGATAAAAAATATTTACTCAAAATCACTTTATATTTATCAATGTCCTGATTGAATTCTTCAAAAAGTGAGTCTAAATAGTCTGTTGAAGTAATATGATCTAAAACCTTTATATATTCATGTAGAAATATATCATCCATAAATAAATTATTTTGAAAATCATAATATATTTCATCATCTTGCTCAATTATTGCTTTGTTAAGTATCTTTCCAGCATCTCCATCAAAAGCAATAGGCTCCAATAATGAGGTTACAGGATTATAATAGAATCTAAAATTATGCCAGTTTTTCGTACCATGCAGTGCACCCAATAAATCTGAAATGGCAAAAAATTTGGCTAATTTACTAGTGTCAAAAACATTTTGTGCTGCCAGTCCTCCTCTTCTAAATGATTCTAACATATTTCTACCAATTTTAAATTCACCACTAAGCACTGAATCACTAGTTACTTTATTACCTTGAAATACATCAACGTTACTTGAATAATATGATTGATTTAGGTTGTCACCCCGTACTATGCCGGTTCTTGCACGTTCTTTCCAAAGAAGATCCTCATTAAATTTTAATATTGGTCCTTCTCTTCTCCCATTGTGCTCTAATAACAATTTATCAAAATGTTCTTCAAGTGCATACAATCCGACATATTTCCCATTAATAGTAACATCAACAAACATATATCTAAGTGAAATGATACCTTCACTTTTCATAACTTTATGATATAACCATTCATGGAGATAATTCCTAGTGCCAGGATGGTGTATGCTAAATTTTTTCATCCCAAATAAAGTTTGATTTCCAGTTATTTTAACTCTGTAGGACCACATGTCACTTTTCAAGTGATCCATCCAATCGCCTTTCAATCTTATTTTTGATCTTAGTTTTTTATTATTATATGTTATAATAGAGGAAACATAATCATCTGGATTTGCAATCAATATATGCTTTTCTAACGCATTCTTTCGTTGATAAGCTAATTTTTGATAATCTTTATAGTTGATATCGATTATTATTTTTTCTACTGGAAAAATAAACATCCTGAGGAAATTATTCTTTACATTTGAAATTGGATTAACAATAAAGTTATACAATGGCCTAATGGAATATCCTGAACGGTGAACCAAATACCCCGATAAAAATGAAGTAGCTGTTATTAGACAAATTATTAATGTACTCGAAATAACTATACGTTTTCTAATTATCTGATGCGAAAATGAATATCTCTGATTATTCTTTATTAACAATTAAGCAAGACCTTTGTTATCAAGAAATGAGATTTTGAGAGATTTATTTATTTTTTGTAATTCTGTTTTACATTTGTTCAATTGATTAAAATCTTGACATTCTATTCGAAATGTTGATTCAAGGGATTTATCATCTTCATCAAACCTTGTTAAATCCACAGCTAAACAATTTTCCTTAATAATTGAAACAATTTTATCTAACCTGACTTTATCACTGTTATTATTGTAAACGGTTAAATAAAAATTTTGAATACTTTGTTCAGGCTTAAAATGGTTCCTAAATATTATCACAGAAACAATAATGACAAATGCCAACATAGTAATAATACCCTGATCAGCCCCCATACCTAAACCAATTGCTATACAAAGGAATAAATAAGAAAGCTCTTCAGGTTCTTTTACCGCTGCCCTAAATCTTACGATGGACAGCGCACCTACAAGACCAAGTGATAAAGCTAATGATGATTTAACAATGCTAATGATGAGCATTGTCGTCATTGAGATTAGGACAAAATTTCTCCCAAACAATTCTCTGTTCGATAAGTTTTCACCATATCTTTGATACACCCTGCTTAATAGATACGATAATACAGTGACTGCCATTAGATTAATTAAAAAATTAACTACTGGAACGTTTGTGGTATAGGTATTCAAAAATTGTTGAAATGCTTGATTTTGATTCATTGTATTCCTTTTATTATTAATGACATTAGGTTTTTCTTTTTCAACATGAATTAAAGCTATTTTTCAATTATCAATTCCATTCTATCTGTAGTTTCTTCAAAATAGTAATCAGAAATATGATTTTTGTTTTCAAAAATAAAATACATCATCATATCTTTCATATCAAACACATCTTCATAGTTCTTATAATATACAAGATCACTAACAAGTAGAATCGGAAGATTCAATTTGTCCGAAATTTTATTAGCAAATTTTATTAATGAATGAAGTTTTGAGGCTTTTATGTCTTTCAATCTTACATCTTTATATATAACTCGAAGCGTTTCGTCCTGAGCTAATTTGTTTATATTATGAATCAATACGTTAATTGAACTATTGACAGGACGTCCAGTCAAATCTAGTGTATTGATTTTATCTCTTTCTCTTTGATTCAATAAATTAAGAATTTTTCTCTCACCTTTCTTGGGTGACTTACCCCATCCTAAATTATTACGAGAAATTTTATTTATATTTTGTTCACAGTAATCAATCATCATTTTATGCCAGCCCCCAGGTAAATTCCCTCTAGACCTTCCACCTGAATTAGGATGCCATTGATGAAATACAGGAGTTATATATAAATCTAACCATTTTGTTTTGTAACCTTTTATTTCCAATCTACTATTCAAATCGAAGTCCTCAACTCCCCATATACTATAATTTTCATCAAAACCTCGTATCTCATGCAAAACATCTGTATCTGTAGCTTGAACAAGACCCAAGGCTGTCATTTCCCTGGGCTTAAATTTCACCGAGTGAGTCTTGCTTAACTTTTCCCATAACTCAAAATTCTTTGGTAAGGAAAATGCACTAGAGTGTAATTCAATATTACCACTAAGTTCTTCTATAAAATCATTAATAAAATCCGGAGAGAAGATCAAATCAACATCTGTTGTCATTATGTAAGAAGTTTCAACAAGCCTGATACCTATGTTTAATGCATGTGAACGATTCCAAACCCAACCTCTGGCATCAACATATATGTAATGACTAAAGCTATATGAGTTAACTAGTTTTTTAACACTACTTGATAATTGCGAATTACTACCATAATCAACGAACAAAACCCTGAAATTCTTATTTCTCTGTGCATCCAAAGAATCTAGACATCTTTTGACCCTAATAATTTCTCTATTTTTGTATCCAAATATTAGCGTTATAACTTCTTCCACGGGATACTTCTCTTTATTTTATTGTTCAGTCTTTCAATAATAGTCCGATTTAATTCCCATGGAGCTGGATTGGATGGTATAAAATTTATATTTTTTATCCCTGGAATTTGGTTATTATTTTTTATTTCTGATACCATTCTTGGAAAAAGTTGATACTTATTCAAAACGAGATCTCTTGCAATCTTCAAATATTTAATGTTTGTACTCCACTTATCTTCATTCAAGGCTTTCATAATAGTTCTAACTGAATCATTTGGATCAGATAAATCAATCATAATCATAGATTCCTTAGGAAAATAATCTGTTATATTTGGAGCGCCGTAATATATGGGCATTGTCCATGATAGAAAACAGTCAGCCAATTTTTCTGTCCAATAATGATCATAAGAACAACTTTCTATTGCGATACTGTACTTATAAGGATAAAGGGCATCAAACTTATTTTCAATTTCATTAATTCCTCGTCCAAAATAATCAATTTCAATTGTATTTTGATTCCTCATAAATTCAAGAAATTTCATCCTTTTTCTATGACCCTCTGTGGTACGCAAATTACTTGTAACAAATGATATTTTTTCAAGTTTATGAGAGGTTCCAATATTCAAATTCTTTAACTCTGTATATTCAATATCTATATGCCAAGGAAGTGAGCCATGGGTAAATTCTAAATTTTTCGTAACTGAATTCTGGCGTTGAGAAAAGATTTTATCAAAAAACTTGAACGAATTTACACAAAAACTATATTCTTCTATTGGAGGTTCCATTGATATAAGCCATTTATGACCTTCAGGACAATTTACTTTTAAATCATATGGAGGTCTATTACAAACAATTAAATAATCACATCTTTCTATATCATCAAAGGTAAATTGAATATCTTCCCATATCCCATCATTATTGGGGGTTTGGCGAAACATGGGCGTTTCTCGATTCCAGTCCTTAACAATTCTAACTATCATTAAGCCTCACCATTATACAAGAAATTAATCTTATTAAATAGAGCAGCAATTTCATCAATCGAATAATTAGAAAAAACCGATGGAAAAAGAAATTTAACGGATTGATAAATCATCTTTCCCACTCGATATCTCGAGCTAGTTGTAACCAATGATCCTATTGTCTTTCGCCAAGGTAGCATTAAATCCAATGTAATTCTATCATCATCAAATATTTTGGTTATTCTTGATATTGATCTCGGAGTATATTGTCTGTAACCATGATATAGATATAGCCATAAACATGCAGCGGATGGAAACAAATGAACTTGAACAAAAGGCCTTCTATTTAAATATAAATACTCTTTCAAAGACTTAAATAATTCTAAGTCGGTATCTATATGTTCAAGAACAGATTGAGTTATAAGGAAATTAGTATCCGATTCAATATAACCTCCAATATCCAGCACATTTGTTATTGATTTAAATTTAGCTTTTCTATTTTCATTAGAAATTTCAGACCACATTTTGTAATCGTCGGAAACATCAACACCTAAGTATTTGTTGATATTCTCTTTTCCATACCTAGACAGCAAACGTTTGGTTAAATATCCCTCTCCACAACCTAAATCCAACATATTGATATTGCCAAGAACTTCGTTGGTTTTAACCCATGGAAATAATGACCAAAATATATTACAGAGAAATCTCGATGGTGTACTGCGACCTTTAACTATTGATCTAATATTTATTGTGCTCTCACATTCATAATTATTTATTGCTAGCCTTTTATCAACAAACATATTCGGTAATAAATTATTTAGAGTATTAATAATCAAATATATAGCTCTTGATCGTTTATTTAAATTACTATGACCTTCAATTGTACACGGGGAACTTGATTTTCCTTGTATATAATTTTTCATTATATAATTACACCCAGACAGTCATTTCCTTGATAAATCCATGATTCTTTTTACCGGAGAAGTAGATATTCCGTAAATTATTTTACGAATGTTCGACATAACCGGCGTATAGTAAACTCCTGCATCATAATTATTTAAACATTTTGTGACTATATAATTATCTAATATCGTATACTTAGTATCTTGTAAATAATATAATTTCTTAAAATATTTAAAAGCGTCATTCTTATTAATCAAACTATTATTATAGTTTTTTATTACGTTATTTGATGTTTGAATATGGTAAATTTTTTCAATCTTTTTCCAAGCTGTTCGCCCATATTCATTAATCACTATCTCTTTCCATTTATCAAAAAATTGTTTTATGCCTAATAATCTGTCTTCTAATTTTCTTGTCATTGTTAATCCATTGTGAATTGGATGATATATAAGGCCCTCATTAACAAAGTCCATTGCAAAATCATTTTGAGCAAATTTCATCCATAAATCATGATCTATACAGCTGATCAAATCTTCGGAGTTTCCTGCTATATTTAATAGATTTTGTTTTGAAACCATAATACTAGATTGTGGTAGTTTATACCCATTATAAATGTAAGGTTTCATACTACCACTAAATAAATTGTACTGATTTGGAATGAGAGTATCGCCTCGAATCCTTAGCGTGTTACAGTAAACAATGCACTTCTGATCTTCATATTTCTTAATGATACTTAATTGTCTCTTTACTTTATCAGGTAACCATCTATCGTCATCATCCATGAAACAAATGTATTGACCTTCAGCCTTAAACGTTCCTGTATTTCTCACTGCAGCTAAGCCTTTATTCTTGTTATGTAAAAAATATTTGATTCGCTCATCATTAACTGATGTTATGTGTTTATCTAACTGCGATCTTGATCCATCCTCGACAACAATGATTTGAATATTTTTGTAGGATTGTTGTAGAGCACTTTCTATAGCTCCCTTAGCGAGCTCGTAGCGGTTGTAAGTGGAAATAATAATAGACACAAGTGGGTTTTCATTCTGATAATACATATTCTTATTCCTTGTTGGAATATCTCCTCAATGAAAAATTATGCTTATATTTTAAAAACTCTTCTTCAGATTTATCTTACTATGAAATTTAAAATAAACATTCTTATACTAACTAAAATCTTTCGGTAAATATTTAAATTATATGGGAATTTTGATATCGCTTTGATATAGTTAAAAATACATTCTCCCCACTTCATGATAACTCCGCAATCAAAAGCTATTGCTGTATAAATATTTGAAGCCTGATAAGGATAGCGATCTAATTCCTCCCTGAATTTCTTCAACTTTACTCTTTGGCCCCTTATAGCATTAACTACCCCCTGCATATCATTCGTGCTGATTCTGTCATACCCATGTCCAGAATAAATTCTTACCAGGACTTCAGGTACATAATCCACTTCATATTTCTGGGAAACTCTTCGAATAAAATCACCATCATTTCCTCGTGGTAAAGATTCGTCAAAACCACCAACTTCATCAATGACACTTCGTTTTACCACCAAGGTAGGACAGCCACCAATTCGTTGGGCATCCAGAACCCGTGGGAAAACATAACCCTTTAACGTTGGGTGGTGTTTGTGAATGAGCTTATTATTTGCATCATAATAGTCCATCCAACAATAGACCAT
>PVBE013001742.1_pt1 | contig 11372 bp, 7 predicted proteins | sample 1631181 | NCBI WGS metagenome assembly PVBE01 (sample SAMN08397723, study PRJNA350692) | Marine metagenome, whole genome shotgun sequencing project. | isolation source: water | place: Pacific Ocean | collected 2012-04 | reverse complement strand
CTGCTGGTCGGACGCTTCCGGGGCTTCTCCCAGCTGGGCCTGTTGCTGGGCGTGGGCGTGCTCTTCTGCTTGGCGGTGGTCTTCACCCTGCTACCCCTGCTCATCATGTGGCGCGAGCGCGTCACGTCCGACAAACCCCTCGACCTGCAGCGTCGTCGGGCTGCCCTGCCTCCCACCTACCGCTGGGTGCCTCTGGGCTTCCTCATCGCGCTGCTGGTCACCGGTGTCGCCGGGTTGCAGGTGCCTCGCCTGGGCTTCCAGTTCGACCTGTCCGAGCTCCGGCGAGACGGCATGGCGTTTGGCGATCTTGACGAGACCCAGCAGACCCTGGCCCGGGACTCCTACTCGCCGCTGGTGCTGACCCTGCCCGACGCCGAGTCGCTGTACGAAGCGTTCCAGGAGGTCCAGGCCGACATCGAGGCCGGCGCGCTGCCCGAGGTAGGCCAGGCCCTGTCCATCTACACGGTCATCCCCCGCGATCAGACCGAGCGGCTGGCCATTCTCGAGGAGATCGGCGAGATCACGCGGCACGAGAACGCTCGCTACCTGCCGCCGGTGGTGCTCGCCAATCTCGAACCCCTGGCCGAGGGCCCCATCGAGCCCCTCACCCAGGACGATCTGCCCCCAGCCCTGGTGCACATCCTCGGCGGTGGCGTGGGGGTGCACCGCATGTTGCTGCTGGCCTCGGGCAACATGTGGGATCTGCGGGACACCGCGCAGCTCGCCGACGCCATGTACGAGCGCTACGATCCTGGCACCATCGCCGGTGAGTACCTCTGCATGGGCTCCCTGTTCCGCATCATGAAGGACGACGCCCCGCGCATCATCGGGCTCGCCCTGATCCTGGTCTTCGTGGCCACCTGGATCGACCTGCGATCGCCCCGCCGGGCCATCTCGGCGCTGGCGGTGCTGCTGGCGGGCATGGCCTGGGTGGGCGGCACGCTGGCCATGCTGTCCATCAAGCTGTCCATCGTCAACATCGTGGGCATCCCGATCCTGCTGGGCCTGGGCATCGCCGCCATCATCCACCTGCTGCATCGCCTGGCCGAGGAAGGCCCCGGCCGCATCTGGAAGGCCCTGTCCACCACGGGCTGGGCGGCGGCCCTGTGCACCACCACCACGGTGGTGTCCTTCGCCTCCCTGTCCTTCGCTGGCTCCCAGGGCGTGCGCTCCCTGGGGATGCTGGTCGTGGTGGGCCTCACCGCGGTCACCTTGGCGGCGTTCGTATTGCTACCCCTGGGCTGGGCGGCCGTGTGGAAGGTGCGCGGCCAGCTGCCCGAGGGTCTCTGGCCCAGCTCGAAGTAAGCTTCCATCGAGCCACCATGCCCGACGAGCCCACCGAACGGTCTACCGGTCCCGAGCCCGCTCCCCGCCCCTGGATTGCGGCGGTGGGGGTCCTGGGTGTGCTCGCCCTGGCGGGCTGGACTCGCCTCGCTCGAGTGGCCGAGGTGCTGCATCCCGACGCCTTGCTTCCCGTGGGTGGCGACTCCGCCTACCACTTCCGCCGATCCGTGATGGCGGTGGAGAGCTTCCCGTCGGTCCCGGTGTTCGATCCCCTCATGAACTGGCCTGCCGGCGGTGACTGCCACTGGGGGCCGGGTTGGGACTTGCTCGGCGCAGCCCTCGTGCATCTGTCAGGCCAAAGCGGCGATCCGCGTGGTGCTGCGGTGGTGCTCGCTGCCCTGCCCGTGATGGCGGGCGTGCTGCTGGTGGGTCTGGTGATGGGGCTGGGTCGTCGCCTTGGCGGCGGGTCGACGGCGGTCGCGGCGGGGCTGGTGGCTGCGGTGCTGCCCGTGTCGGTGGCCATGGGGCGCTTCGGGCGCCTGGACCACCACGTGGGCGAGGCCCTGGCCATGGCCGCACTCGGCTGGTGGGCCTTGGCGGGTGCCCGCGCCCGCGAGAGCCCTCTCGGGCGGCTGCTGCACGAAACCCTCGGGGCCGCCGTGGTCTTCGCCGCACTGCAGGTCTTCGCGGGGTCGGTGGTCTACGTGGCGGTCGCCACGGTGTTGGTCATGGGTCTCGAGCTGACGGCCGAGCGACCCTCCTGGCTCGGCGGGCCTGGATTGCTCGTGGCGGGAGCGGTGGGCTTGGCCTTGACAGCGGGTGCCGTGGAGCATCACGGCCAGCCCTGGAGCTACTACTTTCCCTCGTACTTGCAGCCCACGCTGGTGCTCGTGGCGGCCTTCGGCTGCGGCGCCGCGTCGTTGGCTGTCAGGCTGGTGGAGAGGGGGCGCTTCGGGGCGTGGGAGCTCCCGGGCCGGCTGGCGGTAGTCGCGGGGCTGTCGCTGGTGGGCGGGGCGGTTGCGGCGGCGGTCTGGCCCGAGGCGGCCTGGGGGATGCTCGCTGGTGTGCGCGGCTTCGTGGGCCGTGCGGATCCCTGGTTGGCGGGGATCGACGAGTTCCAGCCGCTGCTGCGGGGTGACGGTGTCGGGCGGGTGCGGGAGCTGTTGGGTAGCGTTGGCTTCCTTGCGCCGGTCACGATCGTCGTAGGCTTGGTCGCGGTGGTCGGGCGCCACCGGCGTGCCGGCCTGGCCTTTGCCGTCTGGACCGTGGCGTTGGGTCTGCTGGCCCTGAACCAGGTGCGCTTCGTGCGGCCCTTCGTGGTCAACCTCGCCCTGGTCACGGGGCTGTCCGCGGCGGCCCTGGCCGGCCCGCTGACGCGCGCGCTGCGGCTGCGCATCCCCGGTCCCCTGGCGGTGGTCCTGGTGCTGCTGGTGGTGCTGGTCGATCCCGACGCCCGCGCCACCACGGAGCACCGCGGCGCGCGGGACCTGGCCCCCATCGAGGAAGCCGCGTTGTGGTTGCGGCAGCACTCGTCGTCCGCCGGCGGGGGTGTGCTCACACCGTGGGACCACGGCCACTTCGTGCTCTGGTTGGGCGAGCACCCGGTGGTCACGACCGGCTTCGGCACCTTCCTCGACGCCGATGGCTTCCACGAGGAAGAGCAGGCCTGGCGCGGCAGCCAGGAAGAGCTGATGAACTGGATGGCCGAGCGGGATCTGACCTGGCTCGCTGGCGGGGCCTACGCCTACCTCGGGCGCATCCATGCCCCCGGGGGCCAGGGCCCCTTCCAGCGCGAGGCCTCGGGTGATGGTGTGGTGGTGCCCGCCTACTTCGAAGCCTTCCCCGTGGCCGCGAGCATCGTGGGCGGCTCGGGCAGTGCCGCGGTGGGCTTCTCGCAGCTCGATCGCCTCTGGCCCCGCTTTGCCAGCACCGAAGCGGTGGGAGGCATGCCCCAACTCCCCGCGTTGTTGCTCTACGAGCGCGTGCCGGGCGCCCTGTTGGTGGGCGGTGCCGCCCCGGGAACGCAGGTCGTGGCGGTCCTCCAGCTGCGCACCCCCCAGGGTTTCTTGCCCTGGAGCGGGTGGTGCCTCGCCGACGACGATGGGCGCTTCGAGCTGCGGGTGCCCGTGCCCACCGGGGTGGAGGGGCCAGGGATCCCGACCGGGCCCGGGGCGATCGTGATGATCGGGGAGCGGATGGTCCAGGTGGAGATCCCCGAGGGTGCAGTGCGGGAAGGGGGGACGATCCGGATCGAGACGGTGCCTCCCAAGGAATGAACCAGCCACGTTCTCCTGACACCCAACCCGGAGGGATCATGCACCGTACCGCGCTGTTCGCGGTCTTCTCCGCTTTCAGCTGAGCAGCACCTTCCGGAACAGCGTGGCCGTGAAGTCGTGGCCCTCGAGGAAGGCGAGGCGAACGTCCAGGCCCGAGTTTCGGATCTCCAGGCGCTTGACCATGGGGTAGCCGATGCCATCCGCTACCGCGCGCACCGGCCGGTGGTGGCGGTCGAGGGGCTCGACGTGGACCCGGGAGGTCAAGGGCAGCGCGATGGGGATGAGCCGGGGCCGGAACGGGGAGATGGGGGTGACGTGCAGGGTCTGGAGCAGGGCGTGGCAGGCGGGCCCTCCCGCGGAGACGGAGTAGGCGGTGGAGCCCAGGGCCGTCGCCACGATGATGCCGTCGCAGACCAGGCGCGCGACCACCGAGGCGTCGTCGATGGTGACCCGGAGGTTACAGGACTGGGCGGTCATGCGCTCGACGAAGACGTCGTTGACCGCCAGGGCGTGGACCTCGCGCTCGGCTTCCCGCCGCTGCGCGGCAGGATCGTCGTCGGGCTCGCTGCGGGGCTCGATCCAGGCCTGCAGAGCGAGCCGCGGCAGGTCGTGGACCTGGTATCTACCCTCGCTGATCAGCTTGCAGACCTGGCTGTGGGACTCCACGTCGTTCATCAGGAAGCCCACCCGGCCGAAGTTGAGGCCCAGGAAGGTGTAGGCTTCCCCCAGGTCGCGGATGGCGCGCAGCATGGTGCCGTCGCCCCCTAGCACGAGGCAGAGATCGTGGGGGAGGGTGTCGAGATCGAGGCGCCGCTCGAGGTAGCGGGCCAGGGCCACCGCGCGTTGGTTTTGGTGGTCGATGCGGAGCACTGTGGGCCTGTGCCCGAGGGGACGGGGGATCTCGGGGGCGCGATCCGTTAGCGCGGAGGGGCATGCCGAGCAATCGGGCCCCCCGGTGGGATAGAGTCGTCTCCCAGGCCCTGCGCGGGGTGCCGTTTTCCCGCGCTCGAGCCACCAGGGAGGTCCCTTGCCCCTCGCAGAAACGTCCGAAGTCAAGCTCGAGCTCAGGCTGGCGCGCCTGGCCCAGGCCGGGTCCACCGGTGTGCTCGAGGTCCTCCACGGCAAGCGCCGCCGCAGGTTCTTCTTGCACGAGGGCGAGCTGGTGGGCTCTACCTCGAACCTCAAGAAGGAGCAGCCGGAGTACATCACCTCCAATCTCGCCGGCGCTCCTCCCGAGACCATCCACGAGCACGTGGGCGCCGCGCGTCTGGCGGGCGCCCTGGCGGCGCCGCCGTCCAAGGTGGTCTGGCAGCAGGGACGCGCGCCCAAGCGGGCCATCTCCAGCCGTCTGAGGATCGTGCTCTGGGAAGCCTTCGAGTTGGCCTTCGAGACCGATGCACTCATCGAGCGCATCGCCAGCGAGCAGGAAGGCAACCCCAAATGCAAGGCCACCACGCCCGAACAGCTGACCAGCCTGGGCTTGCCCCTGGACTACCGCCAGTGGTTGGCAGGCCTCGACGGCTTCCGCACGGTTCACGAAGTCATCCAGTTCGGGCCGGGCGAGCCGTGTGGCTGCGTGGCTGCCATCTACCTGGCCTGGATCCAGGGGGCCATGACCTTCCGCGATGAAGACCTGGAGCACAGCGTGGCACGCGCCACCGAAGAGCCCTCCGACGAGATCATCGACGACGAAGCCGACTCCGAAGGTGGCTCCGCGAGCGTGTTCGCCGATCTCACGAGCCTCATCGCCGCCAGCGTCACCCCCCATGACGGCGGCGATCCCGAGCCGTCTACCGAAGCGGCGGAGCCGCCCCAGGACGTCTCGGAGCCGTCGGAAGACGAACCCGCTCCAGAAAACGACGATGCGGCCGAAGCCGGTCCCCAGCCCACCGCTTCCAGCTACGAGATCGAGCTGGACGACGAGGATGACAGCGACGACATCTCCCTCGAGTTGGACGAGCCCGACGTGCCCTTCCAACCCGACGGCGACATGGAGATCGACTTCGAGGACGGCTCGGACGACCTCGAGCTGGCCGACGACGAGGACACCAACATCCAGGCACAGGACTGGTCCATCGATGCGGGCGAGGCCTCGCTGCGTGCGGAGATCCACCGCATACAGCAGGCCGAGAACGTCTTCGAGGTGCTGGGGGTGCCCCACGACTCCGAGGTCGAGTCCTTCCGGTCCTCGTACTTCCACCTGGCGCGCATCCTGCATCCCGACCGGGTAGGCGACGGGGATCCCGAGCTTCAAGCCATCGCCGCCCAGGCCTTCGATCGCGCCCGGGCCGCCTGGGAGCTGGTCAAGGACGACGAGCTCCGCGAGGAGACCATCCAGCGCGTCATCCACGGCAAGAAGAGCGAGGAAGAGGAAGCCATGCAGGCCGTCGAGGAGATGCTGGCGGTCGAGAAGCTCTTCGATCGGGGATTGGCTCAGTTCAACTCGGGTCGCATCGTGCAGGCCTACGAGATCTTTCAGCAAGCCGCCCAAAAATCCGCCAAGCACCCGGACTTCGAGCTAGCGGAGCTTCGCATCTACCAGGGCTACTGCCGCTGGCGCATCAACCACGAGCGCGACGAGGATCAGGCTGCCAGCGGCGTGGAGATGTTGCAGAAGGCAATGGGCAAGTGCCAGCGCCACCAGCCTGGCTGGATCCTGCTGGGCCGCGTGGTCAAGGAGCGCGGCCACCCCGAGGAAGCACGTCGCTTCTTCATCAAGGCCCTCAAGCTCAACCCCGAGAACAAGGACGCCCTACGCGAGATGGAGCGCCTCAAGCGCGAAAAGGAGGGCACGTCTGGCGGCAAGGGAAAGGGCAAGGGCCTCTTCGGGCGCCTGTTCTCCCGGGGCAAGAAGGACAAGAAGAAGTCCGGCAAGAAGGGGGACTAGGCCGTGGGCTTGTACGAGAACACGGTCACCTACTACCTGCGCCCGATCCTGCCCCTGCTCGAAGACCCAACCATCACCGAGGTGTTGGTCAACGGCCCAGACGAGATCTTCGTCGAGGTCCGTGGGCGCCTCGAGCGGGTGGAAGACTGCTCGTTTTCGGGCCTCGAGGAGCTCCAGGCAGCCTGCACCAACATCGCCCAGTACAGCAACAAGGTCTTCGATCCCGAGCACCCCCGCTTCGACGGCCGGCTACCCGACGGAAGCCGCGTTCACTGCATCGGACCGCCGGTGGCTCCGTTCCTGGCCCTGGCCATCCGCAAGTTCACTCGGTCGAACATGGGCCCCAAGGAGCTGGTCGAGTTGGGCTCCCTGACCGCCGAGGCCATGGCGTTCCTGCGGTCCGCCATCCTCATGAAGCGCAACCTGCTGGTCTCCGGCGGTACCGGCTCGGGCAAGACCACCCTGCTCACCGTGTTGGCGCAGTACATCCCTCCGGGCGAACGCATCGTGATCATGGAAGACACCACCGAGCTGAACATCGACAAGCCACACGTGGTGCAGCTCGAGGCCCGCCTGCCCGACAAGCACGGTCGCGGCGAGGTCACCATCCGCCACCTGCTCCACTCCACCCTGCGCCTGCGCCCCGACCGCATCATCGTGGGCGAGGTCCGCGGCGGCGAGGCTCTGGACCTGCTCAACACCCTCAACTCGGGGCACGGCGGCACCATGACCACGCTGCACGCCAACAGCGCCATGTCCGCCTTGTCCAAGCTCGAGACCCTGGTGCTGTTCGCGGGCGAAGACCTTCCCATCCGCGCCATCCGCGGCCAGGTGGCCGACGCCGTGGACCTGGTGCTGCAGGTGGCCCGCTTCCCCGACGGCTCTCGCCGGGCCGAGCAGATCGCCGAGGTCTTCACGGGCCTGGACGAGCACGGCAACTACCGCATCAACACCCTCTTCCGCTTCGAGGGGCGCGGCATGAAGGACGGCGAGCTGCAAGGCGGCGTCGTGGCCACCGGGCGCCTGCCCAGCTTCTACAAGTCGGCGCTGGGCCGTGGTGTCAACATCGAGAAGCGCTGGTTCGTGCCCAAGAAAAAGAAGGCCTAGCGCCCCGGCGGTGGCTCGAAGCTGGGCTGGACCTCGCGCATCAGCTTGTCGTAGTAGTTGACCACCTGCCGGACGTAGTCGCGCTTTTCCCGGTAGTCGCCGGGGTAGAAGCTGCGCTTGAAGCCATAGATGATCAGATCGCGCAGGGCTTGGTTGGAGAGCTGGAGTTCTTCCATGGCCAGCTTGATCTCGTTGGTGACCGTGGTGTGGGAGACCAGCCGGTTGTCGGTGCACAGGGTGCAGGACAGGCGTGCGTCGAGCATCTGCTTCAGCGCGTGGTTGGCCACGGACTCAATCTCGGGGTTGGTCTGCAGGTTCGAGGTGATGCAGACCTCGATGGTGATGCGGCGATCGGCGATGAACTGGGCCAGCGCGCCCACGTAGCCCTCGGGATCGTAGACGTGCTTCGAGGTGATGAGGTCGGGCCGGAACAGGTGGTAGCCGTGCCCGATGCGGTCGGCGTGCAGCGCCGTGATGGCCTGGAAGATGGACTCGGGGCCGTAGGCCTCGCCGGCGTGCACGGTCTTCTTGAGGAAGTGCTCGTGGGCGTAGTGGAAGGCTTCCGCGTGGTCGACGCCGGGGTAACCGGACTCTTGGCCGGCCAGGTCGAAGGCCACGACCGGCAGGCCCATCTGGTCGCGCACCCGCACGGCGGTGTGGGCCAGCTGCAGGCTGGCGATGCCGAAGCGGCGCTTCTCCTCCATGTCGTTGGTGACCCGGAACAGGTGCCTGTAGTACCAGGAGAAGTCTGCGGTGAACATGCGCAGGGCGCAGACGATGATGCCGTACTCGAAGGGCGGCTCGCCCCGCTTGGCCACCGCTTCCGAGGCGCGGTGCTCGCGCTTGGCACGCTCGAGGCCGTTGTTGACCGCAGCGAGCACCTGCTCGGTGGTGAGGTTCTCGTTGACGTGAAGCTGCGGCGCGAGGCGCACCTCGAGGTAGCACACACCCTCGTCGATGTTGTCGAGGGCCAGCTCGTAGGCCGTGCGCTCGAGGGCTTCGGGATCCTGGAGCACCGAGCAGGTGTAGGCGAACCCCGCCAGGTACTCGGGGAGGTTGGCGTAGCTTTCCTTGAACACCAGCTCGTTCAGGCCCTCGGGGGTGTCGGAGGGCAGCTCTACGCCCCTGGTTCGTGCCAGATCGATGAGCGTCTCGAGACGCAGCGAGCCGTCGAGGTGCAGGTGGAGATCGGACTTGGGGAGCTTGCGGATGAGGTCTTCGGTGATCATGGGCGGGCATCTAACACTGCCCGCTTCCGGGGGAACACCCTGTTAGAAGCGGCGCTGACCCGGAGCACCCCGTGAAGACCACCCACCGCCTGCAGCTTGGCGACGCCCGCGATCTCGGCTTTCTGCCGGACGGATCGGTGCAGCTGGTGGTGACCTCGCCGCCCTACCCCATGATCGCCATGTGGGACGAGTGCTTCGAGTCCATGGACCCGGCGGTGGCACCCTTGCTCGCCGGGGAGCGAGGTCTCGAGGCCTTCGAGGCCATGCATCGCGCCTTGGATACCGTCTGGGCCGAGTGTTTTCGCGTGCTCTCCCCCGGCGGCTTCGTTTGCGTCAACATCGGCGACGCCACCCGCAGCCTGGGCGGTGAGTTTCGGCTGTTCCACAACCACGCCCGCATCGTGACGGCCTTGGTGGAGCTGGGTGCCACGGTGCTGCCCGACATCCTGTGGCGCAAGCCCACCAACGCCCCCAACAAGTTCATGGGCTCGGGCATGCTGCCGGCGGGGGCCTACGTCACCTACGAGCACGAGTACGTGCTGATCTTCAGAAAGGGCGGCAAGCGGGTCTTCCGCAAGGCAGAGGACAAGGCCTGGCGCCAGCGCAGCGCCTTCTTCTGGGAAGAGCGCAACCGCTGGTTCTCCGACGTGTGGATGGACCTGCGCGGCACCCGCCAGCAGGTGGGCAGCGCCGCCGAGCGGGACCGCAGCGCCGCCTTCCCCCTCGAGCTGCCCCGGCGCCTGATCTACATGTACTCGGCCCAGGGCGACACGGTGCTCGATCCCTTCGCGGGTACGGGGACCACGGCTGCGGCTGCGGCGGTGGCCGGTCGCTCCAGCGTCGGGGTGGAGCTGGCTACCAGCTTCGCCCCCTTAGTGCGGGGGAGCCTCGAGGGCGCCGTCCGATATGGCCCCGGGTTGGTGCGCCAGCGTCTGGAGGCCCACCGCGACTTCGTCATCGAGCGCCTCGAGGCCGGCAAGACCGTCAAGCACTTCAACCGGCCTCACGGCCTGCCCGTCGTCACGGGTCAGGAGCGCAAGCTCGAGCTGCTGGTGCCCATGGAGCTGTGCGAGGTGGACGAGCTGTGCTGGGAGCTCTCGCACGAACCCGTGGGGCTGGCGGAGCCCATACCTGGTTTCGTGGTCGAGGAGCCCGAGGTGGCGCCGGAGCCCTCGGAGGTGCCACAACCGGCGCGCGACGCGGAGCACGCGGTGGCCGAAACCTCCGAGTCCCCGGACGAGGGTCAGCAGCAGCTCTTCTAAGCCCCCGAAACGAACCGCCAGCGCCTCTCTCGGCCCACATCCCCCCCAGCGGTTCGCCCCGCGTCCTCCGGTCCCGTCATCCCCTCCTCTTGGCAGCTTCCAGCCGGATCTGTTCCGCTACCAGCTCCTTCAGGCGGAGGAAGCGCCGTGCCGCCGCCATGGCCGCCTCGTCGGGGGCGCTCCTGGCCAGCCGCCTCGCGCTCTGCGGGTCGATGTCCAGCGCCCAGCCCAACTCGCGCAGCGGCACGTTGGCCTGCTTCGCGAGGACACAGGCCGTTCGCCGCGCTCGAATGCACGGCCTGGAGGTGCCCCGCAGCTGGGGATCCGCCGCGCAGGCCATGGCGGCGGCTTCGACGAGTGCGCTCGGGCCCAGGGCGCGCAGCTGGGTGTCGGGTGTGGGGACCAGCGTGCGAGGTGGCAGCCCTACGTCCCGAAAGGCCTCGTGCAGGTGGAAGCGGGGCAGCGCGTCGCGGATGCGGAGATCGAGCCCGGGGATGTCCCTGGCCCCCACCAGGTCGAGGAAGCAGCCCCCACTCCACAGCGCCGAGTGGACGGGCAGATCGTGATGTGCGGGCTGGTCCAGGACGTAGCCGCGCGTGTTCTCCATGTGGTTGCGGCCATGGATCTCGCCGGTGTACATCGGCTGGGTGTCCACCACCGCCAGGCCGCGGAGGGAGCGCTGCAGTGCACGCGCCAGGACACCGCAGCGATGCCGGTCGCAGTACACGATCACGTGGGCGTGCTCGTCCACCACGCAGAACAGCACCAGCCATGGGCCGCAGATTTCGACAATCCTGCGCACGGCCCGACGCAGCAGGGCCTCGCCGGGGAAGAGGGGATGACGGCCTCTGGACTTCAGGGTGAGGTGCCATGGGCGCATGGGAAAGCTCCGCTGATGAGGGCGCTCTCTCGCTCACGCAAGGGACGTGCCAGCCGATTTGGCGCTTTCCACCGTTCGTGATCGTCGAAGTGTCAGAGAGTGGTCGACGAAATCGTCGAAAGTTCGACGCTTGTCGGGGCACGTGGCGATGGGGGCCGCTTCCCAGCCAGCGCGCATCTTCTCCCCCTGCCTGGAGGATCATGGCTGCTGGCGAGTGCTGGCGTGGCAGGTCAGTAGCAGCCGCCATCGTCGCAGGTGAAGGTCTCGTTGGCGCCGAGGTCGTCGAGGTACTCGCCGTAGCCCACCAGGTCGTAGGGGCTGTTGTCCGTGGCCCCTTCGCCCCAGTCCACGTCGGTGGAGGTGAGGGTGACGTCGCTGGAGCTGACGTAGACACCACCGCTGTCTCCTCCGGAGTTGCCTGTGATGGAGCCCTGGAGGATGTCGAGG
>PVBE012442390.1_pt1 | contig 11372 bp, 11 predicted proteins | sample 1631181 | NCBI WGS metagenome assembly PVBE01 (sample SAMN08397723, study PRJNA350692) | Marine metagenome, whole genome shotgun sequencing project. | isolation source: water | place: Pacific Ocean | collected 2012-04 | reverse complement strand
CCTCCGTCAGGTAGGGGATAATCCAATAGCGAAATATTCCATCTTTTTACCGAACTCCAAACGGTCATAAACACGCCAGCAGTCCAGAAGCTTGGGGGTTTTCATAGCTCCGGTAAAATCCTCAGGCCTGAGATTTTTAAACTCGTCCCAAGGCATAGCCAGTATGGCAAACTCGGCACCTTCCAAGCACTGTCCCGCCGAACCGGCGTATTCCACGCTTTTCCCCAGAACTTTACGGGTATTTTCCATTCCGGCCGGGTCGCAAACAGCCACGGCGGCCCCCTCTCTCCCCAGAGCTCTGGCCATGGCCATTGACGCTGATTCCTCGATAACATCGGTATTCGTTTTATAGGTCAAGCCCAGAATAGCAACCTTTTTCCCATTGATATCACCGAGTTGCTGCTTGATCAGATCAATTACCCGGCTAATTTGCTCGTTATTTACCCGATCGGTGGTCTCCGCTAGTCTGGCGTTACCGCCAATCCGCTTGATAAAGGAAGAAAAAGCCTTATTATCCCGGGGAAAGCAGGGTCCGCCGTAGCTGGTGCCCCCGCTCAGGTACTTCCGCCCTATCCTGGAATCAAAACCAAGCGCCCGGCTGACCATATCCACGTCGCCACCAGGTATCCGCTCGCAGATTTCCGCTAGGGTGTTAGCAAAGCTTATTTTCATTGTGACGTAAGAATTGAGCGCTATTTTGGCTACTTCCGCGTTGTAAATAGTGCCCCGGACAATCGGGGGGTGATTCTCGCATACCACCATATAGATTTTAGACAACAAATCTCCAGACCGCGGGTCTGATTCGCCTATAAGGACAACATCAGGATTGGTAAAGTCCCGGATGACACTGCCCAGGGCGATAAATTCTGGACTGTAGCACAGGCCGAAGTCCACGCCGCACTTTTTCCCGGAAACCTCCTCCAGCAAGTGCTTGACTACGTTATCAGTATCCCCCGGCAGAACGGTACTGGTCAGGACGACTAGGTGGAAGCCGGGCTTATTCTTTAAATTAGCAGCGATTTCCTTTGACGCTGCCTCAACATATCTGGTGGAGAAACCTCCGTCTTTCTCGCTCGGTGTGGGCACCACCATAAACGTAATGTCCGAGTTCTCAATGGCATATTTATAATCATCAGTGGCGAAGAAGCGCGCCGACAACCCTTGCATCAATTCCGCCAGTCCAGGCTCGTAAATCGGGCTTTGCCCCTGGTTCACCGCTTTTATCGTTACCGGGTCTTTATCCACCCCGATAACCCGGTAGCCACTAGCGGCCAGACAAGCGGCCACACAAAGGCCCAGTTTACCGATACCGATAATAGAAATCCCATCCATAGACAACTTTTCCTCCCGCATTAAAAATGCCGGTTATTTTCTATTTATGTCAACTTATCCGAACCGTTCCAGAAGGACAATCGTGTCCTTGGTTGCCCCGTAGAAAAGCGGAGCTATTTCTCCCGATGCCGCCGCACTCAGAAAACGGTCGGGCAATCCCGGTAAACGCGGGGTTAGTCCGGGTTCCGGAAATAGTATTTTCCTCTACCCTCCCCTATCTTTTTTCACCATCATACCAATCCAGCGATAAGTCTTACCCATACCTTCCTCCAGACTGACCTGAGGCTCCCATCTCAGCACTTTTTTCACCAGAGTCAAGTCGGCGTTTCGCCCTTTAACTCCCTCCGGCGCCGAAAGGTCATGTTTCTTAGTTATCTTTTTCCCGGAACTATCAATAATCATATCCGCCAGCCCATCTACGGAAATCAGTCGGTCCGAGCCGATATTTATCGGTTTATCATAACCGGACTCCATCAGCGCCAACACGCCCTGGACACAATCATCAATATAGCAGAATGAGCGAGTCGCTTTACCATCACCCCATATGGCTATCTCCCCGGGGTCTGAGACCTCAGCAACTTTACGGCACAGCGCTGCCGGCGCTTTCTCCTTACCGCCTTTATAGGTCCCCTCCGGACCATAAATGTTATGGAATCTGGCAATCCGGATATCAACTCCGTAGTCTATCTGGTAAGACTTCATCATTTCTTCGGTAAAAAGCTTCTCCCAGCCGTAGGCTTCATTAGGATCAGCGGGATAGGCATCTTCTTCTTTCAAACCGGGCACATCAGAGGTTGTCTGCTTGTAATTGGGATAAACGCAGGCGCTGGAGCTGAATAAAAATCTCTTCACTTTATTCTGCACCGCCGCTTCCAGCATGTGGGTATTTATCAGCACGTTGTCGTGCATAATATCGGCAAACACGGAAGTGATGAAACCTATACCGCCCATGTTAGCCGCCAGGTTATAGACTTTATCAATCCCTTCCGTAGCTTTAAGGCAATTCTGCAATATCCGCAGGTCCAGCTCAAGCCGTTCACTGCAATACTTCTCCTCAATGTAGTCATCATACTTGATATCAGCCACCCTGACGAAATACCCTTGAGAGTATAAATGCCTCGCCAGATGGCTCCCGATAAACCCTCCGCCACCGGTAATCAGTATTCGCTCCATTTCCCCTCCTTTTTTATTTACTGAGAGTCAAAGACCGCCTTAGAATCTTCGGCTTATTAACGCCCTGCCTATTTTCAGCCCGTCTTTTATTGAGTTAAGTTTAGCGAGGGATTGGCGCCGGCGATAGTTAATGGGAATCTCACCCAAGCGGTAACCCTTCTTGACCACCTGGCTGAATAGATCAGCTTCAAAGTCAAACCCATCAGCGGTGAGGTCCAGATTGGAGATAACCTCCTTCCGGAATCCCCAGTAGCCGGTGCACAGGTCGCTCATCTTGGTGCGGTACAGAATACTGGCCATCAGGGTAAGCAGGTGGTTGCCGACGACGTTTAATCGGCTCATACCCCCTTTTTCTATTTCTCCCTTAAGCCGGGAGCCGATTACCACTGAGTGGTCGCGCCGCAAAATAGCCAGCATCTCTGGAATATAAGTGGCCGGGTAGGTATAGTCAGCATCAAGCATGAAGACAAAATCAGCGTCAACCAGGCCAAAGGCGGTCCTCATCGCCCGGCCTTTACCTTTCCGGGATTCGATGATGATTTCCGCACCCTTGGCTTCCGCAATTTGCCTAGTCCGGTCTTGACTGTTACCGTCAACCACCAAGACTTCTACCTCATAACCTTTTTCCACCAGGTCACGCACCGGTATTTCGTCAATGACTCGCCCGATAGCCTCTTCCTCATTCAGGGTGGGCAGTATGATACACACCTTGGACAAGTGAAATTTACCTCCCTCCCCTAATTATGGCTCAAGAACATCAATCACCAGGTAAAGAGGATCCTTTATATGCGGATCAGTCTCGCTATTTTTAAAAAGCCAGAACTCAACCTTCTGGTTATCGCCCGACTTATCCGGGATAAAGCTGACTATTTCCTGCCACTTTCCTTTATGAGCCAGCTTTCCGGAGCTTATTTCCCGGTTTTCCATACTATCTACGGTGATACCTACCCGGTAGCTTACCATCTCATGCTCATGGTTGACAATGCCAATAGTTACCGCCATCGGCTCACCCGATATCACCTGTACCGAGTAATTTTCTACCTCACCCTCCGAATTGAGGACATAAAATTCGGTGAATTTCTCGCTCTGCTGCGGTATGGCGACAATAAAGACAAGACAGACCAGAGCGACCACAATAGCCACTACCAATGAGATGGTCAGTGTCTTATCTAAATTACTCATGCCTCCTACTCAGGCAAGCCGGCAAAATGGACTGATACCAGCTTCTCCAAGCAACTTCTTATTACGTTTAGCCGTATCGGTTATTGACAACATTATACCACACCAAGCCGACTCAAGTATGAGGGAACTAAAAGTGATTACCAGGGCGCTATTGGTGATAGCGGCGTATCGCTAGCAGAGTCGTCCGGTGGGCACTCAGGGCATTCGTCAAGTCAGCCCGTTGATGGTATAATAGCCACCAGATTAGTGGCAACGGGGGACTAATTAAGAGTGATTGAAGAACTAGTCCGGTCAGGCATTCCTGAAGGGCTGATAGTGATAATCGTTTCCGCCCTACCGATAGTTGAGCTTCGCGGCGCGCTGCCCCTAGCGATAAATTTCTTCCAGATACCCTGGTACTGGGCGCTGTGCCTGGCGATTATCGGCAACCTGTTCCCGGTCCCCTTCTTATTGCTGCTGTCAGAGTCGATAGCCAAAATGGTTAGCCGAGTGGGAATCGGTAAAAAGCTGGTAGACTGGGTCTTCCACCGCACCCGACAGCGGGGAAGAATTATTGAAAGATACGAGAAGATAGGACTGGTATTGTTTGTGGCCATTCCGTTACCGTTCACCGGCGCTTGGACCGGATCCCTGGCCGCTTTCCTATTCGGGCTTAAGTTCCATCACGCTTTTCTGACCATCCTCTGCGGCATAATCATCGCCGGCGCCATCGTTACCTGTTTAAGCCTGCTCGGCTGGGCGGGTGCGGTCATCGCCGGCATCGGGCTGAGCGGCCTGGTGACAATCGGGTTGTGGAAAACATAGCCACGCAGCAATTAGATTGGCCTCAAAAGTCGGGGTGGCCGGATTCGAACCGGCGACCACCTGAACCCCACTCAGGTGCGCTACCAAGCTGCGCTACACCCCGATATGCCCCCACCTTTCCCGCATATACTATCACAAACTCTTTATCAGAGCAATGAGCCGCCGGCCTTACTTGAAATTACTTTATTAGATTGGGTAGGATGTGGAAGAAACCTGTGAAGAATTGAAATTGTATGATGTAATCGTAGTCGGTAGTGGACCGTCCGGGAGCTATACCGCTGGCAGACTGGCCGAGATGGGGCACCAGGTAATAGTGCTGGAGAAGAAGCTCAAGGTAGGAGATAAAATCTGCTGCACCGGCATTATCGGCCAAGAATGCGCCCGCGCTTTTGCCATTGAGGACAGCGTTATTCTGAGACGGACCAACAGCGCCTGTCTCTTTTCGCCTTCAGGGAGCCTGCTCCGGCTGCAGCGGGAAGAAACGCAGGCCTGCATTATAGACCGGACAGCTTTTGATATAACCCTGGCCCGCCGGGCACAGGACAAAGGAACGGAATATTCCCTAGGTACCCTCGCCGGAGAGATAGCGGTTGAGACGGATAAGGTTAAGGTTAAGACATCCCGACAGGGTAAGAGGACAACCATCACCGCCAGAGCCCTGGTTCTTGCTTCTGGCTTCGGCTCAGGGCTGGTCGAGAAGCTGGGGCTGGGTAAAGTCAGCGATTTCGTTATCGGCGCCCAGGCGGAAGTAGCCACCGGGGAGACTGACGAGGTAGAGATCTACCTGAGCCGGGAGGTATCCCCCGGGTTTTTTGGCTGGCTGGTACCGACCTCTCCCCAAAAAGCCCGGGTGGGATTGATGTCACGCCGGAGTCCAGAACTTTACCTGAACAAGCTATTTACCTACCTGCAGGCCCGGGGGAAAATAGCTTCGGCAACCGCCCGGCCAAGCTATGGAGGAATCCCCTTAAGGCCACCGCGTAAAACCTACCGTGAGCGAGTGGTAGTGGTGGGCGATGCGGCGGGACAGGTAAAGCCGACCACCGGTGGCGGCATTTACTACGGGCTGCTGTGCGCCGACATCGCCGCTGACACTCTAGACCAAGCGCTACTGCAGGATGACCTGTCCGCCCGGAATCTGGCCCGCTACGAACGGCAGTGGCGACGGAGACTGGGATGGGAACTGAGAACCGACTACTGGGCCAGAAAACTGTTTGAGCGCCTCGGTGACCGGCAGCTCGACCGCCTGTTTGCCGTTGCCAAGGCCAACGGCATTGACCAGGCTTTGATGCGAGCCAAGGATGTCTCCTTTGACTGGCACGGCCGAACGATACTGGCCCTGCTGGGCTACACCGTGGTCTCCCAAGCCATCGGCTTGGTAAGAACTCCGTCTTGGATGAGTAAAGGTTAGAGTAACAGTTCAGAGAAGGACTATTCCCAATGACCTATCGACCTTCGGCTTCCTTCTCCATTTTTTCTAGCCTGGCATAATAGTCCGCGAACTCATTCAAGTGCGCTAGGGCAATCTTTCCCGTTATTAGATGGTCATCGTCGGTAATATTGGTGTGAGGGTTATGTAGACCGTGCTCCAACTCAACGTCAAGACCCATCCGGTATTGCTCCACGTCAAATTTACTCCAGTCAATACCCAGACTCTCACCAACTATTTTAGCTTCGTCAGTGCTGAAGCGTTTTTTAACGGTCATTTCCGGCTCCCAAGTTCCTATTTCTATAACTATCGTAGCTCGGAACAAGGGAATTGTCAATGCTCCAAGTATAATCTGACCGCCCCCTTTTCCCACAAATGGATATGGCGGGACTGTCTTACTTTATCGTATCATATGGGTATATTAGAATTTACTTATGGAGAGTGCTATGACAGACGAGAGCCATCAGAATCCGAGCCTAGGTGAGGCCGCCGGTCAGTTTCTGGCCGGACTATCACCTACGGAAAAGAACACCAGCCAGCCAGAGATCTACAAATTTATCCGCTGGTACGGCTGGGAGCGGTCTTTGGCCGGGCTCACCGCCCCGGAAGTAGCCAACTACGCCGAGCGGCTATCGCTCTCGGATACCGACTACGGTGAAAAACTGGAGCTGATACGGGCTTTCCTGGCTTACGCCAGCAAGACGGGCTTGAGCAAGACGAACCTGACCACCCATCTCAAGGCTAAAAAGACCCGGGCTGGCCATCCGCCCACCGCCCGGCAGAACCTGCCAGAGGCGATCCCTTTAACTCGTAAAGGATACGCGGAACTAGAGACCGAACTGTCCGCTCTAAAGAACAAGCGTCCCTGGCTCATCGAGGAAATACGCCGGGCGGCCGCCGACAAGGACTTCCGCGAGAATGCCCCGCTGGCCGCAGCCAGAGAGCAGCGCGGGCATCTGGAGGGGCGCATCCGGGAACTAGAAGAGACTCTGAAGGCGGCCACGGTTATTGACAATGCTCGAAAGTCAACCCTTAAAACAAATATTGGGGATAGCCTTCTCCTGAGTGACCTGGCCTCCGGGGAAGAGCTGCGTTATATCATCGTCAGTCCCCGGGAAGTGGACCCTACTCAGGGTAAAATTTCCAGTGCCTCCCCCTTGGGCCAAGCGCTCACCGGCCACAGCGAGGGCGAGACCGTGGAGATAACCGTACCGGCAGGCAAGCTGCGTTATCAGATTAAACGCATCGAGCGCTAGGGCCCACTTAATAGCCGATGCCGGCTATGGTATAATTCTGGGTAGTCTGGGGATATAGCTCAACTGGGAGAGCGCTGCGTTCGCATCGCAGAGGTCGGGGGTTCGAATCCCCCTATCTCCACCACTGGTATCATTGGGCAGAATTTCACCCATGCCTCCGCCAGAGCTACCTTTTAGAGAAGTAAACTAGCTTGAGCCTAAAGCGTATACCACAAATATCTGACACCAGTTCGGTGACAACCAGTACTTAACCATCCGGCTTACCAGAGGAAAAAACGGGGTACGACCATGAAAGGCGAGATAGCAGGTGTCATATTCGACCTAGACGGAGTACTCGAGTTCCAGGGAAAAGCCTATCCTGGAGCCGTTGAACTGCTCGTTTCGCTTCGCCGAAGACGGGTTCCCATTCGAGTCCTGTCCAACAGCACCCTCAAGAGCCGGAGAGCGTGCATGGGAAAACTAAACCAGAAAGGCTTCAACGTTTACGAGCACGAGGTCGTTACCGCTTCTTTTGCCACCGCTCGATATCTGGAAACCCTGAATCCGAGGTCTTGTTGGGTACTGCTAAAAGGGGAAGGAATGGAGGAGTTCCGTAATTTCCGACACGACCTGAATAATCCCGAGTACCTTGTCCTCGGAGACTTACGCGAGGATTTCAACTTTCAGACCCTGAACAAGGCGATTCAGCTCCTCTATAAAGGTGCAAAATTGATTGTTATGATTACCGAAACCGTGGACAGCAGCCTGGGAGAGATGGAGTTAACGGTGGGCGCCTACGGGAAAATGCTGGAAGATGCCGCCGGCATCGAGGCCACTTATATCGGGAAGCCGAATCACTACATTTTCGATATCACCCTTGAGACCCTGAGGAATATAGACCGGAGCCAAATCCTCATGGTGGGAGACAAGATTGGGACCGACATTCTGGGGGCTAAAAATGCAAGTCTCAAGACGGCGCTGGTGAAAACGGGGGAGTTTCGGGAAAGTGATTTGGAGTCTCCGGTTGTTGTCCCGGACTATATCTTCGACTCAGTCCGCGACGTCGAAAAACTCTTCCCTTAAGAAGCCGGAATTCCCCAGCCATAGAAGCCTGGTGCCAGCTCCTCCAGCAGCCGCCCCAAGTGGAAAGTCACTACCATAATTTTCGCTATTAGCTCCCCAGCGTGGCCACCATGACCGCCTTTATGGTGTGGACTCTGTTTTCGGCCTCGTCGAATACTACGGATGCGTCCGATTCGAAAACGTCCTCGGTAACTTCCATACTCTCCAAGCCGAACTTCTGATAGATTTCATCACCGATGGCCGTCTCCCGGTTGTGGAACGCGGGCAAGCAGTGCATAAACTTCACCTTCGGGTTACTGGTCATTTCCATAATTTCTTTGTTTACCTGATACGGTTTTAGAAGCTCGATTCTTTCCTTCCAGACTTCATCCGGCTCGCCCATGGACACCCAAACGTCCGTACACAGAAAATCGCAGTCTTTTACCCCCTCTGCCGTGTTGTCCGTTAACTTGATACGGGCTCCGGTCTGTTTGGCGATATTCTCCGCCTCCTGCACCAACTCTTTCCGTGGCTGCATACTCATTGGAGACACGGAGCGAAAATCCATTCCCATCTTCGCCATACCGACGAGGAGTGAGTTTCCCATATTAAACCGCGCGTCTCCCAAGTAGGCGAGCTTTACCTCACTCAAAGGTCTGGTGGTATACTCCATCATGGTAAAAATGTCAGCAAGTACCTGGGTAGGATGAAACTCATTGGTGAGGCCGTTCCAGACAGGTACACCGGCATACTCGGCGAGTGCCTCGACAACCTCCTGCTCAAACCCGCGGTACTCAATTCCGTCATACATCCTGCCCAGCACGCGGGCGGTATCTTTCATGGACTCTTTCTTTCCCAGCTGCGAGCCCGATGGGTCCAGGTATGTTACCCTTGCCCCTTGGTCATAGGCGGCGGTTTCAAAGGCACACCGAGTCCTGGTGGATGCCTTTTCGAAAATCAGGACGATATTCTTGCCCATCATTCTCGGCTGCTCAGTGCCGGCGTACTTCGCTTTTTTCAGTTCCGCAGTAAGGTCCAGTAAGTATCGGATCTCTTCCGGAGAAAAGTCCAGCAATTTTAAAAAGCTTCTGTTTCTAAGATTACCAACCATTTTCAGTCCCTCCTCTAATGACTTAAATTATAGCAAATAACCGATGTTAAGTGAATTACCAAACTAGCTGGGTTCCAATATTGTGAGCAATTATTAGGGATAGAAGTAATACTATTTGAATCGAAAGAATAACAATATGACAGTATGTTCCCATTATCGCTGACGGTCTACAGTTATTATATCGGCAATGCTAACTTAAGATGTGATACAATTACTGAGTAAAGTCACATGTGTAAGATGAAAAGTAGAATCACATTATTAACAATATCATTACTAATCTTGGGGCTATTAAGCACCATATCATGCATGGAAGTACCAAAGGAAGAAGATATATACGGTATTTGGGAAGGTAAATTTCATGAAATGGAACTTTATTTACGTTCAATGCTGATGGAACATGCTTATTAAGTTTTAAGAATAGCATCAATGACGAGGTGGATAAACTAAAGGGAACATTTGAAGTAGATTTCTCAAAATATCCTCTGCCTTTGTCTATCAGAAATATTCCACAGTTGAACCATGGCCTATATACAATTCTAAAGTTCACAGACAATGGTTCGCTTGTAATTGCTGATTTTGCACCGCGTTGGAGGTTTCGGCCTACCTCCTTTGAATATGATACTGATATGACTTTGAGAAAAGTTGATGGGAATTAGAGTTTAGCGCGCACCTTCCCAGTAGGAAGTGTATCAGTCTTGGGAATTTGATACGCCTGTGAGATTGTATATAGTATCAAAATTAGCAGTAAAATATGGCGGTGATGGTCATCGTAGAGCCGCAGGTTTCACATGTACAATGCTTCCATTTAAAGGAGAAGGATATGCGGAAAGGTAATCGACATCAAAGAGTGCCCTCAGAAGAGGTAGTTCATCCAACTCCAGACGAACTTCTCAAGAAATATATCGTTGACGTGCCTAACTTCCCACAACAAGGCGTAATTTTCCGTGACATTACGCCACTTCTCAGACATGCCACCATGTTTCGACACGCTATGGAACTTATCGCCAATAAACATAAGCATAAAGATATTGAACTTGTAGTAGCATTAGAGGCACGTGGCTTTATCTTTGCACCAGTTGCCTTACTCATCGGAGCAGGATTTATACCAGTTCGCAAAGAAGGAAAATTGCCACGAGTTGCTTATGCCCGTGAGTATAACCTCGAATATGGGAAAGCAGTAATCGAAATGCACCGTGACGCAATCCAACCCGGCCAGAAAGTTCTCATCGTTGATGATGTCCTCGCTACAGGTGGTACAGCCCGAGCTGCAGTTGAACTTGTCCGAGACCTTGGCGGAGAGCCGGTGGCAGCTGATTTCCTTATCGAGCTTGACTTCCTCAAGGGGCGAGAAAAGCTTGATATTCCTGTAAATTCGCTTATTCATTATTGACAAACAACAAGTAAAATACTAATACTATGTATCGCCGATGTGGTCTTTACGCATGTGAGATTGTATATAGTATCAAAATATGAATGGCTGGAGTCTTTCAATCCCGGTCACATACTTAGAACTCCTTGTCATTCTCATCGGAAACAGATCAGTGATAAATCTCGCCTCTTCATCATCTTTATCTGAATACTTTAATTCTAATATTGTGCGGCGTCAGTGATTAAGACGCAAGTGAGCTACAGACACTTTATCCTGTTGATTTCGACCTGTCAAGAAGTCAGGCTCAGTGGTTGATTAGTGTAACCGCTAACTGTAGGATTATTCAAGGAACCTACCTTAGGGATGTGCGAAACTATTCCCAAAGATAATCCCCCATGACCTGCCCCCCAAAAAAGAGTCCAGTTATAATGTTAGTAAAACAGGACAATGAAAGGGGAATAAATGGTCAGGAAAACGTACACTCCGGAACAGATTATCAACAAGCTGAGGGAAGCTGAGATCCATCATCCGAAGCCCTCAGCTTGGGGTAAACTATTTTTTTAAAATTCAATTAATCGTGGGGATTAGCTTTGAAACGAGTTTCGCACATTCCTAATACTATCAGGCGACCGGGCATAGAAATCTCCTCACTTCTCTAGTATAATTATTGCTGGT
>PVBE011433584.1_pt1 | contig 11372 bp, 10 predicted proteins | sample 1631181 | NCBI WGS metagenome assembly PVBE01 (sample SAMN08397723, study PRJNA350692) | Marine metagenome, whole genome shotgun sequencing project. | isolation source: water | place: Pacific Ocean | collected 2012-04 | reverse complement strand
CGCCCTCGTCTCGGGTACCTTGTTCGGCGCCGGTCTCGCACTTGGCGGAATGACCGACCCGGCGCGCGTACGCGGCTTCCTCGACCTGTTCGGCGCGTGGGATCCGACGCTCGCTTTCGTGATGGGCGGGGCAGTGCTCGTCATGGCAATCGTCTGGCGAGCGGTTCCGCGGATGCAGACGCCGTGGTTGGCCGAGGCCTTCCACCTTCCCACCCGCGCCGATCTCACGCCGCGCCTGATCGGCGGAGCCGCCTTGTTCGGAATTGGCTGGGGCGTCGCCGGCCTGTGCCCCGGCCCCGGAATTGCCGCTCTGGTGATCGAACCGGGTGCGGCCGCAATATTCGTCGCCGCGATGCTGGCGGGCATGGCGCTGGTCCGGTTGTTCGAAGCGAAATCGGCATGACCTGCAAACGCGTCACCGATCGCTTTGCAGTGGCTCCGCAGCTTTCGCCCGAAGCGCTGCCGGCATTGGTCCAGGACGGGTTCAGCGTGCTGGTCTGCAACCGCCCCGATGGCGAGGACGATGACCAGCCCGCCGCGGAAGTCATGCGCGCGGCGGCGGAAAGCGCCGGCATGCGCTTCCACCATATCCCCGTTGCCGGCGGCGCATTTCCTGCCGAAGCGGTTGCCGCCTTCGGGCAGGTCCGCCGCGAAGCCGGCGGCAAGGTGCTCGCCTATTGTCGCACCGGCACCCGTTCGATCACGCTCGATGCGCTCGCCAATCCCGAAGGATTGAGCGTAGCCGACCGCCTCGAGCAAGCCGGCGCCGCGGGTTACGACCTGTCCGCGCTCACATCGCAACTGGCCGAATAGCACCCGCAAACCGGAGATCTGGCATGGCACGCAGCTACACGCACGAAGTGGTCATCATCGGTGGCGGTGCGGCCGGCATCGCCACCGCCGCATCGCTGCTCAAGCGACGGCCCCTGCTCGACATCGCCATCGTCGAACCGAGCGAACACCACTATTACCAGCCCGGCTGGACCATGGTCGGCGGCGGGGTGTTCGATGCGCCCGTGACCTGCCGCCCGATGGCCAGCGTCATGCCCAAACGCACCCGCTGGATCCGGCAGGCGGCGGCGACCTTCCAGCCCGAAGACAACCAGCTTACGCTGCGCGATGGCAGCACGATCGCCTATCGGCTGCTGATCGTTGCACCGGGCATACGGCTCGCCTGGGAACAGATCGAGGGACTGGAGCAGACGCTCGGGCGCAATGGCGTCACTTCGAACTATCGCTACGACCTGGCGCCCTACACCTGGAACCTCGTTCGTACGCTCAGATCAGGCCGGGCGATCTTCAGCCAGCCGCCGATGCCGATCAAATGCGCGGGCGCACCGCAGAAGGCGATGTACCTGTCGTGCGACGCCTGGGCCGATCGCGGCGTGCTGGGCGATATCGATGTCGAGTTCCGCAATGCCGGCGGAGTCCTGTTCGGCGTCAAGGAATACGTCCCCGCGCTGATGGAATATGTCGAGAAATACGGCATCGACCTCAAGCTCAACCAAACACTTGTCGCGGTCGACGGACCGGCAAAGACCGCCACGTTCAAAACCGAAGCCGGCGAGGAAACGGTCGCGTTCGACATGCTCCATGTCGTTCCCCCGCAAGTCGCCCCGGCGTTCGTTGCCGACAGCCCGCTCGCGCAGGCCGAAAGCGGCTTCGTCGATATCGATCCGATCACCCTGCGCCATGTGCGCTATCCGAATGTCTTCGGGCTCGGCGATGCCGGGTCGAGCCCCAATGCCAAGACCGCAGCCGCCGTGCGCAAGCAGGCCCCGATCGTCGCGGTCAACGCGCTGGCTGTGCTCGACGGCAAGCAGCCGGTCGCCGATTACGACGGCTATGGTTCGTGCCCGCTGACCGTCGAACGCGGCAAGATCGTGCTCGCCGAATTCGGGTATGGCGGCAAGCTCCTGCCCAGCCTGCCCACCTGGCTGATCGACGGCACCCGTCCGCGCCGGCTCAGCTGGCTGCTCAAGTCCGAGGCGCTGCCGTGGATCTACTGGAACGGCATGCTCAAGGGCCATGAGTGGCTGGCACGGCCGCAGGTCAAGACCGCAGCCTGATGGAACCGGCCGGCACCGAAGGTAGCGCGGCACCGGCAAGCGCACCCGGGCAGCGCCAGCGCGCGCATGCGCTGGCGCAATACTTCCCGATTCTCGGATGGGGCCGCTCCTATAACGGCGCGGTCCTGACGCGGGATCTGGTCGCGGCCGTGGTCGTCACCATCATGCTGATCCCGCAGAGTCTGGCCTATGCGCTGCTGGCGGGCCTGCCCCCGGTCGTGGGTCTCTATGCCTCGATCCTGCCGCTGGTGGCTTATGCCATCTTCGGGACCAGCCGCACGCTGGCGGTGGGGCCGGTGGCAGTAGTTTCGCTGATGACTGCAAGCGCGGCCGGTTCGGTGGCAGCGCAGGGCACGGCGCTCTATCTCGAAGCCGCGATCACGCTCGCCGCGCTGTCCGGCATCATGCTGGCAGTGCTCGGCTTGCTGCGAATGGGCTTCCTTGCCAATCTGTTGTCGCATCCGGTCATCAGCGGCTTCATCACGGCCAGCGGGATCCTGATCGCGACCAGCCAGCTCAAGCACATATTGGGTGTCAGCGCGGGCGGGGATACCTGGCCCGCCATGCTCGGCGGGATTGCCGCGGCCATCGACCAGATCAATCCCTGGACGCTCGCGATCGGGCTGCCCGCCACGCTGTTCCTGTTCTGGGTGCGCAAGGGGTTGAAGCCGCTGCTGGTCCGGCTGGGCCTGACGCAGCATGCCGCCGATATCGTCGCCAAGGCGGGGCCGGTTGCCGCCGTCGCTGCAACCATCGTGGCGGCGCTCGCGCTCGACCTCGGCGCGCGCGGGGTCAACCTCGTCGGGGCGATCCCGCAGGGATTACCGCCATTTGCCCTGCCCTCCACCAATCCCGACCTGATTGCGCAGCTATGGGTGCCCGCGCTGCTGATCTCGATCATCGGCTTTGTCGAGAGCGTGTCGGTCGCGCAGACGCTGGCCGCCAAGCGCCGCCAGCGGATCGCGCCGAACCAGGAACTGATCGGCCTCGGCGCGTCCAACATCGCCAGCGCCTTTTCGGGCGGCTATCCCGTCACCGGTGGTTTCGCCCGGTCGGTGGTCAATTTCGATGCCGGTGCGGAAACGCCCGCTGCGGGCGCCTATACCGCGGTGGGTATCGCGCTGGCGGGGCTGTTCCTGACACCGCTGCTGTTCAGCCTGCCGATCGCGACACTGGCCGCGACGATCATCGTTGCCGTCCTCAGCCTTGTCGATCTGAAGACACCGGGCCAGCTGTGGCGTTATTCCAAGGCCGATTTCGCGGCACATATGGTGACCATCGTCATCACTCTGGTGGCGGGCGTCGAACTTGGGGTGATCGCGGGGGTCGCGGTGGGACTGCTGCTCTATCTGTGGCGCGCCAGCCGCCCGCATGCCGCGATCGTCGGCCGCGTTCCCGAGACCGAGCACTTCCGCAATATCGACCGCCACGACGTGTTCACCGTGCCGCACGTCCTGTCGATCCGCATCGACGAGAGCCTGACCTATCTCAACGCGCGCTGGCTCGAGGAATATGTCCTCGAGGAAGTCGCCGACCGACCCGCAGTCCGCCACGTGATCCTGATGTGCAGCGCAGTGAACGAGATCGACGCTTCTGGCCTCGAAAGCCTCGAGGCGATCAATCATCGCCTCGCCGACGCCGGGATCGGATTGCACCTGTCCGAGGTCAAGGGGCCGGTCATGGACCGGTTGAACCGCACGGATTTCGTCGCCGAGCTCAACGGCCGGGTGTTCCTGTCGCAAAACCGCGCCTTTCGCGAGCTTGCGGCCAATGGCGGCCCGCCCGATGTGCCGCCCTCCGACATGGCGCGGGGGATGATCTGATGCCGCGCATCCCCGACAAGGACGCCCGCTGCCGCCGGATCGCGGCGCTTATTGCCGCCGGCCGGGGCGTATGCGAAAGTTGCCGCGAAATCGGCATTTCGGAGAAGACCTTCTATCGCTGGCGCGCCGAGCGCCGATCCAATGCAACACCCCTTGCGTAAATCGGACGGGCCCCGAGCCCCCCGCTCCGCTAGACAGGCAGAGAGATAGGGAAAAAGTCATGTTCGAAGGCGTCGACGCACTTCTACTCGCCCGGATCCAGTTCGCCTTTACGGTAAGCTTCCACTTCATCTTTCCGGCATTCTCGATCGGGCTCGCCAGCTTTCTCGCAGTGCTCGAAGGCCTGTGGCTCAAGACCGGCAAGCAGCTATATCTCGACCTGTTCAAATACTGGCTGAAGATCTTCGCCATCGCTTTCGCCATGGGCGTCGTCTCGGGCATCGTGATGAGCTACCAGTTCGGGACCAACTGGTCGGTCTTCTCCGACATTGCCGGCCCCGTCATCGGCCCGCTGATGGCCTATGAGGTCCTGACCGCCTTCTTCCTCGAGGCCGGGTTCCTCGGCGTCATGCTGTTCGGCATGAACCGCGTCGGCAAGAAGCTCCATTTCGCCGCCACGCTGATGGTCGCGGTGGGGACCTTCGTGTCCGCTTTTTGGATCCTGTCGGTCAACAGCTGGATGCAAACGCCGGTGGGGTACGAGATCGGCGCCAACGGGCAATATCTGCCGGGTGACAGCTGGCTCGAGATCATCTTCAATCCCAGCTTCCCCTATCGCCTGGTCCACACGGTGACTGCCGCCTACCTCACGACTGCCTTCGTCGTCGGCGGGGTCGGCGCCTGGCACCTGCTGCGCGACCGCACCAACCTGCACGCGCGAAAGATGTTCTCCATGGCAATGTGGATGGCGGCAATCGTCGCGCCGATCCAGATCGTCGCCGGCGACATGCACGGCATCAACACGCTCGAGCACCAGCCGCAGAAGGTGATGGCAATGGAAGGCCATTATCAGAGCCACCCCGACGGGGCGCCGCTGATCCTGTTCGGCATTCCTGACAGCGAGGAAAAACGCGTCAAATATGCACTCGAAATCCCGAAGTTGTCCTCCCTGATACTCAAACACGACCTTGATGCCCCGCTCGCCGGGCTCGACACCATTCCCGACGACGAGGAACCGCCGGTCGGCATCGTGTTCTGGTCGTTCCGCATCATGGTCGGCATCGGCTTCGCCATGCTCGGGCTGGGTCTGTGGAGCCTCGTCGCACGGTTCCGGCGCAAGCTCTACGACTGGCAATGGCTGCACCGTGCGGCGCTGGTCATGGCGCCCAGCGGCTTTGTCGCAGTGCTGGCCGGCTGGATCACGACCGAGGTCGGCCGCCAGCCCTATGTGATCTACAACCTCCTGCGCACGGCCGATGCAGCCAGCCCGCTCGATGCGCCCGCGGTCGGCGCATCGCTGGTGGCCTTTGTCCTGGTCTATTTCGCGGTCTTCGGCGCGGGTGTGTGGTACATCCTCCACCTGATGCGCAAATCGCCCCATGTCGGCGAGAAGGGCGTCAAGCGCGGCGATACGGGCCCCATCCGTACCGCCGGCATTACCCCGGGGCCGTCGCAGAACCCGGGCGACCCCAGCACCCTGCCGCGCAATCAGGAGGAGGCGACCGATGGCCGTTAATTTCGACCTCACCGTGATCTGGGCGTTCATCATCGCCTTTGCGGTCTTCGCATATGTCGTGATGGACGGGTTTGATCTGGGCATCGGCATCCTCTTCCCGACCTTCGAAGTCGGGCCCGAACGCGACCGCGCGATGAATTCGATCGCCCCGGTCTGGGATGGCAACGAAACCTGGCTCGTGCTGGGCGGCGGCGGGCTTTTCGCTGCTTTCCCGCTGGCCTACGCGGTGATCCTGCCCGCCACCTATCCGCTGATCATCGCCATGTTGCTGGGGCTGGTCTTTCGCGGAGTCGCCTTTGAATACCGCTGGCGCGACCCTGGCCATCGGCGGCTGTGGGATGCCGCCTTCACCGGCGGAAGCCTGGTCGCGGCGATGGCGCAAGGGATGACGCTGGGCGCGTTGCTGCAAGGGATCGAGGTGGTCGACCGCGCCTATGCGGGCAGCTGGTTCGACTGGCTGACGCCCTATACGCTGCTGACCGGGCTCGGCACGGTGGCGGGCTATGCCCTGCTCGGCGCAACCTGGCTGGTATGGAAGCTCGACGGGCCTGGCCAGCACCACGCGCGGCAGATGGCAAGCGCGCGGCATGGGCCACCCTCGCGCTGATGGGCGGGGTCAGCCTCTACAACGTCTTCCTGAACCCCGAATATGCCGATCGCTGGCTGACGGCGCCGGAGATATACCTCGCTGCGCCCGTGCCCATCCTGACCGGCGTTATCGCCATCGCCCTGCTGCGTTCGCTGTCGGTCGAGCGCCACAGCAAGCCCTTCTGGCTCAGCCTGGCGCTGTTCTTCTTCGGCATGGCCGGGCTCGGCGTCACCATGTGGCCCTATGTCGTCCCGCCCGGCGTCACCATCTGGGATGCCGCGGCACCCGAACGCAGCCAGATCTTCATGCTGGTAGGCGTTGCCATCACCATGCCGCTGATCATCGCCTATACCGCCTGGGCCTACTGGGTCTTTCGCGGCAAGGTGGGCGACGAAGGTTACCATTGATGGGGCAGCCCGAAGATCGCCCGCTGTGGCAGCGGCTGGGATGGATGGCAGCAATCTGGCTCGCCAGCGTCGCAGTGCTGGGAACGGTAGCCTTCCTTATCAGGACCTGGCTCAAGTCCTGATAGGGCGCCCTTAAAGCTACGCGAGCGCACTTCGCGAAGGACCCAAGTAACGGTCCTGAGAATTTTTCTGGGCGTTCCGACCATGTCGATCTCTGCCGTCGCCGCCTTCACCGACGACAAATGAAGCGTTCACGCAAGTCTAGCTGCACGAACAGTCGCCCCCCCGATCTCGCTGGGTAGAATGCAGCCGCGCCCCATCCTAGGCCCCGTCCGATAGCATCTTGTTTATGCGCCGCAAATTTGCGTTCCGACGATGTTAATGATAATTCGACTAACCCCCACATCCATTGTCGGGGCGCGCCGATTGCTCGAGGGCGGGGTAAGAGCAGGTTCCGGCCGGAAAGGGGTTGTATTGTGCGCCTCGATGCGCCGATACGACCGAGCAGGGGTGGAGGAACTATTGACTGCTGATCCGCAGGACACGAACGCCAATAACGACGCTAAACACCGCATCGCGATCGTCGATGACGAATCCGGTGTGCGCCAGACGCTGGTGCGCGGGCTCGAACGGTTCGGCTTTGTTTGCCGTCCCTTTCGCAGCGGCGTGGATTTCCTCGACAGCCTCGAATTCGAGATTCCAGATTGCGTAGTCCTCGACATGCGGATGCCCGAACTCGACGGGCTGGGCGTGCTGGGCAAGATCCCGGCCGAAGCGCAGGCAATCCCCGTCATCATGCTTACCTCGCATGGCGAAGTGAGCCTAGCCGTCGAAGCCATGAAATGCGGCGCGGTCGATTTCGTAGAGAAGCCGGTGTCGATCAAGAGCTTCGCAGACAAGATCGCGGGGCATATCGAACGGTCGGTGGAACTGCGGCGGCAGGTTGCGGAAGTGGAAGCGTGCAAATCGCTGATTGCGCGGCTGACATCGCGAGAAAGCGAAATCGCCAACCAGATCGTGCATGGCAGCAGCAACAAGGAGATCGCCCGCGCGCTCGATATCAGCCCGCGAACCGTCGAGGTTCACCGTGCGAATATCTTCAAGAAGCTGGAGGTCCGCAACGCGGTGGAATTCGCTCTGACCTTCGAAAGGGCGAAGTTCGCCGCCCGGCCCGCATCCGTCAACTGCTGAGCGCGGTCAGCTTCGCTCCATCTGCGCCAGCGCACCCGCCAGGTCACGGCGGGTGAACGGTTTGGGCAGCCAGGCGGTATCGCTCCAATCGAGCGCCTCGCGCAGCGATGCCTCGCTCGCATAGCCTGAAATGACCAGCACCTTGAGGCCGGGTAAGCGGCGCTGTGCCTCGCGCGTGAGTTCGATACCGTCCATCCCGCCGGGCATGACGACATCGGTGCACATCAGCCCGATTTCCGCATGCTGCTCCAGTATCTCAAGCGCCTCGCGGCCATCGGACGCGCTCAGCACCGAATATCCTTCGGCGTTCAGGATCCATTCCACGTAGTCGCGCACCTGCGTATCGTCCTCGACCAGCAGGATGGTCGCATTTTCCCCGTCTATCCTCGGACTTGCGTCGTTTGAGCGTGGGACGGGCCGACCACCGGCTGCCTGCGGAAGAAAGATGCTGACCGTCGTCCCCTTGCCCGGGCTGCTTTCCACCAGCGCGTGGCCGCCGGATTGCTTGGCAAAGCCATAGACCATGCTGAGCCCCAGCCCCGTTCCATCGCCGATCGGCTTGGTGGTGAAGAAGGGTTCGAAAACGCGCGGCGCGATCTCCGGCTCGATCCCGGCACCGGTATCGACCATCGCTATCCGGATGTAGTCGCCGGGCTCCAGCACGGAATCGAGCAGACCGGTCTCGACCCGGTACGGGCGCGCTTCCAGTGAGAGCGAACCGCCCCGCGGCATTGCGTCGCGGGCGTTGAGCGCCAGATTGACCAGCGCATTGTCGAGCTGGCTGGGATCGACCTCGGCATAAAGCGCCTGGCCTTCGACATCGACCGTCAGTTCCACCTGGTCGGGCAGTGCGTGGCGGATCAGGCGCGCTGCCTGGGCCATCTGCTCGGCAATATCGATCCGTTGCGGGGCCAGCGGCTGCTGCCGCGCGAAGGACAGCAGGCGGCTGGTAAGTTCGGCTCCGTTGCGCGCCGCCGAATGGATCAGTTCGAGCCGTTCGCGGTCCGACGGGCTCGCGAGATCTTCAGCCAGCGTCTCCGCATTGCCCATGATGATCATCAGCATGTTGTTGAAGTCGTGGGCCACCCCACCGGTAAGCTGCCCCAGAGCCTCGAGCGACTGGTTCTCGCGCAGGATGTCCTCGAGCCGCCGGCTTTCGGTGATATCGCGCACCGCCCCGACGACGCGGATTGCCGTGCCGTCTTTCGACCGGATGATCGCCGCCCGGTCCTCGACCAGGAGGTGTGACCCGTCCGCGCGCTCGATCCGGTATTCGGCGCGCCAGCGATCCGCCTTGCCTTCGATCGCCTCGCAGAAGGAAGCGATCACCTCCCGTCGGTCTTCGGGCAGGATGGTGTTGTGCCACACGCCGCCCGAATAGGGGGCCAGCGACGGATCGAGCCCGAGCCGCTCCACCCCTTCGCTGGCGCGCCACAACAGGTCGGTGCGCGGGTCGAGTTCCCACAGCATGTCACTCGAAAGTTCGGCCACGATCCGCAGCCGCTCTTCCGAGGTTTCCAGCCGCTGTTCCTTGCGCCGCAGCTCGGTCAGATCGCGGATCGCCCCGACGATACGCACCGGTTTTTCGTCATTGTAATGGATCATGAATTCCGCATGCGCGATCCCGACGCCGCCCCGCGGCCGGGCAAAGCGGAATTCCCCTTCGAGCCGTTCGCTGCCCTGCTCGAACGCCTCGAGCAGCTGGCCATGCGTAGTGTCGCGCTCGGCCTCGAGGACGAACTGCGCGACATTGTCCAAATTCATTTCGGCCGGCGGCTGCGTTCCGAAAATCCGTTCGAAATTCTGGTTGGTCCAGAGCGCGCCGGTGACGAGGTTCCAGTCGAAGATCATGCTCTTCGCGGCGCGCGATGCCAGTTCGAACCGCTCGCGGTCGCGCTGGGCTGCGAACTGCTGTTCGCGCGCATGGGTGATATCGGTCACGCTGGATACGATGACCGTGACTTCGCCAGCGTCGTTGCAGATCGGAAAGGCGCTGCAGGACAGCCACCGCACATCCTTCAGCCCGTCCTGTGCAAGAGCGACGATCAGGCCGCGCTTGAATTCGCCCGTCGCCGCCACCTGCCGCGCCGGGTAATCCTCCTTCGCCAGCGTCGTCCCGTCCTCGAGCATGAGCGTAAGCTCCTCGAATTCGCCCAGTGCGGCATCTTCATCGTGCGAAAGACCCAACAGGCGGCAAGCCTGCAGGTTGATCATCTCCACATCCCCTTCGGGCGAGTGGACCACGATACCCGCCTGGATCTTCTGGAAGATCAGGCGAAACTGCTGCTCGAGCTCTTCATTGCGAAGCTGGCGGGCCTTGCTCTCGGTGACGTCACGCGTGATCCCGACATAACCAATCAGTTCACCATCGTCGCCGAACTGCGGCGTGATCGACATGCTGTTCCAGAACGCATCGCCATTCTTGCGATAGTTGAGGACGTCGCCATCGAATTGCGTACGCGCATCGAGCGCCTGGCGGATCCGCCACTTGGTCTCGGCCGCAGTCTCGGGCCCCTGCAGGAACCGGCACGTCCGCCCGAGCACCTCGCTCTCGTCATAGCCGGTAATCTTGCAGAAATAGCGATTGGCGTAAGTGATCTTCTCTGCGGGATCGGTGAACACCACCCCGTGCCCGATCGCCTCGAGAATTTCTCGGCGAAACATCTTGTCCAACTGCCGAACCTCCACGACGCGAAAAATTGCGTAGCGCAGCCAAGTGCTCCAACACCAGCCCTCGGCGCGCGCCAGCGGGCGTTATCCGCTGCACTGCAAAAGCGAGCGATTACGCCTGGTGGCGGTCCGCCGCATGCCGCGCCCGGCCGTCCAGCCATTCGAGCTGTTCGAGGATCACCGGCGTGACATCGCGATGCGCGCTATGCCCTATGAACAAGTCCATATGGCCGTAATCGGGCACGATCCGCTGCTGGTACAGGTCGCGGTCGTTGCGGTCCTGCAGCCAGACCCGAGTGCGCTGCCCGCTTTCGGGATAGAACAGCTTGTTGGTCGCGCCCGACAGGAAGCTGATTGGCAACGCCAGCCGCCGCGCCGCATCCTCCGTCGTGTATACCGCATCTCCCGCCGCATCGACTGCCAGCCCCTGCCGCATAATGTCCTGCAGGTGTTCAAACGGCTTGAGCGCAACACGGCTGAACATGCTGCCCAGCGCCAGATGCGTATCGTGGCCCAGTTGCGCATGATCCCAGCTCGGACCGAACACCCCGAATACCCTGCGGCATACCGGGTTCTTGCAGGCCTGCCCTTCGGGCACCGGGATCTGGTAGGCGATGGCATCGATTTCATTGTCCTCTTCGGTGCCCTGCCCGACGAAATCGAGATTGCCATCGAGCATCGACACCTGTTCCAGCGCGCCGACGAGGCCGAGATCGGCCTTCATGTAGTTGAGCCAGTCGGTTACCGGATGCAGCGTCAGCTGCGAGGCGATCATCGACCGCACGCCCGACACCCAGCCCGCGCCAATACCCATCAGGAGGCTCATCGAGCCAACGCAATGCGCGATCGCCTGGACGCTGTCGGCGCCCGTGACAGCGCGGATCTTGCGGATCGCCGCAGGCCAGTCATGCCGCGCAATGTCGTCGATCGTGAACTCGGGCGGGTGCT
>PVBE010365697.1_pt1 | contig 11372 bp, 27 predicted proteins | sample 1631181 | NCBI WGS metagenome assembly PVBE01 (sample SAMN08397723, study PRJNA350692) | Marine metagenome, whole genome shotgun sequencing project. | isolation source: water | place: Pacific Ocean | collected 2012-04 | reverse complement strand
TTGCCAATAATGAGTTTGATTAGGTAATAATTTAAATACATTCTTAACATTAACTTTCTTTTGTTCTTCAGGATTTAATAATCCTTTAAGCCATTCAACCATAATATGTTTAGCTTTGTTTCTTATCTTACTCATTTGTTTTGTATTCATCTTTACCAACTTAGTTTTTCTTATATGCAGTTGTATTCATAACAACACATTGTGGGGTTTATATCACAATAAGGATAAGCAGCACAACCCAAATGAATATCAAAATCTTCAATACCTTTCTCTCTCTTCTCTCTCTGCCAAAGTAAATCTTCAATTTCAATTTCAAAATGAATATCCTTTGTACTAGCTCTACCTCCAACATTTGCTCCATATCCTTTATCTTTGTTACCCAAATGTATTTTATTTAATAAATCTTTTAATTTTTTTGTATTCCAATATTTATATTTACTCATTTGTTTAGTGTTCATCTTTATATTTTTTTAAAGTCTTTCTCAATATAATTTTCTTTAAAAGAATTAAGATTTTCTGTATGTCTATACCATACTTGTCTTCCTTTTATTCTCCAAATATTTTTGATTAATGATATAATAAATTTATCTTTTACTATTATTAAACTTGGAGGATTATATTCTTTAAAGAATATTCCAGAATTTAATAATTTTATAATTTTTTTTAATCTCTTAACTCTTTTCTCAAATCTATCTCCTGTTAAAGATTTATGCATTGTTTCTTCTATATCTTTGGAATATTCTTTCTCGGCTGTTTTTAATTCATCTTTAAAAAAAGGAATATCATTTTTTGTAAAATTTTTTTCTTCCATTATATTTTTTTAAATACTAATCTCCACATCCAAGACCTTGTTATAGAAACCACAGTAAAAATTAAAGCTATTCCAATACTATCCATTATAGTAGGATACAAACCAAAAAGAGGAAAAATTAGCAACTGAATTAAAATTGCTAATAAAAATCCACTACCTACATCTATAAAGCTTTCAATTAATTGTCTCATCTTTTTCCATAAGTTTTTAATTCTTCTGAAAAGTTTTTAGTTATCTCTTCAACATTAGGTTGTCTACTTACTTCAGCTAAATAAACATACTTATTAGAATATTTAAATACTCTTAATCCTTTTCCATCATTAGCATCTTTATAACATTCCCATTTATGTGTACAAAACTGACAACCAATAGGTAAAGATTTATTTCCACCTTTTGTTTCTGATAATTGATAACACTTCTCAGGTGGTATCTTACTCTTTAATGTATCTTGTAAAGTTTTAATTAAAGTTGTAACATTTGGTTTAGCTAACTCATCAGGTTTATAGAAACAAACATCTCCACTTGATTTATCCATAACCAAAAAACCTCCTCCATTTGTACCCATACCTGTTTCATATCCTGATAACTGGGCATGATAACCAAATGGGTCATCACCAACTAACTCTCCTGTTTTAAATTTCTTAAAACTAAATGATGATGCTGACTTAACATCACACACTTCACCATCTACTGTCGCATCTATATGTCCTTTAATATTATCTATCTCTACTTTCTTTTGTTGGTCTCCTATTTTATGTCCAGTTAATTCTGCTAGATATAATAATAGATGTTCTAAAATATGTCCATATAAAAATTTAATATTTAAACTAGCATCATAAGATTTAGTTTTCTTTGGACTAAATCTATCATACCATAATTGTCTAGGTGGTTTACCTAGTACTGACATTCTTAACTTCCCATCTTTTTCTCTAACAGGATTGTTCCATGAATTAAAAGCTTCCTTAATATTAAGGAGAAACCTATCCATATTTTCTTCTGTGACGTTAGCAGGTTTACCATTTGATATTCCAGCGACTAATGTTTTAATATCAGTTGCTATTGTATCAATGTGTTTCTGCCCAGTTGTTTCCGATTTTATATTTTCCATCTAAGGGACACCTTATTTTTAATTCCTTTCCTGCCTCTCTTATTGATTGTACTGCTAAGTTTCCAAACTCTTCGGCTCTACTATCTTCAACCTCATATTGAAACTCATCATGTACATTAACAATAAGATAAGCTTTGATTCGTTTATTTATAACATATTGGTCTAGTAATGTCAACGCTTTCTTCATAACACACGCACCAGCACCCTGTAATAGGGTGTTTAACGCAGCGTGGGGGTGTCTTATGAGGATTTTTCTTTGGTCGAGACCTCTGAGCCATCTTTTTTGAGCCACTCCATCCACTCTTTCTCGTAGTCGTTTAAAACTTGGTGTAGCTCTAAGAAATTTTTCTTTAACTCTTTCTCCATCTCTTTCAGACCTTTTGATGATACTTCCGATTTTTTTTGAACCTGCTCCATAAATGAGTGCGTATATAAATGTCTTCGCCTCATCTCTTGACTCCAAGCCAGTCCTAATCTGATTTGCTGTGTGTATATCTCCATTAATGATTTCATGTGTATATTCCTTATCGTTCATATAATGTGCTAACATCCTCAACTCAAGTCCTGAGGCATCAACACCTACTAATTTATAACCTTTGTTTGTAATCCATAACTCTCTGCATTCTTTTCCATAGGGTGAATACACAGCAGGAACTTGTGCCATATTGGGCGACTGATGGGACATCCTTCCAGTAATTGTACCATTGGTAATTACTTTGCCATGTACTCTCCCATCTTCTCTAGTAGCTTCAATCCAAGAACTGACTTGAGCAATTCTTTTCTGAAGAGTGAGAAATTTTTTTATTAATTCAGCTTCAGGAATATTTTTAATTTCTGATAAAACTTTTTCATCAACTATGATATGTCCCTTATCTGTTTTCTTTTTAGGTTTCCATCCTAACATAACTAATCGTTCAGCTATTTGTTGACGTGAACCTAAATTAAATTCTTTAAATTTTACTTTTGTAAATGGTACTCCCTTAACATAACCTCTTGTTTTATTATTAGACTTAGGAATAAATTCTGTTTCTATTTTTAATGGAGGAAAAGTTTTTCTTACTATTAATTGTAAGCTAGTCATGTCCTCCTTGAACTTAGCTTGTAGCATATGTGCACCTACAACATCTATCATAAATCCTTTTTCATGTTGTCGTTGTATAATCTTGGCAACCTTATGTTCTAATTCAATTGACTCTCCAAAGTCTATCATCTTTTTAGAAAGAAATTTATATAACTTCTCAGTTAAATCAACATCATTTCTACAATATTTTAACATCTCTTCACTAAAATAATCAAAGTTATCAAACTCCATTTTCTTTTTATAAAGTTTTTCACCCCAATTTTTTAATGAATGCCCACCCTCTAACATAGGGTTAAACAATCTAGATAAAATTAATGTATCAGTTATCTTACAATTTTTAAATATGTTATAACCAAAAGCTTTATTTAAAACTGGTATATCAAATCTAATAATGTTATGTCCAATAACTTCTTTAGTTTGTTTTAAAAATTCTTCAAACCTATGTATTCTATCTTCTTTAAATTGATAATAAGTATCCTTATGTTTACAAACAATACACCAAATTTTATCTGTAGTCATTGTTGTTTCAATATCAAATATTACTTTATCAAAAGTCATCTACCTTTACCTCAGATAATCTACCTGTATCCATATCATACCTTAAGTCACAGCATGGTCCAGTTAAACCAGCAAATCTGTTCTTTAATACTCTTACCCTTGTGGTACTACGTATTTCAGGGTCATCATTCTGTGCGTCTCTCTCAAGCCCTATAACCATGTCACTTAACTGCCCTATAGAAGCTGAACCTCTTAGTTGAGACAGAGATGTAGCCGCACCCTCTTCATGTCCCTTACCATCAGGTCTCCTTAAATGTGAGACTACTATCATAGCTATACCTGTTTCTTGAACAAGAGTTCTAAGTCTAGTCATGATTTCATCTAATGCTCTACGTTCATCTCCATGACTTTGGTCTGATACTATAATACTAACGTGGTCTATAACAATATACTTACAGTCTAAACCTTTTGCTAAATATCTAACTCTAGAAATTATATTATCAATAGTGTTAGAACCAAAATGGTCAAACATAAATATTCTACCAGTACCTACAGTAGCATCAAAGTAAGTTCTTAATTCTTCTTTAGGAACATGAACATCAGGTAAATGTAATCTTTGATTAGCTTCAATACTCATGATACCTTTAGATGTTATAACAGGGGTCTCTTCTAACATTAACAAACCTATATTATCTTTAGTTTGTTTTATTAGATGATGAATTAATTCTCTCATCACTTGAGTCTTACCTAACCCACTACCTGAAGTGAACGTCACTAATTCAGATGGTCTTAATCCATAAGTAATTTTATTTAATCCTTCAAAAGGATATTGAACAAAGCTTTGTAATGTTGGTTTACTTATCTCATCAAACAAAACATTAGCATTTATAATTCCATCAGGAGCATAGACCTTCGCATCCCAAAATGCTCTTTGATAAAGCTGTAATTTATTTTTAATTAAACAATCCGATGCATCTTTTAAATCATTAGGCAGATACATTATCTTACATTTTCCAGGGCTAAATAATTCAGCTACCTTTAATGCACCTTCACGACCATGCTTATCGTTGTCAAAATTAATTATGATATTTTCAAATTGTTCTAACCATTCTAAACTACTCTTAATATCTTTAACTGCAGAAGTTATTCCATTCTTAATACTAACAACTGGTGTGTCGTATCTATCAGTCTTGAACATTTGATAAGCTGATAAACAATCAATCTCACCTTCTGTAATTACACAGAATTTTCTTTTAGAGAATAAATGTTCTCCAAATAATCCTGCATTTTTTGTATTGCCTTGTATATTAAATTCTTTTAGCTTTGTAAATCTTGTCTTGGTTGCAATCTTTGCACCTTGCTTATCATGATAAGGATAATAATGATTAGTTATATTACCCATACTATCCATCTTAACACTCACCCCATACTTTCTACAAGTAGGTTCAGTTAAGTTTCTATCTACAATTTCTGCAAAGTCAGAAGACTTTCCAAAATCTTTTACTTCGTATTCGTGTGTGCCATTACCATTTGTTTGTGTTGTTTCCATATCGTATTCCTTTATATATTGTTGACATGAAAAACAATAAGCAGAACCATCACCATTAAGAGAGACTGCATCAGTACTCTCACATAATGGACATGGTAAATGATATTTTATAAATCCTTGTTTCGTTGTTTCCATTGTCGCCCTCATAAATTATTTATCCCTAAAAAAAAGGAGAGCCAACCTGTTACCAAGCTGACCCTCCTGTAGGAGTAGAAAAGGAGTCATGCATTATGACTGTTAATGTTGTATCAAAAATCTTCTTTGATGTCAACACCATTAGAAGATTTTTTTTCTATATTAAAATCTTCATTGGGAGTAAATTCTACTAAATCCAGTACCTGTACAGCTTGTAAATCTAAACCTTTGCCCTTCTTACCTTTAAAATTCCAGTCATAAGATTTATACATTACTTTTACTTTACTGCCATTACCGACTATTTTATCAATAGGTTTCTTTTCAGCATCCACTAATTGTGGTTGTTGATTCTTATCTCCATTTGCTTTAGAAACCTTACGTTTAAATCTGATAATATTTTTTACTACCTTATCATCAGCTTTTGTTTCACCAACATTAAAACCATTTGTTTTAAAATCAGTCGCAATCTTATCATCAACTGCTAAATCAATTCTCCACATAGGTTCAAACTTTTCGTTTGGTCTTATTAGAGAAGCCCAGTATGCTGTGCCTTCAATTATTGCCATATGTTTTTTCCTTTTATTATTGTTAATTTACTTTTCATAAAACTCTTTTAGCATATCAGCACCCCCCTTGTCAACACTTGGAGCATCTTTTTTTTCTTTATTTTCCTCAGTATTTTCAAGGATTTCTGTAATCTTTTTATCTATTACTCTTTTAATTTCTTGTTTCTTTTTTAATTTAGACTCTAACTCTGCAATTCTTTTACCCATATTTTGTACATCTTGTGTAGCTTGTTCAACTTGAATAAATAATTGTTTTATTTTAGACTCTTTTTGAGAAACTAATTTAATAGCATCATCTTTTTCTTTAGTTAAATCTGCGATAGTATTTTTATATTCTCTAATTAAATCTCGTTCACTCATATATTATTGACAACTCTCGCATTCATCCTGACTATCTACAACTATATCCTTCTTACACTTACAAACAGTACAAGGACATACTCCAAGCATATCTGAATGCTCCATTAAAGAACAATGACACCCACAGTTACAACTTAAACATCTATTAATATCGCCCATCACTTCTCCTAATTAATTATTTTCTTTTCTTCTTTTTAATTTTTCTTTTCCTTACTTTAACTGGTCGTCTTACCCAATGAATAACTAAGTATACTAAACTCATTGATAAAAGAACAATAGACACAGCTAAGAAAAAAGATAGATAACAAATTTTAAAAACATCTATTGTTATCACAAGTCTTTCATGTTTAGTACTAGCTAATTCTACTGATGGTTCAACTATATCAACAAAAGTTTTCGTAATCTCTTTAGCTTTAACTACATACTCATATGCATGAGTTTTAATATCTTTATTAGTTGTTAAATAAGTTGTTAAGTCTACACCGCTATATGCTTTTGCATAAACATTATTACTTAATGCTAGGCTTGAACCACTAGATAACAATGCAAACTCACTACATCCAGTTAATAATAATAAACCAACTATTAATCCTAAACATTTTTTAATCATAATAATCTATTCCTATGTAATTGACCCAACCATACGTGTTCTTGTTGTTTATCTTTATCTAATTTTTCAAAACAATCTTGACATATCTTTAAATTTCTATCATGAATATGTCTTCGCATAGTACCACCACTTTGTTTTTTATCACAAGTTCTACAAATATCTCCAAAATTTGTACCACCATCCATCATTCCCACAATTATCTCTCCTTATAGTTCATAACACTTCTCTGTAAATAATTCTTTAATAGGTATGACTACACATTTAGATGCTCGGTAATCTCCTATCTGTTTTGTATGTGTCTTCTTATATTTGTTTATTATTTTTTTTAATCTTGATACTCTAAAGACTAACATACAATGTTCTTTACCACTAAGTTCTAGTATTTGAAACCACCATTTAGCTTCAGTCTTATCTATACCACTTGGCTTACCTCTAAACTCATACTCAATAGCAATATTACCTGTCTTTCTCCACCAACTACGTTCAGTCTTAACTTCTACCTTACCTCCCTTTAATAAGTCGGCTACTCTTTTCTCTCGTATCTGACCATACTTTAAATCAATATCAAATTTTGTATTTATATCACCCATAAATTAATGAAAACTACACAGATAATTTGTGAGAAACTTATTTAAATTCTTATGTTCAAAAAGTTTTTTTGTATTAGCTTTTTTTAATTTATTAAAAGTTTTGACTATAAAGGATGGTTCAAAGTCGGAGTAGTCACAAACTTCGCAGAATTGCGTATCGTTTGTATTAAACCAAGACTGTGCATCTTGGACTATCTTCTTTCTATGTTTACCCCATGCATGAATATCTATATCAAGGGCATCCATAATGGCTCGGACTATAACACTTCTCCATACAAGTATATGAGGTGTTATTTTTCTGCCTTTACCACTACCTCCAAAGAGGGAAGGTGCATTTCTATTTTGTATCATACTTCATTTCGTTGTCCAAGTATTTAGCAATTAGTTTAGGTTTCTTATTCTTTACAATCCTTGAGTGAAACTTTCTTTGTCTCAGGATTCTCGCCATTGGATTTCTTGATTTTATTTTTGTATGTTTCTTCATCAATTTCCTCAACAGTATTCCTGTGAACCTTTACTTCTTTGCCAACGATATTAGAATAAGGACTCCAATTTAAATTTTCTTTAGCTTGGTGTAGTAATGTTCCTGAATTGTAATAGTCTTCAATACACACATCTACATTCACCCAAGATTTTTTCATAAAGAATTTATTCGCCATAGTCCTATCCAACAAAATGTTGTTTAATATAATTAGAAATTATACCCAAATATTTTTGGGTTATTCTTTCTATTATACTCCTCAAATACTGGTATAGGTACATCTGAAATAAATAAAAATTCCTCAACAATATCAATGACTTACGACTCCTTTCAACTGTAAGTTGTGTTTAATTAATATAGTACTTTCCTTTGATAACAAAGGGTTTAGTTTTGTAGGTTTGGTCTATCTCAAGTACTCTTAAAGATAGTAATTTCTTAATCATCCTACATATAACACCTGAATTTACATCAGGAAATTTATTTCTTAATGCTTTGATTAAGTTTCTTTTCTTATATTTATCTTTTTCTATTAAATTAAATAGTTCACTTTGTATTTCACCTTTAATAGATTTAGTTATTCGTTCATCATCCTTAACATAAGGAGTAATATCTATTTTATATTTCTCCAATAAGGAATTAAAATCATCTTCACTCACCCAACTAGCACACATCTGTGGCATACTTAAATGAGCCAACCACATTCCTAAATTTTCTGTTTCATTACTATCATACTTATCTAGGGTTGTCAACACTTGAGCATCATTAGGTATATCTTTATATTTAGTAGTCTCTTTACTGTACTTATGCATTAAGCTACCTCCTTTAGTATTTGTATTGCTCTAGCATGGGCAGGATATCTTTTTATATATCCCTTCCATTCCATATAACCTAACATATTAAAGACAGAAGATTTTGATTTAACATTCATATAATCTTTCATCTCTTCAAAGCTAGGCATCACTTCATTCTCTTTAAAGTAATTCTTTAAATACTTATATAACTTTAATTGTTTTTTTGTTAGCATATTATTTAGGTATTATTGAATCTGCCAATCTCTTTCTTTAAAATTTCAATTTCACTTTGATGTTCTCTAGTGATAGCATTTAATTCCTCCACTCGTTCTATCCTATGACCTATTGAAGTTCTTAAATCACCATTCTCTTTTTCTAATTCTTTAACCTTCTGAGTTAATACTTCTATCTGCTTGGTTAAATCTAAATCTCCTCTATCATCACTCATTTTTCAATCCTTAATCTTGTTTGTGCCTCATCAACTATCTCAAACAAATCAGTTAGTTTCTTTTCATTTGTAACTACTTCAATCATCCGTCTTAATCTACTATGATAATCAGTAGGATGATATTCTGTACCCTTTATTCTTAACTCTCTTTCATACTTAACCTCTGCTTTAAGATGTATTATCTCTTGCTTCAAAGCAAAGATTTCTTTTTTAGCATCAGTAATTTCTTTCTCATACTCATGAAGATGTTTTTCTTTTGCTATCTTTTCTAAGTAAGGGTCACTCATTATTATTGTATGTTTCTTCATCAATTTTTATCTTCATCATTCCCATACTCTTTGCTTTGTTCAAACAGATAGAAGATATTTCCTTGTTCATCTTCTTGTCTTCTAACTAAATTTGCATAAGCATCTGCATCTGCTAGTGTAAAGAAAGATTTCTCATGATAAAATGTGTTACTTTTTTTACCTTTGCACATCACCATAAATCTTTTTAGTTTTTGTTCTTCTTCTTTTTTAGTTCCAAACATTATTTTTTCTCCTTATTTTTTTTGTTATGTTTACCCATATACCATTCACTAGGTTCATAATCCCACCTATGTCCTTTATGTCCTCTTATCCTAGCATACCACATACGCAACCTAACTATTAATTTTTTTATTCTAAGTGTCATACTTTCTTATATCATATTTAAAGTTAATGCACAACTCTTTTTGTACATAAACCTTGGTCTATTAAAAACATGGCTTGTCTTCCAAACCACCCCTGTAATTTCCACACTATCCCTGTATCTATCAGGTATTGCCATGCAATTATCTCTTCATGTAAAGTCTTGCATGGTATATAGCCCTCTGCTTTGCCTATTGCTACATGAACATCATCAACCAATTCTTTATCTAACTTTAACATTTCATACCTCTTGTAGTAATCTAATTCTATCATACTGATAAATTCTTTCTTACCATAGATAGCTTTTTTTATTTTAAACTTTTTCTTTTTATTCATCTACTTTCCTTGCTTCAAATATTTCATCTAGCAAATTTTGTATATCATCTCTAATTTTTATTAATGTACTTTCAATATCATAGCTATTCATTTTCTCACTATTCATTTTAATAAATGCATACCTAACGTGTTGGTCAGACATCTCTGCTATCTTAATATATTTATCTTTGCTCTTGCTATAATATAAATTATCATCACTCATAATATTTAATTATCTCCTTCGCTACGTCTTTCTTTCTTGGTATCTTAAGATAAGGTAGTACAGCTTTACATACATCATAAGCTGTTTCATTTAAAGCTACCCATATCTCTTGAGGTTTAGCTTTCTTACCTGTCGCTGTTATTCTAGGTTTTGAATTATAAATTCTACCTCCAAAAAGTTTTTGTAAAAATCTTATTGGTGTAAATTCTGTACCAACAACCTCTATTCTTTTTCTTTTATACTTTACATTCTCAAATTGTAGATAGCCCTCGCCATCTATAAAGCCACTCGCATAACTTACATCCATCTTATTCATTGTCTATCCTCTCTATATTTTTTTTATTAATATCAAAACAAGTACTCTCTCCATCATTACCCTCTATCCAATCATCTCTATTAACATCCATAGCTTTATCATGGGCATCTTGTTTATTGTTTGCCTCAACTTCTATGTAGTACCCTTGAGTTTCATACCCCCATACTCTATACTTTTTCATTTTTACTCCCATTCATCTACCCTATCAATTATAAAACCAGTATCATTAAAACTTTGTAGTTCATCCCAATCTTTTACTGGTCGTCTTGATGCTTTTTCTTTAGCATCCTTTTCATTCTCGGCTCGGACATATGTTTCATAACTTTCTTGTACAGTATATCCACCCTCTACTCTATACAGTTTCATACTAATTCTCCTCCTTGTTTATCAACATAGTGTTGTATAATTTCAAATAAGGAAGACATATCAGTATCCCTTAAGTCTCCACTTTTTAACATAACAGTTTCTCCTTTTGGATTTGTTAAACCTATATCAATAGTATCCCAAACCCACTCATTATTTTTCATTCCTCTCTCTCCATTTCTTAACTTCTTCTGTCGGTGTATCTTCTTCTTTAGTTATCTCTGTATCTGTCACTTTATATTCTTCTTCTGCTTCTCTCCATTCCTCACCAACATAATCATCTTGGTCATGCTTCTTCCATGCTTCGTCTTCGTCTTTAGCATCTATATAATTCTCTACTACTTTCCACCCTGTTAGGTGTTGTGTTATTTTATATCTTGGCATTGTACCTCCTTATTATATTCTTTTCTGTTCATCATACCATGCTTGTTCGCATTCATCACAACAATAGCCATCATA
>PVBE010947381.1_pt1 | contig 11373 bp, 14 predicted proteins | sample 1631181 | NCBI WGS metagenome assembly PVBE01 (sample SAMN08397723, study PRJNA350692) | Marine metagenome, whole genome shotgun sequencing project. | isolation source: water | place: Pacific Ocean | collected 2012-04 | reverse complement strand
CAGAGTTTTGATACTTATGTAGATCAAGAAATACTACTATATGATTTATTAAATACTGGTAACGGAAGGTTAGCGATAGAGTTTTTAGACAACTCCAATCTTAGACTAACAGAACATAGTAGGGTTCTAATTGATGAGGTCATATATGATCCAGACCCAGATAAATCAAAGATGGTGATGAGATTTGCTATGGGTACAGCTAGATTTACTTCAGGTATGTCTGGCAATATGAATAAAGCAAATATCGATATTCAGACACCTACAGCACAAATTGGTATTAGAGGAACTGATTTTACTACTACGATTGATGAGCTAGGAAGATCATTAATTGTACTACTTCCAGATGCAAATGGAAACTCCTCAGGAGAGATAACAATTACAAACGACGGCGGGGTAGTAACGCTCGATGAAGCTTTTCAAGCTACTATGGTATCAACGATATCAACACCGCCTGTAAAGCCAGTAACTATTCAAAATGTTACGGTAGCACAGATAGATAACTTATTTATTGTGGCACCTCCCGCAGAAGTTACACAAGCGGTGCAAGAGACAAGAACCGAAAATAGTGCAAGTAATATACTAACAGCAGATTTTCTAGAATTTAATGAACTTGAGACAGATTATCTAAAAGAAGATAAAGACTGGACATTTTCAGAATTAGACATAGACTTATTAGATGTAGACTTCTTACAAGACCTTTTAGCAGTTATAGAAGAAGGAGACTTACTACAAAGAAAAAGAGGTGGTGGAGCCGAAGGATTTGATGGAGTTGAGATAGAGGGAACAGCCCCGGGATTCGATAAAGATACTCAATACAATACTATGGTTGATGATACAGGACAAATCTGGTTTTACAGAGAAGTCACAGGAATCATCAGTATTAGACTTCCTATTTCCGCTAATGCTAGAGTTCAAACTATAACAGATGAGAAAGAAAGTATCATCAAGGTAGGCGACGGACAATCCGTCAGCATAATAATAACACAAGTAAACTAATGAAACTACTCAGAAAAATACTTTTTCCTTTAATCTGGTTAAAAGAAAGAACAGATCCAGACTATTGGGCCAATAGAATCGGCGAGAAGACAGGCTTATATGACAAAGCTAGAGCTTACGGTGAAAAAGATAAACCTTGGTATGTAAAACTGGGTTTAATTATAATCATTATAGTACTATTATTTTTTATGTCAAAATTACAGGCAGACAATGAAATAGACATAGATCAAGTAGCTCAAGGAGACAATTTAACTCTAGATATTACTCAGCAAGGTTTCGATAATGATATATTCTTCTCAATAGGCGATGGAGATAACATTAGTGTTGAAATAGTACAAACAGGGCACAATAATGAACTTGGTTGGACTAACGACTCACCGAGCTGGGGATCAGGAGCAGGTTGGGGTGGAGACATTGATTACGATGATCAAGAGTTAAAACTATATCAAAACTGCACTAAGAGTGCGAGTGTTGGTTGTGAAAAGAATGATATACAGTTTCATATTAGTTATGGTACTGATAATAAATTTTGGTGGTCTCAAGGATATGTTATAGATAGCAGAACTGATACTAGTTGGGCTATAGATAACTCAGAAGGTGGAGGCCATACTGTTACTGCAGACATACATGGGAATAATAATTCAATAATAGGAGCACAAAGAAACTGTTCAGCAGGCTCATGTGATGGGCACTCTGCAAGAATTTATTTGTATGGTGATGATAATGATGTATTCGGTCAACAACAAGCAGATGGAGCAAAAGAATTTTATTTAACCATTAATACAGATGACGCTACAGTAGACTATCTTCAAGACGGAACAGGCGAACACAACGCAACTATAGTTATAAATGGATCACAACCTACAACATTAGATTTAACACAACACAGTAATACTACTCAAAATTATACTTTAACTCAGAACTGTGTAACTTCGGGTGGTTGTAATATTACAGTAACACAAGATTAATGAAAGTATTTTTAATAATTTTAGCTTTATCTGCCGCTGGCTCTTGTAATGCAGCTTTTCAAGACTGGGATCCAGTACATCAACAACAATTTAAAACTCATTTACTTTTACAGAGTATAGACACTTATCAGACTATGAAGATGATAGACTGTCAAAAGATACAAAGTTGTACTCTAAAAGAAAGAGGTCCTCTTCTACCAGAAAGACCAAGTAAGGGGCGAATAATAGCGCAAAAAGCTGTAGGAAACTACATATTCTATAAAGCTATAGACATGTCAAACTATAATCAAAGAAATAAAGGCTTAAAAATAATGCTAGTTGTAGGAACAATTGTAATAATAAATAACGGATTTTATCTTGAAACGCGTTTTTAATAAACTTATTAATTTATTTATAGGATTAAGCTTTTTAGGAGTTTTAATATGGAACCCATACCCTTTACAGATTCTTGAGCTTAAGTCGTTTGATTGGCTTATGCTAACACAATCTAGAGTACAAAACGAGAATATTCTCTTAGTAAATTTAGATGAAGAAATAGTAAAAGAATACGGAGGCTATCCACTTCCTAGAACTCTTTATAAAGAATTAATATGGAAAACAAATGCCGTTCCAGGCATCACAGTATTAATGCCTGATCCCGATATAAGAGATATAGTAAATGATGCAGAACTATCAACAGCAATGGCGATAAAACCAACCGTATTAGCTTATGCAGCTTCAGTACAAGCAACAGAAGGTGGTCCTCATGTAGGAACTGCTCAAATCGGAGAAGACCCAAAGAATTGGTTATTTAGATACCCAGGTATCTTACGCCAAACTCCATCTCTTTCAGACAACGCAAAAGGAGTAGGACTTATAACAAGTGCACCAGAACTAGACGGTGTAGTAAGAAGAATACCTCTCGCAGTCAGCTCGCAAAATGCAATATACCCTTCCTTCGCTTTAGAGATGTTAAGAGTTGCAGTAGGAGATCCAAGTTATCAACTTAAAACAGGACAAACAGGAATAGAATGGTTAAGAATACCAAATTATCCAACAATAGAGACTGACGCTAATGCACGAGTTTGGATGACATCGAATATAGACTTCTACCAACAGAGTGCAAAAGAATATTTGGAAAACCCAATAACAGGAGCAAGTTTCGTTATATTTGGAGTTACAGCAGAAGGAGTTGTAAATCCAGTACCTACAGCAAAAGGCATGATGTACCCACACGAGATACAAGCTAATATTTTACATCACCTTATAATGGGAACTAGTCCTACACAACCTATATGGATGCAGACAGCCGAAATAGGAATAGCCCTAGGAATAGTTTTAATACTATTATTTACAGCATCTAGGATATTTTTATCTATTCCTATACTTATAGTTTCTTTTGTATCACTTTATTACTGGTCAGTATGGTCATTTGTCCAAGGATATTTAATAGATATATCAGGAATCATTACTATAGGCTTTTTATACTGGTCAATTCTTACTTTTAGAGCGTTTATAGAACAATTCTTTCTTCGAAGACAGGTTAAGAAACAATTTGGTACTTATTTATCACCAGACATGGTAAAAATGCTACAAGATGATCCTTCTTTATTGAAGCTAGGGGGAGAAAGACGGGAAATGACTTTCTTATTTACAGATATTATGGGATTCACACCAGTTTCAGAAGCATTTAAGAAAAAAGACGACCCAGAAGGCTTGGTAGATTTAATTAATACTTACCTTAATAGTATGACTAAGATTATTTTGGATAATGGAGGCACAATCGATAAGTATATGGGTGATTGTATTATGGCATTTTGGAACGCACCATTAGATTGTGAAGACCACGCAGATTTAGCAGTTAAATCAGCTATAGAAATTAATAAAAAGACACAAGAGCTAAATAAAAGATTTAAAGAAGAAGGACTAGAACTACCTCCTATTAATGTAGGGACAGGAGTTAATACAGGAACTTGTATAGTAGGTAATATGGGATCAGAAACTCGTTTTGACTATTCAGTTATAGGAGATGCGGTGAATCTAGCGGCAAGACTAGAAGCCACAGCAGGTAGAAATGATTATAAAGAATGGAAAATCATAGTATCTGAGGACACTATGAAGCAATGTAGGATACCCCATAGATTCGAAAATATAGGCGATATACTGGTTAAAGGCAAGTCAGAGCCTATAAAAATATTTAGTGTATAAAATTATTTTTAAAAAACACATGCAAAGACTTACAAGTTACTCATATAGTTGATGTCTAGTTTTCAAAATATTTTCAAATAGTATATACATACGTCTCATATCATAAATACTATTTAAATTTTATTATGCAAATGACAACCAAAAAATATTTCTTGACATCAAATCTCAAGTTTGATATAATATGGGAATATTTAAGTAATATTATAAATCAAAAATACGGGTGTACGCACCCAATCACACACAGGACACTAAAATGGACTCGGAAACGATAATATGGAACGCAATACTATCCCTAATCGTTGCACCCCTGATAATTATCATAGGGGCACAAGTACGCGAAATAAGGCGCATTGATATACTATTAAATCGAACTCGAGAAGAACTTGGCAAAGAATACGTTACTAGAAAAGAAGTTGACAACGTTATGGATAGATTAATGGAAGCAATTAGTAAACTTTCCCAAAAAGTTGATCGCTTATTTGAAGAGCGTAATAATTAGGAGAAATTAAATGTCAACTACACTTACTGCCGCAACAATGACTGTAACAGTCACAGAAGCTATATCGTTGAATGGCAAAGATCAAGGAGCGACCAATACCTTTACAATAGCAAGTATAAATGAGGTCTTTAAACAAATCGTAACAGCTACTACAACTGCAACCACTTTTCTTAAGTTTGGTACTGCAGCATCAGCTGGAACACTAATTAGAGCAGATGTTTCTTATTTAAGAATCACTAATTTAGATGACACTAACTTTGTTACTATTGGATTACAAGATGATAGTGCGGATACAGCATATTTTAAGATTGAAAAAGGACAAAGCATAATAATCGGAGGAACTGATGAAGGTCCTCAAGTCGAGATTCACTCCTCAGGTGGTGCATTTTCAGGATGGTCAAGCGTAGACAGCTTAACCTTAGCTGCTAACACTGCTTCATGTGATGTAGAAATCTTCGCAGCAATGACTTAGGAGAGTTAAATGGTAGAATATGAAACCAAAATAGCAGTACCCAAATCAGATCCAGTATCTGATGGGGATTCTATAATAATTAATACAGTACCCGAAATCGAAGAAAGACGAGGAAAGTTCAGAATTCGAAAGAATGGTAAGTTGTTTAAATTTAATACTAAAGAAGAAGCAGAAAAAGCTCTTAAAGAGTAAATAATGCCTATTCAAAAGGTAAAAGGCGGATGGAAAATAAAGAATACTTCTGGCATTTCCAAAACCAAAAAAGCAGCGAAGCGCAGACTTCGAGCTATTAAATTCCGTAAAAGAAATGATGCCAGAAAAGGACGCGCAAGAAAAAGCGTTAGGAGAAAAAGATGATTTTTAGACTAAAAGCAGCTCAAGCCGCTTGTGGAACCACTGTAGGAGCAGCATCCACTTTCGCAGCATCAGAATTTGTAAGATTAATTAATTCTGGCACCACAGTTAGATTAGTAACTGTTGCAAATGCAGCCGATACCACATTAGGGACACTATCCCTAGCTGGAAGCGAAACTATTGTACTGAAAAAGAATCAAACCGATCAAATATTTGCTGCACATGCAGAAGTACTAGGTGTAGGTGTAATAATTGAAAGCAGGTAAAACAAAATGATAATAGCAGATAAAATGGACAAATTATCTAAAGCAGAGTGGTTACAATTTATCGCAGATAATTGTGTTACCACACTAAGAAACTTACAAAATAAAGAGAGTTCACTTTCTGAAGAAGAGTGGGCATTAGCTGATCTTTGTGGCGGGTATATACATGCGTATAACCTTCTTAAAGATAATCATCTAATTGATCCCCTTACTCTAATGGAAGAAAGTAGAACTATTCACTAATGCTTGAGATAAGCAGGAAGGATGTTACAGCATTAAATCTTATGGATTATGATGCCGAGACTAGGTACTTAAAACTACCTGTCGCAGGATACTTAGAACTACTTGATATAGAACCTATCCCTTCCCAAACAGCTCTCATTAACGCTATTAATAATCCTAAATATAGATTTGTTTGTGCCGCACTATCTAGGCGACAGGGCAAAACTTATATATCAAATGTAATTGGTCAGTTAATGGCTCTTATTCCCAACACTAATATATTATTAATGTCGCCCAACTATTCATTATCACAGATTTCTTTTGATTTGCAACGAAATCTTATAAAACACTTTGACTTGGAGGTTACAAGAGATAATGCGAAGGAACGTATTATTGAACTATCTAATGGATCGACTGTAAGAATGGGTTCAATTAACCAAGTAGATTCCTGTGTTGGTAGATCATATGACTTAATAATTTTTGACGAGGCGGCGCTCGTTGACGGCAGAGACGCTTTCAATGTAGCACTAAGACCCACACTAGACAAACAAAATAGTAAAGCTATCTTTATCTCCACACCTAGAGGGAGAAATAACTGGTTCTCAGACTTCTATAATAGAGGTTATAATGATGAATACCCAGAATGGATCTCAATTAGAGCAAGCTATCACGAAAACCCAAGGCACGCGAAATCAGACATTAACGAAGCTAGGAAAGCGATGTCTGAAGCCGAATTTAATCAAGAATACCTAGCCGACTTTAACGTTTACGAAGGACAAGTATGGAATTTTAATCATGAGAAATGTGTATCAGACTTATCAGAAATTGACACTAGCGAAATGGACCTTTTTGCAGGTCTTGATGTCGGGTATAAAGATCCTACAGCGTTTTGCGTCTTGGCTTATGATTGGGACGCTGAGAAGTATTATCTCGTGGACGAATATCTTGACTCAGAGCGTACCACCGAACAACACGCCATCGAAATAAGGAAGTTAGTAGAAAAGTGGGACATCGACTGGATCTATATCGACTCAGCGGCTCAACAAACTAGATATGATTTTGCACAGAATTATGATATATCAACAATCAATGCAAAAAAATCAATTTTGGATGGCATAGGTCACGTAGCGGGAATCGTAGATAATGAAAATCTAATTGTAGATCAAAGAAGTGAAGAGGCTTTAAAGGCATTAGACCAGTATCAATGGGATCCAAACCCTAATTTAATGAGAGAAAAACCAAAGCATAACGAGTTCAGTCATATGGCAGACGCTCTTAGATATGCGCTTTATACATTCCAGACAACTGCGACTACTTTTTAAATGAACACACCAAACAAAAAATATGTCTTGACAAAAAGGTTCATTTCTAGTATAATTATTTATAAGGCTGAATAATATGAATCTTAGGAGAGACTTGGTCAAATATGTAAGAGACAAAGCAAAGTCTAAGTATAGAAAAAGTACTAAATGTTATATCTGTGGTAGTAATAAAAACCTTGATTTTCATCATTTTTACAGTTTGACTGAATTATTAGAACGATGGATTAGAAAACACGATCTTAAGATTAAGTCGGCTGAAGAAATAATGAGTCTAAGAGACGAGTTTATTAAAGATCATCAAAAAGAACTTTTTGAGGATACTATAACACTTTGTCATACTCATCACTTAAAACTACATTCAATATACGGGAAAAAGCCTAAAATAATAACTGCAAAGAAGCAACCCCGTTGGGCACAGAAACAGAGAGATAAATATGGCTTGGTACGATAGACTACTAGGAAGAGAAGAAAAATTAAACCCAGCTCAACCCATGATTTCAAGGGAAGAGGGTATAGCTATAACTACTCGAGAGAACTCTACTAACTATAGAAACGCTTACGAACAGCAAGAGGTTGTTAATCGAGGCGTAAACATGATAGTAGATGATGTTGCTGAGATACCTATAGATGTTGGAGAAAAGATAGTAGGAATAAACCCTGTAGTTAAAAATATTAGAAAAACAAAGGTTAATAATTTACTAAATATAGAACCTAACCCTTTTCAAGATATAAGCTCTTTCAAAAGAAATCTTATTATTGATTTACTAATAGATGGAAACATCTTTGTATACTTTGACGGTCAAGGACTATATCAATTACCTGCAGAGAATGTAGAAATCGAAACACACGAAACTCAATATGTTACTCAATATATCTATGATGGACAAGTAGAGTACTCTCCAAATGAAATTATACATATAAAAGAAAATTCTTTTAATTCAATTTACAGAGGAGTTCCAAGACTTAAGCCAGCATGGAGAACTATGCAACTTTTAGGAAGTATGAGAAATTTTCAAGATAACTTCTTTAAGAACGGAGCAGTACCAGGTTTAGTACTAAAGAGTCCAAATACTCTTAGTGAAAAAATAAAAGAAAGAATGTTAGCAGCTTGGAGAGTTAGATACAACCCAAATACGGGTGGAAGACGACCACTAATATTAGATGGCGGATTAGAAGTATCAAATTTAACACAAGTAAGTTTTAAAGATTTGGATTTTCAACCAAGTATTGAGTCTAACGAAAAAATAATTTTACAAGCACTAGGAATACCTCCTTTGCTTTTAGACAGTGGAAATAACGCAAATATTAGACCTAATCATAGATTGTATTACTTAGAAACTATACTACCTATTGTTAAGAAGATAAATTATGCTTTTGAAAGGTTTTTTGGATTTGATTTACTTGAAGATGTAAGCAATATTCCAGCCTTGCAACCAGAATTACAAGACAAAGCAGCCTATTATTCCACTTTAGTAAATGGTGGTATTATAACACCAAACGAAGCTAGAGAATCCATGAGAATGGAATCAATAGAAGGAAACGATGAACTACGTGTTCCAGCAAACATAGCAGGAAGCGCAGCAAATCCAAGTGAAGGTGGAAGACCTTCAGAGGACGAAGAAAATGACTAGACAGAAAAGAATAGCACAATCAATAGCCGAATATTTTGCCAAAAAAGGTAAAATTATGAATATGAAAGAGTATATTGCTGAAAACGATACTCCACATAGAGCAAGAGCAGTTAGAAAAATTACTGGTTCTTGGGGTAGATTGATTCAATTAATTAAGGTGAATTTTCCAAAGGAATATGAGCAAGCTACTAAGCCAGCTCCAGCACCTAAGCCTGCAGCCAAAGCGAAAGCTAAAGTTGCAAAAAAGGGGAAATAAATGAATAAAATATTTAACTTAACTTCAAATTTTAAAGCATTAGATGAAAATGAAGATGGAAGTATTAACATAAAAGGTTATGCTAGCACTAATGATCAAGATAGAGCGGGAGATGTAATTCATCCGACAGCTTGGTCTAAAGGCGGTATAGGTAATTATGAGAATAATCCCATTATCCTTTTTAACCACGATTATCATAATCCTATCGGTAAAACAACTGAATTAGGTGTTGACGAAAGAGGATTAAAGATAAAAGGTAAGATATCTAAGTCAGCAGGTAAAATTAATGAACTAGTTAAAGAAGGTGTACTTGGCGCATTTAGCGTTGGTTTCCGAGTCAAGGACGCTGATTATATAGAGGAAACCGACGGTTACAGCATAAAAGATGCAGAGCTTTTTGAAATTAGTGTGGTATCAGTACCCGCTAATCAAGCCGCAACTTTTTCTGTAGCTAAGTCTTTCGATTCAGAGAACGAATATATGAATTGGAAGAATGACTTTGTCAAAATAACTGGTCAATCTATTGACATAGATTCACCAGAAGAAACAGTCAATCAGACTGTAATCAAGGAAACGGAAATGTCAGAACAAAAAGAAAAAGATTTCAACCTTGAAGAATTTGCGAAAGAAGTAGCTAGAAAAACTGCTACTGAAATTGCAATGGCACAAGCTGAAAAGCAAGCTAAATCTGATGCAGAGGCTCAAACAGCCGCTGATGAAGCAGAAGCTCAAAATGCGCTAATTCAAGAGAAGAAAGCTGAAGTTGAAAGCATAGTCAAAGCAGGAACTGAAGGAGCAGAACGTTTAATGTCTGATCTAGAAGATCGTGTCTCTAAAGACTATTCCAACTTAGAAACTGTTGTTGAAGAACTTAAATCCGAACTTGCCGAAAAATCTGAAGAAATTATTAATATCCGCGATTCAAAAAGAGTCTTTGCTACTAAAGGTAGTAACGACTGGAAAGAGTCATTTGCACAAGATATTGATGATGCATATATGCTAGGAAAAGCAACTGGGCGTGGATACGAAACAAAATTCGCGCAGGGCGTAATGGAAAAAGTTAACGCCATGTCAGGTGTTGGTGTATCTTCAGCAGATTTCGAACAAGAAGTTTCTCAGAATGTAGAAAGAGATATTCAAAATGAATTAATTCTCGCTCCTATGTTTAGGGAAATTACTATGAATGCCGCTACTATGATCATGCCTGTACTACCAGATGCTGGTTACGCAGAATTTGCGTCAACTCAGACAACTGCAGGTACAAGCCCTCATGGTAACTTAGCCCAACGTGGAGATACTTATGGTACTCCGTGGGGTGGTATTGATATGACGGAAAGATCTCTCTCAACTAAAAAACTTATCTCAACAAGTTATCTTGGTAACGAAACTGAAGAAGATGCAATTATGCCAATTCTTCCTCTAATTCGTGAATCAATGATCAGATCTCATGCTAGAAGCATCGAGTCTGGACTTCTAGTTGGTAACCTTGCAGATGGACCTTTTGGTACATCTAATGCATGTTTTAACGGTGTTGTATCTCTCGCGTCAGCGGATAGTGATAAAACACAATCAACAACTGCATTCGCAAGTGAAACACTTACAGCAGCTAATCTATTAGCAGCACGTAAGAATATGGGCAAATATGGTGTTAACGCAGCAGATGTTGTTTATATCGTCAACCAACAAGAATGGTTTAACTTAATGGACGATGCAGAATTTCAAGATGTCAACTTAGTTGGCGCTGAACTAGCATCTAAAGTTAAAGGAGCAGTAGGTACGGTCTACGGATCACCAGTTGTTCTATGTGATGAGTTCGCTACTCCTGCAGTAAGTAAATATTACGCAGTAGCAGTCAATCCTAAGATGTTCGCAATGGGACGTCTCAGAGGAATGACAATTGAAAGCGACTACGAAGTTGTTAACCAACGCAGAGTACTTGTAGCTTCACAAAGAATTGGCTTCATCGATATCATCGATGGTGTTACTTCTAAATGGGCACTACAATACAAAGCGTCTTAAGCTGGGTAATCTGGGAGGTTCATGCCTCCCAGATTTTTTAAAGGAAATATCACATGGATCTATGCACACTCGCAGATTATAAAACTTACAAAAAGATAGAGCATAATAAAGACGATAGTCAATTAAATGCTTTAATTCCTGCCGTAAGTGCACTAGTCAAAACTTATACAGCAAATGCTATAGT
>PVBE010184738.1_pt1 | contig 11373 bp, 7 predicted proteins | sample 1631181 | NCBI WGS metagenome assembly PVBE01 (sample SAMN08397723, study PRJNA350692) | Marine metagenome, whole genome shotgun sequencing project. | isolation source: water | place: Pacific Ocean | collected 2012-04 | reverse complement strand
TCACTTACTCCCAGGACATCGACAAGCCGCCCCGCGGCTCGGACGGCGTCGACAACTTCCTGTTCGAGACGAAAGAGGGCTACAGCGACTACTTTGCGTCGGCCATGACGATACTTCTGCGCTCCGCAGGCGTACCGGCGCGGATGGCGGCCGGCTACGCCTCAGGTGAGTTCGAGGCGGGGTCGACTCGGCGCGCCGTGAAGGACTCCGACAGCCACGGCTGGTCGCAGGTTTACTTCCCCGAGCACGGCTGGATTGATTTTGAGCCCACACCTAACTGGCCTGGGACCGGGCTGGTCGGTGGCGACCCCGCCGGCTCGAACGCGTCCGCCTTGTTGCCCCCCAGCGACTTCCAGCAGACACCGTTCGACTGCCTCAGGCCGGAAGATCTGCTTGACGGTTTCGCGATGGTGGTCTCCTACCACCCGCACCAGCAGGGACAACAGGCGCAGGCCGCAGGTTTCGCCCAGGAAGTGGACCCGTGTGACGAGTTGCTATTCGGCTCGCAGGATGGGCTGGCTATCCTCCCGGGCGACTCGGTGCTGGTCGATGTGATAATCGCGGTCGGAATCGTGCTCGGGTTGCTTGGGATCTTGGCCATCGGCACCGTGGTCGCCTGGAGACGCCGGCTCGGCGACCTGCCCGGCGAGCGGGCTTACGTGAAGATGAGCAGGCTGGGCACGCTGGCGGGAGTCCGGAGGCAGGCTCATCAGACGCCGCTGGAGTACTCCAAGAGCGTCGGCCGGGCGGTCCCGAGGACCGCGGCCGGCGCGCAAGCTCTCGGCTGGGCCTTCGCCCTGGGGCGCTATGGGCGGGAGGGTGTTGGAGAGGACGGCATCGACGCAGCCTGGAAGAGCGTAAGGGCTTGGCTGCTGCTACGTGCGCTGCGACGGCTCGTCCCGATCGGCAACGCCTAGCCGGCGCGGTCCGGGGGGCTGGTCTGTCTCCTCTGCCATCGGAGGAGACGTAAAGAGAGAGACACCGAATGGCTCAATTCCACGACGTATTCGAGACGGCACTCGGATGGGTCGGTCTGCTGTCGTCGGACGAAGGGGTCCGGCGCACGACCCTGCCGCAGCCGTCGCCGGCTGACTGCGTCGTGATCATGGGGCCCGAGGCTGCCGGCTCCATCGAGTCACCCGACCGGCTGGCCCCGCTCAGAGACCGGATCGAAGCGTACTTCTTGGGCGAGCGGGTTGACTTCGCGGATGAGCCGGTCGACGTCGACGACGCGCCGCCGTTCTTGAAGGCCGCCTGGGCAGCCTGCCTGACCATCCCCTACGGCGAGACGCGCACGTATAAGTGGCTGGCAGAGCAGGCGGGAAAGCCGCGAGCGCAGCGCGCCGCGGGACAGTCCATGGCAAGGAACCGACTGCCGATCATCGTTCCCTGCCACCGGGTGATCGCCAGCGACGGGAGCCTGCGTGGGTTCGGCAAGGGCGCGTCTCAGCTAGACCTAAAGCGGCTGCTGCTGGAGCTGGAGGGCGGGGGCTAGCCGGCCTGCCGGCCGAGGCTGTGTTGGAGCAGCTTCTTGGCGTCGTCGTGCTGTTCCTCGTCAACCAGTATTGTTGAGGGGTAGTTGGACATCCCCAGGTATGAGCTGGTGTCTCCCCCTCGCACGACCACGGTAAAGCCCTCGTTCATCAGCAAATCGCGCCACATCTCGCCCTCGAGCTGGTTCGGAGCCGTGGCCAGGTAGACCCACTTCATGCCCGCGCTCGCAAGGGCATGAGAGACCGACTCAGACCCCCCGCAGAGTCCTGGCGTAGCTCCAAGTCATCAACGTGGTCCGGGCCAGGGTCAACAGTCTGTGCTGCCACCTGAACGGACGGAAGCACCTAGACACCGGCCCCTTCTTCGATCAGGAACCGGCCCGTGCTGCCAAGCAGCTCCCGCAGACCGCTCTCCAGCTCGGGGCAGATGTCTATCTGTATCAACGGCCAGCTCAGCCGTACGAGCCTCCCATCGGTCGCGATCTCCATCACGACGCTGTCCTTGCCCCTGTATTCGAGCAGCAGCCGCACTATGTCGTCCAGCAGTCGAGTGTCGTCTGTCGGGTGGTTGCTCTCCTTCAGCCGCAGGGCCAGGTGCCGCGAGGGCGTGGGCGCTGTTGAGTCGCCGTTGGCGGTCGCGCCGCCATTGTAGACCGGGGTTGGGACAGGCTGAGCAGCCGGGACCGCCGCGGGCGGCGTCGGCGAGGGAGTGTATGACGGCGGAGGCTCCGGCGAAGCATCTTCCGGCACTCCCTCGCCGACGATCTCGTACCGGCTCGCGCTGACGCAGGAGATGCTGACGCGGTCTCCCCTGGCGCGGACGGTGCCCACGACGTTAACGAGAGCGCCCTCCGTCCAGAGCCCGCGAGTCTCGGACTGCACGTTCTCCCAGATGAACACGTCGATTTCGCCCTGTTGGAGCTGTAGCTTGGCGATGGTGTAGGGCCTGTCCTGTTTGGTTACCCGTTCCGTGACCGAGGCCACCTGTCCCACCAGCACGATCTTACGGTCGGTCATCTCGGCGCAGATCTGACTCCGCGACACGATGGCGTCGGAGTTGACGTCGGCGAAGATGGTCTGCAGCGATCCGTTGGCGGTCAGGTCGACCCCAAGCAGCTCCAGCTCCCATTCCCTCTGCTCGGCCTTCGGCGTGTCGATCTCGGGGATGCTGATATGTGACAGGGGGACCGGCACCGACTCGCCGAACAGGTCGAACATCGACCCCTGGTCTGACTCCTTGAGGCTGGCCTCGCTCTGCGCGAGCTTCAGGATGCGGCCGACCGACTCGAACATGCCGCCCCTGGGGCCGAAGTCGTCCAGGGCGCCCGCCTTCACCAGGCTCTCCAGCGTCTTGGAGTTCATCCAGCTCAGGTCGGCCTCGCGGCACATGTGCTCGACCGACTCGAACGGCCCATCGGCGCCGGCCCTGGACTCGACCAGAGGCTGCACCGCGCCGGGCCCGACGTTCTTGATAGAGGCCAGCCCGAACCGTATGCCGTTCGTTCCGTCTCCCTGCTTCTCGATCGAGCAGTGGACGCTGCTCCAGTTGACGTTGGGACGGAGAACGGCGATCTTCATACGCCGGCACTCCTCGACCGTGACCGAGACCTTCTCGATGTTGCCCGAGTAGGCGTTGAGGAGGCTGACCATGAACTCCGCCGGGTAGTTCGACTTCAGGTAGGCGGTCCAGTACGAGATCAGGGCGTAGCTGACCGCGTGGGCCTTTGGGAAGCCGTAGCCCGCGAAGGGCTCTATGAGAGAGAATACCTCCTGGGCCTTCGCCTCGGAGTGGCCCCTTTCCATGGCGCCCGACATGAATTTGTCATGCTCCTGGGCCATGATGGCCGGGATCTTCTTGCCCATCGCTTTCCGCAGGATGTCGGCCTCGCCCATCGTGTAGCCTGCGAAGGCCTGAGCGATGTGGAAGACCTGGTCCTGGTAGACTATGACGCCGTAGGTCTCTTTGAGGATGTCCTCCAGAGACGGGTGGGGATAGCTCACCTCGATCCGACCGTACTTGGCGTCGATGAACGTGTCGATGTGCTCCATGGGCCCGGGTCGGTACAGCGCGATCATCGCCGCCACGTCACCCAGGGAGCTCGGCTTGAGGTCCTTGATGCTGCGGGTCATGCCAGAGCCCTCAAGCTGGAACACGCCGACGGTGTCGCCCCGGGACATCAGCTCGAAGGTGGCGACGTCGTCCAGAGGGATTCCGGAAGGTTTGAGCTGAAGGCCCTGGGTGTCGGCGACCAGCTCCAGAGCTTTGGCCAGGATCGACAGGTTGGACAACCCGAGGATGTCGAACTTCAGGAGCCCGATATCGTTTACCGGCTCCATTGCGTACTGGGTGACCGGCGTACTGTTCTCATCGCCCTTGGCCGGTCTCTGGAGGGGAACGTAGTCGCTCAGGAGTTCGTCGGCGATCACGATCCCGGCCGCGTGGGTGCTGGAATGTCGTGTGATGCCCTCCAGGCCCTTGGCGGTGTCGACGAGGGCCTGGATGCTCTCGTCGGCGCTATAGACCTCTCGCAGCTCGATGCTCTCCTCCAGCGCCGTGTCCAGCTTCATGTTGAGCCGCTGGGGTATCAGGCGAGCGATTCTGTCGACCTCGCCGTAGGGCATGGCCAGGGCACGTCCTACGTCTCTGATCGACGCGCGGGCGCCCAGCGTGCCGAAGGTGATGATCTGGGCCACGTGCTCGCGGCCATAGCGTGAGACGATGTAGTTGATGACCTCTTCGCGACGGTCGTCCTGGAAGTCCATGTCGATGTCGGGCAGCTCCTGGCGCTCTACGTTCAGGAACCGCTCAAAGACGATGTCGTACTCCAGGGGGTTCACGTCTGTGACGCCGAGGCAGTAGAGCACGATGCTTCCAGCCGCGCTGCCCCGGACGGCGAAGTAAATCCCGGTCTCGCGTACGAACCGGGTGATGTCCCAGACCACCAGGAAGTAGTCGGCCAGCCCGATCTGCCGGATCACGTCCAGCTCGTAAGCCAGACGCTGCTCCTCCGCCTCGCCTGCGCCGGGGATGCGCCGGCAAAGTCCCTCCTCGGCAAGGCGGGCGAGGTAGTTGTGGGCGCTGGAGCCGTCGGGGATGGCGAACCGCGGCAGGTGGAGCTGTGAAAAGTCCAACGTCAGGTCGCACTTGTCGGCGATGACCCGCGTGTTCGCGATCGCCTCCGGGAGTTCCGGGTAAAGGGCCGACATCTCCTCGGCGCTCCGGAGGTAGTACGAGTCCTCTGCCATCTTCATCCGCGTATCGTCGTTGACGTTGGTGTTGGTGTGTATGCAGACCAGAATGTCCTGGAGTCGGGCCTCCTCCCTGCGCACGTAGTGAGCGTCATTGGTGGCGACGATGGGGATGCCTGTGTCGCGGTGCAGCTCCATGAGGCCCTTGTTGATGGCCGGCAGGTTGTCTATGCCGCCATGCTCCATGAGCTCGAGGTAGTAGTCGCCGAAGACCTCGCGGTGCCAGCGCGCCGCGGCCTTGGCCTCGTCCATGCGACCTTGGGCCAGCAGGCCCGGCACCTCGCCGCTGGGACAGCCCGACATCACTATCAGGCCCTCGTGGTAGCGCTCCAGCAGCCCGCGGTCGACCCGGGGCTTGTAGTAGAAGCCGTCCAGGTGGGCCGCGGTAACCAGCTTGACCAGGTTCCCGTAGCCTTTGACGTCCCGGGCAAGAACGGTCATGTGGTACGGGTTTCTTTCCTGGGGGCTGCGCTCTCTGTGGTCGTTCCTGGCGACGTACATCTCGCAGCCGATGATGGGCTTGATGCCGGCGGCGCCGGCGGCCTGGTAGAACTCGATCGCCCCGTGCATCACACCGTGGTCCGTTATTGCCAGCGCGTCCATACCTAATTCCTGCGCCCGGGCAAGCAAGGGCTCTATTCGGCAGAGTCCGTCAAGGAGACTGTATTCGGTGTGAACGTGCAGGTGAGTGAACAAGCGTCCTCCGGTCAAAGATTCAGGGTCGTCTGAGAGGCCCTGCCGGCGACAGCCGCCTCGTCGTCCAGCGCTGTCACCGTGGCCCGTAGGGGCCGCTTCTCGGGCCCAAGGGTCGCGGGCCCCAGGTTATGCGATTCCGAGGGGGTGGAGCCGCCCGCGGGCAACTGTGGGTGGAGGGTGCCGGGCACTGTGTCCGACCAGATACCGCGTCATTATCAGCGCTCCTGACGACGAGAATCAAGCCCCCGGCCAGGCGATCTGGAGTCAATTTGCTGTCGACTTCGCGGGTCGGTTTCGCACCGGCCGGGAGGATCGGCGGAGCCGCCGCCCGGCAGCGGAGTCGCGTCGGCGTTGACGGTCGATAAAACCGGGCGCTATCATCGACCGATGGAAACTCCCAGGAAGGAGAGCGCCGTACCTGGCATGGCCCGCGCTCTGGTCTTGGCGCTGCGGCCTAAGCAGTGGCCCAAGAACCTGCTGGTCTTCTTCGCCCTCTTTTTCACCGTGGGGGAAGAGTGGAAGCTCGGCGACCTCGACGCGGTCGTCACTCAGGTGAGCAAGTCGGCCACGGCCTTCGTGCTGTTCTGCGCGATCACCGGCGCGGTGTATCTGGTCAACGACCTGCTCGACGTCGAGCGCGATCGGGCCCACCCGACCAAGCGAGGCAGGCCCATCGCCTCGGGCGCGCTGCCGGTCACGGTCGCGTGGATCGCCGCGGCTCTTTTGGCGGCGCCCGCCCTGGCCCTGTCGTTCCGGTTCGAGCCCCTGTTCGGCGGGGTCGTCCTCGGCTACCTCGCGCTGATGCTGGCCTACTCATACGCGCTCAAGAACATGGTCCTGCTGGACGTGTTCTCGATCAGCGCGGGCTTCATGCTCCGGGTGGTCGCGGGGGCGGCCGCGCTGCACGTGCCCATCTCGCCGTGGCTGTACACGTGCACGGGCCTGGGCGCCCTCCTGATAGCGCTGGGAAAGCGCAGAAGCGAGCTGGCCCAGGCCGGCGATGGCGCAGGCGGCCAGAGGGACACCCTGGAGCGGTACACCGTGTCGCTTCTTGACCAGCTCATCGCGGTGGTAGCGCCATCCACGCTACTGGCCTACACCCTCTACACGTTCACCGCGCCCAACGTTCCTGAAGACCACACGATGATGCTGACCATCCCCTTCGTCGTCTACGGCCTCTTCAGGTATATGTACCTGGTCCACAACACCGACATGGGCGAGAGGCCGGAGGAGATACCGATCACCGACGTCCCGCTCATGGTGTCCATCGTCCTCTGGCTGGCGTCCGCCGCCACGGTCCTCGTCGTCTTCCGATGACAAGAAGAAAGAGTACAGGATGAAGGGTTCGGGGTTTGGGGTGAAAACACATCCAGGAACGAATATACGCCTCTAGTCCAACCATACACATACTCCATACCCTGTACCCCGTACCCCCAACCCTGTACCCTTCCCCCATGATCCCCCCTGAATCTCTCTTTGGAATGCCGGCGTGGGTCGCCGTTTACGCAGGCTCGGCAGCCGGATTTGCGATGGCCGCCTGGGCGGTCTACCGTCGTGTGTTCCGGCTGGTGCTGTTGGGCGGGCCTACCGACCGCCTCGACCGGCCGCTGCACAGGCTGCTGGGCGCTGTCCCGCTCGTACTCGGCCAGCGCAAGGTACTGCAGAGCGTCTCGATTCGCCGGGACCGCGCGGGGCTGGCACACGCGTTCATCTTCTGGAGCTTCCTGTCCTTCCTCACCAGCTACGTGGTGTTCATCTACGGCGACTCGATCTCGAGAGGCTTCTCGTCCAGGCTGCTCACCGAGGGCGGCGCACGCGCCTTCGCGGTCTACATCGACGTGCTGGCCGGCATATTCCTGGTCGTGCTCGTGTGGGCCATGCTGCGACGATGGGTCGCCAGGCCGCACCGACTGTCCTTCGACCTGACCCGGAACCGCGATGCTGTCGTGGTCATCGCGCTGACCGCGCTCCTGATGGTGCTCACGCTGGCGATCGGGGCGTTCTACGTAGCCTCCGGGGGCATTGGGCCGGAGGCCTCGGGAGTGCTGGGCTCGGTCATCGGCGGGCTCCTGGGTGACGCCGGCCTGGGCGCGGGCACCGCCGCCGACCTGGGGACCGTCGCATGGTGGGGGCATCTGGCCACTATCGTGGGCTTTGGCATCTACGTCTCTTTCTCCAAACATACCCACCTGATCGGCGCCCCCTTCGCCTTCTTCCTGCGCCGGCTGGAGCCGATGGGCGCTCTCTCCACGCCGAGAGACCTGGAGACCGCCGAGATCTTCGGCGCCTCGCGGCTGGGGGAGTTCACCGCTAGGCAGCTCCTGGACGGCTACGCCTGCGCCGTGTGCGGGCGTTGCACCGATAGCTGTCCGGCCCACCTCAGCGGCAAGACCCTGTCGCCGATGCACATAGTCGAGGGGCTGAAGGAGCACGTGGCCGACGTCGGTCCAGGCGTTGCCGCCGGGGAGGAAGAAGAGCAGGCGTCGAGGCCACTGATCGGCGGCATAATCGGGGAAGAGGCGCTCTGGAACTGCGTCACCTGCGGGGCGTGCGAGCAGGAGTGTCCGGTGGGAGTAGAGCACCTCGACATCATCGTCGACATGCGTCGCCATCTGGTCATGGAGCGGGGCAGCATCCCCGACACGGCGATGAACGCGCTCACGAGCATGGAGCAGCGCGGCCATCCCTGGCGCGGGACGACCTACGGCCGCACCGACTGGGCCGAGGGACTGGACGTGCCTACCCTAGCGGAATACCCCGACGCCGAGGTGCTGCTGTGGGTCGGCTGCACCGCCGCCCTCGAGCAGCGGAGCCAGAGGGTCGCGCGTGCGATGGCCTCGGTGCTCAAGCGCGCCGGGGTCGACTTCGCCATCCTGGGCAACGAGGAGTCCTGCACCGGCGACCCGGCCCGGCGCCTGGGCAACGAGTACCTGTACCAGACCATGGCCCGGCGCAACATCGAGATCCTGGACGGCTACAACGTCAAGCGGGTCGTCACACTGTGCCCCCACTGCTTCAACACGATCAAGAACGAGTACTCGCACCTGGGCGGCGAGTACCAGGTGCAGCACTACAGCGAGCTCGTAGCCGAGCTGATCGAGGCCGGGAAGATAAAGCCGGTGGTGACCATCGACTCGACGGTTGCCTACCACGACTCATGCTACCTGGGGCGCCACAACGGCGTTTACGATCCTCCACGTCGCATAGCGGAGGCGATCCCGGGCGTGAAACTGGTCGAGATGGAGCGCTGCCGGGAGCGCGGGTTCTGCTGCGGCGCGGGCGGCGGCCACATGTGGATGGAGGAGAGCAGGGGGGACCGCATCAACCACCTGCGCACCGACCAGTTTCTGGAGACCGAGGCCGACACCGTGGGCGTCTCGTGTCCCTTCTGCCTCCAGATGCTGGGCGAGGGCATCACCGCAAAAGGCGTCCAGGGCCAGAAACAGGCCCGCGACCTCCTAGAGATCCTCGACGAGAGCCTGGGAACAGAATCCACCGTAGAGGCCGCGGAGAGCGCAGAGGGGTGAAGAGGAGGAGAAAGCGACGTGATCAAAGACATCGGAGAAGAGATATCTGTGACCTCTGTGGTGTTCTCCCGGTCACGTCGCTACCGGTGGTTCGGTAGCACCACCAGTGACTCGTCGATGTCGCCGACCGATAGGCAGCCGCAGATGTCCATGGCCCGCGAGAACTCCGCCTTGAGGAGATCGAACATCGCGAGCACGCCGGCCTCTCCGTCGATGGCCAGGCCCCAGAACAACGGACGCCCCACGCCGCCGGCCCTGGCTCCAAGCGCCAACGCCTTTAGCACGTCAACGCCCCGGCGTACCCCCGAGTCGATGTAGACCTCCACCTCGTCGCCAACGGCCTCGACGATGGCGGGCAGCGCCTCGATGGTCGCCTGCACGGTGTCGAATGACCGGCCGCCGTGGTTGGACACCAGTACGCCCGACGCGCCGTGATCGACGCAGCGCCGGGCGTCCTCAGCCGTCAGGATCTCCTTGATCACCAGTGGCAGGTCCGTGAGGCCGCGCAGCCATTCGATCCGCTTTCATGTGAGGCCGTGGGAGGCGAAGCGGTCTAGGCCGTCGACCTGCTCCCTGAGCTGCGGGACCGCGTCGAGGTCGCCCCAGCCGACATCCTGGGAGGGGTGGTATTGATTGCGTATGTTCCTCTCCCTGGCTCGCCCGCCGGCGCTGCCGATGGTGAGGCAGACGGCCGAGTAGCCGGCGACCTCTACCCGCGGCAGCATGTACTCGGTGACGTCGTCCGTGAAGTGGTAGAGTTGGAACTACAGCGGTCCTGAGGCCGCCGATGCCACCTCTTCCACGGTCTTGTGCCCCCCGGTCGCGACCGCCTTCAGCGTACCCGCGGCGCCGGCGTCCCTGGCCACCGCTACCTCGCCGTCGGGGTGGGCCATCCACTGCGTCCCGGCCGGCGAGGCGAAGACCGGAAAGCTGATCCGCTGGCCGAGCATCGTGGTGGACAGGTCACGGCCGGTAGTGTCCATCATCACCCGCGGGCGCACCGAGATTTCCTCGAACGCCTCGCGGTTGCGACGAATCGTTATCTCGTCCGTCGCGCCTCCCGCAACCCAGTCCCAGTAGTCGTGGGGCAGGCGGCGCTGGCCCTCGGCTTCCATGTCGAAAAGGTTGATCGGGTCCATTTCGTGCTCCGTCAAGGCTAGTGTAGTACGCCGGAACTCTCGTCTAATGCCATGAAAGCGCCATTCCCTGGGAAGGTCAATCTGACTGAAGGCCTTTTGCGGGCGTTATGCGTGCCCGCCGGGCCGCCTCATCCGTCTCCCAGCGCCCGGTGGGCGAGGATGCGCGAGCGGTCCGCCTCGGTTAGGTAAGGCCTGATCTTCTCGGCGAACTCCGTCAGAGTGTCCCCGGGCGTGCTGGAGGTTGTGTCGAGCGTCAGCTTGCTCCGGACCAGCGAGTACTTGAACTCCTGGGCGAACCGGTCGACAGCCTGCTCGATGTCCTCTTCCCTCAACACACCGCCGTCGTGCGGGTCGGCCTTCATACGCTTTCGTATGACGTCGGGGTCTGCCTTCAGCAGCACCATTATGGTATCTGGGTCGTGCGTCAGCATCGTCTTCTCGACCTGGGGCGCCACCAGTCGCCGGTCTTGAGGGTCGTTGGGCCGCCCGTACTCGAAGTAGAGCTGCCCGTAGACTAAGTCGTCGATGGTGTAGCCGATCATCAGCTTGTTGCCGTCAGTGGGCCCGTGGGGGGTGTGGTAGTAGAGGCTGTGGCGCTGGTGCATCTCCTTCAGCTTCGGGCTGAGGGCGAGCACCTGTGCCTGCTCTTCGGGCGTCAGGAAGTGGTCCAGGTCCACGGGCAGGTGCCCCGACGTGTGTGGGAGCTTCCAGTGGTCGTGGATCAGACGGAAGCCTGCACCGCTCAGCTTCTCGAGCCAGCCGTCTATCCCCAGTGCCAGCGTCGTCGTCCCCGAGTACTCGCATCCGACCAGTATCAGCTTCATGAATGCTCCTTGTTGCTGGCCTTGGCGTGCCCGATTCGAGATCGCTAGACGGATACGTCGATCTTGTGACGTGGCTTGATGTCGCGGGCGCCGGCGACGTCGGTCACCACCTGAAGCCACCACCGTGTTTTGGCTTCACGCCTCGGGGGGGCGTCCGTCGCGATGTCGAGTGGCAGACGGTGCCGCGAAAGCCTGCCCGATCGAAGGCTCGCGTCCTTCAGGAAGACGACGCTGGCGTGCCATGACTTCTCCCTGAAGTCCCTGACAGACTCCTTGGTCTCGACTTTGGTGCCGATCTGTATCCAGTGAACACCTGCCGACGACATGCCGCCACCGGTCTCGGTGTATACGGGCTCCTCTACACTCCGGGTGGACCGTTCCGTCCAGCGGGCCTCGACCACTAGGTCGACGCGTCCTTCCCTGACCAGGCAGTCGCGCCGCGGGG
>PVBE010149712.1_pt1 | contig 11374 bp, 10 predicted proteins | sample 1631181 | NCBI WGS metagenome assembly PVBE01 (sample SAMN08397723, study PRJNA350692) | Marine metagenome, whole genome shotgun sequencing project. | isolation source: water | place: Pacific Ocean | collected 2012-04 | reverse complement strand
TTCTAATTTTATTTTCTCAAATTTAATAGACTCTACTTTTTCATTGCCAATAATTTCAATTGGTTTATGAAAAAAAATAAAATTTAACTTTTTTTCTTTATTTCTTTTTTCAATAGAAGAAAAGCTTTTTAAAGTCTCTAAATTTTTCTCAATTAACCTTCTATCTCTATCTGAAAAATCTCCTTCTAATTCATATGGTAAATCCAAATTATTTACAATTGGTAAACAATTTTTTAAATTACTCATTTCTCTAAGTTCCACATTCGTAAACTTTGCTTGAACAGGGCCTCTTCTACCAGCCATATACAAATTTTTTATCGGTGATTGATTAATAGAATTTAAAGCGTACTCAGGTATATCAGATTCCGTCATTTCTTCTAAATTTTTTGATAAAACCCTAACAACATCAATAGCTACATTTCCATTGCCAATTACTACAACGTTTTCCGTATTTAAATCAGGTTCTAAATTTACATAATCTGGATGTCCATTATACCAACCAACAAATTCTGCTGAACCATAAACACCTTTTAATTCTTCTCCATCAATTTCTAATTTATTATCTAATTCTGAACCAGTTGCTAAAATTACAACGTCATATATTTTTCTTAATTCATCTAATGAAATATCTTTCCCAATTTCAATATTTCCAAAAAATCGAATTTGATCTTTTTTTGCTGTTTTTGTATAAGCTAATGTTATTTTTTTGGTTGTTTGATGATCTGGAGCCACGCCGCCTCTAATTAATCCAAATGGTGTGGGTAAACGATCTATAATATCAATATCTGAATTTAATTTTTTTGAAATAGATTCAGCTGCATAAAAACCACCTGGGCCTGAACCTATAATAACAACACTAGGACCTTTCATAATTTTATTAATTTAAATTATTACAGATATTTAACTTTTTTTCAAAGCTTGTTCAAGATCTTCAAGAATATCATCAATATGTTCAATTCCTACAGACAATCTTATATATCCTTCAGTAACACCAGTAGCAAGCTGTTCATCAGGCGTTAATTGTGAATGAGTTGTACTAGCAGGATGAATTGCTAAACTTCTTGCATCTCCAATATTTGCTAAATGATAAAATAATTTTAAGCTATTGATAAATTTTTTACCTGACTTTAATCCATTTTTTAATTCAAATCCACATAATCCACCGTATCCGCCAGACAAATATTTATCAGCTCGTTGTTTGAATTTTCCTGACATCAGTCCTGGATATATAACTTTGGAAACTTTTGGATGTTTTTGTAAATATTTTGCAACTGCAAATGCATTTTCTGAGTGTCTTTCCATTCTTAATGGTAGTGTTTCTAAACCTTGAATAAAATTATATGCATTGAAAGGACTCATGCATTGACCGCAATCTCTTAATAAAGTCACACGTGCTTTAATAATATATGCAATTGGACCCAATGGTTTAACAGCTTGTGTCCATATCGCGCCATGATAATTTGGATCTGGTTCGTTTAGCATTGGAAATCTATCGGCATATTTTTCCCAGTCAAAATTGCCGCCATCTACAATTATTCCTCCTACTGAGTTACCATGGCCTCCAATATATTTTGTACAAGATGATGCTTCAATTGCAGCACCATGCTCAAATGGTTTGCAAAGGCTATATGCTGCTGTGTGATCCATAATTAAAGGAATGCCCGACTCTCTTCCAATATCAGCAACTTCTTTAATAGGAAAAACTTGAAGTTTAGGATTAGGTAATGTTTCTGCATAAATTGCCCTAGTTTTATTGTCAATAGCATCTTTAAATTTTTCTGGGTCATCTGGGTCTATAAATCTTACTTCAATTCCCATTGTTGAAAGAGCATTATTAAATAAATTCCAAGTACCACCATATAAATCTGTTGAACTGAGTACATTATCACCAGCGTGAGCAATATTTTGTAATGCCATCATTGAAGCAGCTTGTCCAGAAGAAACTGCAAGTGAGGCTGCCCCTCCTTCTAGTTTAGCAATCCTTTCTTCCAGAACTGCGCATGTTGGATTCATTATTCTTGAATAAATATTACCAAATTCTTTTAGAGCAAATAAATTTGCAGCATGTTCTGTATCATTAAATTGATAAGATGTAGTTTGATAAATAGGTACAGCAACTGCGTTTGTTGTTTGATCTTTTCTATGACCCGCGTGTAATACTATTGTTTCTTTTTTTGGTCCTGTTTTTTTTAACATAATGCATTATTCTATTAATAAGAATGTATTATAGTTAATTAAATTAATTGTCAACTATATTATTACATCTTTTTTATGTTGTTTTAGATAAATTACATCTTTTTTATGTATAATATAAATAATAAAAATATAGGATTAAAACTCGTATATTGGTGGCTTATTACATGTTGTTTTTTTGTAATTACTATGGTCTTTATTGGTGGTTTAACTAGATTAACTGACTCAGGACTATCTATAGTAGAATGGAATATATTTTCAGGTATATTTCCTCCTTTAATGAATAGTGATTGGATAGAATTATTTGAAAAATATAAACTATTCCCAGAATTCAAGCTTGTTAATAAAAATATTAATTTGAATGAATTTAAGTTTATTTTTTGGATGGAATATATTCACAGAATTTGGGGAAGGCTGATTTTCTTGATTTTTTTAATTCCTTTAATAATCTTTCTCAAAAAAAAATTTATACCTAAAAAATTAAAAAAACATTGCTTAGTGATTTTATTGCTAATTTTACTACAAGGTTTTTTTGGTTGGTATATGGTTAAAAGCGGACTTATTGATATACCAGATGTAAGTCATTACAGATTATCAGTACACCTAACTATGGCTTTTATTATTTATGGATACTTACTTTTAGTTACATTTTCAATTTATTATTTAAAAAAAAATAAAAAATACTCTAAAAAAAAAAATAATAATTTTATTTATATTAACACAATTTTAATATGCTTAATTTTAATAACGGTTTTTTCTGGTGGGATGGTTGCAGGTTTGGATGCTGGTTTAGTTTATAATACATTTCCTTTAATGGGAGATACATTTGTGCCATTAGATATTTTGCATTTAACTCCTAAATTTAAAAATTTGTTTGAAAATCCAGTAACTGTGCAATTTGGCCACCGTATTTTAGGAATAACAACTTTTTTTTTATCACTGATAATTTGGTTGTACACGAAGATATATAATTTTCCTTTAATAATAAAAAAAAAAGTAAACATCCTATTATTTGTTGTGTTATTACAAGTCAGTTTTGGAATTGCTACATTACTATCTTATGTATCACTGCCTGTGGCTATAATCCACCAATCTGGTGCTTTAATACTTTATACTATATCAATTTGGATTTTAAAAAGTCTACCATTCGTGGCCAAGTGACACAAAAAAACCATCCTGTCCTGCATCTGCTTTATAACCAGGGGCATTATGATAGGTAACTGATGCATCTAAGCCTAATACTTCGCCAAAACCAAATGTTATATAGTAATAGTCCCAACTATCAACATCGTTAGCTTTTTCTGCATCTCCATCTAAATCACTTATATCAATGTTTCCATACGTGTATGCTAATGAAAAAGATGTACCTGGTATTGGCGCTTCAACGCCTAGTTCTGTATAAAATGCTTCTGGTGTATTAGGACCAAACCATTTAGGAGCATATGCTAAATAAACATATGGTGAAATTGCAAAATCTTCAGCTACCATTCCAAGTGGAATTTCAGTGCCTAAACTCAAATAATATTCATTAAATTGAGTTTCATCAGTTTCTCCAGGATAGAAATAGTATAAATCACCTATATCAATACTTATTGGTCCAAAGTCAGTTGCATATCCAAAATACCAGTCAAATTCTGATGGAATCGCAGAATTTGTAATTGCACCAGTCCAAACACCTGTATAGAAACCGCTTGAATGACCTAGATCAGCACCAATTGCAGGAGACATATCTTTAGAACTTTGACTCTCTCCTCTCCATACATAATGAGAAGACCAACTTGCGTTATAGCTAAGACTAATTCCAGTAGCTTTTTCTAGAGCTTCTCTAGAAAGATCTGGTCCAGCAGCATATGAAATATTGCCAGCTATTAAAGCTGATGATAATAAAATTGTAAATTTTTTCATAATATTATAAATATCCTTTCAATATAGTATCAGCAATTTATATGCCAAAATAAATAAAATAACATTGTTTAAATTCTATTTTCACAGTTTAACCCATTTTTCAGAATAGTTATTTACTTACTTTCTATTGTTTTATTATATTACAAATATTTTGAAAATGAACAAATATATTGATCTATATCATTATATTTTAATTAATTGTATTGGCTTGCCAAGAAGGTGAGGTAAAAATAATCCATGAATAATCTAAATTTGTACTTCTTTTATAGATACCTTCAGTGGAGGTTGATGAAATTTTTTTTTTACCCTCACTACAATTTTCTTTTTTTTTAACAAAAGAAAAATTAGGATTGTTTTTATGAAATTCTTTTTTCTTCTTACCAAATTTTTTTTCACTATTAATTTCCTCATAATCACAACTGTGTATTTGAAAAAAAATCAAGTTTAAGGATCTTTTTTGAGCAAAAATTATCCCTTGGGTTATATTTTCTTTTTTTTTATTTTTATTTATAAATTGAAAAATCACATCTTGATTATTATTAGCTAATAAAAGACCTTTTGAAGCATATATAGATAATAATTCCAAATTTTTTTCATTAAAAATAAAATCTGTAAATTCTTTTTCCTCATCTATATATTTAACTTTACTTAAAGCTATTTTAATTTTAGATGGGTCTATTGACACAGGATGCACAGTAGCTTCTAAATTCCTATTCTGTACATTTACTTTTGAAATTAAACCTATCTTACCTTCTTTTTTTCCATTCCATAAGAAAGAACCAAGTACATTTAAAGGATTTTTATAACCTTTGTTATATATTTTTGATGAATCAGATTTTGCTGAGTTATAAAATGTAAAAAAAGAAATTAAGAATAAAAAAAAAATTATTTTCATTGAAAAACTTTTTTTTAAAACTAGTTCCAGGATTTTGATGTCAAAACAACCCAGCCTTTTGATACTTTCTTTGTTCCACCATAAATTCCATTAGAGGTGCTTCCTTCAATAGATCTTGGTTCATCATAATCATAGCCTTGATAATCTTCATTTATTTTTTCAAAAATAATATTAATTCTTCCAGGTTCGATGAATAAATAGCCAGCAGTAGTATCAATAGTTGTAGGAAGAAACCAAAATTTTTTTCTAAGTTGAAAAACTTCAAATAATATATCTTGATTTTTATTTGATTTTCTTAAGGCTTCTGGAATTTTGGAACTTAACAATTCAATATTTCCTTGAGAAAAAACTGGTTTTAATTTACTTTGCTTTTCTCCTTTTTCTAAAACTCTATAATTGAGTTTACTAAATGAACTACTAATTGTCTTCTCAGAAATATTAATTGGATGAATTGTTTTTTTCTTGTTTCTGCCTCTTACTGGAATTGTTGAAACGATAGCTACATATTGTTTTCCTTTTTTCCATATATATGTTGAAGGTAAAGAGTTATCTGAAGTATATACTCCACTTTCATCCCAGGACTTTTTTAGTCCACATGAGTTAACAAATATTAAAATAAAAAAAAATGAAATTTTTAAAATTTTTGTAAACATTGTAAAATTTATAAAAAAAAAGATATATTATTATATAATTCTCATATTTTAAAGAATATGTAAACTTATATCAATGAATTCAATTGAAACTGCATTAACTAAAAATTACAAACAAGAAAATTTTCCTGTTGGTTCATGGTTATTATCAAAAAAAATTAGATCCCAAATACTAATTTTTTATAAATTTGCAAGAGCTGCTGATGATATTGCTGATAGCCCAAATTTAAATTCAAAAGAAAAAATAAGGAGATTGGATTTATTTGTAAAAGCTATTCAAAGTAATGATATAAAAATCTATAAAGTAGATAACTTAAAAGAAGTATGTATAAAAAATAAAATTAAAATAAATCATGCATTGAATTTATTAAAAGCATTCAAACAAGATGCAGTAAAAAAAAGATATAGAAATTGGTCAGAATTAATTAATTATTGTAAATATTCAGCAGTTCCAGTCGGAAGATTTGTGATTGATTTACATAAAGAAAGGAAAATAAGTTATAAATATTCAGATCCTCTATGCATTGCCCTTCAAATACTAAATCATATACAAGATTGCAAAGAAGATTATAATAAAATTAATAGGGTTTACTTGCCTTTAACATTTTTAAAAAAACATAATGTTAGGTTGCAACAATTAAAGAAGAATCGTATAGAAAAAAATTTGAGACTTACAATAAATGACGTTTTACTTCATACAGAAAAATTAATTAATGAAGCTGATAAATATAAAAAAGTTATGAAAAATAAAAAATTATCTAAAGAAACTGCATTCATTCTAGAAATTGCCAAAAGTTTACTTAAATTATTAAAAAAAAAAGATCCTTTGAGAAATAAGATTGTTTTAAACAAATTTGATTATATTAAATGTTTTGCAAAAACATTTTTATAATTTCTAATTATTTCAAAATTCTTTGTCAAACAATATTAAAAATATAATTAAGTACCCAAAATCTTCATTTTATTGGGGAATGAGAATACTTGGTAAAGAAAAAAGAGATGCAATGTTTGCAATTTATGCATTTTGTAAAAAAGCTGACTCTATTGCTGATAGTCATAAATTAAAGAAAAAAAAAATAAAACAAATAAATAATTTAAAAAAAGAAATTAATGATGTTTTCAACAATAATTTAAATAATAATTTTAGCAAAGCGCTAAAACATTACATAAATATTTATAAATTAGAAAAAAAACATTTTTTAGACATTATTAATGGAGTCGAGATGGATATTAATAACATTATGATATGTCCAAATATTAAAACTTTTAATTTATATTGTTACAGAGTTGCTGGTGCGGTTGGACTAATAAGCCTAAAAATTTTTGGTCAATATAATAAAAAAACAAAAAATTTTGGTCTTTATTTAGCTAAAGCTTTACAAATTACAAATATTTTAAGAGATATAAAACAAGATAAAGATATGGGTAGAATGTATATTCCAAAAGAAATTTTAAATAGTGCAGGTATTAGAACTAAAAATATAATCTTTATATTAAAAAATAAGAATTTTCATAAAGCTTGCGTAAAATTAGCAAAACTTGCTGATGTAAATTTTGAACAAGCTGATAAACAATTAAAATTTTGTCCAAATAAAAAATTAAAATCTGCAATTTTAATGATGGACACTTATAAATTACTTTTAAAAAAATTAAAAAAAAGAGGTTGGGAAGATTTTGAAAAAAAAATTAATTTAACAAAAATTGAAAAATTTTATCTCTTTATTAAAGGAGTAATTTACTAATTGAATAAATCTATTCATATAATTGGAGCTGGGCTAGCAGGATTATCATGTGCTATAAATTTGCTAAAAACAAAGTATAGGAAAATAACTATTTATGAAGCATCATCATTATTTGGTGGCAGATGTAGATCATATAAAGAAAAAGGCTTTAATTGCCAGTTAGACAATGGAAATCACTTAGTTATAAAAGCTTATAAAAATACATTTAAGTATCTTAAAAAAATAAATGCTCATAATGAATTAATATCAAATAGGAAAACTTTTTATCCATTTGTTGATGTAAAAAAATCTGAAACATGGAAAGTTAAACCATATTCTTTTATTTTACCATGGTGGATTTTTTTACGATCTTGCAGACCTCCTAATATTTCGACTTTACATTTTATCAAAAGTTTTAAACTTTTTTTAGCGAAAAAGAATCAAACTGTATCTGATTTGTTAAAAAAAGATGGTGATATCTACGAAAGATTTTGGAAACCTTTTACAATTGCAGTTCTTAATACACATCCTAGTGAAGCTTCGGCAAAATTATTATGTAAAGTTATTATAAAAATCTTATTTTTTAGTTATAATCCGCTTCAGCCTTTCGTAGTAAAAAAATCATTGAATGATAGTTTTATTATGCCGGCAATAAAAAAAATTTTAGATCAAGGTGGCAATATAAAATCTAATGCGAGGCTTAAAAAAATTATATTTAAGAATAATTTTGCTGAGCAAATGATATTTAATAAAAATATAATAAATATAGATAAAGATGAATTGATTGTTTTAGCTGTAACTCCTAATATTGCTTCAAAAATTTTACCAAACTTAAAAAGTCCAGCAAAAACTAACTGTATTATAAATATTCATTTTAAATTGAATCAAAAATATAAAGAAATAAAACTGCCAGATGGTTCTTTTTTTATTGGAGTTATTGGGGGTATTGTTGATTGGATCTTTAAAAAAAGAAATATATTATCAATTACAATTAGCGCTGCAAATAATTTAAACAATTTAGATAATGAAAAAATATCAAAAATAGTCTGGGAAGATGTAAAAAAAATTTTTAATTTAAATACAATAAAAAAACCAAAATATAAAATAATAAGAGAAAAAATGGCAACATTTGTTCAAAGTCCTGAAGAAATTTTAAGAAAACCAAAAATGCATACAAAATATAAAAATGTGTTTCTTGCTGGTGATTGGATTGATACAGGATTACCAGCAACAATTGAAGGTGCAATTACCTCTGGATACAATGTAGCTAATTATATAAATAAAAGCTAAATGAAAATAGAAAATATCATAGATCATTGTAAAAAAAAGCTTTTAGATGACCAAAAAAAAGATGGCCACTGGGTGTATGAACTAGAAGCAGATACAACAATAGCATCGGAATATATATTAATGAATCATTTTTTAGGCATTAAAGAAGACAATCTGGAAAAAAAACTTGTTGCATATATCAAAATAAAACAAAACCTCGATGGTGGATGGCCGTTATTTTGGCATGGTGAATCAAATATAAGCACCAGTGTTAAAGCATACTTTGCTTTAAAACTTGCTGGAGAAAAAATATCATCTAAATTAATGGTAAAAGCAAAAAAAAAATATTGGATTTAGGTGGAGCTGAAAATAGCAATGTTTTTACAAAAATAAGTCTTGCTTTATTTGAACAAATATCATGGAAGAGAATACCTTCAATGCCAGTAGAAATTATGTCATTACCAAGCTGGTTTCCATTTCATATAAACAAAATTTCTTACTGGTCAAGAACAGTTGTTGTACCTTTACTAATAATTTTAGATAAGAAACCTAAAGCAAAAAACCCAAAAAAAATAAATATAAAAGAGTTATTTATCAAAAATAAAAAATTAAATATAAATTATGGAAGAGAATCTTTTTTTTATTTTTACATGTTCTCTCTATTGGATAAAATTTTAAAAATTACCGAACCTTTTTTTCCAGAAAAATTTAAAAAAAAATCTATAGACAAAGCTAAAAATTTCATACTTGATCGTTTAAATGGAATTAACGGTCTGGGAGCTATTTTTCCTGCAATGACAAACTGCACTATTTCTCTTTATTTATTAAATCTGAAAAAAGAGTATAAAATTTCACTAAATAGTGTCAGAAATTTAATTACACATAAGAAAAATTATAGTTATTGTCAGCCATGTTTCTCTCCAGTATGGGATACTGGTTTAAATGGTATATCACTTTTAGAGTCTGGTCTTACATTAAAAGATGATGCTATTAAAAAAGCATGCAATTGGTTAGAAAAAAAACAAATTTTAGAAATTAAAGGAGATTGGGTGACTAATAATAAAAATCTTCTACCAGGTGGATGGGCATTTCAATATGACAATGATTTTTATCCTGATGTTGATGACACAGCTGTTGTTGTAATGTTCTTAGATCGTGCCGGATATCAAAATAAAAAAGTTTTAGAAAGAGCATGTAATTGGATTGATGGAATGCAATCAAAAAATGGTGGCTGGGGTGCGTTTGATAAGGATAATACTTATTATTATTTAAATAATATTCCTTTTGCTGACCACGGTGCACTCTTAGATCCACCAACAGCAGATGTTTCTGCACGATGTGTTTCTATGCTATGTCAAATAAATAAAAAAAAATACAACAACACAATTCAAAAAGGAGTTAAATTCTTGAAAAATGAGCAAGAAATTGACGGCCCATGGTTTGGAAGATGGGGTGCTAATTACATTTATGGTACTTGGTCAGTTCTACATGCATTAAAAGCAGCTGGGGAAGATATGAGTTCAGAATATATTAAAAAAGCTATATCATGGATAAAAAATAAACAAAATAAAGATGGGGGTTGGGGTGAAGACTGTACAACGTATTGGAAAGAAAAAAGAAATATTCACTCTATAAAGAGTATGCCTAGCCAAACATCTTGGGCAATCTTAACTTTACTTATTACAGAAGATATTAACGAACCTTGTATAGGAAAAGGAATTAAGTTTTTAAAAAAAAATTTCCATAAAAAAAAATTATGGGTAGATAATAATTTTAATGCAGTTGGATTTCCTAAAGTTTTTTATATTACTTACCATGGTTATGCCAAATACTTCACTAATTGGGCTTTATCAAGATACAGAAATATAAAAAATGGAAATAAAACCAACAGAATCTTAGGTTTGTAAGATTATTAATTATAGTGATAATATTTATATCAATAATAAATTTGAAGAATAGTCCCAAATATCTTAGTTAAATATCAAAGTTTATTATTTATTAACATTTTTTTTAAGTAAGGACATTTATATGAGAAAAATAATTTATATTTTTTTGACTCTAATTGCAATATTTGTTAACTCAACTGTATATGCGATAGAAGCTAGAATACCAGCTACTTCTATAGGTCAGGCATTACAAAGTGCTAGGAATAAAAACAATTTTTTAACTTTAAAAAGTGCTAAATTTGATGTTGAAAAAAAAATCTACAATATAACTTATGCTACAAAAGATGGTGGCATCGATATTGTTAAAATTAGTAAAGTAACTGGTAAAGAAATTAAATAATTATTTCTTTGTGAAAATAAGGTCTCTTTGGAGACCTTATATCAATTATTCTATTTAAACACGGCTTCTTCTTGACTTTTTTCTTCGTTAATTTTTTCCAAAGACTCTTTCACTTGTTTTTCAAAAATATATTGCGCTGGTCTTTGATGTTTTAATGGTATATCAGGAACCATATCTCCATCTGTTTTTGGTCCAAAAAAAACAACTTTTAGAGTTTTTATAGGATTTCTAATAGAATCTTCAGCAGCTGTTGGTTCGTATCCACAATGTACCATACAGTTAGCACATTTTTCATAATTACCAGTGCCATATTTATCCCATTTAGTATTTTTAATTAATTCATCAAAAGTCTTTACAAAACCCTCACCTAATAAATAGCAAGGTTTTTGCCATCCAAAAATATTTCTAGTTGGATTTCCCCAAGGAGTGCATTTATAATTTTGATTACCAGCAAG
>PVBE012604105.1_pt1 | contig 11378 bp, 6 predicted proteins | sample 1631181 | NCBI WGS metagenome assembly PVBE01 (sample SAMN08397723, study PRJNA350692) | Marine metagenome, whole genome shotgun sequencing project. | isolation source: water | place: Pacific Ocean | collected 2012-04 | reverse complement strand
GATCGCCTCGTCGGAAACGCGCTGAAGCTGCTAGAGGCGTCGGGCGAGTTGAAGAACACGATCGTCGTGATGACCGGCGACCACGGCATGCCGTTCCCGCGCTGCAAGAGCAACGTCTACGACGCCGGCATGCGGGTGCCGCTGGCGATCATGTGGGGGGACCGCGTCGCGACCCCGGGTCGAACCTCGAAGCAGTTCGTTTCCCTCACCGATCTCGCGCCGACGTTCCTCGAGGCCGCGGGAGTCGCAGTCCCGAAGGACATGACCGGCCGCAGCATGATGAAGCTGTTGACCGACCCGGATCACGAGGATCCGCGACGCTCCTCGATCATCTTCGGCAAGGAGCGCCACGTCCCCTCGCAGGAGACTCCGAACATGGGCGGCTACCCCTGCCGCGCGATACGGACACACCGCTACCTGTACATCGTCAACTACAGTCCAGACCGCTGGCCCAACGGCACGCCAAACTTCGAGAAGGCAGCCATTCCCGGCAATTGGTTCGCCGACACCGACAACGGCCCGACGAAGACCTACATCATCGCGAACAAGGACAAGGACGACGTGCATCGACGGGCGTACGAGTTGTGCTTCGCGAAACGCCCGGCCGAGGAGTTCTACGACTTGAAGGCCGACGAGGACCAGCTGCGGAACCTCGCGTCGGATCCAAAGGTGAGGGACGAGATGAACGACCTGACCCGGAAGCTGGCCAGCCTTCTAGCGGTCTGCCGCGATCCCCGATCCGACGGCAAGGGCGACCAGTGGGACCACGCGAAATACACCGGCGGCGGCCCGAAGCACCCATCCTGGCGCAAGAAGAAACAGCGACGGAAGAAGTAGCCTCGGCTACTTGGCCAACACGATCTTCGAGAACCCCGCACGTCTCTTCTGGCGACCAGGCACGCGTTCCACGATTCGGATCGACAACCGGCGAATCGTCCGCGGCTTGGGCAAGACGAACGTCGTGACCGCGATCTGATCCGGGTCGAGCTCGACGCGAATCGGAGCCTTCTGGTTGTTGATCCGGATCTCCACAACCTTGATCCGATCAAAATCTCCGAGACTCGCAGCCCGGGCGCTTGCCTGGGTGAAGACCACGCGGCCGGCTTTGACGGCGCGCTGGAGCTCGACGGAGATCGAGGGGTATGGATCGCCGGGCGCGCACACCCAGTGCGTGTCGTTCCGGCCATCGAACGCGAGTCTCGCCTTCTTGGGGACACTGCTCGCGGTCGCCTTTTTCTTCAAGTCGCGCAGCAGATCCTTGCTCGCCATGCGCGCCGCGTCTTCCATCCAGATCGCGAAGATGTCGCGGATGTTGACCTTCATCTCCGGCGACTCGACGGTCTCGGTCGGCTTCAACTCGCCTGGCGGCACGTCCGCTGCGACCAACTTGATCCGCGCACGGATCTGGTGGCTGCCTCGCGGCAGAGCGTGCGCGCGGTAGAGGAACGCGTCGTGCAACCACGCCTTGGTCGGATTGCCCGCGACCTGGCCCAGCACGCGGTCGCCCTCGAGATACTCGACCTGCACGATCCGGAGACCGTGGCGGCCGTGCTTCTTGATCAGGCCTTGGCCGAATCCCTTCACCCACAACGAGAGCGGTTGCTGTCCGGCCCCGCCGATCTGCACGTTGTCCTTGGCCACGCCAGCGGTGAAGAGGTACTTCAGAGAATTGCCGCCACTCTTGCCGGTCTCCACCGCCCCCAGGCTGGTAGCGCGCCGGAGGAACAGCAGGGCGAAAGCGGTCTTGCCCTCGGGCTGGTCGCGGTACTTCCACATCCCGTCGCGTTCCTGTTCCGCAACCAGGTACTTCGCACCCTCGATGTACCACCACCGATCCCCCATCTGCTCGACGCGCGTCAATGATCCGACGCGCTCGAGTCCGTAGAGGAAGTAGTAGAGCCAGGCGCCGTGACCAGGGTTCTTGGTGACGCTGAAGTTGTAGCCCAACCATCCCAGGCCCATTTCGACCGCGTCGTCGATCTTGCTCCGGTCACCGCGTCCGAGATTCTCACCGAGACCGATCTTGCACATCTGCAGGATCGACACGCCGGCGGCCGTCATCGATCCGGTCGGCTTGCCCCGAGGGCGGTAGCCAAAACCCGCGATCTTCATCTTGCCCGCGGAAACCGTGTGCTTGCCCATGCGCTTCGTCGCGACGCTGCGTGGCTTTTCCCGGTAGTTCAGCGTGCCTCTGAGGAGCTTCCGCCAGATCGCTCCTGGAACCTTTAACTTGTGCTTCTGCGCCATCCACAAGCCCAGTGCGGCGTACTGGGTGTTCGAAAGATCGGCTCGCGTCGTGTTGTGGTTCTTCGGGTAGCCGAAGTCACCGCCTTCCTTCTGCCACCGTATGAGCAGCGAGGAGAGCTTCTTGATCCGCGGACTGTGTTCGGGGAGGCCAGTCGACCCGTACGCCAGCATCAAGCACGCAGCCGTGTAAGTGTACGGAGGCTGAATGGTGTCCAGGTACAAGAACGCCCGACGAACGGCCGGGTGGCTCGCACTCACACCGCACTTGAGCAGCGCATACGTACACAGAGCCGTCTTGCCGCCAGGGTAGTTGCCCCACCGCCCCCAGGTTCCGTCGCTGTACTGCCCCTTGAGCAAGGCCTCGACGCCCTTGGCGATCGCAGCGTCGATCTCCGGCTTGAGTTTCAGTTCGTCAGGGTGGATCTTCGGCTGAGCCACGACCCCGCCGACGACCAGAAGAGCCAGAGTGAGCAAGAGGCCTGTGCGCATGGCCCGCACATCCTATACGTTCGGGGGACCAACGTCGGCGATTCTTCGCCCAGACAACCCGCGTCTAGCCTCCTGAACATCAGATATCCTCTCGCGCAACAATGAAAGGTATCCACGTCTTCGTAGTCCTCTCTGCCTGCCTGGCCGGCCCGCTCTCGGCACAGGATTCGGACGTCCCGGACGAGTTCCGAGCCGTCCACGAGCTCGTCTCGAAAGGCATCGCCGCAGGGAAGACCCCGAGCGTCGCCCTGGCCGTGATCCGAAACAATCGCATCATTTGGACCGCGGCCTACGGCTACGCGGACGTGGAGAACAAGCGCAAGGCGACCCCGGACAGTATTTACCTTCTCGCGTCCGTCACAAAACCCATGCTCGCGACCGGTCTGATGAAGCTCGTCGACGACGGCAAGATCGATCTTGACGCCCCGGCAAACAGCTACTTGGCCAAGGTGAAGATCCGCTCGTACGCCGGCGACGCGAAGCGGATCAAGATCCGGCACCTCGCGAACCACACGTCCGGCATCCCGGCGCACTGGAACTTCTTCTACAACGGCGTGGAACCCCCGAGCCGGGACGTGACCATTCGCCGCTACGCGTTTTCCCTCAACTCAGCCGGTGGGGTGTGGGAGTACTGCAACCTCGCGTTCGGTATCCTGGATCACATTGTCACGCTTCAGTCGGGCAAGCCGTGGGGCAAGTTCCTGGAGGAGTCGGTCTTCGATCCGGCGGGAATGCGACGCACATCGGACCGCGTTCGCCCTGGGTTCGAGAAGGACGCGACGCGTCAGTACGACATCGACTCCGCTGGGCGGTTCGTACGTGTGGGCAAGTACGCATTCGATCACGGTGGTGCGTCGGCATGCTGGAGCACCGCCAACGACCTCGCGCGCTTCCTATTGCTCCACCTGAACGAAGGCCAAATCCGCGGCAACCGCATCCTGAGCAGGAAGGCGGCCAAGGAGATGCAACGTCGAACGGCGTTCCAACCCGTCAAAGGAAACATCGGCAACGGCGTCGCGTGGTTCATCGGCAAGCATCGCGGCAATCCGTCGTTCTACCACGGCGGCGGCATGCCTGGCGTCTCGACGCACATTCGCGGATTCCCCGAGAGTCGCTCGGGAATCGTCGTGCTGACCAACGGATACAACCACGCGTTCAAAAACGAGGTCATCGAGCGCCTGTTGGGCGCCCTCATGTCAGTGGGCAAGGTGGACGGCAAGAGGCAAACTCAAGTCCTGCCACCTCCGACGCGCGAAAACTGGGTCGGGAGCTGGCGAGGGACCTTCCATCACCACGAAGGCAACCTGCCAATCTCGTTGGTGGTACCCGCGAAGGGACCCGTGCGAATCCGGCTCGGCAAGAGCCCCGAACGCGAGCTCACGGGTGCTGCGATTCGAAACGAAGCGCTGGTCGGCGTCCTCTCGGACTTTCGCCTCGGGACCCAGCCAAGCTTTCACGGCAAAGTCAACGTGACGTTCTCTCTGCGGCTGATAATGCATCAGCTCATGGGACCCGCGACGGCGAAGGCCGACGGCTACTTCGCACTGTCGCACTACGTCGCGATGCGGCGCGTGCCAAAGTAGCGCCCGCGACTACTCGAACCAGTTGGCGAAGATCATGTTCGGGCCGTCCGAGTTCGCGGTCACAACGTCTGGGCGCCCATCGCCAGAGACATCTCCGACGGCCACCCAATACGTGACGTGGGACTCGTCACCGAAATGCGCCTCGCGCATGCCCCGCAAGGCCGCGTTGCCGAAATAGACCACGTTCCTGCCGTTGCCGTTTCCCACGACGATGTCCAGCTTGCCATCGCCGTCCAGGTCGGCCACCGCCACACTGGAGCTCCGGTCTTCGGATGATCCGAAGCGGATCTCCTCGCGAAAGGTACCGTTGCCACGCCCGAGGAAAATTCCGTTGTCCCTGTCCGTGTTCACGGCGATGAGATCCAGAATGCCATCCGCGTTGAGGTCCGCGGCGGCGAGGGCACGATTGCTACCGGAACCCTCGCCGAACAGGTGGGGCTCGCCGAACTGACCGTGCCCATCGTTCAAGTGAACCGCACTCGGCGTGCGCCGATTGGCCAGCGCGAGATCCAGGTCACCGTCCCCATCGAGATCCACCGCCACGACCTGGATCGTGTCGCCTTCTAGAGCTCCGACAAAGCTGGCGTCGCGAAAGTTCCCGGCACCCGCATTGATGAACACCTGGTTCTTCTCTTGCCGGTTTGCAACGACGATGTCGAGCCACCCATCGCCGTTGAGGTCCGCGAGGCAAATGCCGCGCGTGTTGCTGTCGGTCGCGCCGAGAACGGCGCCCGGCGTGAAGTTGCCCTTTCCGTCGTTCCGGAAGACGCGATTCGGTAGCCGATCGTTGCCGACGACCATGTCCAGATCGCCATCCTTGTCCAGATCGCCGAGCACTGCGGCGTAGCTGGTCTCTGCGGCGTCACCGACGTTTCGCACCGTTTCGAAGCGCCCGTCTTCGTTCAAGTACACCTGATTCTGGCCGGGCCAGTGACGACCGTTCGCGACGCTCACGTCGAGGTCGCCATCACCGTCGACATCTCCGAGGCATACCGAAGCCGTCTTGACTCGATCCTCCCCGAGCCGCTGAACCGAGAACGCCTTCGACACGCTCGCCGTCGAAGAGCACGCCCAGAGCAACGCGCACGAGGCGAGCAGAATCAGGACAAGATTGCGAGAACTCGATTCCACTCTCATGTCGCACTCCGAGGACCGTGGGAAGAGTCTGTTCATGTCGTCCGATCGACTCGGATACTAGCACGCGAGCCCTCTCCTCTTCCCGCCGAAGTCTACGTGTACAGCCGGTACATCTCTGACTCCCGTACCCACCACGCCTCATCCACCTCGCACAACTCCTCCAGACCCGTGGTCGTCAACCCTGCATCGATCGCGACCCGCGCCCGGTCACTTCCGGTGAGGATGTCGACCCCACCGATCGGGTTGGGTCGGTCCAGCACGAGAACCGGGATTCCAGCCTCCGCGCAAGCTTCGAGGTAATACGTGACGGTCCAGATGAACGTGTAGACCCGCGTCCCGACATCCTGCAGGTCGACGACGAACAAATCCAGACCGTCGAGCATCGCCGGGGTCGGCTTGCGCTGCTCTGAGTGGAGGCTGTAGATCGGGACGCCGAGTTCGGGATGTTCCGCGTGCGGCGCTATTGAATCGCCACCCGCACCCAGGGCAACGTCTCGCGGATGACACCACCACTCTGGAGCGTCAGCCCAGACACGAACACCTTCACTCCACGGGCGACCGCGACGTTGGGAACTACGAGCTTTCCCGCCCCGCGACCCATGCCATCCAGCGTCCCGCGGAAAGAGACGAAGATGCCGTTGGGTTGCAAGCTGGTCTCGAGTACCGGATCTGGAAACAGCGGGACCACGTGATCGACAGCCAGCCGAATCGTGCCGCGTTGCAAGGACGCGGCGAGGAGGTAGGGAAAGTTCTTCGCCGCCGAGCTGAAGATCGGCAGCGTGAGTGTCGTGCCGATCTTCATCGTCGGAGCCGCTTCGAACGCCCGCGGACCGAGGAGGAACCGCAGCGCGCGGATCATGATCTGCGCACGCAAGCCCGCGTCCGTAATCGTCTCCAGGGGGAACCCCAGGTACACCACTCGGCTGCTCCCGTTTTCGCGCTGAATCGCCGCGCCCTTGCCATTGCTGTAGACCAGGCAGAGTTTCGAGCGCGAATCAGCCGGCGCCAGCACGTCCGGATAATCGACGTCGTATGTCCCGCCCGTGCCGTTGTCGAACACTCCGGAAGCGATGCCCGTGAAGATGTGGTTGCCGCTCGCGGCGCCGAAACCGTACGTCTGCGCGTCGTCCTGGACGTAGGACGCGCCAAACGCACTCGTGTAGAAACTCCTGTCGGCGCTCGAGCCCTTCGCCCACAGGTCCCACCCCACTTCAGCCCCGCTCAACAGCAACCGACCACCGCCGTTCAAGTAGGCCTGCACTGACGACTGTTCCGCTGCTGAGAAGGACTCGTCGGCGGTGCTCTCTTCCCCGGACACCCAGTTGACCACGCGGTAGCTCGTGAGTTTGACCCGACCCGACTGGACCGCTTCGTTCGTGGCTGCGTCGAACCCGAGCGAAAACTCAGAAGCCGCGCGGATGGCTGTACCGTGCAGGCGCAGATAGTCCTTCGTGTTCTCAGGTGCCTTGACGTAGCGACCGAGACGGTCGAAGCCCTGCACCATCAGGAGTTCAGCCCGCTTCGTGTGCGACGTGCCCGCGGTCAGGACCTCGGTCGGGAAGGAACGCCCGCTCGCGTTCCACGCACGCACACGGAACGACAGTACCGTACCGTGCAACAGCGGCGCCGTCGTCCACGCGGTCTGGTTGGTCTGTGCGACCTGCACGAAGCCCTTTCCGTCCGGCGATTGTTCGATCGAATAGTGCGTCGCGCCCGACACCGAGTCCCACACGACCGCCAACCCTCGATTGGGTGCCTGGGTGACGCGCAGTCCGACCGGCGGTTCGGGGGGAAACGGCGCTGTCTTGTGGAAGTACCGCATCACGCCCCGTGCGTACGCTCGCCCACCCACGTACCGAAACCGCGGATCGTGCAACGCGCGGTGGTCCTTGGTCCCGGCTCTGTCGTGGAATGCGAGCTCGAGCAGCACCCCGGGCATCGTTTTCAGCACGCGGACCTCGCCGAAGTTCGCGGACTTGCGCCCGCGGTCCGTCCACGAGCTGTCGTAGTGCGTGTGGATGTCGCCGACAATCTGATCATGTACCGCGGCCTGAAGGGCAGCAGACCCTGCCGACGGCGTGCCGTTGTAGATGAACGACGAGGTCCCAGTGCCGCCGCCCGCGTTGGTGTGCAACGAGATGAACGCGTCTGCACCGCGCCACTCGGCGTAGCGTGGCCGAGCGGTCACGTCGTCGCCGTTGTCCTGTCCCGTCGTCGTGTTCCAGACCGACGACGGAGCACCCGCGAACTGCGTCCAATACCGGCTGCATTCCTGCCATCGCGGCTTGCCGCTCGTGCCAGTGCCCCGGGAGATCGAACCCATGCCTCCGCCGATGCGCAATGCGTCAGCGATGACGAATCGACCCGGCGTGCTGCTCTGATTGTCGAGCATGACCTTCGCGCCAGCCGTCTTCGTGAACGCGAACTTGCCGAGGAACGTCCAGCACAGGGGGTGCCCCCGCTGGTCGAGTTCGACAGTCGTCTTCCCGCCGCTGTGCTGCACTGTGTAGCGCGCGTCAGGGGAGGACTGCGACACGACTGGAAAATACGCGTAGACGGGGTAGATCCCGTCCGCGGGCACGGCGAGCGTCCACTCCGCGGTGGACGATACCGAAGTCGCCGTCAACGCAAACTGGAACGTCCTGTTCAGATACCCACCCTTCGACGTCAGCCACGACCCCTGCGAAGAATACGGGCCCGTGTCGTTGTCGCTCTGACCCTCGAACGGGATCTCGCCACGTTCGCGACACAATACGACGCGGGCGCCCATGTTCTCGAGCGCCGGGATCAGGTAACGGTTCGCGATTTCAGCTGTGTGGATGTCTTCGATCAGCCCGTCGATCAAGCCGCGCTGCGGGATCCAACCGAGAGTCGTGTGCCAGTAGAAGCCGTGACTTGGCGAAACGGCGATGGTCTTGCCGTTCAAGACGCCGAACCCAGACGCTGGTAAGGACGGCGGCGAAGACGACGGTGACGCGATCGGTATCGCATCCCTCAAGAGATCCGTCAGCCGGCGAACACGGCCACTGGCGTCTTTCACCATGAGCGACACTGAGTCGTACGGCCCTGCACGCACGACGGTCTTGGCAATCTGTTCGATCGCATCCTCGAGAGCCGACGCCCGCGGTATGAGGGAAAGAAACTCTGCGCTCAGTGTCAGCGTGACCCCGCGCCCGGCGATGCTGAGATCGAGCAACCGCGTGTTGGGGGGGATCGCGGTCGTGACGCCCTGCTGTGTCTCCGCCGTCGTCGGCCCACGGAAGAGTCGGTCGACAACGCTTCGCACACCCGCGGTCGTGGCGGAGACCGCATGCAGGTTTTCCGCCCGACGCAGCAACGCGTGCTGCGCTTCGAGACCCGAAGCGAGGAGAACGAAGAACATGACTCCGGTGCGCATGGAGAGGCGCATCTTATCCGTTCGACCCTCTCCCGTCCCAGATCCATGACTCGCGCCGCGCAACTACCCAAGATTGGTCACTGTCGCTGCAACGATTCGTTGCAAACCGGAGCGATCTCCGAGCACTGCAAAGACGCGTCAGTGCCCCAAACACCTGCTGCGACAGCACCGGAGACATGGACGTCTTCGCGACCGATCCCCTGGGGAAGCGATGGCTCGTGTGCAGCTCCGCAACATGACCCTGCGTCCTGATTCCTATCAGGTCGTTCGACGGTCTCCACCTGCACCGAGTGCATGGGGACCTGGCATCATAGTCCTCATCACCGGCGACCGGCATCGGAAGAACACGCCCTGCGCACCCATGCGCGGAGTTCCCGACGCAATGGGAGGTTCCGCAGGACCCACTCGTCCGTGTGGTTGCGAAACGGCAACCGACGCAGGGTGAAGCGACCGTCGGGCGCGGCCTGCGCCAGGTATCGCCTCGTCTCCTCGACGGACCGTTCGTGGCTGATCCACTGGGGCCGGTCACCGAGACGCGCGAGCCTACGGGCCGCGGCGATTCGATCGGACCCGGTGTACGACCAGCGACGCACTCCGTCGTAGTGGCTGTGGCAGATGAAGCCGCACCACAACTTCGCGATGTCCGCGTCGTGCAAGCCGATGAAGTTGCACGCGATCGCCCCGCGGGAGAAACCGGCGAGGAAGACTGCGCTCGGGTCGCCGCCGTACTCGCGACAGACCCGCGGCACTACCGCCTTGCAGTAGGCGACCGTCTTTGCCACGTCACCCCACCACTGCCTCTGGTTCTTCCGTCCCGCGACGGCGACGTACGGAAGGCAAATCCAGATGAAGCCCTCGCCACCGCTAATGCCGAAGCCGAGATTTGATCCTTCGACGCGACCCGTCGACACATCGCCAAACCTGTTCCGGTAGGGGCCGTTGCCAGCGTACTCGACGATGACCGGGAAGCGCTTGCCAGGCGCCCAGTCAGTGGGCAAATACAGTAGATGGTGGACGTCGGTGCCCTGGTACTCGGGCGCGGTGACGCGAACCCTGTCTCCCGCTTTCGGCGCACCATCGCCAACAGCAGGGACGATGAGGTCCCGCGCGACGGATCCGATGTCGACGGGCACCGTCGACGCGGGTGGCGCCACGGGCAGCGCCGCGCAACCCGCGAACAGAAGCGTGACTGCGAAGCGCGCTACGGCCATCACCTGGATTCCAGCGGAGGAGCCTCGCCACCTTTCATCGTGGTGATCTCGACGGTCATCTCGCCGCGGACTTCGGCGCCCGAACTCATCCCGGCGACCTCCAACTTCGCCTCGCCGGAGACCATCTTGAAGCCCTTGGGATTCAGGAATCCCATCCTGCCCTCGATCAAAACGCCCTGAACCGTGACCCACTGACCCTTCGAAGGGCAAAACTCTTCGATCACGGTCGACACCGCCAGAAAGAACAGCTTCCCATCGGACGCACGCTCGCCGGTGAGAACGATCGTCGGCGGCTTCGGGCCGCCATCGATGGTCGGCCACGTGCTCCTCTCCGACTTCACTCCGACCGACTTGAACGTCACCTTCTTCCCATCGAGTGTCAGCTCCATCACGGCCTTCCCACTGTTGGTGGGCGAACTCTCGCGATAGGTCGTGGAGAACTTCGCCGTCGCGCTGCCCACCTTCTCGAAGTACATCAGGGCACGCGGTCCCGTCGTCAGCTTGACCGGCCAGTTTCTCAGGCTCCGTTCCATGATTCGCCGTCGAGTCCTGATGAACCCGCGCACCTTCTTCAACGCCTCCGCCGGATTCCGCTGGAGATCGCTGACGTGCTCCATGACGAGAGCCTCCATCCGATCGAGGTCGGCGCCGAGCTTCTCCTCGTTCCACACCGTTTTCAGGAGCCCCTCGAGGGTCACGCGGTATCGCTTCTGAATCGCCGGGATCTGGTAGAGCAGGTTCGGCAACGTCGCCTGGCTGTGCACAGCCTTCGTCTTGATGACGTACGGCGGCAGTGGCATGGTGGCCACGAACGCGGAGTCGACGCCCCACGGCAGGAAGTACAGCTTCGAATTCTTCGGGTTCTGGTACAGGAAGAAGTTGTTCTGGTTGTTCGTGTAGCCGTCCCAGAATCCCGTCAGGCTCTCCACCGCCCAGAACTTCAGGAACGCGTCGATGTCGAGCACCTTCGAAAGCTCAACGAGACTCACCTCTTCCTTCGCCAGGATCTCGGCGACCCTCTTCACGGGGCCGAGCGTCGTCTTGCCCGTCTTCAGCTGGAACTTCGCCAATCCGTCGACAAAGAAATCAGTGACCGTCCCTTCGTAGAGATTGCCCGAGCTGTCGCCAAACTGGTGCTTCAAGAACGGCGGCTTGATCGACTCGACGTTGGAGTAGATACCGAGCGGGCGACCGTTCACCGTCACCTTCGCGAAGTTGCACAGGGATGCCGGCGAACCCGCGTCGCGAAACAGCTTCAGCGCCAGAACCTGGCTGACCTGCGAGCGGTCCTGCTTGTTGTTGTTCAGGGTCAAG
>PVBE012004758.1_pt1 | contig 11378 bp, 8 predicted proteins | sample 1631181 | NCBI WGS metagenome assembly PVBE01 (sample SAMN08397723, study PRJNA350692) | Marine metagenome, whole genome shotgun sequencing project. | isolation source: water | place: Pacific Ocean | collected 2012-04 | reverse complement strand
TGACGACATAGGGGTCGTGGTCCAGCACCAAGAACGGCGCGACTGTGGAGATGCGGTCCTGGACTTCCCTCCGGTACTGAATCCTGCTATCGCTCGTCACCTCGCCCGTGATCAGGACGTTGATGTCCGCGAACTGCCAGGCGTAGGCGAGACGGCGGATATACGAGCTCAGGCCAACGCCGCCCTCGCCGTCGTAGTTATTGCTCTTGAGTTCGCCGCCTTCCGCCTGGTAGTCAAGCTCGTCGGTCTTCGTATTAACGATTACGTAGCTGGTCGTCTTCTCCCCGTAGTAGATGCGGGGGTTCGTAATCAGGATGTCGGGCTCGTCGACCGGCGTCGTCGGCTGCACCCTGATGACGCCATCGTTGGGAATGTCCTTGGCGAAGAACTCCGGACGTCCCTCGGGAGTGAACTCCGTGACCGGGCTCATCGCCACACCGAAGCCGTGGGTGAAGCGCAGCTTCGTGTTGACCCAGGTCTGCGCGGCGGCGTCCAGCTTCTCGTGCGCCACCTCCCGGGCAGCCAGCATCACCTGGCGGTAGGTGCCGCCAACCGTATAGCGGTCTACGTCTGAGTCGTTGAAGTCGTAGTACGGCCGGATGAGCTGGATCTGCCGGTAGACGTCGGACAGCGGCCCGTGGTCCCAGAGCCGAATGTTGTCGGCCGTTAGGAGGTTGTCGGCGATCAGCTCCGCTGACAACCCGGGGTTCACCGGGTAGGGCCGCGTACTCACCTGGGCCAGATCGAAGCCCCGGCGCGTGAAGTCGATGTTCCTCGCGATGAACTCGCCCTCTTTCACGAGCTCGTTGGGGTTGACGGTGAATCGTTGCATCGTCCTGGGCCAGGCGACCTGCAGGAGCACCAGCATCACCACCCACAGTACGACGCCGGCCACCGCGAGCCGGACCCCGCGCATGTAGGCGTTCACCAGCATCAGTATGCTGCTGGCCGCCGCAACGACGGTCAAGATGAGCAGCGCCGGCTTGCGTGCGTTGATGTCGGTGAAGGCGGCGCCGAACACCGCGCCGTTTTCAGAGAACAAGAGGGCCCAGCGGTCCAACCAGTGACCCGCGGCCAGAATCAGGAAAAGCGCGCCCACGATGATCGATATGTGGACCTTCAGCCCCCGGCTGATGTCGAAGCCGACGCCCCTGAAGCTGAACCGGACGAAGTAGACGCCCAGGGTCGCGATCAGAATGACGATCACACCCTTTAGCAGCCAGCCCTGGATGAAACCGTAGACAGGAAGGCTGAAGACGTAGAAGGACACGTCTCTGTTGAAGACCGGTTCCGTCTCGCCGAAAGAGACGGCGCTCCAGAACCTGAGGAACAGCTCCCACTCGGCGGCGGCTATTATGCCGAACACGACGCTGAGGATGGCAGTTGCGGCTATGGTGCCCCAGAAGATCGCGCGCCGCAGAAAGTTCGCAGCCGCCGGTGGTAGGGAAGGCGCCTCCGTGCCTCTGGACACCCGGAAGGCGAAATAGAGGCTGCCCCCGGCAAATACCGCGAAGGCGATGGCCCATGCCAGGAACAGGGCGGCCTTGGTGACCAGGACTTTGACGTAGACGCCGCGGAAGCCCAGCTCGCCGAACCAGAGCCAGTCCGTGTAGGTCCCTCGCAGGAAGTTGAGCAGGACGAAGAGCACGGCAAGGCCGGCGATGACCACCAGCCATTTCCATTTGTCGCGGACCTGGGCCGGGATCGACCCGCCCAGATCGAGAGAGAAGTCCGACTGCTCCTGAAAGTACGATGCCATCGATTCCCCTATCCGACCCGTGTACCGAGCTCGGCCCCGCTCAGGATGTCCCTGAGAGCGTGGGGTTTCCGCCCGTCTATTATGTGCGTTGAATCGACTTCTTTGAGGGCCCGGAGGCAGGCGCCGATCTTGGGCACCATGCCCCCCGCGACCACCCTGGAGCTCATCAGGCCGCTCGCCTGCCGCTGCGTCAGCCTCGGGATCACCCGGCGGGAAGAGTCCATGACACCGTCAACGTCGGTCAGGAAGACGAGGCGTTCGGCGCCGAGGGCCAGCGCGATCTCTCCGGCGGCGGTGTCAGCGTTCACATTGAGCAGCGAGCCCCCGTGCGCTGTAGCCTCGGGGCTCCGCACTGCCACGGGAGCAATGACCGGCATGAAGCCGGCGTCAATCACTATCCGAGCAGGCTCCGGATCAACCGCGACGACATTGCCGACCAGGCCCAAATCAGGGTCCAATTCATTCGCCCGCAGCATACCACCATCGACTCCCGACAGTCCAACGGCGCGCCCCTTCAGCGCCAGTATGGACGCCACCAGGGACTTGTTGACGACGCCGGACAGGACGGCCACCACGATCTCCATGCTGGGAGCGTCTGTCACGCGCAGCCCGTGAACGAACCTGGGGCGGACCCCCTGCCGCTCCATCCACTCGCTGATCGCCTTGCCGCCCCCGTGCACCACGACCGGCTGGATGCCACGGCCCTGTAGCGCGACCAGGTCCTCCAGCGTCGTGTCGTGCCTTCCGAGAGTGCTCCCACCGATCTTTACGATGATCGTCCCAACGGCATCGGGCCCCTTACCCGCCATAGCATCGGTCCCGCCGCCGGACGGGTCAGGCTCTTGATCGAGCCCGCCACGCCCTCCGGCTGTCAAACCGTCCGTATGACGACCTCCTGCTTCCATGGCTATCTATAAACGGGAGTCCGTTGCCTTGAGAGGGAAACGACTGGACACCGCACACACGAGGGGACGGGTGCGTGGCGGCTAGGTGCTGTATGCGGAATTGAAGGTGACGTAATCTTCGGTGAGGTCGCTCCCCCAGGCGGTCGCGCTGGCGTCTCCGTGGTTGAGGCTGACGCCCAACCGGACCTCGGCGTCGCCCATCGCGCTGATGACCGCGTCCTTGAGGTACGGAATGGCGACGCCCTCATGGACCATCTGGATGCCGGCGATGAACAGGTCGACCTTCGACTCCTCAAAGTCCGCCCCGCTCCGTCCCACCGCCATCATGATCCGGCCCCAATTCGGGTCCCTGCCGTGGACCATGGCCTTGACCAGTAACGAGCTCGCGACGGTCCGCGCGGCCATTCTGGCCTCGCCGGACGTGGCGGCGCCGTCGACGACCACCTCGATCAACGTCCTGGCCCCCTCACCGTCCCTGGCAAGCTCCTTGGCCAGCGCGGTGCAGACGTAGGTGAGCGCCTCGCGGAACGCGCCGGCCGACGCCGAGCCGTCCCGTATCTGCTCGCCCCTTGCCATTCCGTTGGCCAGCACCAGTACCGTGTCGTTAGTGCTGGTGTCGCCGTCCACGTCTATCATGTTGAACGAAGCGTCGACGGCGTCGCTCAGGGCCCGCTGCAGGAAGCCCCACGCGACGTCCGCGTCGGTGGAGACGAATGCCAGCATCGTGGCCATGTCGGGGTGTACCATCCCCACCCCTTTCGCGGCGCCGCCCACTGTGATACGCGTGCCCGCCGCGTCGATCGAAACGGCGATCTCCTTGGATCGCGTGTCTGTCGTCATGATGGACCGGGCGAAATCGGTGCCGCCCTGGTCGGAGAGTTCCACGTTGCCGATGTTCTGCCTGATCAGGGCCATCGGCAGCTCGACCCCGATGAGTCCCGTGCTGCACACGAGCATCTCATCCACGTCGACGCCGGCATGGCCCGCCGCCAGCGCCGCCATCTCCTCGGCGTCTTTGAGCCCCTGCTCACCGACGGCGCAGTTGGCGCAGCCGCTGTTGGCCACGACGCCCCGGGCGTGCCCGCCCGCCACGCGCTGCCGTGACAGCACCACGGAGGGCGATACGACCTTGTTCCTGGTGAAGGTACCTGCCACCGCGGCGGGGGCCTCGGACAGCAGGACGCCCAGATCCAGCGCCTCGGCGGTGTCGGACTTGATCCCGGCGCAGGTACCCCCTGCCACAAACCCTTTAGGCGAGGTCACGCCGCCGGCCTGAACCAGCTCTATCATCGCAGCCATGTGGTCATCCCTCGGGGCCGCCGTCAATAAGTACGTTCGCCGCCTTGCCACTGTGGGAGACGCGCCTGTGAAGAGCCTGAGAAGTATAGCATAGCGCCATTCGGGCCTTGAAGCTGAAGTCCTGGCCCGCTGCACCTGCGCCAGGCAGTGCAATTTCTTGAAGCCACGACGAGGCAGCGTTAGAATCGGCGTATACGTAGACTCCGGGGCGCCGAGAAGTCGAGAGCAGTGGGGGCAACACCGGCGCGGTCGAGATCGCAATCTACGGCCAACCGGCCCCCTGACCCAACCGCGAGGCCGCCTCTGTCTCCGTTCGTCCTGAGCCTGTCGACGGACCGAATACCCCTACGCCGGCCAGGAAGCCAGACGGGAACGACATGGGCAGCTTCGAGCTTATCGAGCACACCGCGGACCTGGGCGTAGTCGGCCGAGGCGACACACTGACCGAGGCGCTGGAGTGGGTGGCCACCGGGATGCTCGGCTTCATGGCCGACCTGGACCAGGTCCGCGAGCGCGAGACTATCTCCTTGTCCATCGCCGCCTCGGACCGGGAGGCGCTGGCGGTGGACTGGCTGAACGAGCTGCTGTACCGCTTTGAGGCCGACGGCTTCCTGCCTAAACGGCTCGAGGTCACGGTGAACGACGTCGGCACGGCGCTGGACGCGACTTGCGTGGGCGAGGTGGTCACCGCGAGGCCCATGGACGTCCGCGCAGCAGTCAAGGCGGCTACCTACCACTCAGTGGAGGTTGTCCAGGACGGCGGCGGGTGGCGGATCCGGGTCTATCTGGACATCTGACGGGCGCTCGCCGGCCTAAGGGGAGTGTGGTTGGATATGCCGTGTCCCGAGCTCGCCGAAGACTGTCCCGAGCCTGTCCAGGGTGGGCTTTCAACTAACTACCCGCCGCACTGCGTTGGTAGGGGCTGGTATGAAACCAGCCCCTGGCAGGTCAATGACGTATGGGGTGTGCATAGAGGCTTGGCCCCTCTGCCGGGAGCCTGAGGGTGTCCCTCAGACATGATTTCTTCTCCCTCCCTGGCGGGGAAGCGTGTCAGGAAGGAAGAAGGCAGATGGACTACAAGACGGTGCTCAAGAGGCTGGACGGGGACCGGTGGGAGCTGCCGGCGGACTACAAGGACGGCATGCGGGTCCCTGGGACTGTGTTCGCCGACGACAAGCTGCTGGAGCTCATCCGGGAGGACCAGTGCATCGAGCAGGTGGCCAATGTGGCGTTCCTGCCCGGCATCGTGGGGCGGTCGATGGCAATGCCCGACGTCCACTGGGGCTACGGGTTTCCCATCGGCGGCGTCGCCGCCACGCGCGTCGAGGACGGCGTGGTGTCGCCGGGGGGCGTCGGCTTCGATATCAACTGTGGCATCCGGCTGCTGCGCAGCGACCTGACCGAAGCCGACGTAAGGCCACGCATCGATGACCTCGTCTCGGCCTTGTTCCGGGACATCCATACGGGAACGGGCGGCGGCAACCGCGTGAAGCTCGACGCGCGCGCGGTCGACACCGTGCTCGAGAAGGGCGCCCTGTGGGCCGTCGAGCAGGGCATGGGCGACCCGGACGACCTCGAGGTAACCGAGGAGGGCGGCCGCATGGCCCAGGCCAACCCGGACGCGGTAGGCCAGCGGCCCAGGAGCCGCGGCAGCTCGCAACTCGGCACCCTGGGCTCGGGTAACCACTTCGTGGAGGTGCAGGAGGTCGACGAGGTGCTGGACGGGCAGGCCGCCGCGGCCATGGGACTGCACGAACCGGGGCAGGTCACCGTCATGATCCACACCGGGTCCAGGGGCCTGGGGCACCAGGTGTGCACCGATTCGCTCAAGACGGTCGTCGACGACGCCCGTGGCTACGGCATCTCGCTGCCGGACCGCCAGCTTGCCGCCGTGCCGGTTTCGTCTCCTGAGGGCCAGGAGTACCTGGGCGCGATGTGCGCCGCCGCCAACTTCGCCTGGGCCAACCGCCAGACCATCGCCCACTTCGCCAGGCAGTCCTTCGAGCAGACCTTCGGCCGGTCTTGGGGCGAGCTGGGCCTGCGGCAGGTATACGACCTTAGCCACAACATGGCCAAGATCGAGACCCATGACGTAGACGGCAAGGCGGCCCGACTGTGCGTCCACCGAAAGGGCGCGACGCGGTCGTTTCCGCCTGGGCATCCGGACGTCCCCATGCGCTATCGGAAGATCGGCCAGCCGGTGCTTATCCCGGGCGACATGGGCCGCAGCTCGTACGTCGCGGTTGGCGTTCCGGAGGCGATGGGCATATCCTTAGGCTCCTGCTGTCACGGCGCCGGCAGGGTCCAGAGTCGCACCAGAGTCAAGAAAATGCTGAAGGGCCGCGACATCGGCGTCGAGCTGGCAGAGCAGGGGATCTTGGCCAAGGGCCACGGCTGGGCATCGCTGGCGGAAGAGGCGTCCGAGGCCTACAAAGACGTCTCCAACGTGGTGCGCGTGTCCGAGGAGGCCGGTCTGTGCAAAGTGGTCGTCCGGCTCCGCCCACTGGGCGTCATCAAGGGATAGTGATTTGAACGTCACCTCGGTCGATGCGACTACCTGCGTGGTGCCGCTGGACGGCGGCATCGCCATCGCAACCCGGACGCTGACCGAGCGCCATTACACGCTGGTCCGTGTGCGGACCGACACCGGCGCGGAGGGCATCGGGTTCTGCTACGGCGGCAACCGGGGCGGGGCCCTGGCCACGCTGGCGGTACGGGACCTACTGCGGGACTCGGTGGTCGGGCGCGACCCGCACCAGGTCGAGGCGATCTGGGACTCGATGTTCCGCGAGGCCCTGCTCCAGGGACGGCGCGGGGCCGTGCTGCGGGCCATCAGCGCCGTGGACCAGGCGCTGTGGGACGCCGTGTCCCGGGAGGCAGGGCTGCCGCTCTACCGGTACCTGGGCGGCCACTGCGAGGACATGGTCCCCGCGTATGCCAGCGGCGGGTACTACGCCGAGGGCAAGACGCCCGACGACTTGGCCGACGAGATGCGCGGCTACCTCGACATGGGCTTCGGCGCGGTCAAGATCAAGGTCGGCGGCCTGTCCACGAGAGAGGACGCGGCCAGGGTCGCGGCGGCGAGAGAGGCCGTCGGCCCCGACGTCCCGCTCTTCCTGGACGCCAACAACGCGTGGCCCGACGCCGGCACCGCTCTCCGGGTCGTGCGCGAGTTCGAGAAGTCGGATCCGGGCTGGATCGAGGAGCCGCTGATGCCCGACGACGTCCAGGGCCACGCGGAGATCGCTGCCGCGGTCGCCACGCCGGTTGCCACCGGCGAGATCCACGCCACCCGCTGGGAGTTCGCCAATCTAATCGAGCGACGCTCGGCCTCCATCCTCCAGCCCGACGCCGGGGTCTGCGGAGGCATCACCGAGTGGCGCAAGATCGCCGCGCTGGCGGCGGCCCACGACATCGCCGTCGCCCCCCACTGGCTCGCCGACCTGCACGTCCACATGGTGGCCTCGACGCCCAACGCGGTCTGGGTGGAGTACTTTCCCGACTTCAGCGTGCTCAACCTGGGCATGCTGTTCTCGACCGCCCTGGAGGTCAGGCCGGGCGGCCTGGCGCTGCCCCAGGGCCCCGGCCTGGGCATCGACCTGGACGAAGCGGCCGTGTCGCGGTACTCTGTGGACGGCTGGCAGTAGCCGACGCCCTTCTCCCGCGTTTGCGCCCCCCGAGTAGCCCCGATGGGGCATCGGGGCTACTCGGGGGGAATCTACTTCCAGGGTTCGAAGTCCGGGAAGACCTCGAGGACGGCATGGCTTCAGCCCGTGCGCAGCGACAGGCGGGCAGCAGGCCACGGGAGGGGACCGCACTGGCAGGCTGCGGGATTATGGGGCGTGCAGAGGGGCATAGCACCTAAGCCAAGAGTCTGAGGGTGTCCCTCAAATACAATTCCTTTCCCTTTCCTACTGGAAACGGGATCACGGGACGCTCGAAACGGGTTTTCATCACCCCGTTAGTCAACACGCGCTGGACAATGGCGGCAAGCATGGATGGCGAAGCCGACGACCGGACACCGGGCCCGCTCGGCCGAGTCAAAGTGGCCCTCGGCCTGCTGTTGGGGCTGCGGCCACACGACCTCGGAGCCGCCCGGACCTTCGTGGCGACAGCTTACCCGTCCGTCAGCACGCCCGTCGCACTCCTCAGGTTCGCCGGATGGGTCGCCGGACAGGCATTCGGCACAATCCCCAATGCCCTGACGACCGTCTCCTTCGCCCGCCACGTGTCGCGCATTTCAGTCTGGCTAGCGTCGGAGAACCCCGTCGCCAACCACCCCTGGGCGACCCGCCCAGACGCCGAGCTGCCGCGGCAGGTGGAGGTCGCCGTCATCGGCGCTGGGTTCACCGGGTCGGCGTGCGCCTACCACTGGTCGAAGCACGGCGGCGGACCGATGGCGGTCCTGGAAATGAACGAGGCCGCCTCGGGCGCCAGCGGCCGCAACGAGGGCCTTGTTGTCATGGGCCGCTTCTTCGCCTATGTGAAGCGGACCATGCGCCAGGACCTTGACCGCATCCGCGACGACCTCAGCCCGGACCAGCGCGACCTGCTGTCATCTCGATTTGCCGACGCCTACGTCCGCAGCGCATACAGGAATTCCGACCTGATCGAGGCCACGGTCCGGGACGAGGGTTTCCAATGTGACTACACGCGGGAGGGCTGGATTCAGGCCGGTGATGGGGCGGCCCAGGGCGACCTACGGGAGTCGGTCCGGCTCGGTGAGGAGGCCGGTTTCGACGACTGGACGTCGCTGGAGCCCGCGGAGGTGCTCGAGCGCGGCGGGATGGCCGTCGACCACCCGGCCGGGTTCTCCCGGCGCACCGCGTCGTGGCACCCGGCGAGGTGGGTCTGGTCGCTGCTACACGTCGCCCTGCGATCGGACAACGTGGAGCTGTTCACCAACACCAGGGTGCTAGGCATCGACGACCTTGGCGACCACTACCTCGTCCGTACGGAGCGTGGCGATGTCCGGGCGACCTACGTGGTCAACGCCACCGAGTCCTACAGCGCCATTCTGCAGCCGCGGCTGCGGAACGTGCTCCACGCGGTCCAGACTCAGGCCGCCTTCGCGGACGGTGGCCCTGCGTCCATGAAGGCCGGCGTCGGGCTCGGCGGCGGCAACGGCTGGTTCGGACGCGTCGCCAACGGCACCATCTTCGGGTCGGACGCCACGCGGGTCTCGTATAAGAAGGCCGGGCGCAACCGCCCATCCAGGTTCGTCACCAGGTTCCTTGTCGGAGAGATGAGACGCTACTTCGGGCCCGGCAACATGAGGGTGACCCGCGAGTGGAGCTGTACCGCGGGCTTCACCGACGACGAGTACCCAATCGTCGGCCTGCTGGACGGCAAGCGGCAGTACATCGTCGCCGGCATGTGCGGGTCGGGCTCGGCGGTGCACTTCAACGGCGCGCGCCACGTCGTGCAGCATATACTGGGGCTGGACGGCCCCGACGACTACCCCGCCGAGTTCTTCTCACCCACCCGCGTGCTCGACCCGAACAACCACACGTGGCCGAGCGTCGACGCGCAGCCGACCGCGTCGGCGGACCCGCACGACAGTCGTTCTGTTCCTCTATAACTATAACGACACTGCCGGTCAGTCGCCCAGACGGACCAGCGCCTTGACCAGCCTGCGGTCTGCCACGGCGTCCAGCGCGCCCCGGCGCAGTAGCGCGACCACCTCGTCGTGGACCTCGCCTTCGTCGTAGCCACCGGAGTAGTAGGTGAAGGCGCCGGCCGCGCGGTTGGGGTCGACGGTGACGGCCATGGGTCGCAAGCTACGTTGGAGGCAACCGGCGGTGCGCTGGTCGCTAGTTACACGTAGGATGATGTGTGCCGATGGTACCCTCGCTGTACACCCGGTCAAACAGCTTTGTGAGAATGCGGTTGGTGGGCGTGGCTTGCCGCTAGTACCCCTTGTGTTTGTCGATTACGCTGAGCATGGGCCGGCCGTCAATGAACCGCCGGAGGTTGTCGCAGAACAGGCCGACCAGCCTGCCGTTGCGGTTTGGAGACCCGCCTGCGGTATGGGGCGTAACGATCACGTTGTCCATGCTCCAGAGCGGGTGGTCCAGCGGCAGCGGCTCCCGGGGTGTGACGTCCAGGCCCGCACCGCCGATGATACCGCCCTCCAGCGCCTCCATTAGCGCTGCCTCGTCGACGATACGGCCCCGTGTCACGTTGATCAGCAGCGCGTGATCGGGCATTGAGGCGAAGGCAGCCCGGTCGAACATGCCCTCGGTCTCGTGCGTGAGGGGCGCACAGACCCCGACCACGTCGGACTGGGGCAGAAGATCGTGGAAGCGGTCCATCTTCCAGCAGGACTCGACGTGTTCGGGCAGATCCACGTCCTCCGGATCGACGGCGATGACCCTCATGCCGAACCCGCTCGCCAGCCGGGCCAGGTGGCGGCCGGTGCCTCCCAGACCAACGATGCCCATGGTCCGGCCGATTAGCTCCCACGACGCGTTGCGGATGGGTATGCGCTGATCCCAGCCATGCCTGCGGACGGCCCACGCGATGCCTCTGGTGAGCCCCAGCAGCAGCGCCATGGCGTGCTCGGCCAGGTGGACGCCCACGGTCCCCTTGGCGCTTGTCAGCAAGACGTCGCTCGCGACGAACTCAGGGAACAGAGAGCCGTCGGCGCCGGCGCCACCGGTCTGGACCCAGCGGAGCCGGTCGCCGCGCTTCAACATCTCAGGCGTAACGCCACCGAGCACGACGTCGACCTCGGGCATCGCCTCCAGGGCCTCGCCCGCGGAGTCGAGATCCAAAAGCCTGACGTCGTCCGACACGGCTCGGATTCGCTCGCGCTCTTCGTCTCCTAGCTCGACATTCAGCAGGATGTTCATGGACAGTCCCCCGGTTCGGCCCGGTCCCCTCATAGCGCTGGTCCGGCCGATTGTACTCGCAGTCCGGCGAGCGGGCACGTCTCCTGTGTTGACCGGGCCTCCGATACGATGCCTAGAGGCGCAGGTCCCGTCGCTGGAAGGCCCGGTAGCCGATGCCGACCAGCACGGCCACGGCGGCCGCCAGCACGGCGGCGTGTGCCGGGTTGAGGCCGTTGGCCAGGACGTTGGCGTCGTTGTAGTAGTAGAACGGCGACACCCACTTGGCCGGGTCTATGGAATCGGCAATCTCTCCCAAAGCGGTCGCCACGAAGGTCGACACGGCGGCCGCTGAGCTGACGCCGAGTGCGAGACCGCGGTTGCCGGTAATGCAGCCGATGGCCAGCGCCAGACCGCCGAAAGTCAGGCCCAGCAGCATGACCGTCAGCACCGCTTCGGCGAAGCGCACCGGGCCTATGTCCATGTCCACCGCCACCGCGCCGACAACCATCGCAACCCACAGCACGATGCCCAGGACGACGGTGGCGGCGATCATGGCGCCGGACTTCTCCAGGACGACGCGGC
>PVBE012829524.1_pt1 | contig 11379 bp, 2 predicted proteins | sample 1631181 | NCBI WGS metagenome assembly PVBE01 (sample SAMN08397723, study PRJNA350692) | Marine metagenome, whole genome shotgun sequencing project. | isolation source: water | place: Pacific Ocean | collected 2012-04 | reverse complement strand
CATTACTTTTTACTGGGGCGTGTCCGAGTACTGCAGCCCAAGGCTTAATCGACAGTGCTGACGGTAGAGGTATTGGCAGTCAGTGCAAGCTGTAGGAACTCCTGGTGGAGGTAAGAAACTCTTTAGTCCCCCCTTTCTCGACGACTACTGTTACTACTACTACCACCACTACTCGCATTCCTCGTGTTCCAAGAGATTTCTGGACCCCCTAGGGACCCACGGGCTTACTTAGCTTACTTACTTGCAACAAGTTGGCGCGCCATATTTTTAAGAAGACGCAGCAATGCAGTGAACAAACAGCAACAACGAAAGCATCCAACCGTGAGGACGTGCTCTACAGCACCGTCGTGTAGCTGGCGCTTCGAGACGTCTTCTGCAACACTGCTCCGCTGGCGCAATTGCACCAGTTTACCGCGGCACGGAACCCCCGCGGCACGGATCGCGCGCTGCGAGATAGACAGGAGGCTCCTGACGTCTGGCGGCGCCCGTCGTGGATGACCGCTTTTGCCCTACGCTCGGGTCGCTTAAACTGTGCATGCTCTGCAGCACTGCTCCGGCCAAGCGACCTAGATCCAACCATGCCGGCGCAGGAGGTCGGCGGCGAACTTATCGGAGAGCTCCAACTTCTCGTCGAAGAGCTCCCCGAAACGTTGCACGAGTCCCTCCGGTGGGCCTTTTTCGATCAAGGTGCGCAGCTTCCCTGTCATGCCGATCGAACGCAACAACGCCAAGGCAGGAGGCCGCGACAACGCCACATACGTCGCGAGCCACCGAGCCTCTACGCTGATGCGGTTAGGGAAGACCCAATGGAAGATGAGGCCTTCGTGCGCCGTGCTGCCTTGCAAGGTGAACAGGGTGCAAGCCCGAACGGTGGTCAGTGGGAGCTGTCGCCGAAACCCCTTGACTTGGTGAGTTGCGCCATTAACGTCTTGCACCTCGATTCTCCAGGCATGAGGCTGACTGCCTTCTGCTGCGTCCATTGGCTTGACGAGGAAGACGCCTTTAAAGAATTTGCATTCGGTGCATTGGTCGCATGCTTGCGTGGACGCGTGCTTCGGACAAGGCTCGGACGGCAGAAATTGCTTGTCGCAGCCATCGATTTTGATCGCCACGGCACGGGGGAATTGCGTGAGCAAACGCAGCGGTGCGGCGTGCTCCGCAGCACCGGCGCCAGCCTGGTCGTCCGGGTGTAGGTCGATCCACTGGATTGTGCCGGTCGTGTCCGGGGGGATCTCCGTCTGGTGAAGCGTCATCGTGCATCGCACCGCCATTCCGTTGTGAAGTAGCGCCAGGCCTGGTAGATGGTTCATGTCGTTCATGTTCGGGTGTTGCAGCACCAGCTTCGCAAGGCCCAGGCTTCTAATTTCCTGCGCGGAGCGGTCGCAGATACGATCCTGTGCGGGGATGACGTACAAGGTCTTCCCAGCCATCTTCGCGGAGGTCTTGCTGCGCTCCGCCTGCCCCATGCAGACGCTGCTCCACGCGTAGCTGCAATGAGTGTAGGCCTCGGTCCCTCGCAGCGACGCCCCGTGCGCGATGTCCGTGCTCAGCAGTTCGCGCCACTGCGAAGTCGTGAGGCGGCAGCCGCCAGGTTGTCGCATCAATTCGAGGATCTTTTTCTGAGAGTCGTTGCCGTTGAAGCGAAACATCGTCTGGAGTCGGATGACCCACGTTTGCTGCTGGAAGATTTGTACGCCGCAGCGATGCTCTTTCGAGCGGCCCTCGATCGGCGTCAGCAAGCTAGAGGTTTCCGGGACGGGGGGTAGCTGCAGCTCGTCGCCGCAAGTCACCACGATTGGCATGTCGCCGAAGGTATGCCCCGGGGTCGCCCACGCTGCGACATCGAGGTTGTACGTCGGCGCCCGGGCGTAAGCGGCTCGGAGACAGATCGCATTCTCCATGGCCGCCGGGTTCTGGGAAAATTCGTCCTTGATTAAGGCGCCGGCTGGCACCCACAAACACTCCAGAGCCTTCTGCTCGGCGTCGTTCGCCACACGCAGTCCTAGAAAATTCGCTCGCTTCGGGGTTATCTTCGAGATCTTGTGGCTAGTCCGGCCTCCGATCAGCCGCGAGGCTTTGTTCGAGTAAGCCGTGCGCACGCATCCTCGCGGTCCAAAAAACATTCGAAACAAAACGTCCAGCACTTTGGTGACGATCCTGGTCTTGCCGCAGCCACCCCCGCCGACGATGAGGAGATCGCCCAACTTCCCGCACGGCGGAATCAACCACGCCGGTTCCGCCTCAAGCTGGCCAGCGGCGCGGGCAGTGATGCGCCGGTCGCGCTCTTTCTCCCACGGCTTCTGCATGGCGTCCGCCAAGATAACGACCGGACGCATCTGATCTTCATTCAGCTCTGCTTTGCCACTGAGATGAAACGCGACGGCCAGCGGACCTCGAGCAACGAGGTCCTCGTCGACTGCCTGCACAGTTTCGATAAACGCTTCTCGAGCTGCGTAATCCGCGTGCTCTGCAGCACCGATTGCTTGATCGTACGCGGCTTCCTCGTGCTGGACGTGTTCCGTGAGTAGTGCCTTGGCCGTGGCGTCCTGGTAATTAAAGAGGTCGCTCACGTCGACCTCGGGCCTTCGACGTTCCTCGCGGAGGAGGGGAAACTGCTCCGCGTACGCTTCGAAGGATGCCGCGAAGGCCGCGTGGACTTGCCGCATCTGCCTCTGTCGGTGCCGCTGACCGTTGCCTTCGATGTCCTCTCGCCTCGTCAGCAAGGCGACGGCTTCATCAAGCGAGCGCACCTGTTCGCAAAGCAAACCGCGCAATGGCTCTTCCTTCTCGAGCTCCGGCGCGTCGGCTTCCTCCACCGGATCGCCAAGCGGATTGTCGTATTGGATCACGACGTTCTTCTCCGACGGCTTCTCGGAGTCCGCCTCGAGATCTGCACCCTTGGCGGCCGCGTCGCGCTGGGCGAAATTCCGGCTCTCCACGATCATGTCCAAATTGACCAGCACACGTCGAGCTTCGTATGCGCAGAACTCGGCCAGGGTCAGTTGGTCCTCGTGGCGCCCGACTGGCAGCGCTAGGTAGCGCAGGATGCCTTCGGTCACAGACTCGCAGCTGTCGAAATGACGGCCCTCGCTGTGCGCCGCGCGCCTTCGCTCTGCCACGATGGCGAAGACCAAGCACGGCAGGAGACGACCCTCTGAAGCAGCGTCGCTCGGCTCGCGGCCTTCGCCGTCCCACCCTTTGAAAAGACTCGTGTCCGGGAGGGTCGCGATGCGCTTCGCGGCTGCTAACTTCGCCACGGCCCTGGGCGCGAGCACCTTGAAGATGCGCGTCGACCGCGCTCGCCACTGCTGGGCGCACGCGCTCTCCACCTCCGCGGAAGCGCAACGGCGACATCTGGGAGACGCGCTGAATTTGTGGGCGCATCCGGTCTGCTCCAAGGGCAAGTCCCTCCTTGGGAAATACAGCGCGCTGAAAACGAGCGGGCTGCTGCATTCGCTTTCGCCGTCGCACCGCGCAAGGGAGAAGAGCAGGGATTTGTACAAGGCGTTGTCTTCGCCCTCGTTCACAGATATGCGTGGACAATTCGGACCAACGATGCGGACCCGGTGCGGCCTCTTGCGGCGAACCTGCATGTAATGCCCGGACAGATCGTAGTGCTCGACGAAGAGGAACACCCGCCCAAAGCGACGGCGAAAGGCAACATGTGACGCGCTGGGTCTTCGGACGCGTTCGATGTAACCAGCGTAGCTGTAGAGGTCCATGTCGTGGAGCTCTTCGCCCCGATGCAGCCAATCGTCGATGATATTTTTCACCTCGCTCGGCTGGAAGGTCAACACTTTCGAGTTGACAGCCCCGGCGTGCTCGGCAACGGGCGCCGCCGAAGCATCCGCAGCGTGCCCCTGCGCCTGATCGCGAACGCTAGGGTCAGCGTCGTCGCAACTTATTGCGGCAGCGGGCCTCGCCTCATCTGCAGGGCCGTCGCCGTCGGAGAGTTGGTCCTCTGCAGCGTCCATATCGGCATCGTCGCCGCTCATTGGCGAGGCGGGCCTTGCTTCATCTGCGGAGCCGTCGCCGTCGGAGAATCGGTGCTCTGCAACACCCGCGTTGCTTCCAACGGCCCCGTCAAGTCCAGGATTGCGGGGGCGTTCTGCACCCGCAGCTTCCCCACCGGATGCTGCAGCTACCTCGACGCCGCCAGCATGCTGGTTGGCAGCGCCGATGCGCACTGCTCCGTCCAAATGCAAAGGCGCATGATCTGGATCCTGGACAAAAATAATGCCTCTGCATGGCGTCTTCTTGTTCAAGAGGCGCTTGCATTCGTGGAGCATGGCGAAGGACCTCGACGCAAACAGTACGACTTCACGTTTCGTAAATAAAGCAGTGCTGTTGGTCTTGATGAACATGGCGCACTCGCAGGCTGAGTTCCAGTAACATTTCTGAATGGCGAAGGCTGCGCTCCGCATCACCTGCATCGCCGCCACGGTCGCGTCGTCCTGCTGCGGGTCCTCTGCTAGGGCGCGACGCGCCTCGAGCTGCTGCAGGCCGAACAAAATCGCGCCCAAGCCGGACGACAACGTCTGCTGCGGCTTCGCGAAATACTTCGTGGCGTAGAAGTCCGCGATGTGCGAGGATCGCATGGCTACGCCGAAGAGACGCAAGAGGCGCCTCTGCTTATCGGTGAGCTTCTTGCGGCCGAAGATGAAGTCGATATCGCTGTGGTTAGCCTGGGCCGTTGCCAAAGCCTTATCTGGTGGAAACCGCGGCTGAAACTGGTAGTCGATGTTGCTTTCGCCGCACGCCTGAGCTACATCGTTCGTCGAAGAAGTGTACGGACGACGGCGGACCGGCAAGATGCGACCGTATTCGTTTCTCTCGTTTGTGTTCTGCACGACGGCTTCGGCGACCAAATTCTTACCCTTGCGCAGGAACCGCCTGGCCTTCCCCGTGGTTGAATCCACGAGCGCGACGATCCGATCGAAGTCGAAGCGGCAACGCTGCACCTTTTTCGTCTTCGCGGCTTTCTTAGTCTTTTTGACGTTTTTGTAACACGAGGTCGTGCAACCGTGCATGTGATTGACATTCTGAAGTCCAAACGTGTGATGGCCAAAGCTCTTCGCCCAGGTTCCGGCTTCAGCCGCGATCTGCTCTTCTGTGGCCTCCGTTCCGTCCGGCCAGCGGAAGCCGACCACTCTGTCGTCGTCTCTCAGTATGTAAGGCGCGAACGGCGACGGAGCTGCATCTTCAGCGCCCCGGGCGTTTGGGGCGAGGCAGCCGGCGCGGGCTGCGGACGCGTCATCCCCGGCGTGCTCTGCAGCACCGCCATCGAAGCATCGGTCCGGCAGGCCGTCGCGCGTGATCGGCGCGTGCCGTCCAAAGCTCGCAGGATCCCGATAGTTGGGCAAGACGGATTGCTCGGCGCCGCGGATGGATAAGGATTTGAACGGATGCTGCGGCGGCCGTCCATGGATTTCTGCTAAACGGCGGTCTCTCTCGATGTGCCATTGCGCCTTCGGCTCCGTTGTTTCAATGAGCTCCCTGCGACTGCCGTCGATCTCTGGTTCGCCGTCGTACTTGCTCTCCTTTTGCTGCGCCACGCTGAAGGGTTCCGGACCAACGTCAACTCCGAGCTGTTCCGCGGGAAGCGCCGCAGAGTCATATTGCAAGGTGGCGCAAGCCTCTAGCCCTTGTTCGCGTGCTCTGCAGCACCACTCGTCGATCCGCTTGTCGGCTTCGCGGTCCGACAGGGAAGGGTCGAGCAACTCGCACAAGCGATCCACTCCCATCGGCTCGATGAGGCTGGTTTCCTTTTCGTGCCCGTGCGTGTGCCCGCGGCCTTGAGACTCGTTGGGCCTCTGGGCCTCGGTGACAAAATTGTTGATGCCGGACTCGCCGGTCGAGGCCAGATCGTCTTCGGGCTCCTGGTAACGAGGCCAAGCCCGCAGCGAAATCGTAGCGGTACTTCCCGACGAACGCATTCCTGATGCAGAGCACTTCGGTATGCATGGCTGCGTCGTACAACAGGTAATGCCACGTTTGCAGCATGGGCCGCTGGCTGGAAATACGATGCATCTCCCGATGCGCTGGCATCGCAGGAGCATCGTCCAACAGACACCTAGCTTGGTCATACGGCGTGCTCTGCAGCACCGCGTTCGCTCCGTTCGTCACTTCGTTCCAGCAAGGGAACCTCGGCGCTGGACCCGGCCCGTCGTTGAGCTTTGCCAAGATCGGCGACCAAGTGTCCGCGAAATTTGTGGTGAAAAACAGCGACATTGGCCCTCGGTGTAAATTCATGGCGTGCCCTGCCTGGCGCAGGGACTGCTTGTGGCCGTCGGTCAAAGGCACCACGGCGGTCACCATCAAGAGGTGCTTCAACAACTTGAAGACCTTCGTGTGACCCTTGTCCCGAGCTTGTGCCATGAGGGCACTGAGGTTGCCGGAGGAATGCGTCGAGATGTCTCGCTGAAAGCGCTCGATGTCGGAAGCTTTGATTTTTGCGATCTCCGCCACGTCGCGGTGCCAGACGTTTCGCAACCGCTGGTTCCGGTAGAAGCCGCGTGTGCTCTGCAGCAACACCATTGTGCGTAGAGAGGCCGCGAAGACGGCCGCGAATTCGGGCGTGTCCCATCGGCAGGCCGCCGGCGCTGCGTACCGCTCGCCGGGAATGTCTGGATCGTCGGCGTCGGCAGGCAAGTAGTATTCGAGCTCCTCGCGCTCTTGCAGCGCGCAAAACAACGTCCCCATGCCGATCTTCCGCGGACGGGCCAAGTTCGGCGTGCAATCGCCGTAGAAGAATTGCACGAACGATGCGGCCCAGGAACGCGGGTCGAAGAGGTTCAAAAGATCACCGGGGTGAAGAACCAATTTCGTGGAGTCCCTCGGCTTTTGCACGCTGTTAATCGAGTCCTCGAGCTGCTCTCGGAACCTCGCATCGCCCATGTCCTTTGCCATCTGCCCCAACTGCACGCAGACATCTTTGTGCTCGCTTCGTCTTGAGGCGGCGCACGCCGCCAAGCCGACGCGTTCGGCGTCCGACTGGCCGTATTCCCTGAGCCTTTCCTCGGTGCGCTGGAGCGATTTCGCGTAGTCCTCTGCAAGCCGAAGCTTTTCCGCGAAGACGGCCATTCGTTCCACCGGGTGGTCGTTGGTCTCCGCCGGCATGCCGATCAACACTTCGGACGAAAAGCCCTCATCCGGCAGAAGCCCTCGCAAGCACGGCTCCCGATCTCGCGAAGCCGCGGGTGCTGCCTTGGAGTCGCCTTCCTCGCTCACGGCGCCGCTCGGCGCTGCGGCCGTGGCTTCGTCCTCGAGGTCCCGATCCGCCTCGTCGTCGGTGTCCGGTTCCTTCGCGCACGGGTCGCGCTTCGAAGCCGGACTGAGCAAGTTCGGCTGAAACTTCTCCAGGCTGGCCATCTCCACGGCGCCCCTTTGGACCGCGGGCGGCACGCCGTCGACAGCGAGCTCCACTTTCGCTTTCTCGCGATCCACTGCGATCTCCGCGAAGCAAGGGCAAACCCGTTTCCGAAGCTCCGCGCACCGCACGTAACGCTCGCGCTCGATCACGAATCCGGGCTGCTTGGCCACGTCTGCTCTCGAAGTGTTGAAGGCCACGCTGAAGCATTTCTGCATCTCTGGCCCGTCTGGTGGCAAGGCCTCCAAGATCTGCTTGGACGACGGCTGCGCCAGAAAGACCACGTTGCCAGAGAAACCTTTCTGTGCCGTGTCTTCGTCCTCGCCGCGCGCTCGCAGCAGGAAGAGGCGCACAATGGCACGCCCAGGGCTCAGGGTCGCGCGCATAGCGGGGCTGAGGTCGCGATACAGCGGGTGCATGCGGCCACCGAAGAGATCGTTCGCGAGGGCGAGAGGTGGCACCTTCGGCTTGCGGACGCACAGCGCCAGGACGCACTCTCTGCAGAGCCAAGCGTCTTGCCCCGCATCGCCGACACCAGCGCAGGCTGGTAATGCGGCGCGAGTTGTCTGCGACGGCTCTCCATCCGCCATGTGCTCTGCAGCACCGTCGCCTGTCGCAGCTGCTTCCACTCCAGGACTAGCCGCTTCCTCTGCAGGACAGCGCTCGCGCATTGGCACGCGCCTCGTGTGCAGCAACCACCGCATCGAGGGAAACAACGGGTGCTGCACAGAGGAAGCGTGGAGATCTTGCGTGGGAATCTGCGGCCAACGCTGGCAATAGGCGCTGACACGAAGCACTTCGTCGACCTTCCGCGCAGGGCCAAAATAGAACCGGTGCTCGTCGCGAAGAACGTTGCGGTGCAACACCTGTTCGACCTTTTCCCGGTTCGAGTCGTCGTTGTCGCTGTCGTCGTCCTCCTCTTCGCCATCGTCGCTCTCTTCGCCGCTGGCTTGCTTCGGGTGAGGCCGCCACATTGCACAAGGGAAGGCCGAATCTATCCAACGCTGTCTGGCGCACACGGCGCAAGCAACGATCGCGCGCTCGACCTCGGGCATGGCGAACAAACCTTGCGCAGGCGTGCATCTGGTGATGCACCGGTGGAAATTGCCAATGAGCCTGCGCTTCTCGATGGGTCGCAGGGGCTGAGCATACCGCCTCGTCTTCGCCTCCCAGAATAGGCGTGTGCGATATTGACTGAGGCCGCCGTGTTCGGCGTCGCAGTGCCGCCGCAGCGCTTCTCGAGTCAGAAAACCTCCGCCGCACAGGTAGCAGTGACGAGGCGCAGAGATTATAGGCTCCGTCGCGCCGGCGGCGTTGCCCTCGGCGAGTTTGATGAAGTACGGCGGCTCCGGTGACCGCACTTCCGCGGCAGGAACGTATTGGCGCTTTGGCTGAGCGTGCTCCCAGCTCCGGCTGACGTGAACCGGCTCAGCTTCACGCAAGGACAGCTGCGCATGAAAAAGAGCCAGAGACACCATCTGAAAAGGGTCGATGTCTTCCAGTGCGGTTTCCAATGCGTGGTTCCGGCGGAAGTCGAAGAACTTGCTTGCAACTGCGTTCGCGACGTCTTGGTGCAATTTAATTGTCTTGGCGCCTGCTGCCTGTTCCACAGCGTCGCTCCTGTCTTCGCAAGACACGGCGAAGTGCAGCATTGAATGCAGCCACTGCGGATGTCTTGGCTGTTTCTCGTGCAGGTGCGTAGCTAGGGCCGATGCGGTATCAATCTTGAGTCTGTCCGGCTGACCGCGCCGAAGCTCACGGCAGTCCATCAAGCATCGCAATAGATCAGAGTACAGGAACGGGAGGGGATTGCGCGACTCGGCTGCGTATTCGAAGCCGCCTTCTTGAAGCTCGAAGAGCGCGAGCCACCGCGCCACCACGCCGCACTCGAGCAGCCGTTTCTTGGAATTTCTGGCCTGGGTTTCTCCAGCCATCCTTGTCGAAGAGCTCTCGAAGTTCTTACCGAACGGCATGTACTTGCGTGCTTCTGGATCGCGCAAAGCGTCTGCGAACTCCTTCGCATTCGACGGCGTGCACCGCGTGCTGTGTAACTCAGCGTCCATGTGTTCTGCAACACCTGGTAATTCAGCAATCGCACGCCTTCTGCATTCGTACAACAGCCACTTTCCGAAATCTCCATGCCCGTTGCCATGCAGTTGCTGAGCGACCCGAAACTTCTGGCTTGGATAGACACCGCGCTTATTGGCTTGGAGCCTTAAGGCTTTTCTGTTGGAATGTGCGAGCAAGAAGCCTTTCAAAATGCGCAGGTCGTTGGCCAGGTCATCTGGTGCAAGCTGGTTCTTTCTCGCAAATGCTGCAGCTGCCTGAATGTTTTTGACATCGGCTATGCTGGGCGGGGCGTCGGGAACATGCTCTGCAGCACTGCGATCCGTCCGGGGAGGCCCTGCTGTAGCGGCGAAAGCCCTACCGTGTTGTCGGATCAAACGGCTTCCTCGCGGCGGAGCAAGACGACCTCGACTCCGCCTCCAGGGGCGACAAGGAAACTAATGGGATCGAAGACCTGCTGAGACATGTCCAGCCATTGCGGTCGGACTCTAAGGGCGCCAACTACAATCCGACAGGGCTGTACGCATGCGCAGACCCTCAATTCGAGACAAGTAGTGATCGCGCAATACAGCCATGTGGCCCTCGAATCCTGAGCGACGGCGCTTCCTGGACAATTCTATTGCACATTCACGCATCATTGCGAACCTATCAGATTGATCGTTGAGGGAACCATCTCGCAACCGTCGCTCCCAGGTTCGCAGCTCCACCGCCAGACCGGCCACTTTCGCATCCTTCGGGTTTGCGTCGACCCATCGCAGCACTTCCATCGTGGCGCCGCTTTGCCTGGGAAACAGGTTCGCAAAAGGCAAGCTGATAGCCGCATCCTCTGCAGGACTGCCGTCGGCAACTCCATCGGATTCATCGGCGCGGTCGTTTTCCTCGTGGTCGGCGCGGTTCTGCGAACGGTCCGCTTCCTCGACCTTCTTTCTCACGGGCGTCGAGCCTGAAACCGTTTCCGTTCCTCTGGGTCTTTCTTGCACCGCTAGCGCTTCGAGGAGCGAACGCTGTCGCTTCGCTGGCGGTTCTGGAGCCACGGCGCCCTCTGTACTCTTCGCACCGTGCATAGCAACCTCGACGGTCGCATCGACACCTTTGGCTTGTCGGCTCGTGTCGGCGGCTTCGTGCTCCGAAGCGTGCTCTTCAACACCGTGCTCTGAAGACGGGGTGTCATCAGTTGCGTGCTCTGCAGCACCGTCTGCGGTACCGCGTGCCCATTTTCTCACCAGAAACTCACGGGCTCTTGACACGACTTTCGCTGCTAACTCCATTTTGATTTCTCCGAAAGGACGTTTTGAATCGGAATGAATACCGCTGCCTCTCAACGAGACATTCCATCCGTTCCTTTTCGCGCAGAGGCTTTGAACAGCAGCTTTTTCTCCTTTGATCAGCGTTGTTGCCGCTGAAAGGTACTTGGCCGCCTCCTCGTCAGGCAGAAAGGGTAACATACTCCGCGGCACGTCGCTCAAAGACACCATGTGCTCTGCAGCACCAAGCGAATTGCTCGACGCAGAGGCCATGATGACAAATACGAAGCAGGTCGCGAAAAAAAAACGAGAGACAGCTACCAGGATGTTAAAGTAAGTACTTTTAACTAGGGTTGAGTTGAAAGTACATACTTTTATCTGTGAACGTACATGCGTTTAATTTGGATTGGGTTGGAAGTACGTTTTCGGAGCTGGGGACAAAAACAACATTTAAGTCACCAAATCGGAAAAGTGGAGACCAAGGCCACTGGCCTTTAGCAAATTTTGAGAACCCCATGCATACTGCTGTTTGGGGAAGTGGAGACCAAGGCCACTTGCCTTTAGCATCACTAAAATCAACGTACGTACGTGCCAAAGCCAATGTGTGTTTTCGGAGCTGGGGACAAAAAAAACAGTGGTTTCACTGTGCTGTCGGAGCTGCGGACAAAAAAAACATTGGTTTTACTGTTGTCTGAGCTG